>Ga0209390_10000886_pt1 | contig 59378 bp, 45 predicted proteins | sample BON01_FD_187212 | JGI IMG/M metagenome (GOLD analysis project Ga0209390, IMG submission 187212) | Freshwater microbial communities from Lake Bonney liftoff mats and glacier meltwater in Antarctica - BON-01 (SPAdes) (version 2) | ecosystem: Environmental > Aquatic > Freshwater > Ice > Glacier...
CGCTATTTAATAGAATTTGAGCATATTGAACTTTCTTTGTCCTATGTTTGCCCTTTTTAACCCATGATTCAAGTGTTAAGCGTTCATCGGGAGTCAAATGTAATCTGTAAGTAGTCATAGCTTTCTTTTTTAGCTATAACTAACAAGACGTATTAAAGTTTCTCAACCACTACGTCTAATTCTTCAACGATTCTCGGTCTGGCAAATCAATTCTTTGGAAAAGTAAAGAGTAGTCAAATAATAGACAGGTCTTTTGATAAAAATCCTGTCTATTACCATGAAGCGAGTTTACACCTACTTACTAATGATTACCATCCTGCTGTCCTCAACCATAGCATCTGCCCAAACGGGGCGTTGGATGAAGTACGAAACCACCTTTACCAGTAGTAAATCCTACGGGAATCCGTTATATGATGTCCGCAACTTCTCGGTTCGCTTTACCGCTCCTTCTGGAAAAGCCACGACTCTCGCTGGTTTTTGGGACGGCGCTACTACCTGGCGGGTGCGATTTGCTCCAGACGAGGTAGGTACCTGGACCTACACCACCGATTGCTCCGACAAACAGAACATCGGCCTGCACGAGCAGAAAGGAACATTCCAATGTATTGAAACCAGTAGCCCATTCGACATCTATAGCAAGGGTAGCATTATGCACCCCAAAGGTACCTACTACCTTACCCACGCCGACGGAACTCCGTTTTTCTATACCGCCTGCACCGCCTGGAACGGAGCCTTGAAATCAACGGACGATGAGTGGAACACCTACCTCAAAGACCGAGTTGCAAATCATTATAATGTTATTCAATTTACCACCACCCAATGGCGGGGAGCCTCGACCAACAGCGCCGGACAGGTAGCCTTCACCGGTAGCGGGCGCATTAGCCTCAATTCCGAGTTTTTTCAACTACTGGATAAAAAGGTGGACGAGATCAACGCCCACGGACTCGTGGCTGCACCGGTATTACTCTGGGCATTACAAAGTGGACCGGGCCGGGAACTAAGTCCGGGCTACTACCTGCCCGATCAGGAGGCAATTATGTTAGCCAAGTACCTGGTCGCCCGCTACGGTGGCCATCAGGTAATCTGGATTTTGGGGGGTGACGGCAAGTACATTGAAGAGTACGAACAACGCTGGAAAAATATTGGACGGGGCGTGTTTGGCCAGCCGCACCCCGGTACGGTGGCCCTACACCCACAGGGACAATCGTGGGTAGGAAAAGAGTACGCCCACGAAGAGTGGGTGGATATCCTTGGTTTTCAGACGGGCCACAACGCCAGCCCCCGTACGATGAAGTGGATTACCGAGGGGCCCGTGGCTACCGAATGGATTCAGCTGCCACCGAAAGCATTTATAAACATGGAACCGGTATACGAGGATATCCTACCGAGCACCAACGCACCCGAAGTGCGTAACGCCAGTTATTGGAGTATTTTTTCCACTCCCACGGCGGGTATCACCTACGGAGCCAACGGTATATGGCCCTGGATTCGTCCCGGCGAAGAAATCGAAAACCACGGCAAACCACATATCCTTCGGCCGTGGTACGAGAGCGTCAAACTTCCCGGTAGTGTGCAGATTGGCTATATGGCAGAGTTTATGAGAAAACACAATTGGTGGCAACTCAAACCCGCTCAGGAGCTGCTGGCGGAGAACAAAGAGGCCGCGGAGTTTATTTCGTTAGCCTGTTCGGACGATCGCTCTACTCTCATGGCCTACGTACCAAAGCCCGCCACCGTTAAAATCTATGCCTCGGCAGGTATTACCTATCTTGGACAATGGTTTGACCCGGTAAAAAATACCTACGTCCCCGCTAAAATTTCTTATGAGAATGGGGTCTTGGAGGCAACTACAACAACAGAAGGTGATCGGGTGCTGGTGCTGAAAAAGAACTAGTGAATGTAATTCAACGATAATCAGTACTTTATATGACTTAGGCAGTGGTAGTTACCGCCGTACAACGTCAAAAATATCGCTCCTGAAGTTTTACCAAGTAGTCTGAATAAAGTAGCTAACAGCTATTAGTTTGCAGCTGTTAGATTTTTTTAAGTATTTGATATATAGAATATTAGCTATGAATCTAGTCAAAAAAAATAGTATAAACTAATTCTGCGTTAGAACTTATGTTGAATTACTTAAAGTATGTGGTACCTCTACTAGTATGTTTGTTCACGGGCTTGGTTGCGACAGCATAAAAGAGTAAGTTCTCAATATTACCAACGGTTGGCATTACAACGCTAATCTTAGATAATGGAGTGGGGTTTCATCTGGGAGTAAATCCTGCCTATGCTATCACTTCCCATTTTGCCATAAAAGCGCAGGTTTCGTATGTACACACCACGATCAACAAAACTTTCCTTTCGGGAGAAAAAGACCAATCGAATGCTGCCAACCTATTGTTGGGAGGGAGACTATACCTAAATTCGAAAGAAAACCACGACTTTACGTGAATGCATTGCTGGGGGGTAACTACGAACATAACAAGCGAAATGGTGGATACATGAGCGCCGGCTTTTCGGCGGGATCTTTCGTAGCATTTAATCAATTCTTGGTTGGTATATCCTTCGACACTTCTCAAAATTTAATCCTGAAAGTGGGTTATATTTTTTAATGATCTGGCATAGACTACGGCCCCTGCACAGGTAAGCTCTATTAACTTGTTAGAGTAATTGAGCTACGTCAGTGCTTTCTTATATCTGCATAAATATCATCAGCACTTGACTAGAATCAGAAGACAAAGTGCTTTTAGCGTAAAGTACGATACCCCAAACTACCTTTCGTCCCTAATGAAAAATATATTTTCACTACTATTTTCGTTTGTTTTAGCCTCTGTAATCTTGCCCAAACTTAGCGTGGCCCAAACCACCAAAGCTCCCAGAAATGCCCCCAACATTCTGTTCATCTTTGCCGATGATCTGCGGGCCGATGCATTGGGTAGCTACGGTAATACGTACGTAAAAACTCCGGTGTTGGATAGTCTGGCGCGGGTGGGTACTTCTTTTTCAAATGCCTATATTCTGGGCGGTCACCACGGCGCGGTATGCGCGCCCAGCCGGGCCATGCTCATGAGCGGACAAAGCTATTTTCGGGTGAAGGATAAACTGAAAGGTATTCATACCCTACCTATTCACCTGAAACAAAATGGCTACATTACCTTCATGACGGGTAAGTGGCACAACGAACCCGAAGTAGTGGGCGTAGGATTCGACGTTGCTAAAAATGTATTACTTGGCGGAATGGCCAATCACTTTGAAGTGGCCGTCCGTGATCTCAAACCCGATGGCACTTTTACGGAGCCCGTCAAAAAAGGCTTTTCTACGGATGTGTTTACGGATACCGCCCTGGAATTTTTGGAACAGCAAAACGGGAAGAAGCCCTTCTTTGCCTACGTGCCATACAGTGTTCCGCACGACCCCCGCTCACCGCTACCTCCCTACATGAAGATGTACGATGAGGGAGTACCCCTCCCTCCTAACTTTATGCCGCTGCATCCATTTAGCTTCGGAAATTCTATGGGTATCCGGGATGAGCTTCTCGCTCCGTTTCCCCGTACCCCAGAAGTAATCCGCTCACAGACCGCGGAGTACTACGCACTTATTACCCACCTCGACCGGTCAGTGGGCAGGCTAATTCAGAAATTAAAAGAGAAAGGACTGGATAAGAATACGCTGATCATATTTACCTCGGACAATGGACTAGCCCTCGGGAGCCATGGATTACTGGGGAAGCAAAGTGTGTACGAGCACTCCATGCGTGTGCCACTCATCATGGCTGGTAAGGGCATACCACAAAACAAGAAGGTAGATGCGTTTACTTATTTGTTCGATATGTTCCCTACCCTCTGCAATTACGTGGGAGTACCCCAGCCAACGGGTATAGACGGAAAGAGCATTTTACCCATTATTCAGGGCAAAACAAAGTCAGTAAGATCATATATTTTGAATGCCTACATGGATTTTCAGCGTTCGGTGCGGGACGAACGCTACAAGCTGATACGCTACCCAGCCGTGGATCATACCCTGCTTTTTGATTTACAGAATGACCCCTACGAACTCGCAAATCTGGCCAAAAAACCGGAGCACGCTCAGCGCATGCAGGCACTACTCGCCCAAATGAAAGTACAGCAGCAGCTTTACGGGGATGATTTACCGCTCACGGCAACTAAGATTCTGCCATTGACCTGGGACTACCGCACCATTGATCGTAAGCCCGATCAATGGCAGCCTGACTACCTGATCAAAAAGTATTTTGATAATTAAATCAATAGCTTTACTAGTGGGCTAAGCTATTACAAACTGACGCACTTTATTTTTAAAACTCAGGAAATCAGCCCGGAACGTATCCATTTGTTCGCGTAGATACTTATGATCTTCCATCGTCGGGGGAGCTAGTACGCGGTTGTGCTGCACTCCATCGGCCACTTGCTTATCTTGTTTTTGCAACTCCGCCAATAACTCCTGGGACAGACGCTGGTACCGGTGCAAATAACTCATAACGTCTGCCTCGCCCGGCAAAAGTTCCTCGCTTGTTTTCTTTTTCTTTTTGGTTTCTAGCAGGTCTTCCCAGAAATCAATTTCGATCATGGCCATTTCCAGCTCATTGCGCCAGATTCGATGTTGCAGATGCACATCTACAAGTTCTTTGTATTGCTTGGCTTTCATTAGGCGAAAATTTTATTGGTACGGTTTTTGGCTGTTTCATTGTGAAGAAACTTCGCTAGAGTCAATTAAAATTAACGGCAGCTCTGGTACTATTTATAAATATGGCTGCTTTACTCCCGCAACCCAATGACCACCATCACATCCAGAAATGATTAAAAAAGAATCAAAAAAATACACTAGCGGTAGTTAACTTTATTGGCAAAGTTTTTAAGTCTATTACAAACGATTATAAAACTGGTTAAGTAGCTAACAGCTATTAGTTTAGCTAAATTAATGGTACGAACTAATTCTGCGTTAGAACTTAGCAAGAAAAAAATAGTCAAATAACCTGGCTCTTTGGTAAATCGATTACACTATACACATATTGAGATGTTAAGAAGAATTCATAAACAATGCATCCTATTGACCATAACATTGTTATTAGGCTGTCAAGTCCAAAAATCAGATCAGGTGAAGGAAATGAGGGGCTCTACGTTAGCCCAGGTTGGCGGAGATCATGATGAACATGCTTGCATTGCTTCGGCCGGCTATACATGGTCAACCGTTAAGAATAATTGCGTCAGACTATTCGAAGAGGGCACGCGTTTGAGCCCGGCAGTTAAAAACAGCAGTGCTGAACTATCGGCTTTTGTGATTTTTTTAGAAGACGAAAGCGAGGTAGAAGTATTCCTGCCCGAACTTTCGACCTCACTTTTAATGCTGCGTAGTGGAGAAAAAGTTGATCTCTGCTGGGAAAAAGAAGGGCTTCGCCTTTTTCAGAAAAAAAACCTGGTTTTAATGAAAGGTGACCGCGTCATTTTTACGGAATAGTAAGGTACTATCAATCCTCGTAGAAAGTCTGAATTATCTGCCCTACCCTCCATACTTCCTCGAAGGTATTATATAGCGGTGTAGGCGCTAATCGAATACAGTTTGGCTCACGCCAGTCTCCAATAATATTCTGTTGAACCAGGTAATCAAATAATTGCTTACCATTGGTATTAACCAATAGTGAAAGCTGAGCTCCGCGTTCATTTGGATCAGCGGGCGTCATCTGAATAATAGGACTGCCGTGTGCATTATTAATTTCTCCCAGAACAAATTCAAGATAAGCCGTCAACTTAACGCTTTTAGCGCGCAGGTTTTCGATACCCGCTTTCTCAAAAATTGCTAGTGAGGCCCGATGCACCGCCAAGGCCAATATCGCTGGAGTACTCAACTGCCAGCCATCAGCACCCGGCATGGGCACAAAGCCTTTGGTCATTTCAAAACGACGGGCTTCGTCATAACCCCACCAACCCGCCAGTCGATTCAGCCCAGCGGTATGATGCTTTTCGTGAACAAAAATGCCCGATACTCCTCCCGGACCGGAATTTACGTATTTGTAAGAACACCAAATCGCAAAATCTACGCCCCAGCTGTGTAGTTGTAAAGGCGCATTTCCGATGGCATGGGCCAGGTCAAAGCCTACCAAAATGCCATTTTCATGAGCTTCAGTAGCAATTTTTTTCATATCAAACACCTGCCCGGTGTAGTAGTGCAAACCACTCATCATCACCAACGCCAGGGTATCTTTATGCTCCCGGATAGCCGCTAGAATAGCATCCGTTTGCAGGGTATATTCACCCTCTTGCGGAGTAATTTCAATAATAGTATTTGTCGGATCCAGGCCTCTGCTTTTGATGTGAGTTTCGAGGGCGTACTGGTCAGAAGGAAAATCTCCGGCCACCGTCAATACCTTAGTCCGGTTACCTTCTGGCTTATAAAAGCTCGTTAGCATCAAATGAAGATTTACCGTCAGGTTATTCATGGAGCATACCTCCGAAGGCAAGGCTCCAACAATCTTTGCCAGAGGCTCCTTACAATAGCGGTGGTAGTAAAGCCAAGGCTCTTCTCCTTCAAACCAGCCCTCTACCCCGTGGTGCTGCCATACATCCAACTCACGGTTGAGTGCCGCGCGCGTAGAGCGCGGCTGTAATCCCAATGAGTTTCCGCAGAAATAGGTAATCGACTGCCCGTCTTTTTGCGGAATCAGGAACTGCCCCCGGTACTCCCGGAGCGGATCAGAGTCGTCTTGTTGTTGAGCGTATGCGCTGGTATTCTGGAATTCTGTCATAGTACTAAGAATGCTGATGAATGCAGGCAAAGATAAACACGGTTGATTAAGAAGTTGTTTTCTCAGAGAACCTCGCTTTTTTACGACCTCCACCACGTTTGGTACGACTGCTAACCACGAAGAGGGTTAATCCTGACATAACCGTAATGAGTCCCAAAACCGAGAATATTCTTAGCAGCCAGTTGTTGAAATTGTCCCGACCCTGAAAGTCCATAGTGTGGCCCATCCACAGAAAGTCAAAAATCCGCCAGGGATCATTCCGGTACTTCATCACCATACCCATTTCGGCAGATACGTATACAGTAGTACTTGTAGGATGATCGAACGTTATGGCATAGGCAGGCAACGGTTGTTCTCGGTACTCGTGATGTTTGCCTACTTGGGTCAGGTACTCAACCGAAACTGCCTCAGAAGCCTCGTTAAACCGACTTTTTGCCAGAGCGACCGCCTCTGTTTCGTTCAAAGGCTGACGTAAGTTTCCCGTACGGGCATCGGCCAATTGGAGATGTTTTATGGCGTGCCCTGCGTCACTATTAAAATAAGAAAACTGATAGACGGGTGCCCCGAGAAGCTCCATAAGTTGGAAAGAAATCAGAGAGTCTCCCTTTATCTGGCGCCATACCAAATCTGGCGAAACCAGGTGTTCTTGAAGTGAGATTAGCGGTGCGGCTTTTTTCTGCGAATCACCGTGAATTTCATCCAGGTTTGACCAGCTAAAATAGAGTCCGCTGATCGTCCAAGCCAGAAACTGAATACCGATGGAAAGCCCCAGGTATCGGTGCCATTTTCGGATGTAAAAGTGAAAGCTTTTTTTCATGAGAACTAAACATCCGGCCATTGCCCCCCGGACTGATTCCGTAAAAGTAGAAAAACGGGATAAAACTTTCGTGTTATCCCGTTTTTTATCCCATTCCGGTTAGTGTTTCACATCCGTGTGGGGGGGCGCTGTTTTACGACAGCACTTCGGTAGCTTGTCGTGAGCCTTCTGATCAGCTATCTGCTCATCGGCGTCGTAACCAATATTGATAATCGCCTCTTTGAGTGAAGCGACATCTGTCTTCTTTGTGTTATACTTGATGGTCATTACTTTATCATCAAGATTGAGCTTTGCCTCTTTGACACCCTTGGTCAGGCTCAGATCACGCTCCAAACGTTCCTGGCACATCTCACAGACGGCTGAGGTTTTTATTTTTACAACTTTCTCCCCCGATTGGGCGTATCCCATAGTCATGGAAAAAGCAAATAGTACTGAAAAAATGATCGCTTTCATAGCAGTTAAATTTTTAGATTGTTACTAGTTAATCAATTTGTTGAAACCTTGCGTTTAATTAAAAACACCTAGGCCTAAATTAGCTCAATTAATGGTTGTGACCGGCGTGTTCGTCCTGAACCTGAGTACTATCGGTGTCAGCCATGGCTATTTCTTTCAGGTACATTTCGCACACAGGGCACTTCCCGGCTTCGGCGTAGGTTTTATCTCCTTCGCACTTCATGGGGCAAGCGTACCGCTTTGCGTCCGCAACCTGCTCAACGGCGGGTGCTTCGGTAGTGGTGGTGGTACTCTCACTGGTGCCGGAGCAAGCAAGCAATGTACTAAACGCCAGAACAAAAAATACTTGTTTCATATATGAGGTAAGAGCTAGTAGGAACGTAGCTTTCTGATTAAATTGATTGATAATAAGCAATTACTGTCCTACAAGTAACGCTTTGTACTACTAAGGATTTTCCATTTTTCAGTCCACCAAGTCCCCGAGGCACTCAATTGACCTTGTCCAGCGTTTTTCGGGGCTGTTCCCCACTCTTTTTATACTCACCGGGGGTAAGACCCGTCACTTTTTTAAACTGGTTTCCTAAATGGGCTGCGCTACTGTATCCCAGTCGCCAGGCAATTTCACTTTGGGTCAGTTCGCCGTAAGAAAGCAACTCTTTTACTTTTTCAATCTTCTGCGCAATGATATAATGTTCAATAGTCTGCTCAGCTTCGGTCGAAAATAAATGACTCAGGTATGAATAATCATAGCCACATTTTTCGGCTAAATAGTCTGAAAAGTTCAGGTGGTCTGGCTTGTTTCCTTTAAGATACTGTACTTCGTCAATGACAAGCGTTTTGATCTGCTCCACTAATACCATTCGAGGATCTTCCAATAGTTCAAATCCGCTAGCCACGAGGCGCTCCTCCACTCTTTTCATTAGGTTTTGTGAAGGCTCGCCTTCTACTTCTACCGTGCCCAGGTCAATCTGCTCCACCCTAAGGCCCAATGCTTCCAATTCTTCCCGCACGACTCGCTTGCAGCGGTCGCACACCATGTTTTTTATCGCTAACTTCATGTTCGTTATCGTTTTATCTTGTACCGTAGCCCGGCATACACCATACGGCCCACAACAGGTGCCCACACAATACCGGCATCAAATTCCCGGCCAAACGGATCATTCGCTCCGATGATCGGGTTGCTCTGCCGGTAGTTGCCCAGATTTTCTCCCCCCACGTACAAATCCCACTTCGGAAACGTACGGGTAATCTGCGCATTTAGATTAAAGAACGCCGGCGCAATATCAGTGGGCATATCAACGTAGGTGGTATGGTCGTAGCCGGGGTCAAGGTTCGGAATACGCCGTTTGCCATTCCACTGCACCGTAAAGTCAAACTTCCATTTATCGTAGGGTAAGGCATAACCCGCGTTGAATAGTACCCGATCCCGGTTGATCATCATGCGGGGTAACAGTACACTTTCTCCGAACGGCTCACCCATGGTCTGCTTTACGTCAAACAGGCGGTAGGCTAGTTTGAAATCAAAACGATCGGGGGTAAGATTTACCTCGGCCTGAAAGCTATTCGCAAACGCTTTATCCTGTAAATTATAAAAGTACAAAAATCCGGGATGCTCCAAATCGGCCACGAGCTGATTTTGAAAATTGGTGCGGTAGTAGTCCACAATAAAAGTACCCGGCATACCGAGCCACTCAAAGTCTCGGGTAATACTCGCACCATAATTCCAGGATACCTCCGGCCTGATTTGCTCGCGAAAAACAACCGCCCGGGAGCTAACCAAATTTCCAAAGTACTCCGCCAGTGGATTACTTACCCGAAAGCCACGCCCGGCCGTAAGCCGAAGCGCGGTATTATTATCAAGCTGGTATTTTAGGTGAACTCTGGGTGTGAATTGGGTACCGTACAGATTATGAAAATCGACCCGTGAACCAGCCACTAACGTAAATTTATCGAGGTTGTTGTAGGTATACTCATAAAATACCCCAGGTACTGACTCGGTTCGAAGCATCGTGGTATCACGGTAGCGCTCGTTGTAGTCGTCCAACATATAGCTTATCCCCGTTTTGAAGGAATGGTTGGTATTCCCAATAATTGATTGATAGATCAGATTACCGTACAAGGTTTGCTGGCGTCCATCGTAAGGCGTAAACCCAAAGTAGGAGTTCTGGTCATGAATTGAGGCGTTCAGGATTAGCCCTAATCCTTTGTAGGGTTGATCGGGGAATAGTTTGGCCATCTTGGTGAATACTTCCAGACGATTGATTTGCGCGCCGAACCCATAAACAGGTGGCCCTCCGTTATTCCGCATTTCCGGTCGGAAGTTGGTTTGTCCGCCAATCCGATCTTCGTGCAAAGCTTTCACCCCAAATTGCACCATGGTACGTTCACTCTGGTATTTCCAGCGCTGGATTACGTTGAACTGAGTATAGAGTGGCATATCAAGAAACCCATCGTCGTTATTGTCCACTCTATTTTGTAGAGTACTGGCGTGGGTAAGTAGTCCGGTACTCCACTTTTCGTTGATCTGATGCGATAGGTTCAGGTTTACTTCCGCCCGACCAAAGTTATTGACGTAGGTATTGAAGTATAGTTTTTCGCGGCTGTCGGGCTTTTGTAATTCCACGTTGATCTGGCCCGTCATGGACTCGTAACCATTCACCACCGAACCAGCTCCCTTGCCTACATCAATGGATTGAATCCAGGTACCGGGCACAAAATTGAGTCCGAAAGTAGTGGCTAGTCCACGGATAGAAGGAATATTCTCGACGTTCGTTTGAATATACGCACCATTAAGGCCCAACATCTGGATCTGTTTCGACCCCGTGACCGCATCGGCGTAAGAAACGGATACCGAGGCATTCGTTTCGAAGCTCTCGGACAGGTTGCAGCAGGCAGCCTTGGCCAATGCCCGGCTCGTGATGATTTCGGTTTGGATCGGCGACATCCGGTCGATGGTAGTAGCGGTACCTTTCACGACTACTTCTTTTAATGTCTCTTCGCTGCGCAACACAAATTCAAAATCGCTATCAGCACCCACCCGGAGGGTATCATTGAGATACCCCACAAAACTAACCAACAGCAGATTAGACTGCGTAGAACGGGGAATATCGAAACGACCGACTGAGTCGGCACTTACCCCGAGGGAAGTACCAAGCCAATAGATATTTGCACCCGGTAAAGGTATTTTTTTTGTTTTTGAAGCGGATATCTCGTACACAACACCGGAAACGCGCTGGGCTATAACGGAGGCGGATAACAGGAATAAGCTACCTAGTGCTAAGGAGAATACAGTACCCAAAAATTTGGGTAAAATTAAATGGTATTTCATAAAACAGATCAACAAATTGAATAGTGAGAGCTAGTCTTCTAAAAAACAAAAGACTGATTATCAAATTAATAGGTGATCTATATCAAGAAAGATTGAACAAACGAGAGCATAGCTCGCCCGTAGTGTAGGGAAGAAAATGAGGAAAGTAGGTAGGATTGACCAACCGCAATGGACTGTAAATTCCCTAGCGTAGCTCTAAAACTCTGACTAAAAAAAGCCGCAGGGTTGACCGCCGATTTTAGTATTTTAACTGAAGCGGGGGAAACAGAAACAACTTCTATTTTCTCGTGTTTCTGACTTTCATCACAACAGGCCTTTTTCTTAAAGACCGGATAAGATGCTTCTTCATGAGTAGCAGAAGTCACTTTTTTGCAGCCCTGACAGCCCGATGATTCTCCCAAAGAAACTAACTGTACTGATTTTCCACTCATCATACAGTTATGTTCTACCAAGCCAAAACCCGTACTGCTCAGCAGCACGACCATTGCCATCAGGATGGTGAACATTCTGTATAATTTGTTTTTTATCATGGGGTACTGTAAATCAATTTAAGTGTCTCATTTACAAAATCGTCCGGGAAGTGGATGTAAATTCCGGACAAAGGTATGATCTTACTTGCTAGGCTTAACAAATCCTTTGTCCGGTTTGTTCGTTTAAAAATCTGCGCACTGGTTAAGAAATAAGTTCGGCTTCGTAGCCAGCCTGTCTCACTAGTTCAGCAATTTCGGTAGCGTGTTGGTCCGTAACCACGGTCATGATCCGGTCGGGACTCTTCAAGTCTACATCCCAATTATCAATTCCTTCGGCGTGGGTCAACACGGGTTCGACAGCCGCAATACAGCCTCCGCATTTAATATTTGTTTTAAATTGAAGCGTTTTCATGATAGATTTTTAGTTTGCTCCGCAAAGTTCTGAATAATCAGCGGAGTTTTTATTACAGAATTATTGAAATGAATTACAAGATTCGTTTCAAACAGAAAAAATCCTCTTTCATTTTCATTTCTTCCCATACAGTTTTAAACTCCTTAGCCGCAAACTATTCGTCACCACCGACACCGAGCTCAACGCCATAGCTGCGCCGGCGATCATCGGATTCAGCAGAAAACCATTCAGCGGATACAACACACCAGCCGCCAGCGGAATACCAATTAAGTTATAGATAAACGCCCAGAAAAGATTTTGGCGGATGGTAGCCACCGTGCGTTTTGACAGCCGCAGTGCCTTGGGCAACGCCATGAGATCGGAGGTAATCAGGGTCATTTTGGCCACCTCCATGGCTACATCAGAGCCGCGCCCCATGGCTACGCTAAGGTTTGCCTGGGCCAACGCCTGGGAGTCATTGATACCATCGCCCACCATCGCAACCGTTTTGCCTTCGGCTTGAAGTTTTTTCACAAACTCCATCTTATCGTTGGGTTTTACCTCCGCCAGGTAGTGCTTAATACCTACCTGTTCGGCTACCTGCGCGGCGGTTTGGGCGTTATCGCCCGTCAACATATACACTTCAATCCCTTGCTTTTGCAACGCAAAAATTGCTTCGGCGGAGGTTGATTTTAGCTGATCGGCCAGGGCAACGAGGGCAATTTGTTTGCCTTTGTACCCTACCCCAATGACCGTCTGAGCTTGATTTCGGAGGGTAGTACCTTGTTCATTCAGAACTGGGTCCAATGCAACACCCTGACTTTCCAAAAAGGCGGGCGTCCCGATTACGTACATTTCTCCATCCACCTTTCCCATGACTCCACTACCCGTAACAGACTCAAATGCCTCCACTTTTACTTTCGGGATAGTATCATCCAGCTCGTAAGTAGCAATAGCCTGCGCCAACGGATGCTCAGAGCGACCTTCGAGGGCCTGAATGGCAGCTTTAAAGAATATAACCTCCTTTTCTTCAACCTTCTTCTTCACCTCTTCAGCCCAATACCAGCCCGCTACTTCCGGTCGCCCTTGGGTGAGCGTACCGGTTTTATCCACGATCATGGCATCTACCTTATAAGCCGTTTCCAGACTTTCCGCGTCCCGGATCAGGATATTATTTTCGGCTCCTTTGCCTACTCCCACCATAATAGCCGTTGGAGTAGCAAGGCCCAAGGCACACGGACACGCAATGACAAGTACCGAAACCGAAGTAAGCAAGGCATGGGTAAGGGCATTTTCACCCCCAACGATCAGCCACACCACAAAAGTCAAGATGGCAATACCTAGTACTACTGGCACAAAAATACCGGCAATTTTATCCACGAGGCGCTGCACGGGTGCTTTGCTTCCTTGCGCTTCTTGCACGGTACGGATAATCTGCGCCAGAACGGTTTGCTTCCCTACCTTTTCGGCGATAAACGTGAAGCTACCTTGCTGGTTGAGGGTTCCGGCAAATACCTCAGCTCCGGGTATTTTTTCGGCGGGTAGGGGTTCGCCCGTCATCAGGCTTTCATCCACGTACGAACTACCCGAATGTACGGTACCATCTACCGGTATCTTTTCTCCTGACTTAATTACTACCTCATCCCCCAACCGTACTTCTTTTGCCAGAATTTCTTGTTCCTGTCCTTTTCGTATTACGTGTACTAGTTTGGGTTGAAGATCCATCAACTTACGCAGGGCATCTGATGTATTCGACTTGGCTCGTTCTTCCAGTAATTTCCCCAAAAGAATAAAGAAAACGATGATCGCCGCCGCTTCAAAGTACACGTGGGGTTCTAGACCACGGCTGTACCAGTATTCGGGATTAAGCGTATTGAAGGTACTAAACAGAAACGCGATTCCGGTACTGAGCGCCACCAAGGTATCCATATTGGATTTCCCGTGCTTAGCCTGCTTCCAGGCATTGACGTAAAAATCGCGACCAAAGAGCACCAGCACCGGTAGCGTCAACGCCATCATGACATAATTAACATACGGCATCTGCATAAATACCATTCCTAGTATCATCACGGGTAAAGCCAATGCCCCAGCGCCAATGGTACGCTTTTTTAGCTGTTGGTAATGCGTCGCTTGTAGTTCCTGCTGTTTGGCCTGGGCTTCATCTTCTTCGGCTTCCACAATTAATCCGTAGCCAATGCCTTGCAGCACCTCGTCCAAATCGACAAGGCTGACCTGCTCCGGGTCAAAGCTCACTTTTACGGATTGGTTGGCGTAGTTTACCGAGGCTTCTGATACCCCAGCGGTATTGTTCAGCATAGACTGTACGCTGACCGCGCAACCGGCGCACGACATTCCCGTTACGGGCACCACCATTTGGTGGCCCGGCGATATTTTAGGTTCGCTTTTATTGAATTGCGCTTTATATTCTAATTTTTGATCACTCATTTTTATGGTACTTATCAGGGAATAAATTTGTGGGTAGTTCCTTCTTCCACTAGTACTACAAAGATAAACCCATTAACCTTGAATAGAATTACACAATTTTCCGCTTAGGTTGTAAGATTTGGCGCTTTGGATGCTTTTACTGCGATGGAACTTCCTATTGCTTGTTCAACATAAAATTTATTCATTCCTCTTTCTACACTCTGATGTACCGTCAACTTTACAGCTAATATGAAATACCTCTTTCTTCTGATTGCCTCTTGTGTTTCCATAGGAGTTCAGGCCCAAAAAAAGTCGGTCCGTTTTTACGTTGGGACCTCTGCCAACGACCAGGAATCGTCCATTACCTTATGTGAACTCGACGTTAAAAATGGCATAATCACCAAAATAGACACTTTTAACGCTTGTGTGGGACCGGGCTACGTGCGCCTTTCGCCCGATCAGAAGTTTTTGTATGCCGTTAATCAGGGTAATACCATTGCGTCCTTTGGGGTAGGTAAAGGCGGTACCCTGACCTACCTGAACCGACAAAATGCCGAAGGCGTCAATCCGTGCCACGTATCGGTACATCCCTCCGGAAAAATGGCATTCCTGGCCAACTATACCAGTGGAAGTTGGGCGGCCTACCCAATAAGTTCTAACGGAAAAATCGAAGCATCCACCGCAAAGTACCAGTTTGCTGGGTCAGGGCCCAACAAAAGTCGTCAGGAAAAACCCCATGCCCACTGCGTACTTTCTACCCCAAATGGTAAATTTGTCTACGTAACAGATTTAGGCACCGACCGTCTCATGAACTATACCGTTGATGCGGCCAAGGGTACCGTATCACCCAATCCCATACAAGCCTATTTTTACACCGAGCCCGGCGCTGGTCCCCGCCATTTTATTATTCATCCTTCGGGAAGGTTTCTTTATCTGCTCAACGAACTGCAAGCTACCCTGATAGCATGTACAATCGACGAACAAGGGGTAATCAATGAAATTGAAACCGTGGAAACCCTACCCGCTGATTTTAAAGGCACCAATTCCAGTGCGGCCATTCGGATGCACCCCAACGGACGGTTTGTGTACGTTTCCAACCGCGGCTATAACGGCATCCACGCGTACGAGATTCAAAAGAATGGTTCTTTGAAGAAAGTAGGCGAAATACAGCGGGGCATCAGTACTCCCCGCGACTTCAATATTGATCCTACCGGGCAATTTATGGTGATTGGCAATCAGGATACAAATAATTTGCTCATTTACGAAGTCAATCCGGCTACCGGAAAATTATCCTACAGATCCGAGAGTGTATCCATTACAAAACCAATCTGCATTGAGTTTCTTCGCTGAGACTTGTATACCCCGTTATTGTCCAAAGCCTCCTTCACGGAGTGGTCAAAGTTTTAACCAACTTGTATGAACTGGCACACCCGAGAAGTAAATAAAATACTGCACGAACTGGATACTGAAAAAGACGGGCTATCCTGCGGTCTGGTAGAAAAAAAACAGGCACAATTTGGTTTAAATCAACTAGAAAGCACTTCGGGCAAATCCATTTTTAAGCTCATAATTAATCAGTTTCTGGACGTCCTGATTCTGATCGCCGCGGCTGTCATATCAATCGTCATTGGCGAAACCAGTGATGCAATTGTCGTGCTGATTATAGTGATCCTGAATGCGGTCATCGGCTTTGTGCAAGAATATCGGGCCGAAAAAGCCCTGGAAGCGCTGGAAGAAATGGCGGCCCCTGATGCACTGGTAAGGCGCGATGGAACGGAAACCTGCGTAGATACGAATCAGTTAGTGCCCGGTGATATTGTACTCCTCGAAGCCGGTAACATGGTACCCGCTGACCTTCGGCTCTACGAGACTCAAATCCTTAAAATTGATGAGGCTTCCTTAACCGGAGAGTCCGAAGCCGTTGAAAAATACACTGAACCCCTTGCCGAACAGAATTCACCGCTCGGTGATCGGCTCAATATGGCCTATAAAGGTACTACCGTAAAGGACGGGCGGGGAGAGGGTTTAGTAGTTACAACCGGAATGAGTACGGAAATGGGCAGAATAGCCCGAATGCTGGACGAAAGTGAAAGCGAGACCCCTTTACAAAAACGACTCGCTACGTTTAGTAAACAACTCTCCGTTGGGGTCATCCTCATTTGCGCCTTACTGTACGGTGCAGGAATATTACGGGGAGAAGATCCGTTCCAAATGCTTCTGACGGCGATATCACTTGCCGTAGCTGCTATCCCCGAAGCACTCCCGGCAGTGGTTACTATCGCCCTGGCCCTCGGTGCAAAGCGGATGATGAAACAAAATGCCCTGGTTCGTCAGCTCGCCGCGGTTGAAACGCTGGGCTCCGTTACCTATGTGTGCTCCGACAAGACAGGAACCATTACCCAAAATAAAATGACGGTTCAGGGAACATGGCAGCCCGAAAAGCTACCCTTACCTCCCGGCTTCACAAACGAAAGCCTTCTGCTATTGCTAATGGGACTTAATCATGATGTAAATCAGGGTAGCGAGGGGAATTATCTCGGCGACCCAACCGAAATTGCCTTGGCGGAATACGCTCATAATCACAAAAAAATCAAGAAAGAATGGGTAGACATCTACCCTCGCATTAATGAAATTCCGTTTGATTCGGTTCGAAAACGGATGACAACCATCCATCAGTTTAACGATCAGTTTTTAATCATCACCAAAGGGGCACCCGAAGCCATGGTTGATGTTTCGCTTCATGCCGAGGAAGCGGTGCAACGAACTGAACGATTCGCGAGGAAGGGTATGCAGGTTATTTCGTATGGGTTCAAAATAGTTGATCAACTTTCGGAAGACGCCAAATCCACGACTCTTGAATCCGACTTGCAGTTTGTGGGCCTAGCCGCCATGATAGACCCACCCCGTGAGGCTGTTCCGAAGGCCATTGCGGAATGCTACCACGCTGGCATTACGCCGGTTATGATTACGGGCGATCACCCCTCCACCGCCCGGGCCATCGCTACCGACGTTGGGATCATCCGAAGCGATAAAGATAAAGTTGTGACCGGTCAGGAAATGAACGGCTATTCAAGTGAAGAATTTGAGCAAAAGGTTGAATCTATTAAGGTTTACGCCCGGGTTTCGCCCCAGCAAAAGCTGAGGATTATTGTCGCTTTACAAAACCGTCATCACTTCGTAGCTATGACCGGTGATGGTGTAAATGATGCCCCGGCGCTTAAAAAGGCCAATATTGGCATCGCAATGGGTATCACGGGTACCGATGTAACGAAGCAGGCCTCCCACATGATTTTGCTCGATGATAACTTTGCCACCATTCTGAAATCCGTGCGGGAAGGGCGGCGGATATTTGACAACATCCATAAATTTATCAAGTATACCCTTTCAAGTAATACCAGCGAATAATACCAGCGAAATAATCACAATCTCCGTGGCCCCGCTCCTGGGTCTGCCTATTCCTCTGCTGCCCATCCATATTTTTTGGATCAACCTCGTTACGGATGGCTTACCGGGACTGGCCTTTACCGCCGAACCGGTGGAGCCCAACACCATGAAACGGCCGCCCAAGGACCCAACGGAAGGAATATTTACGCGGGCACTGATCATTCATATTGTCTGGGTTGGCCTGCTGCTGGGCGTTATCTGCATTGCGACTCAGTACATCAGCCTGGAACTAAATTCTCCCAAATGGCAAACCATGGTCTTTACCGTATTATCGTTGAGTCAGATGGGGCATGCCCTTGCCATCAGAAGTGCTACGACCTCACTATTCACCCAAAAACTAGGTAGTAATAAACAGTTGACGGCTGCCGTGGGGCTCACTTTGGTCCTGCAACTTTCTGTCATTTACGTCCCATTTCTACAAGATACCTTCCATACTCAGGCACTCAACTGGCAGGAACTTTTGATTTGTCTGGGAATATCCAGTATAACCTTTTGGGCTATTGAAATTGACAAGTGGCGTAGGCGCCGTAGCCACTCAGTCAATAATTGACCCAGTCGGTAGGTTATTGCCATCTATCCTGACGCAAGTCCTTTCAAGTTTCAACAATTATTCGTAAAATTGAGATGTGGCCGCAAGTCTAACCCATTTTTCCTAAAATCCTCATTATGACATCCCGTCGCTCCTTTTTTCAGCAGATAGGTACCGCCACGGCTGGTATCCTGGCAGTACCCACTTTTCTCGATCAGGCCTACGCTAGTGACCTTGCCGCCCATTCGCAAAAAATTACGCATCTTTCTCCCGTCGAGGCTGCTGCCGATGAGGACTATTGGTCTTGGATCAAGAATGAGTATACCGTTTCACCTAACCTCTTAAATCTCAATAATGGTGGAGTATGTCCACAACCGAAGGCCGTACAGGATGCGCACATTCGTTTTTATCAGTATTGCAATGAGGCTCCCAGCTACTACATGTGGAGGATACTAGACCAGGGACGGGAAGCCCTACGGAGTAGGCTAGCCGAACTGGCCGGATGCGAAGCAGATGAGCTGGCCATTAACCGCAACGCCACCGAAGGCCTTAATACCATTATTTTTGGACTCAACCTTAAAGCGGGCGATGAGGTCATTCTGACCAAACAGGATTATCCTAACATGATTAACGCTTGGAAGCAGCGCGCAAAACGGGAAGGGATCAAGCTGGTATGGCTTAACCTCGAACTACCCCAAGAGAACGACGAGTACTTCGTTGAGCAGTTTGTGAGCGCATTTACCTCCAAGACCAAAGTGGTGCATATTACCCACCTCATTAACTGGATTGGGCAGGTACAACCCGTACGGAAGATTGCCGACGCCGCCCACAAGCGAGGTATCGAGGTTATTGTTGACGGGGCTCACACCTTTGCCCACTTAGATTTCAAAATACCTGACTTGGGTTGTGACTATTTTGCCACCAGCCTGCACAAATGGCTCTGCGCGCCTTTCGGCAGTGGACTGATGTATATCAAGAAAGAGAAAATCAAAAACGTATGGGCATTGATGTCCAGCAATGAACCCGATGGCGGAGATATTCGTAAATTTGAAAGCTTGGGTACTCGTTCTTTTGCTTCGGAGATGGCCATAGGGTCAGCCGTTGACTTTCATAATGGTATTGGCAGTGAACGCAAATATGCGCGGCTGCACTACCTCCAACGCTACTGGACCGATAAAGCGCGGGAAATGCCGGGGGTAACCATCCATACCCCGAAAGACCCAAAATATTGCGGAGCCATTGCGTTGGTATCCGTGCAAGGTATGACGCCCGCCGAGGTTGACCGTGAGTTATTCAACCGATCAAAAATACATACCGTGGGTATTGTCTGGGAAAATATCAGCGGGGTCCGTATTACTCCTAATGTTTATACTTCTTTGAAAGATTTAAACCGGCTTGTTAATACCCTCGATGGTATTGCCAGGGATGCCCGCAAAAAAGAGAAGAGCTAGCAAAGTGAGTGATAAAATAATTGCTTCACATTTCAATTACCAGCATTTAGGCGTAATTTTCAACCATTTAACAGTACTCCCTTGGTTTTATTAAGCCTTTTTTTGGTCATGTTTATTTATCACGACACTGAAAACTGGCAAGAACAGTATTCAATTTTTTAAACTATGCTGAATGACGACGTCGCTATTTAGATGGAGTTTCTTGATTCTGGGGTTCGTTGCCATACTCTCGGTGTTACTACTGATAGGGGATGTACCTTCGATGGTTCAGAATGCGAAATTACAGGTATTCTTATCGGGAGCCTTCGTTTCCTTACTTCTTATCTCTATCTTTTTGTTAGTGCTGTTGGGTTGGAAACAGGCCACCTCGCGTGATAATTCGCAAAATCAGATGGAGTTTATGTACAAAATGACCCACGAACTCCAAACGCCTGTATCGAGTATCCGGTTGTCGAGTGATATGCTTTCTACGAATGCCGTGGTTCAAAATCCGGAACGCTTACATAAATACCTGAACATTATCAATGAAGAGAGTCAGCGCATGCAGTGGCATATTGAGAACGTCCTTCATATAGCCCGGGCTGAAAACCAAGATCTTGCCCTGAAACTAGAAAAAATAAACCTGAACGATCTCATCGAAAGTATTCTTAATCGGTACAATGAAGTAGTAACCTCAAACCTAAACGCAGATAATCCGGTGGTTTCGGTCGATCGGGAGCATCTGACCAATGTACTCCATAATCTGATTGATAACGCCTTGAAGTATACTCCAAAAGACCCGAAAATCACCATTTCTACGACCCAAAAAAAAGATAACGTGGAGGTATCTGTATTGGACAACGGGATTGGAATCGCCAAGGAGGAGCAAAAAAAAATATTCGGTAACTTTTATCGTATCCATGATAATGCCTCAAACATTAAAGGGTTTGGGCTTGGACTGAGTTACGTACAACAGATTGCCAAAGCGCATCATTGGCAATTAGAACTAACCAGTCACGAGGGTGAGGGCAGTAATTTTACGATCATCATTCCTACTACTTTATCGTAGTAATTCCACAAAGAGCTCATCGAGGCGAGCCACCGGCCTTACCTGAATTTTGTATTCGTTGATATCCAGTCCTTTAGTGTTATATTTTGAAATATAAATCGTTTCAAATCCTAATTTCTGGGCCTCCGCAATACGACTTTCAATACGGTTTACAGCTCGTACTTCACCTCCAAGACCAACCTCGGCCGCAAAACATACATTACTGGGAACCGGAATATCCTCGTAGGAAGATACCAACGAAGTTACGATCGCCAGATCAAGAGCCGGATCATCTACTTTTAAGCCCCCGGCCACATTCAGGAAAACATCCTGAATACCCAACCGGAATCCACCCCGTTTTTCGAGTACAGCCAACAGCATCTGCAAACGCTTGGCGTCAAAACCGGTACTGCTTCGTTGGGGAGTACCGTAGTTAGCTACACTCACCAATGATTGCAGCTCTATCATCAGAGGTCGGTTTCCTTCCAGCATAGAACCAATCGTAATACCACTCAAAGGTTCATCGCGTTGGGAGATCAAAATTTCGGAAGGGTTGGTCACCTGCCGCAAACCCGTACCCAGCATTTCATAAATCCCTAATTCAGAAGTACTACCAAAACGGTTTTTCATGGTCCTCAGAATCCGGTAGGAGGTATGCCGGTCGCCCTCAAACTGTAAGACAGTATCGACCATGTGCTCCAACACCTTAGGCCCCGCCAATGATCCATCTTTGGTAATGTGGCCAATCATGAAGATAGGAGTGTCGGTCTCTTTGGCGTATTTCATAAACTCCGCCGTACATTGACGTACCTGCGACACACTACCCGGACCGGTTTCGATCAGGGGCGATTGCATGGTCTGAATGGAGTCGATAATGATAACATCCGGCACAAACTCTTCCACTTGCCTAAATATATTCGTTGTAGAATTATCCGTCAGGATATAGCACTGATCACTTTTACTCTCCATCCGTTCGGCCCGCATTTTTATCTGCTGCTCCGACTCCTCCCCTGATACGTACAACACGCGCTTTTCGGAAAGAGTTAGGGCTATTTGTAGCATCAGCGTAGACTTCCCTATACCGGGTTCTCCCCCAATCAAGACCAGTGAACCCGGCACAATTCCGCCGCCCAGTACCCGGTTCAGTTCTCCATCGGTAGTGAGCGTGCGGGGCTCCTGCTCATACTTGATTTCGGATATTGCCTTGGGGCGACTTGCCAACGATACCGATTTCCATACCACCGGGCTACCCTTCTCTTCTTTTTCGAGAACCTCTTCAACAAAGGTATTCCACTCACCACAGGACGGACATTTTCCCAACCATTTGGGTGAATTATGTCCACAGTTTTGACAGAAAAAAGCAGTTTTGGCTTTGGCCATAGGGGTAATTGATTAGTAGGTTGTTCTTATGATGCAATCCTTGATATATTGGTAAATTCAGGAGTGTACTCACGCAAATTACCGAAAACATCCCCACTAAAAAAAAGGCAGGAGGTGTACCTGCATTTCCATTAATTCGTTATAGCTTCTGATTGACTTACAAAACAACCGCCATGAAAAACTACCTTTCCCCTCTACTAGCCGCCCTGATGTGTGGTATTGTAAGTACTCCTTCTTTTGGTCAGGCTAAAGGGTTTTCTTTTGGAATTAAGGGAGGCGTAAATCTGTCGCAACTCTCCATGGGCAGTATACTCACTACCCGATACGACAACGTCGGCAACCCTTATCTTGCCTACAATGGGCAAGAGGTAAAGGATAATATTCAGGAAAGTCTCGACAGCCGATCTGGTTTTAGTGGTGGTATCTACGCCCGCTTTGGCAAACACCTGTTTGTACAACCCGAGGTATTGATATCCACCAAGGGAGGTACTTTTGATATTATTCAAAATGATAATGATCAACCCGTCACCAAACAAGTGGACGTTCGGTATAGCAGTATAGATGTACCGATACTAATCGGATTGAAAGGCGGGCCTTTTCGCATTAATGCCGGACCGATGGCTTCCTTTCGGATCGGCGAAAATCAACGTCTGAAAGATGCATTCAAGTACTACACGTCGGGTAGTGTAAATGACGCCCTATCGGAGGCAGTTTATGGCTATCAGTTTGGCGCCGGACTCGATATTTTCGGCGTAAGTATTGATGTACGACGCGAAGGCACTTTTACGGATATTGCTACATTCAAGGTAAATTCACAATCAGCAGGTAGCAGCAGTACCGTGCGGCAAAAATTAACTTCCTGGCAGGTAACAGTGGGTATAAAACTTATATAAGAAACAAACAGCTATCGTACATGCGATAGCTGCTGTTCGGCGATTTAACCCACTAAAAATAAACAAAAATCGTAGATGATATTTTTAATTTTATTCCTAATCAGGCGCTAATACGGTTTTCGATTCCGTCAAGAAGCTCCACAATTTCTTTTGCCTTACGTCGTGCTACGGTAACTTCCTTCCCGCAGGACATCCTGATAATCCGCTCGTCGTCTAGCCGTTCGGCGATGTAGCATGAGTTAATAATGTATGATTTGTGCACCCGGATAAAACTAGTATCCAAATGTTCCGTGATACTTTTCAAGGTTCTCGAAACCAAATATTTTTTGCCCCGGGAAGTGTAGATGTAGGTGTAATTACCTTCCCCCTCCAAACAAGTGATTTCGCCAGGCTTCACCATAATAGGCTGCCCCATCACACATACAACAATCTCCCTTACGATGTAGGGATCGTTGAAGGATGTAACGGGAGAATAAAGCGGGGTATACGTTGAAGTATTCATGGAGCTGGATAATTAAGGGTTAGATATTTACCTGAGTACTACACAAATTTAAAAAATCGATCTTGCATAAAAAAGTGACTAATTAGCTTTTTTATTTTATAAATAACTGATTTATAGATATTTAACTAAAAAAATAAATTCCAAAAGGAGTATATACACTTACTAAATCACGTATTTTTACGCACCCTTTTCTTATTAATTTTACTTCTAAATTTCTTCCTGGCGCAAAACCGCTGTTGGCTTATTCTAATTCACTCTCCCCAGAAACTCCAAAGAATAGCTATCTTTGTTACTAAAAATAAATATCTATCAAGTCATTACATTTTTTATATGATTTCCGACCGGGTAAAAGAGTTGCTCTCTGAAATAGATCAAACAAAAGTTATTAATAAAGAACAACTTGAATCTTTCAGGCTACGATTTATAAGTAAAAAAGGAGTAGTTACGGAGTTGTTTGACCACTTCAAAAATATTACTCAAGACCAACGCCGTGCGGTGGGCCAGGAGCTGAACACACTTAAAAATCGCGCTCAGGAACGCTTCCAGGAATTCAACACGCTATTGGAAGAGTCTGCTTCTACCGGCTCAGGCCCGGCGGTTGACCTTAGTCTACCCGTGGTTCCTAACCAGTTTGGTAGCCTGCATCCGTTGACCATCGTTCGGCGTCGAATTATCGAAATTTTCGAAAGAATGGGCTTTAATGTGGCCGATGGTCCGGAGATTGAAACTGACTGGTATAATTTCAGCGCTCTGAACTTTCCTGATAATCATCCGGCCCGCGAAATGCAGGACACTTTTTTTGTCGAAAAAAGTACTGGTGATGTGAAGGACGACGTACTACTTCGTACCCACACGTCCAACGTGCAGGTACGCCTCATGGAGCACAAAAAACCACCAATTCGGTCGATTATGCCGGGGCGAGTTTTCCGAAATGAAGCTATTTCCGCCCGGGCACATTGTGTCTTCCATCAGGTAGAAGGTCTCTATATTGATACCAATGTGAGCTTTAAGGATCTGAAAGACACCCTGTATCATTTTGCCAAAGAAATGTTTGATAAGGATTCTACAATCCGACTCCGTCCTTCCTACTTTCCTTTTACGGAGCCCAGCGCCGAAATTGACGTATCGTGCTTTATCTGTAAGGGTTCTGGCTGTAATGTCTGCAAGCATACCGGCTGGGTAGAAATTGCCGGCTCTGGTATGGTAGACCCCAATGTCCTTTCAAATTGTGGAATCGATCCCGAAGAATACACGGGCTTTGCTTTTGGAATGGGTATCGAGCGTATCACCATGCTCCGCTATGGCATCCGGGACCTCCGGTTATTTACCGAGAATGACGTACGTTTCCTGAAACAGTTTGAAGGAGCTTAATCCCTATCACTACATTAAGATATAAAAAGAGGAAGCAGGCGAACCCTGCTTCCTCTTTTTATAGTCCATTCACTCCTTTAAAATCTGGTTTCCAAATAGTGCGGTAACATACGACGCCACACCCACCATTCGTGGGGCATATCGGGGCCCCAAATGTCCAACTCATGGGGAACACTCTTCGTATTCAGAATGGCAGAAATCTGACGGGCAGAGTCCGGATCTTCGTAGTCACCCGAGCCCGACACAAAATGGATATGCCGGCTCTGCCGGTATAAGTCCAGGTGCCACTCGGCATTGAGGTTCCGGAGATAGTGGACCGGCGAATTGAAATAAACGTTATCGTCGTAGTACCCTTGGGTATATTCGCTCAGATCGTAGCAACCGCTCATGGCAAGCACTCCCTGAATTGTATCAGGATGTTTAAAAAATAAGTTGGCAGCATGCAATGCCCCAAAAGAAGCACCGGTGGTTATGATCTGCGTTTCCTGGCTAGTTTTGGCGTGAATGAAAGGGACAACCTCTTTGATAATATAATCGTTGTATTGTTGATGCCTTACACCTTTATCATACCCATGCATATGGCTATTTAACCAGCTTTCGTCGTTGATACTTCCCACACAAAATATCTTTACCTTTCCAGATTCAATGAAAGGTTTGATACTTTCAATAAGTCCATTTTCCTCGTATTCCAGAAAACCTGATGCAGCCGTCGGGATCATAAGAAGGGCAGTCCCGAAGTATCCGTAGGTAGCAATGTCCATACGTTTATTAAGCACCGGACTTTCCCAGCCGGTAATTTCTCGATTCATAACTTTTTGTTGAGCTTAACCAGTAACGATTGTAAGTATTCTAAATTTAATGAAAATTAGCCCGATAAGTTACTTTTCATTAAATTTTGATGCCTTACAGCTTTCTGTCCTATGAAAAGAACTATTACACTTTACGATCATTGCCAATAAATTAACTCCCTAAAGCTTGCTAGGACTCAAATTACGCTTACTTTTTCCAAACCCACTAAACAATACAATTTTATTACTGAGTATTCTTTCTAAAGTTCTAAATTATTATTTATCATTCGACTTATTTAATCAAATGACTGAATGGCGTAAATAAGCAAGTAAAGGTGGTATTTCATGCCAAAATTTCCGGCTAATTGCGGTTAATACATGCTGTATAATGATAGGCACGTCCTTTTAAGGATAACTGTTGTCACACGTATACTAACTAAAAACTAACCTTCCATTGCCATGAATTTTAACCAATATACCATCAAGGCCCAAGAGGTGATCCAACAGGCTGCGCAAATTGCTCAGGCAAATCAACAGCAGGTAATTGAAACCGGGCACGTATTAAAAGCCATCATTCAGGAAGACGTCAATACTTCGAGCTTCCTGATGAAGAAATTAAGTGTTAATCAGACAACTCTGACTCAGGCTTTGGAAGCCATCATCAATGGGTACCCCAAAGTAAGTGGTGGACAAACCTACCTCGGAAATGACCTGAATAACGCCTTAGCCAAAGCTCAAACCTATCTGAAAGAATTCAACGATGAATTTGTCAGTATAGAATTGATGTTTCTTGGATTATTAGCCGGAAAAGATTCAGTAGCTACACTGGTGAAAGATGCCGGATTCAAGGAAAAAGAACTCATAACTACCATTAAAGAATTGAGAGGAAAAAATAATCCCGTGAAAGACCAAAATGCCGAAGCTAAATACCGCTCACTGGAACGGTACAGCAAAAATCTGAACGAACTGGCCAAAGCCGGTAAAATCGACCCTGTCATTGGTCGCGACGAGGAAATCCGCCGGGTATTGCAGATTCTCAGTCGTCGTACAAAAAATAATCCCATCTTGGTGGGAGAACCCGGGGTTGGTAAAACCGCTATTGTGGAAGGGCTAGCGCAGCGCATTGTGCAAGGCGACGTACCCGAAAACCTTAAATCGAAGATCATTGTATCGCTCGATATGGGATTACTCATTGCGGGCGCTAAGTACAAAGGAGAGTTTGAGGAGAGACTCAAATCCGTGATCAAGGAAGTGACCGACTCCGAGGGCGAAATTGTGCTCTTCATTGACGAAATCCATACCCTGATTGGGGCCGGAGGCGGTGGTGAGGGTGCCATGGATGCTGCTAACTTATTGAAACCCGCCTTGGCGCGTGGTGAACTACACGCTATCGGTGCCACTACTCTGAAAGAGTATCAGAAGTACATGGAGAAAGATAAGGCCCTTGAACGCCGCTTCCAGGTGGTGATAGTAGACGAGCCTTCCGTAGCCGATGCAATCAGTATTCTGAGGGGAATTAAAGATAAGTATGAATTACACCACGGAGTAAGAGTACAGGACGACGCGGTTATTGCCGCCGTAGAATTATCAAACCGCTACATCAGTGATCGGTTTTTGCCCGATAAAGCCATTGACCTCATGGATGAAGCGGCTTCGAAACTACGCCTGGAAATGGACAGCGTTCCCGAAGAACTCGACGAACTCAGTCGAAGAATAATGCAACTCGAAATTGAGCGTGAAGCCATTCGTCGGGAGGATAATAAGGAAAAGGAAAGCGTTCTCAACAGAGAGTTAGCTGACCTGAGCGAAGATCGAGATGCTCTTAAAGCAGAATGGGAAAACGAGAAAGGAGTGGTCAACGAAATCCGGGCGTTAAAAGAGCTATCGGACCAACTGCGCTTGGAAGCCGAACAGGCCGAGCGGTCGGGAGACTTTGGTAAGGTAGCGGAGATACGCTACGGACGGATACCAGAGACTCAGAGTAAGTTGGAAGCACTCCAAGAAAATGAGGGGGAACGTCGGTTAATGCAGGAAGAAGTACGGGCCGAAGACATCGCCGAAGTAGTAGCCAAATGGACCGGCATACCCGTATCCAAGATGCTGCAGAGCGATCGCGAAAAACTCCTGAATCTGGAAGATCAGCTGCACCACAGGATAGCCGGGCAACATGAGGCTATTGAGGTAGTTTCTGACGCAGTTCGCCGCAGCAGAGCTGGTTTACAGGACCCCAAGCGGCCTTTGGGAAGTTTCCTGTTTCTAGGTCCGACGGGAGTAGGTAAAACCGAATTGGCAAAGACCTTGGCCGAGTACTTATTCAACGACGAGAACGCCATTGTCCGCATCGATATGAGTGAATACCAGGAACGCCACGCCGTAAGCCGATTGGTGGGAGCGCCTCCCGGTTATGTAGGATACGACGAAGGTGGTCAATTGACAGAAGCCGTTCGTCGGAAGCCATATAGTGTTATCCTGCTCGATGAAATCGAAAAGGCACACCCCGATGTTTGGAATATACTGTTGCAGGTATTGGACGATGGGCGCCTGACCGATAACAAAGGTCGGGTAGCGAACTTCAAGAATACCATCATCATTATGACTTCTAACATTGGTAGTCATATTATTCAGGAAAAGTTTGCCGAAGATGAAGGCTGGAACCACAGCCTGATTCTGGAAGAAACGAAAGTTGCCGTGCTTGATTTATTGAAAGCATCGGTACGCCCCGAGTTTCTCAACCGGATCGATGAGATAGTTCTCTTTGAACCACTAACTCAGAAAAATATCCGAAAGATCGTGGATATTCAGTTTAAAGGTATTCAGAAAATGCTGCTTGACCAGGGTATTACGCTGGATACAACCGAAGAAGCCTTGACCAAACTGGGAGAGGAAGGATTTGATCCGGTGTTTGGGGCCCGGCCACTCAAAAGAGTATTGCAGCGCCGTATTCTGAACGAACTATCCAAAGGTATCCTGAGTGGTAAAGTAGGAAAAGACGCCGTGATCATGATGGAACTGGATTCGGAAGGGCATTTATCTTTCGAAAATGTGAGTGGCGGAGTAGAAATTTAGCCGTAAGTAGTGTTTTTTTTGCGAGTCTCTAACTGAGACTCGCATTTTTTCGTTTAAAAGAGGAATCATTATTAAATCAACAAATTCAGCTCTATGAAATCATTGCTAATGCTCCTTTCCGGAATCACCTTTTGTGTGGTAGTTTCGACCGGAGCAATAACTACCGAGGTAGCTTCTCAACATTCAGGTGACGAATTGAAGGAAAGTATTGCCCGTGGTGAGGAAATATACGGGAGCTATTGCAGTAGCTGTCACATGGCGGATGGTAGCGGGGTAACCGGTACGTTCCCTCCCCTTGCCAAATCAGACTATCTTTCCAAGTCAACCGAAAATGCTATTAAAGCCGTAAAATATGGCCTTCAAGGGTCCATCGTGGTGAATGAAGTAGAATACGATAGTATGATGCCCGAGCCCGGACTGGAAGATAACCAAGTAGCCGACGTGATGAACTACATTACTAATACCTGGGAAAATACATCCAAGGGGAAGATGATAACCACAGAGATGGTTACCAAAGTAAAGGCCGACGAATAGTCATTTATCAGACTGCTTGTCGACAATTTGTGCCCACTGAGCAAACTTAGCGTAGACGTCAAGGTAAGCCCGGTGTTTTTGCATGTCGGGCTTATACTTTTTCACCACGTCGGTAAACTCGTTAGGATCATCCAGGTTATCTAATTGCCCCAACGCTTTCAACCCGATGAGGGCTGCGCCTACCGAGCTGGTTTCTACGGTATCGTTTAGGTGTACCGGTATCCCGAATACATCAGAAAGCATTTGCACCCAGGTATCACCCTTGGCAAAGCCACCACTACCATAGATAGTATGAATAGATTGGTTTTCCATCACCACCCGCCCAATTGTAAACATATTGAGAAGAATGCCTTCCATGGCAGCCCTTACGAAATGCGGTGCGGTATGGTACATGTCCAGGCCCACGAAACCTCCCCTTACTGCTGAATTCCAGAGGGGTGCTCTTTCTCCTAACAAGAAGGGTAGGCAGAGTAGCCCGTCCGAGCCTACCTTGATTTCGGAGGCCTTGTCAAACAAGGCTTCATAACTCTCATTTTGAAAGAGAGTATCTTTCAGCCATTGAAATACCACTGCCCCGTTGTTTGTTGCCCCTCCCACTACGTAGGTAGTCTCATCTAGTAGGTAGCAAAACGTTCTCATGTGTTCATCGGTATAGGCTTCGGGCGTACAAATCCTTACCGCTCCACTCGTACCAATAGTTACGGCCATTTCTCCCGGAGTGGTAGCTCCACTCCCCAAATTCGCCAGGCAACCATCCCCTCCACCCATTACTATTGCCGTCTCAACCGATAGTCCCAAGGTATTACTCTCGGGCAAGTATTCAATATGGTAAGGGCTTACGGGTTCAGAAAGTCGGTCAGCCGAAAGCCCTATGTAGTCCAGAGTCCAGGTATCCCAGCCTAGTTGACGAATATTAAAAAGCCCCGTAGCCGACGCAATGGAGTAGTCAATCAAGTACTTGCCGGTCAGTTGAAATACTACGTACTCCTTGATTCCGACAAACCGGGCCGCAGCTTCAAATAGTTCAGAATTGTGTTCCCGGAGCCATAATAACTTACACACCGGCGCCATTGCATGAATGGGCGTGCCATTGCTGTGGTAGATTTTTTTTCCTTCCTCCGTTTGCCGTAGATCATCCGCAATGGAAGCACTCCGGTTATCGGCCCAGATAATGGAAGGTGAAAGTGGCTTTCCCTCCTCGTCCAATACGATCAGGCTGTGCATCGCCGCACTAAACGAAAGAGCCTTTACTTCCCCATGCTCGCGGCATTCGTCCAAAACTTCACGAATACACTTTTCCACAGCTCGCAGAATTTCGTTTGGATCTTGTTCACTCCAATCCGCCCGGGGATGATATATGGGGTACTCTTCACTATGGACATAGAGTATAGTACCATCCAATGAAAAAGCAACGGCTTTCGCGTTTGTTGTCCCGATGTCCGCACCAATAATATAGGGCATTACTGAAAAATGATTTTCTGTGAAAAAAATTGGAGTCGTAAGATTAGAAATAAATCTGTGCTTTCCCGAAATACAGATTCGGTTTACTTTACTGAATTACCGGACCCATTGCTAAATTCGAGGTGTATGATTGCAAGTAGCTTACTGCCAGAGAAGGATTTTTGTCAAAATTCGGGCTTCCACACTTTACGATTCTGTATTTTTTGTATTTTTGCGTTCAGTAATACTTTGCTTAGTCAACCAATCATTCAAAGAAACATGGAAAATACGCATACAACTGACTCTCCCGAACTGACCAACGGCTTCTTCATAGCGCTCTTTTTAATACTGATGATCATTTTAGGCGTCTTCGGAGACCTCTTTGTTTTCATCGTTGGTCTAATTAGTCTTTCCACCATGTTTGCTTCTTATTTTAGCGGCAAACCTTCAGGTGACGATCACCATTGAGTCATCAGGTTGTTAACTAATTGATTTTAAGTTTATTATACCCTGGATTAACGGTCAGATAAATAGAAAAGCTAAGCACCAACGGCTACTTAGTAGTAGGTAGGTTGTTTAAATTATAAAATGGTCAATTCGGGGTGGGTATAGGTTATATCCCAATCGAGTTGCCCATTTTGCATATCTACCTTCCAGACATCTTCCACTATTTTGGTATCTTCCAGATCACGGTACTCTGCCCTCAGCGTTGTTCCTTCCAGGTGAAGCATCACAAATCCATTGTAGCCTAACTGGTGCCGACCAATCTCCATTCGGATTCGCCGATCGTAGAAAAACATCTTATCGACTTCATTTGGGTGCTTTGGCATTTTGGTTTCTACGGGCATTCCGGAATGCCCAATGCAGCGCCCGTAGGCTCTCAATGCACTTTTATTCTGCCCGATATGGTACCCTACCAGGCGATGGTCGTGCCCCCAAAACCAAACGACTGGCCGATTAGATTCACCCAGTAATTCGCATAACTGCTCACCCGGCTTGAAATAATCGTCGCGGAAAGCTGATACATAAGGATGGTAACTCAAAAAAATAAGTCCTCTTTTATCCCCTAGATCTCCTATTTTAACGGTATCACGCAGCCAGTCGATTTGCTCTTGCCGAAAGTGGCAGTCGGGGGGAGATAGTACTTCCAGAAATGGGCGTTTTACCGAAGTATAACCGGTATCTAACCCGATGATCCGCCAATGTTCATTTTCCAAGCAAAAGAAACCCGCCCGTTGGGTTTTTCTAAACTCCCCTTCTTTGACGTACATGGCCGGAAGCAGATTTTCAAAATAGGCTGATCCATTAGAGTACATTTCGTGGTTTCCGGCTAAAGCCAGGCTACCGGAGGCCCCGTAGTACCAGGAAGCATACGGCGCCGTAAAATTTTCATCTACTTCTTCCCTGGTACCTACAAAATAGATATCACCCAGATGTATACTATAGTCTGGTGCATAGCGTGCCACCAAATGAGCCACTGAGTCAGACTCGTCCGTATCGCTACCCCAGTCTGAAAGCAGGGCCAAAGAAATATATTTTCGCGTTGGGATAGAAGCTTGAAGTTTAAATACGCCACTATCACCATCTTTGGGGTACGATTGGTAGGGATAACGCGGTCCAAACCGACTCCGCAAGTAATGATAGGCGAAACCGAACAGGTTGGTTTTAAAGAATTCAGAGATTATCCGACTCACCGAAGAGGTACGGGCTACGTGATCTTCGTATAGTTTCTGCTGGGTTCGGGCGTGATTTTCAACCTTAGAATGCCCTAAGGACAGGTATTTTTCTACTTTCTTTTCTGAGTTTTCCGGCATTTTTCTTTAATCTAAAACTCTCTTTTTCTGGGATTACAGTATCAACTAATCATGAGAGTAGTCTGTTTGGTGTACAATTTAACTAGGCATCCTATTGCAATATCCAAACCACCCCGGCCTTAGATTCAAATGGGTCCTCCCGCTTTCTCTTCGGGCGATATTCTATTTTCCAGGCGTAAGAATCCGGTGGGCTCATGACCCCTTCGTAGTAGCCGTCCCATGTATTATCCTGGCTTTCGGAGTAAAACACCACACTCCCCCACCGATTATAAATCCATAGTCTTAACTCTAACCCGACGGGAGAATACATCCCAAAAATATCATTTTGTCCGTCCGCATTTGGAGAAAAGGCATCCGGAATCCAAAGTGGCAAGCTACAATCGTCTTTCACCACAAATGACTCCTTTGATTCACAACCTGAATCATTAGTGACTGCTAATTCAAAATTGCCTGGCTGGCTTATCACTACGGAAGCTGTTGATTCTCCTGAGTGAGCCCATTTATAGGTAAGTCCACTTCCGCCAGCCACCGAGGTGAGGGTAATTGGCTCCTCGAAAACACATGAAGAAACTGGTCTGTAAAAACTAGGTAAGCTGGGACGAGTGCGGAAATCCAAAATAAGGGAGTCACTATTTACACAGGCTCCCACCGCGGCAATAAGACTATAAGTGCCTGAAGAAGAGACAGAAAGTGAGCTGGTGGTATCTCCGGTTGACCAGCGATATGATACCGGCCCGGATGCCCCGACAACTGTTTCGTCAAGTTGCATAGTATCAGGAATACAAGCATATCGATCACCGCCGAGGTCAAGTGGAGGTAATAAGTCTACCTTAACGTATACGCTATCACGTGTCAGCTCATTACAAAAGTCGCGATAATCCACTATAAAAAGCTGACTTTGGGCAGGTCGTAGGGTAGGGCTACGGCTAGTGGCATTGTCCAGCAGCGAGGCAGGAGTCCAGTTGTACTTATTATCAATGGAATTACGGGCTACCAATTGTAATGACTCTCCCCGGCACACCCGGAACGTATCCTGGGCTACAATATCTTTTTTGAGACACACCACTTGTGTATTTGAAGATCCTCCGGTAGCCCCGGTAAATCCCCAGAACACTTCTTTCTGATTCCCGAAAATAGTCCGCATTTCAATGGTAGTGCTGATTCTTTTGGCACAGTCAATGTAAACTTCCAGAAGTTTACGTGAAGCCTCCCAAGAAATCCTTACCAGGTGATCCTTACCATCTTCTATATTTGGGTTGGAAGCTAACGCTTGTACCGGTCCGGCGAGATTATAGGCTCCCAGATGATTTACTACACCATCACGTACTACCGCTATATGATCGTAGGCCGGGTCGCCTTCGTCACCATTTTGATAGGTATCAAACTCTATCCCCAACGAAGGTGAGAAGCCTTTGAACCCTATGCCTTGTCCGGGTTGCCCGATGGCGGTATTACCCCTAGTTTGTAGCACAAAGACCATTCCGTCGGCCCCATTAGCATCATTTTGTCCAAGATTAACGGTAAATTCAAGATCAAACGATGCCGCTACATTAATTTTTTTTGTGTACCACACTGCCCCAATCTGCCCGAAGCTATCTGGTGTAATTTGGTAGCAATCACCACCAAGGGCGCGCGCCGAACCTCGTAAATTATAGCTTTGGCCTAGCGAAACACTATAATTCATTAAGAACAGGCCTAGAAAAGTAACTATCTTACGAAGCATGAGGCGTGGCATATATAATAAATCTATCTCGATTAGTAGTACCTTCTTGACGGGGTCAATGTTTGAATTCATCCAATATCAAGCCTCACCTTCGGTCAAGCAAATAATAAAAGTAGGAAATACGCCCAAATACTGATTATTTATTTTCTTACAAGCATGCTCCACTTTTTCTTCAACCCAAATGTTCAGAACACCTTCGGTTTTCTCATCCTTCTCCCACCTCATAACTGCCGAGAGTACCCGGCACGGTGGAGTTAGTCCTACCCCTTACGCGTCCCTCAACTTAAGCCTCTCTACCGGAGACAGCTCGGCAAATGTAGCCAAAAACCAAGAGCTGTTTTGGCAAACCCTTGGCGTACACCCTAATCAGGTGGCCAGTTCCTACCAGATTCACGGGGCAGAAATTCTGGAAGTAGCCCATCCGGGCCGCTGGGAGGGCTATGATGCTCTCATAACCAATAGCAAAGATATTTTACTCACAGTTACCATTGCTGATTGCGCGCCCATTCTTATCTATGATCACCAACAGCAGGCCGTTGCGGCAATTCATGCGGGTTGGCGGGGCACCGTACAGGAAATTGTCACCAAGACGATCAGAAAAATGCAGGGTACTTATGGTACCGACCCAGCCCAATGCTACGCTTACGTGGGTACCTGTATTGATGAATGCTCCTTTGAAGTTGGTGATGAGGTAGCCGATCAGTTTGCTACTCCTTACAAGCAATACAACCCAACCATCGGCAAGTACTTTGTAGACCTCAAAAAGGCTAATCGATACCAACTCACCCAAGCCGGTATTCCCGAAGCTAACATCCAGACTTCTACGTATTCAACGGTAATTCATAACGAGGATTATTTTTCATTTCGACACGAAAAAGGACTTACCGGCAGGCTTTTAGCATGTATCGGGCTGAAAGCCTGACATTTGTACTTTTTTTGATAGAATCAGTGACTACTGAAATAAATTTATTTGTACTTTAAGACAAATATTTAATATTATTTTGACAAATAATTAATATTAAATTGATTAGTTTTACATCATCAATTGGGTGAGGCTATTCACTTTGTTAAATTAGTACAAGCCCTTTCGTTGCTCCCCTTACCATTCTAAAAAGCCTGCTAGCTGTTCTGCAAACAATCTTTTGGTTGTGGAATGATACTGTACATTTAAATATTTTTCAGCTCTTCGGATAAATGAGCATTGCTAGAAGCTAAATAAGTGCTGTTCTGACGATCTATCTATAGAAGCCAGTGTAACTTCACATGATAAAAATTTAAATAATTTTATATGTCGATTTAATTTTCACTTTACTATTTTCATAAAAACGAGTTTTCAATCACCTATCTTTTTACAAATTAACCCTACCAATTTAAATAATTTTTACAATGAAAAAAAGCTACGAGAACTGGATCAGAAACGCCTGTCTACTGGCACTTCTGACAATGTTGAATCTAACAGCCTTTGCCCAAGACAAAAGGGTAACTGGTACCGTGAAAGACGCGAGCGGGCAGGGAGTGCCAGGCGTGAATATTGTACTAAAAAGCACGCTGACGGGTACTACAACAGATGCAGAAGGTGCATTTGCGATTAACGTAAAGTCGTCTAACGATGTACTCGCAATTTCTGCAATTGGTTTTAAAGCAACCGAGGTATCCGTTGGTACTAAAAGTACAATAAATGTAACATTAGAAGACGACGTAAGTCAGTTGAGCGAAGTAATCGTTACGGGATATTCGGTTGATAGCCGCCGTGATAATACGGGTGCTGTATCAACGGTAAAATCTAAGGATCTTGCGCTAGTTCCGTCAGGAAACGTCGAGCAGCAGTTGGCTGGTCGTGTGGCCGGTGTAACGGTTGTTACGAACGGTCAGCCTGGTACTACTAGTCAGATTCGTGTGCGTGGTTTCGGAGCCTTCGGTGGTAACGAGCCTTTGTACGTTGTGGACGGAGTACCCGTAGGTTCTACGGACTTCCTGAACCCTGACGACATCGAATCAACTACGGTACTAAAAGATGCAGCCGCAGCCTCTATTTACGGAGCGCGTGCCGCCAACGGTGTAATTGTATATACTACTAAGAAAGGAAGCACCGGCGCCAAAAAACTGAGCATCACGTACAATGGTCTTTTCGGAGCAACAAATCCTGGCACACCTTTCCAAATGCTAAACCCACAGGAACTAGCGGATTGGACCTGGCAAGCTTCCAAGAACGACGCGTTCCAGTCGGGTGGTGCTCCTATCTACAACCACCCACAATTTGGTACTGGCTCTACCCCGGTTATCCCCGACTACATCAACGTAGGTGGTACTCCTGGTGTAGTAGGTTCTGTTAATCTGGAAACCGAACGTGCTAAATACAATGTAGATCCGCGAGTTGGTTCTATTTATCAGGTAGTAAAAGCTAATAAGCAAGGTACTGACTGGTATGACGCTATCACGCGTACTGCTCCGATGATGCGTCACTCACTTGGTTTCTCAGGAGGTGGTGAAAATAGCCGTTTCTACATCGGCTTCGGTGCACAGAATCAAGCGGGTATATTGTTGTACAACAACTTCAAGCGGTATTCTTTCCGCGTTAACTCTGAATTTAAGGTACTGAAAGGTCTGCGCATCGGACAAAACCTACAATTCACGTACCGTCAGGTACTGGCGCAAGGTGGTGAAAATGGTGGTCTTGGTGTTGCTGACGACGAGAACGACATCAACCTGGCGTATCGTATGCCTACCATCATTCCTATTTATGATGAGTTTGGTGGCTACGCAGGTACTGCAGCTAAGGGCTTTAACAACCCACGTAACCCAGTAGCTAACCGCGACGGAGCCGCCAATAACCGTAACTTCAACGGAAACGGATTTGGTAATCTCTACGCTGAATACGACGTAATTCCTGGTCTTACTGTACGCAGTAGCATTGGTGGGCAATTCAACAGCGCCTATGGCTGGAATTATAGTCGTCTACAATACGAGAACTCTGAGAATAACTCGGCGTTCGGTTATGGTGAAGGTGCTGGTTTCTCTTTTGGATGGACGCTTACCAACACCGCTAACTATAAGAAGCGTTTTGGAAAGCACAGTATTGATTTACTCGTAGGTCAGGAAGCATTGAATACAGGTACCGGACGTAACATGAGTGGAAATGGCTTGAACCCATTCTCGTTCGACCCTGACTACGTAAACCTCAGCACCACCAGCGGTACCGGACGAGTGGTAAACTCGGGGTATTTCAAAGGAGTAAACTTCTTCTCTCTGTTTGGACGTGTAAACTACATCTACAACGATAAGTACATCGTAACCGGGGTACTTCGTCGTGACGGTTCTTCACGCTTTGGTGTGAACAATCGTTATGGTGTATTCCCAGCGGCTTCGGCTGCGTGGCGTTTGTCATCTGAGGAGTTCCTGAAATCAGTATCCTGGATCACCGACCTGAAAATTCGTGGTGGCTACGGTATAATGGGTAATTCTAACAACGTAGACCCCAACAATCAGTTTAGCTTATTTGGGGCTAGCATCGGAAACTCTTCTTACGATATCAATGGTAGCAACAGTAGTGCCGCCGAAGGATACTACCGTACCCGTATCGGTAACCCCAACGCTAAGTGGGAGACTTCCGTAACTGCTAACATAGGTTTTGACGGCACATTCCTCAACGGGAAGTTGGACGTTATCCTTGATTTGTGGAAAAAAGACACCAGGGATCTGTTATTCCAGGTTCCTGTGACTTCAACGCTGGGAGTATATGCTTCACCCCCTTCGGTAAACACGGGTAGTATGTCAAATAAAGGTATTGACATACAGGTTATTACACGCGGCAAAATCAAAGGTGAGCTTGGTTACGAAGTAAACGTAACGGCTGGTTTGGTTAGAAACGAAATCACTGGACTTTCAGGAGACCTAACTTACCTTACCACTGTGAACCCAGGCTACCGTGGTATTCAGCCTATTCGTAACCAGTTGGGTCGTTCTATCTCGGCTTTCTACGGTTATGATGTCGTTGGTTTATTCCAAAACAAAGAAGAAGTAAACAGTGCTCCTACTCAGGACGGTGCTGCTCCGGGTCGTTTGCGTTACCGTGATGTCGACGGTGATGGTAAAATCACTCCTAACGATCGTACGTATCTGGGAAGCCCAGTACCGAAGTTCTCAGGTGGAATTGGCTTGACCTTGACCTACAAGAACTTTGATATGAACGTATACGCAAACGGTGTTTCCGGCAATAAGATCTTCAACGCGTCTCGCTGGTTTACTGATTTCTATCCATCATTCCTTGGATCAGGTAAGGCAACGCGTATCAAGGATTCCTGGACCCCACAAAACACCGGTGCTACTATACCCATCTACGAATCAGCGTCTAACTTCAGCACTAACACTCAGTCGAGCTCGTACTACGTAGAGGACGGTTCTTACCTACGTATTCAGAACCTATCGATTGGTTATACCTTACCATCTAGCCTTCTTTCGCGTATTGGAATGCAGCGTTTGAGAATCTTTGCTTCAACCAACAACTTGCTCACCTTGACTAAGTACTCAGGTCTTGATGCATCAGTGGGTGGTAATGCCGATACTCAGTTTGGTATCGACGTTGGAAACTACCCCATTACGCGTAGCTTCAACATAGGTGTAAACATTGGATTCTAACAATCTTTTTAGACAACACGTTATCCCAAAAGATTGCTAAACACAAAAAATTAAAATAACAAATGAGAAAAATAACATTTAAAAATGCAGCGATGATTGCTTCCGTTACGGCGGGATTGACTTTCGTCGGAGTATCCTGCAACGAAGATTTTCTTAACATACCCGCCACGGGTCAGATCAGCGAAGCACAGCTGACCTCCAAGTCAGGTATTGAGGGATCTTTGATTGCCGCTTACTCAACCCTTAACGGCCGCGGGAACCGGATGGCTAGTGCATCCAACTGGGTGTGGGGTAGTATTCGTGGTGGAGAAGCTAACAAAGGTACCGACCCCGGTGACTTCAGCGATATCAACCCAATTCAACGTTTCGAAACGCTCCCAACCCAAGGCGTAGTTAGAGATAACTATGTCGGTAACTACGAAGGCATTGCCCGTACTAACAACGTACTCCGCTTGTTGGGTAAGCCTGGTCCTGACGTATCTGCCAATGATGTAAAGCGTATTTCGGCCGAAGCACGCTTCTTACGCGCTCACTACTACTTTCAATTAGTACGTAACTTCGGACAAACGCCGATCGTAACCGAAGCCGATGACTATGGAAATGGTATCGAGACGATCAAAAACGATAAGCCACTGTACCCCTTCATTGAAGCAGATATGAAGTTTGCGATGGACAATCTATCCGAAACTCAGGGAGCGGTTGGTCGTGCTAACAAATGGGCAGCAGCTACCTATCTGGCGAAGATTTATCTTCAGCAGAAGAAGTACACCGAAGCTAAGACTTTGTTTGACCAAGTGATCGCTACCGGTAGAACTTCCGGCGGTAAGAAGTACGGTCTGCTTGCAAACTACACCGACGTGTTCAGGGCCTCTTCTGACAACAATGAAGAATCAGTATTTGCGATTCAGAACGCTGCCAACACGGGATCAGTGAACAACGCGTTTCCTGATTTTGACTTGAACTATCCATACAACACGGGCCCTAACGGTCCTGGTAACTGCTGTGGATTCTTCCAGCCTAGCTTTGAGTTGGTAAATTCATTCCGTACGGATGCCAATGGTCTGCCATTATTGGACGGATCATACAACAGCGCAACTAACGCGGTTAAAACTGATATGGGGATTCCTTCTGGTACTGCCTTTACTCCTGATGCTGGTAATCTTGACCCACGTTTGGATCACTCGGTAGGTCGCCGTGGTATTCAGTATCTCGACTGGCAGCCACACCCAGGTATTGACTGGATTCGTAATCAGCCCAACGGAGGTCCTTACTCGCCTAAGAAGTACACGTACTACAAGTCTGACCGTGGCTCTTTGCAGGATAACAGCTCTTGGACTCCTGGTTATACCGCTTTGAACTATACTATTATTCGTTTTGCTGACGTGCTACTGATGGCTGCGGAAGTAGAAATTGAAATAGGAAGCTTGGATAAAGCTCGTGAATATACCAACTTGGTTCGTCGTCGTGCTACTACTCCCTCTACCTTTGTTCAACAAAACGGTGCACCCGCCGCTAAGTACGTAATATCTGAATATCCTGCAAGCGTATTTGCTTCTAAGGAATCGGCTCGTACTGCTTTGCGCATGGAGCGTAAGCTTGAATTATCTGGTGAAGGACACCGCTTCTACGATTTGGTTCGTTGGGGCGTAGCCGCACCAGTACTCAATGCCTACCTTGCTTACGATGCTAAGTACCTCCCTACTGCTTTGGGTGGATCTAACTTTGTGGCTGGAAAGCATGAATTACTTCCAATTCCACAGGCTGAGATTGACTTGTTAGGAACAGGAGCCCTGAAGCAAAATCCTGGATATTAATTCGGATCTGTTTCCATGAACTCTTAGAAAAGGCAAGCCAGATGGCTTGCCTTTTTTGGTATATTTGTACCTGATCATATCTAAAACACAGTACCCTCCATGCGTCTGATTAAGTCTATTGGTTTCATAATTAGTATTTTCTTTTTGGCATCGTGCCGCGAAAGTACACTATTTTCGTTGCTACCTGCCGGAGAAACCGGCATCACCTTCTCTAACCGGATCTCTGAAAATGATACGATTAATATCATTGACTTTGAATACATCTACAACGGTGGAGGTGTAGGCATTGCCGATATGAATGGTGATAGCCTACCCGATATTATCTTTTCGGGAAACCAGGTCAACAGCCGGATCTATGTCAATCAGGGTAGCATGAAGTTTACCGACGTGAGTGATAAGGCCGGACTTTCTAACCTTGGTCGCTGGTGTTCGGGCGTTAGTTTGGTAGATATTAACGCGGATGGACGCATGGATATATACCTCTCGGCCACTACTTATAAAACGGAAGCTGAGCGCGCTAATTTACTTTTTGTGAACCAGGGAAACAATGCCGAGGGTGTGCCCCAATTCAAAGAAATGGCCCAAGAGTACGGGGTTGCGGATACTGGCCACTCCATGCACGCCGCCTTCTTTGACTATGATAACGATGGCGATTTAGATCTCTACGTATTGATCGATACCATTGAACAATACCCAAATCTTTATCGTAAAAAAAATAAGGATGGCTCCTCAATCACCACGGATCGACTCTACCGCTGCGACTGGGATAGTACCGCAACTCATCCTATGTACACCAACGTTTCGAAAGAGTCCGGTATTCAGACCGAAGGCTACGGACTGGGTATAAACATCACCGATTTTAACCGGGATGGTTTCAAGGATATCTACGTCACCAACGACTACCTCTCCAACGATCTATTATACATCAACAACGGTAACGGTACCTTCACCGACCAGGCTCAGGCCTATTTTAAACACACCAGCAACTCGGCGATGGGTAACGACGTGGCGGATATCAATAATGATGGCTTGATGGACGTCATGGCCTTGGATATGTTACCCCGTGACAATACCCGGAAAAAGAAATTAATGCCCCCCAATAGTTATCAGGGTTACCTCAATAATGACCTGTATGGTTTTATGTACGAGTACGTGCGTAATACCATGCAAATCAACATGGGTAACAAACCCGGCACCAACGAGCCTATATTTGCGGACCTGGGAATGATGGCTGACGTAGCCGAAAGCGATTGGAGCTGGACTCCCATGCTGGCCGACTTTGACCACGATGGCTTCCGTGATTTGATCGTCACCAATGGATTTCCAAGGGATGTTACAGACCGCGACTTCGCCCAGTTTAGGCAAGAGAGTGGTTCCATTGCGACCAAAGAATACTTGATTAATCAGATACCTACCGTTAAAATCAAGAATTACGCTTTCAAAAATAAAGGTGATCTGACGTTCCATAATACAACCGAACAATGGGGTGTCAATGTCCCGTCATTTTCCAACGGAGCTGCCTACGCTGATCTCGACCTGGATGGTGATCTGGATATGGTAGTGAATAATATCAATGATTCTGCCTTCGTCTACCGGAATAATCTGGCAGAAAAAAAGCCCGGGAAAAGCCACTACTTACGAATTAATTTCGAAGGTAATTATCCTAACCTGAAAGGAATTGGTGCCAAAGCGGAGATATACTATACCGATAGCCTGATGCAAATCTACGAGCATTCTCCTTACCGCGGGTACTTATCTTCCGTAGAACCCATTGCGCATTTTGGAGTTGGAAAGGCTACAAAGATTGATCGCGTAAAAATCATTTGGGCAAATGGAAAGCAACAAGTCTTAACGGATGTCAACGTGGATCAGGTACTGACCGTGAGCCAGAAAAATGCTGCGGAGAATTTTACTCCTGCACCGGTATCACCTAGCCTGTTTAAGGATATCAGCGATTCTCTGGGCCTCCAATGGGTACACGAAGAACCCGAGTTCATCGACTTTAACGGGCAAAAACTACTCCCCCACAAGCTTTCTCAGTACCCACCAGCGCTGGCTACCGCCGACGTCAACGGCGACGGGCTAAATGATGTATTCATCGGAGGATCAAGACAACATAAAGGGCGCTTCTTCATCCAGAAACCGGACGGAACTTTCACCGTATCAGACCTACTACCCGGAGGTGAAGGCATTGAAAAAGAATCAGAAGATATGGGCGTCCTATTATTTGATGCCGATGGTGATGGCGACAATGATGTGTACATAGCGAGTGGGAGCAATGAACAGCCACCCGGCCACCCCAGCTACCAGGATCGTTTGTATATCAATGACGGAAAAGGGAATTTCACTCTGGCTACCGCCGCCCTTCCCGATGCAAAAATAAGTACCTCCTGCGTACGAGCGGCGGATATTGATCGGGACGGCGACCTTGACCTGTTTGTGGGCGGAAGGATCGACGTGGAACACTATCCGCGCTCGGTGAATAGTACCATTCTCCGGAACGACTCGAAAGATGGAATTGCCAAGTTTACCAACGTAACCCAGCAAGTCGCCCCCCAATTACAGAACGGCGGCTTGATCTGCGACGCCCTCTGGACCGACTATAACAACGATGGTTTTGTGGACCTGATCGTAGCCGGAGAATGGATGCCACTCGTGGTATTTCAGAATAAGGATGGAGTCTTGATGCCGGATAAGAAGTTAAACGACTACCTCAACAACTACAAAGGATTTTGGAATAGTATCATCGGCGGAGATTTTGACAACGACGGTGATACCGATTATGTCGTGGGCAATCTTGGGGTTAATACAATCATGCGTACTTCCAGCGCAACCCCAATGACGATCATAGCCAGCGATTTTAATGGAGATGGCCGTTTTGATGCCATTCCGATGGTGTACTACCCTACGGAAGACGGACGCAGCGAACTGGTACCCTTTCACGGGCGTGAAGATATGATCAAACAAATGATTCCGATGCGGGCCCGGTACCAGACTTATAACGACTTCACCAAGGCTACCTTCGATAACCTCATCACGGATGAACAGCGGAAAGAGGCGTTGATACTGCAAGCCAATTATCTAAAATCAGCCTATATTGAAAATAAAGGTGATGGAAATTTTGATCTCCGGCCCCTACCTAATTTAGCGCAGGTTGCCCCGATCAACGGGATGATTACCGATGATTTTGACGATGACGGCAATCTGGATGTGTTACTTGTAGCCAATGATTTCGGCAACGAAGTAAGCGTAGGCCGTTTTGACGCCTCAAACGGACTACTTCTCAAAGGTAACGGCAAGGGTAGTTTTACCGCGCAAAGTATTGCCCAGAGCGGCTTTTACGTACCGGGGAATGCTAAGGGGTTGATACAACTCCCTAATGCCAAAGGTGAGCGCTTATTGTTGGCAAGCCAAAACCGTGGGACTTTAAAGGCATTTGAAGGAAAAGCGAATCAAAAGCCTACCCAATGGATTAAAGCTTCACCTCTGAGCTCTTACGCACTGGTAACTTTCAAGAATGGTAGTACCCGGCGCTACGAGCTTTACTACGGTGCCTCTTTCCTATCGCAGTCAGCACGGCAAATACCCCTAACTGACCAAGTCGCCTCCGTAGAAATGATAGATTATAAAGGAGTTAAACAGAAAATAAAATAGGTAGATAGTAGCTTGTTAGCCAAGAGCATTCTATTGGTTTGATTGTAAATTAATAATCAAACAACTTCTAGCGGCTAAAAATCTAATTACTAACCGCTAGATAGTAGCAACAATCCATTGTATGTCAGTCATCTCACTGGTCTACTACGGATTGTAAATAGGCCAGATTCTCCTGCTTTTTAGGCTGCCTGGTACGGTTGGAAGTCGGTGTCCAATAATGATGCTTTTTCATAAATCTCACTTGAATCTGATTCCAACTTTTTTCGTCTTTTACCATCTTTCTCTCCCGTAACTCACAGAAAAGATAGCGCGCAATGACCTCGAAATCATCTCTCCCCAGGTAATCAAGGTCCGCATCACACAAGATCTCTTCTAATTTATTGGTGGGGTTTTGAGGTATTTCAGTCGCCCTGATCATACCACAAATAATTAAAATTTGCTCATCGGCGTAATCAAAATCAGGTAGAATCCGATGTACCATTTCACAGCCCTTTTCTTCGTGACCGGCGTAGGTTTTCAAAAAGCCCACGTCATGAAAAAGAGCGGCTGTCCGGAGTAAACTAAGCGTTTCTACGTCGGTAATACCTTCCGCGAAGGCAATACGAGAAACGGCCTCAGCCACATCCAGAACATGATCAACGCTGTGGTAGTAAAGGGTCTCAGAAAGTCTTTTTCTAAACTCTTTCAGAATGAAGGCTTCCGCCTCACATAGCTTCATGCTGGTAAGATTAAAAAATGTGAATATAGGTTCGTTCTATTCCCACGACGGAAGAACTTGAAAAAGTACAGGGGGGCGTTTGAATCTGTTACTAAATATAACGACTATATTAAAGTTTACAAATACAGCGTATTTTAATCTTCGATTATTAGACTTTATTCAGAAAGATTGGTTTCGCCCCTCACGCCTGCGCGCACGCGCAAAAATTTACTCGAATAAAGTCTATTATTTGATAGGCCACTTTTTAAAATCTATACTTAAAAAAACAGCTCTATTAGTATAATTGAATTCAAACAATGCGTCTATGTTGGCTAGGGTCGGACTACCACTACCCTTTTCTTGTATTGCCGGGTAGTACCCGATACATCAAAGGAGCTCACCAGAAGCAAATAATACCCGGTAGATACTATTTCTCCCCGATCACTCATTCCATCCCACCGCACAGCCCCATCGGTACCCATCAGATCATTACTAAGTAGAGTCCTAACGATGCGCCCTTGTACGTCGTATATTTTCACACTCCCTATGCTCCCGGCAGACGAGGAGGTAAACCGTATGGTCGTAAAATCATCGATCCCGTCGCCGTCCGGGGTAAAGGCTTCTGGTTCTACCATAACTTCGTCTAATTGCGAATTATAAAGCCCTTGGGAGTTAGCATATCCGGGGGTGGCATACCCAACTACCGAGGAGGCTGACTGCCAGTTTTTGGCATCGTTAGCAAGTTTCTCGGGATAGATTCTTTCCAACGAAACGCCATCAGGATCAACAATCAGCGATGCGTGAAAGCTTTCCTGGTAGTAGAATCTGTCGAAAAGGCGCCCGGTACTATCCCGTAGTATGACTCCACCAGCTTCATTAGGGAAAGATGGGAAGATGGTCATGGCAAGGCTATTTCGAGTCCGCTCGGTGGGGTATTGAACCTCCACGACCGATGGGGTAGTTGATAACGCCAAGAATTCGAAAGGATTAAGCACTAAATCCCGGGTGGTGATGGCCCTAAGCGAGCCCTCTGCTCCGTTACTACTATTACTTAGCGTCCAGTTTTTCAAGCTAATAAACTTCGAGGTCCGGTTGTATAACTCCACAAAATCAACCCCATTGGCGCGGGGATTGAACAGAATTTCGTTGATGATCACATCCCCGGAATCGGCTTTGGACGGAAGACCTATTGTAAACCTGACTTCTTTCAGGCGATTACCTGCGCAATCTGCCATATCTTTCAGGGTCAATTCGTACCGCTCACCTTCCAGGATTGCACCTTCTAAATCAAATACTTGCGAACGAAAAGACGGACTTTCCAGAAAGGAACGCCGGATGGTACGTCCCCGCAAGGTATACTGACCGCTTTGCATCGTCAGCAGGCTATCCAAACGCTCGTTGAAATAAACTTTTGACTGGCTTGGGCCACTTACTTCTACCCGTTCGGCCAAAGGTGGTATCAAGTCACGATTCCGGGCAGTTACAGAATTCAGCTGATTGGGGGTACCTCCAAGAGAAGCCGAGGAAACCCGCCAATTCTCCACGCCCGCGCAAGGATTGTCTGTATCAATCATTTCGAGCGCATGCCCTCCGCCACGCTGCGCCGGGGGCCACCAAGAATCCTGATATGTCATAGAGTGTACTAAGGCTCCATTTACGTCCCGGAGGGTCAGGGTAGTGCCGGTATTGAGCAAGGAGAAAGGCGTCAGACCTGCTATGCTACCAAACCCCGCCAATAGTAAAGTCGTGGTTCGGGCACTGACTAACATATACCCTTTCGCAGGTAGGCTAATGGATGGTAGAGGAGCTGCCCTATCGCCGATGATCAGCCGCCAGCCAGCCAATGAGACGGGTTGATTCGTACGATTGAAAAGTTCGAGATATTCAGCGTCCGGAAGCCCAACCACGGGTGTAGGGTCAGACATAATTTCGGTAATGACGACCGAGTTGTACCCCTGAGCCATGAGTGAGCCCGATAGCAGCCAGAAGATTACTATTCTGAATAACTTAATAAAGGGGTTGAATTTCATCAAGTGTGGTTTTTAGACAAAAGTACAGGCTCCGTAACAGAGCCTGTATTCAAAATCCAACTAACTCTTAGTAGTGAATACTATTTTTAATTTATTAAAAACTACGCTTCCCGCCTGACAGACATAGGACTAAACGCCGGAACGCAAAGCGACCAATACTCGGTAGGCTCATCAAAAGGATTCGAGTAGCGCACCCGGGTACCTTTCTGAATAAGAATAGTCTCTCCGGCGTGGAGCGTGATGACCTCATCATCAATCTCCACTTGCTTAGTCCCTTTAATAACAATCGTGACTTCATCAAATTCTGGGGTTTGATAGGGCTCCGCCCAGCCAGGAGGAGCTACCATGTGCGCCACACTGAAAGCACCACCGTAGGTGGAAGCGTGACCAAAATGCTCCTCAATCAGCTTACCATCGGTAGTGGGTACTACAAAAGGGTTTGTTTGTTTTATATAAGGCATACTTAACTACTATCTGAATTTAAAGATTGCCCGTTACTTTTTGGTATCGGTGGTAGATTTGGTTTTAGTAGCTGCTGGTTTAACAGGAGCTTTGGGAGCAGCGGGTTTCGGGGTTGGCTTGGCAGCAACAGGTATTGGTTTAGTTGGCGCTATTGGCGCTGGCGCTGCCTCCGGCTTTGGGGCTTCCGCTGGTGCCGGGGTAGTAGCTACCGTTTTCGCTTTTACTCCTTTCACCTCCTCCGGAGCATTGGTCTTGGCTATCTTTTTAGCTTTTTTACCGGCCGCTCTTGCTGCATTTTTAGCCGCCTTTTCAGCGTTTTTTTTCACCTTATTACTTTCTTTTTTTTTCTTAACTTCGCTTTTCTTTGCACTTTTTTTTGAGTCTTTCTCTGCCTTCCGGGCCTCATCCTTCACAACCTTAGTAACTTTCTTAGCTAGTTTTTCCGCCGTTTTCTCAATTGATTTTTTTAGCTTTTTCGAGCTTTTGGTTAGTTCTTCAAGTTTGGCTTCTAAAGTAGCGGCGATTTCGCTAGTCAGTGCTTTTTTATTAGATTTCATGATGATAGTATTAAAATAAGTAGTATTACTCCTATATTGGAGGCTAAAAATAAAAAAATATACAAATACTTAGCTATTATTCCTCAACAACAAAAATAGTCTGTTATTTTTATGTTAAGTTTTTTTCTACAAACCTCCAGAGCACAATCCCCGCAGATACTGCAACGTTGAAGGAGTGCTTTGTTCCAAATTGTGGAATCTCAACGCATAGGTCCACCTTCATCATCATTTCTTCACTCACACCTTCTACTTCATTGCCAAAAACAAAGGCGTGCTTAGCCCCAAATTCTGGACTAAAATTTTGCAGCAAGGTACTACCGTGCGCTTGTTCTATCGCCACGAGGGTATACCCATCTTCCCGCAGACGGTCAACCAGCGTGAGAGGATCATCGGCTTTTTCCCAGGGTACGGCCAATTCGGCGCCTAAGGCGCTTTTGGTGATTTCACGGTGCGGTGGTACCTGAGTATAGCCCCCTAAGTATATTTTTTTTGCCCGAAAAGCATCAGCCGTTCTAAAAAATGATCCTATGTTGTTGAGGCTCCGAATGTTTTCCAGCACAATAACGTACGGAAATTTATCGGCTTTTTTATATTCGTCGACCGACAGCCGACCCATTTCTTCCATTTGCAGTTTTTGCATCGGATATTCGTTTAGGCTATGTTATGATTGATTTATTAGACCAAACCTACTACTATCCTACCAACTAAAACAATATTCCGCTCAGTAATAATTTCCGTTTTGAAGAAAAGTTAGATCAATACTTCGTTAGAATTGTTATGAATCAAAATTGGTTCACTAGACCCTTGAAACCGTCCTTAACTATGAAATCAGTATTCTTCTTTGCGCTATTTATCACCATCCCATTCCTTGCAAGGGCACAGGATAATCAAACGGTCCGGGTTAGCTCACAATTAGGATCAGCAATCCCGAATGAATATAAGTACTTGTACAAACAGTTCAATCAGGGAACGGTGCACTATCGCAATGGGCAGAGCCCAACGGCCCGGTTAAACTATAACTTACTGCTTCGGGAGATGCAATTCATTCATTTCACCGGCGATACTCTTACGCTTGATCTGGAATCGATGATTCGTCGGGTTAGTCTAAACGATGAGGAATTTATTTACGACCTGAAAAAGGGATTTTTGAAAATAATAGAAAATTATGGAAACGTCAAACTAGGCCTTGATCAATCGATTCAGGTGGCCGGAATGGACAAGGAAGGCGGGTATGGACAATCCTCAGGTGTGTACTCCATCAAAACAATAAATACCTTTTCATCCGGTAATAGCTCTATTGCCAAGCTGGATATTAAGGGAGATGTAGTCTACTCACAAAAGAAAGTCTACTATCTCGTTGATCAAAATAGCCTTGTTTTTCCGGTTTCCCGAAAAAGAATTTTAAGGCTTTACAACCGTAACAAATCCGAAATCCTTGATTACCTAGAAGAGAACCCGGTAAAATTTAGCGAATTAGAAGAGGTACGAAGACTGCTAAGCTATTGTAAGAGTTTACAATAATCTTTGGAACTAGCGCATCAAAACAACCGCGCCTTCTTTGGTGAGATTTTCACCGCTTACATCCCGGTAGCGAATTCTGTATACGTAGGTACCTGGTACAGACTTACTACCTTTTACATTTCCGTCCCAATTAATAGCGGGATCATTCGAATAGAATATTGCGGTACCCCAGTGATTAAAGATTGTAATTTCGTACGCTGAGGAGATGACTCCTTTCACTTCAAAGGAGTCGTTAATGCCATCATTATTGGGTGAAAATGCGCCGGGAATGTAAAACGGTGGGCGAGAAACGCACTCTTCAAATGGTACCTGCGCACATCGGGCTAGACTATAAAAGGTATACTTATCGTGGTTAAGCACCAGTTGGTAGCAGACTTCATTTCCACACACAAATTCGCGATCAGTTAGTGTTCCGTTCTTTCCCAGATTTGTAACATCCTTCCAGTCTTTCCCATTCTTTTGGATCGCTGCTCTGAGGCCCGTTGGAAAAAAAGATAATTCCCATTCTACCGTATTGATGGTAGATGTACCCGCCAGAGTCATTGCTGACATACACACTGGTTTAGAGGTAAGGGAAGCCAAACACGAGTCAACCGGCTGCAATCGAAAGCAAACGGTGGACGGCAAGTCAACCGAAGCCGTCACGCTGTTTCTGGTAGGATCCAGCAACTGTCCACTGCTGGCAAACGTCCCATCCGGAAGGCCTTTAAGTAGCATAAGTTTGGTACCCAAAGGGTTCTCAAATAAGAAATCAATCCTTGTTTCATCGGCGGCTCTCCCCTCGGTAAAGGTAGGTCCCGTGAGAGACTCAGGAGACTTGTAGGTCAATTCCCGGATAGCTCCCCGGCATTGCCCTGGAGTATGCACACCCCGTACCCGAATCTTATACGTAGCCGCACCGCCGTATTTGTAGTGAATTCTATCACCAAAACCCGTGTAGCCCTTTATTTCGGTATCACCCCAATCAATCTGGTAGGTAGGATAATCAGTAGGTTGATTTTCCTCAAAAGTCAGCTGAACGTTACCGTCCGCGCAAGGAATAGCTTTCACCAAAGGCGCTAGCGTATCCCCAACCTGTACCGTTCGGCAGGTAATCCATTCTTTCCCTTCTTTCTGGGCTACCTGAACAATGGTGTAGATACCTGGGCGGGGGTACCGATGGATACTATCTGCTGTGGAACTCGGGATATTAATCGGCCCACCTGTGTAATCAAAAATTGTCCGAGTATTCGTTGCTCCTAGTATCTGGTTCTGCATGACTGCCTGCATCGGCAGACAACCACTCAAGGTCAACTTGGAATTCCCTTCCTCGTAATCAGCCAATGACGGTACAGAAGTTGGGCATTGCGCCATCCCCTTTACCGCCCACACTACCAAAATAAGTACCCGGAAGAAATGAGAAATACCCGGTTGCTTGCTTTTATGTGTATACACCAATTATAAAAGTCAAAAATTCTATCTAGTAAACAAAGAAAAGCGTAATGTGTTTATCCTCACTATTATTTGTTTGCTACTGGATTTCTTAGACAAAACCATAAAAAGTGGCTCTGAACTAAAAAAGATTAGCTTGTTCTTTAAAAAATTTCAAAAATATCGACATATTTGAATTGATGATCCGACAAATTACTTCTGCCTAAAAATCAATCGCTTGAATACCCAAAATATTTTTTCCTATTCCTTTTAACAACAACTACTCATGAGTACCTCACGAAGAGATATCCTAAAATTAGCCGGAGTCGCTCTCGCTGGTTCGGCCATTCCAACGATTATTATTCCTAACCGGGCGTACGCCGGGGTTAATAGCGAAACCCTCAAAGTGGGTTTGATTGGCTGCGGAGGCCGGGGTTCGGGCGCCGCCAAGCAAGCCCTTAGCGCCGACCCCAACGTAGTACTACACGCCGTCGGTGATATATTTAAAGATAAAATGGACCTTTCGCTAGAAAGTCTGAGAAAGGTCCATCCCGATAAAATAAAAGTTGACGAAGGCCATAAGTTTATCGGATTTGATGCCTACCAGAAAGTACTTGACTCGGGCGTAGACGTCGTTATTCTTACCACCCCTCCCCACTTTCGCCCTGAGCATTTGAGCGCCGCCGTGAAAGCCGGAAAGCATGTGTTCTGCGAGAAACCCGTGGCGGTGGATACACCTGGCATCAAAAAAGTATTGGAAGCGGCCAAACTAGCCAAGGAGAAAAACCTATCGGTAGTTTCGGGCCTCTGCTGGCGCTTTCACGAGCCAAAGCGGGCTAGTTTTGGTAAGATCCTGGACGGTGCCATTGGGGATGTGATGGCGGTGTATAACACCTACAATACGGGTACTCTGTGGTCGAAACCACGAGAAGCCAACTGGTCCGACATGGAGTTTCAACTCCGCAATTGGCTGTATTACAACTGGCTCTCCGGCGATCATATCGTAGAGCAGGCCGTGCATAGCATTGATATGATGTCGTGGGCGTTGGGGGATGCTCTCCCCACGAGTGTTACGGGTACCGGTGGACGGCAGGTACGCACCGAACCCATCTTTGGCCAAATCTACGACCACTTTGCTATTACGTACGAATATCCCAACGGGGCCAAGGGTTTCCACATGTCACGTCAGCAAACCAATTGTGAGAACAGCTACGCGGTGGAGTCATTCGGAACGAAGGGAAAGGCTTTGGTAAACTGCGCCCGTAACTCCCACGAAATAGAAGGTGCTAACCCCTGGAAATACACGGGAGTACAAAATGATATGTACCAAACTGAGCATAACGAACTTTTTGCCGGTATCCGTAACAACAAACCCATCAACAACGGAGAATGGATGGTACAGAGTACCATGCTGGCCATTATGGGCCGTATGGCTGCCTACACCGGAAAGAAAATCACCTGGGAAGATGCCATGAACTCCACCGAAACCCTCGGACCAGATTCGTACAGTTTTGCTACTACTCCGCCGATTGTGGAAGTACCCAAACCAGGTATCACCCCCTTTATTTAAATTACTATGCAACGAAGAGAATTTCTGATAAAATCGGGTGTAGCCGCTTCGGCGATTGCGTTTGCAACATCGCAGGCATCGGCGGTACCCCTTACCCCGGCCCGGCCCATGATCAAGAAAAGCCTAAAATGGGGGATGGTGAAAGGCGATATGTCCATCATGGACAAGTTTAAAATGTTAAAAGAACTTGGGTACGACGGCGTAGAACTTGATTCCCCCAATGATCTTAACCCAAAAGAGATACTTGCCGCCCGCGACAAAACAGGCCTCGAACTTCCCGGTGTCATAAATTCGGTGCACTGGAAATCACCACTTTCTGATCCTGATCCCAAAGTTCGGGCGATCTGTGTTCAATCCATGGAGAAGGCTCTCAACGACTGCAAGCTATACGGAGGAACCACCGTTCTATTGGTCCCTGCGGTAGTAAATGCCAACGTCAGCTACAAAGATGCCTACGAGCGTTCACAGGCCGAAATTAGAAAATTGATTCCCACGGCCGAAAAAACGGGAATCAAAATAGCGCTGGAAAACGTGTGGAACAACTTCCTGCTGAGCCCCATGGAAGCTGCTAGGTACGTAGATGAGATCAATCACCCACTAGTGGGCTGGTACTTTGACGTAGGAAACATTGTACGCTATGGCTGGCCGGAACACTGGATTGAAGTACTCGACAAGCGAATCATGAAGCTGGATATCAAAGAGTACAGCCGTAAGAAACAGTCTGACGAAGGAATCTGGAAGGGTTTCAACGTAGAAATCATGGAAGGCGACTGCAACTGGCCCGCGGTAAATAAGGCGTTGGCTACAATCGGCTATTCAGGCTGGGCTTCCGCCGAAGTTGGCGGGGGCGACCGGGCCCGGCTGGCCGATGTAAGCCAACGCATGGATCGGGTTTTCAGCGCAGTATAAATATTTTTAACGTTCAGTAGTACAAGCAGACGGCACTTTTGATGTGCTGTCTGCTTTTTTTGGGTAGCACGGCGGATAAGTGTGCTTTATAGGCAGGTAAGGTAAATATCATTTACTTATCGTCTTTATGTTTCAGAACTCTTACTCATAAGCCTAAATCTAATCTATCGATGAAACCTATTACCAGAAAAGAATTTATTCAGGATTTGTCGCTGATAGCGGCCGCCACTTTGCTACCTGCTTTATCCTTTGCCGAAATAGATCTGCTCAAAAAGTCCAAAATGAAGCTAGGGCTGGTCACCTACCTCTGGGGTAAAGACTGGGATGTACCTACCCTGATTGAAAATTGCACTAAATCCGGTATTGGCGGGGTGGAATTACGAGTAGACCATGCGCACAAGGTGATGCCCGATATTTCGGCGGCCCGACGCATGGAGGTAAAGAAAATGTTCGCCGATAGCCCCATCAAGATCGTGGGGATGGGGACCAACGAGCAATACGACTCACCCGATCCGGCTAAGCTGAAAGCTAACATGGACCGGACAAAGGAGTTCATTAAACTTAGCGCCAACATCGGTGGTACCGGGGTAAAGGTAAAGCCCAACCAATTTCATAAAGATGTCCCCCACGAGAAAACCCTCGAACAGATTGGTCGTTCACTAAGCGAGCTTGGCAAGTACGCCGAGGATTTCGGACAAAAAATCCGGCTGGAAGTACACGGAAATGGTACGCAAGAGCTGCCCAACATCAAGACGATTATGGATTATACCGAAAACCGCAACGCCTCCGTTTGTTGGAACTGTAACGCCGAAGACCTGATCGGACAGGGACTTGAATATAACTTCAATCTGGTAAAAGATCGGTTTGGTGATACCGTTCACGTACGCGAGCTTGACGACACGAGCTACCCCTACCAGAAGCTTATGAATTTGTTCAAGGAAATCAACTACAAAGGCTGGATTCTGCTTGAATGCCGCACCGACCCCAAGGACAAGGTCGCGGCTCTGATTCAGCAGAAAGAAATTTTCAATAACATGATAAAAGGGTAAACTCTCCCACTATAATTCAACGTTCAACGCACTCGCATTTCGGTGAGTGCGTTGAGCGTGATAGGGGCTCACGTCACCCTATCTTTTCAACTACCCGTCCGGCCGCAAATACCGCTCCTTCCAGGTAGCCTCCATGGTGGGGAGAAGTCTCGGTCCCGGCTATAAAGAATCGATCATCAAACCAGCTATCGGCAAATAATTCGTCACCATTGTTCTGATGGGAAAAAAGGTCTGGGCCACCTGGCACTTTGGTAAACTCCTCCAAGGCCCAAATTTTCTCCTGATAATCTAGGTAGTTTTCGGCATCCTCCCCAAAAATCCGGTTGAGTTGAGTCATCACACGATTCTTTCGCTCAAAGGCCGGAAACTTCATGAGGCTTCCATTGACGAAACCGCATAGGGCGTATTTGGTACCGGAGGCGTCGGTGTGATCATAGAATTCACTGATCGGCCCCACATTACTGAAAAGTGTTCCCGACCAGTTTTTATCCCGCCAAAAAGGCTTTTCGTACACAATGCCCGTTTTGATAGAATCCTGCATCCAAGTATGGGTATTGCCACAAATTTCCAGCAAAGCGGCGGGAAGTGATGGTACAAATTCCACCTGACTTGCCAGCAAGGCTGGTGGCAGAGTAGATATCACTTTATCCGCTTCAAAGGTCAAATCATCCGTAAAGACCAGTACATTATCATCCTGAAAGTCAATTCGACTTACAATTTGGTTGAGTAAAATCTCTTTTTGGTCTAAATTATGGGCAAGCGTCTCAATGAGGTTGGAAGTACCCCCGGCGATCCGGTAGCTAGGTTCCCCCTGCGGAATTTCTACCGCTTGGGGGGGCGTCATAGAAAAGGGCTCAAAGAAAGCCTTGCCTTCCATATTTTGCTCAAATGCCGGAATTTCTAACTCTTCCAACAACGCGATCAGATGCCGATGCTGAGGCCCAAACCAAGTGGCCCCCATTTCTACGGGAGTTTCATTCTCCGACCAAGAGGTCAGCACCCTGCCACCGATTCGGCCCCTTGCTTCGAGAACGAGCACGCCATGACCGGCCTTTTTTAACCTATTTGCAATGAGCAAGCCCGACAGACCCGCTCCAATAATGATAATTCTTAATTTCAATACTTTTCAATAGCACGGACCTTACGTCCGTAGGGTTAATTATTGTAAAATAGCCACGTAGTTGACCGCTAATCACTCTACCAGCTTCTTCAATTCGTTTAGTTTGAGCAGCGCTTCGATGGGCGATAGTGTATTGACATCGACCAGCGATAGCTTTTCTTTTAATTCTTCCAGACGGGGATCGTTTGGTTCGAATATGCTAAGCTGAAAGTTATTCTTAGGCATTTCCTTAATCTTCTCGGCCCGATTTTCGGTCAGATGATCTTTTTCTAAATGCTGCATAATTTCGCTCGCCCGCAATACAATCAACTGCGGCATACCGGCAATTTGAGCTACGTGAATACCAAAACTGTGTTCACTTCCCCCGGGTTTCAGCTTACGTAGAAAAATAATTTTATTGTCCACTTCCTTCACCGCAACGTTGAAATTTTTAATCCGGGGAAAATCTTCCGCTAGCTGATTTAACTCGTGGTAGTGGGTAGCGAAAAGGGTTTTGGCCCGGCAGTTCGGCAGCGTATGCAAATACTCCGCAATGGCCCAAGCAATCGAAACACCATCGTAGGTACTGGTTCCCCGCCCAATTTCGTCCATCAGTACCAGACTACGGTCGCTGAGGTTGTTGAGAATACTGGCCGTTTCGGTCATTTCTACCATAAAGGTACTTTCCCCACGACTGAGGTTATCACTGGCTCCGACCCGGGTAAATACCTTATCAACCAAACCAATGGTAGCCTCACCGGCGGGTACGTAGCTACCCATCTGCGCCATCAGTACGATCAGGGCCGTCTGCCGGAGCAAAGCCGATTTACCCGCCATGTTGGGCCCGGTAATGATAATAATCTGTTGGGTTTCGTCATCTAGAAAAAGATCGTTGGGTACGTAGCTTTCCCCGAGGGGTAGTTGCTGCTCAATCACCGCGTGACGGCCATCCTTGATATCTAACTCCTTACCCTCGGTAATGATGGGCTTTGTGTAATTATTTTTTCGGGCTATCGTCGCAAACGAAGCGAGAGCATCCAACACCGACACGATACGGGCGTTTTGCTGGATCGCCTCCAAGTACTCCGTTGCCGCCGTCACCAAGTCGTTAAATATCCGTTGCTCGATGGCATAAATCTTATCCTCCGCGTTCAGAATAGTTTCCTCGTACTCTTTGAGTTCCGGGGTAATGTACCGTTCGGCATTCACCAGCGTTTGCTTCCGAATCCACTCCGCAGGTACTTTATTTTTATGGGCGTTGGTAACTTCCAGAAAGTAGCCAAACACCTTGTTATAGGCAATTTTTAGCGACGGAATTCCCGTTTTTTCGGTTTCCCGGTTTTGTAATTTCAGCAGGTAATCTTTTCCCTCAAAGGCGATACAGTGCAGTTCATCCAACTTGGCATCCACACCCGATTTGATCATCCCTCCCTGACTCGACAGTACAGGGGCGTCTTCCCGTAATTCGGTATCAATTTTATCGAGCAGGAAAGTACAAGGGTTAAGTTGATCCGCATATTTACTTAGCACTCCCAAAAGGCGCCGATCAGCCGTGGGAGTAATACCCTCCTTCGCTGGTGCGGCCACCGCGCTCAACAACTCCTTGATCGGGGCAATTTGTTGCAGTGATTTCTTCAATTGACCCAACTCCCGCGGGCTAATCCGGCGCACGGCCACCTTAGAAATAAGTCTTTCCAGGTCCCCAATTTGTCTCAACGTCTGCACTAAGTTTTCGTGCAAATCCTCGTGTTTGAGGAATAGATCCACCGTATTGAGCCGCTCTTCAACGGGTGTCTTTTCTTTAAGGGGCAACACTACCCATTTGCGGAGCAAGCGTGCTCCCATGGGTGTGACGGTATGGTCCAGGATTTGGATCAGCGGCACGCCCCCCTCCTGCTGAGGATATACCAGTTCGAGATTTCTGATCGTAAAGCGATCCAGCCATACGTATTTTTCCTCTTCCAGACGGGTGATACGACTCACGTGGCCTATTTCTTTGTGCTCGGTTTCCATCAGATAATGGATGATGACCCCAGCGGCCACAATACCTTGGGGAAGCGTATCAATACCAAACCCTTTCAGAGTCGCCGTCCGGAAATGAGAGGTCAGCTTTTCAAAGGCAAAATCATCCCCGAAGCACCAATCTTCCAGCATGAAGGTGTGAAACTTATCACCAAAAAGCTGAATAAATTCCTGCTTGTTTTTCTTACAGAATAGTACCTCCGAGGGAGAAAAGCTTTGCAGCATTTTATCCACGTACGCCACGTTGCCCTGCGCCGCCATAAACTCACCCGTCGAGATATCAAGCAAGGAAAGTCCCAGTTGATTTTCCTTGCCAAAGTGAACGGCAGCGAGGTAGTTGTTCCGACGAATATCCAGTACGTTATCGTTAAAACTTACACCCGGCGTTACTAGCTCGGTTACCCCACGCTTCACAATCCCCTTTGCCTCGGCCGGATTTTCTAATTGATCACAGATAGCTACGCGCTCACCAGCCCGGACGAGTTTGGGCAGATAATTGTCCAGAGAATGGTGCGGGAAGCCGGCTAATTCTTCGTGGGAACCGCCGTTGTTACGACGCGTCAGAACAATTCCCAAAATTTTAGAAGTTCTGATGGCATCTTCCCCAAAGGTTTCATAAAAATCACCTACCCGAAAAAGTAAGAGTGCCCCCGGATACTTGGCCTTAATCTGGTTGTATTGCTTATTGAGGGGAGTTTCTTTTTTTGCTGACTTTGCCAAAGGAATACTGATTTTTTGGTTATAATGGAGAAAGTAGATGTACTTTTTCGTGTAAGTACAAATTTAGTGCTTCCGATTGGTTTGACAAGGCTCTAAAAATTTGAGTGTCCTAAGCATGGGTGGCTGTTTCGCAGAAACAAGTAGTGTCGATGCCTTCTCCTTGCCGTGGCGAAGGTACTTGTTTTTATCACTCCCGCTGCGGCTTACTTCGTAGCCGAAGGCGCAATAGTCCGTTTCCTGTATGCCTGCCCGGCTTCGTCAAAAACCACCGTAGCGACGGCCCGGCCTTGCATTTCCCAGAGGGTCTTTGAGGTAGTACCGCAACGCGAAACTACCAAGGGCCTGAGGGGGACTCAGGCCGCGGAGGAGGAAACACAACGTTTGAAAACCTTGGAAAAACTACCAAATGGTGTGAGTTTTCAATGGGTGTATTTCAGTTTTGCAAAATAGGGAAAAAAAGTTGAGTTTTGAACTCACCCAAAACCTGCCCCCCCCATGACAGAATCAGAATTCGTGGCCCTGGCCCTCAGCAAGTACGAGCAAATCAAGTCGCTGGAAAACTCGGCTGACTTTTACCAGCACGAGAAGGACTTCGACCAAGTGTGGACTGAGCTGGGCGGCCAAGTCCTC
>Ga0209390_10000888_pt1 | contig 59232 bp, 53 predicted proteins | sample BON01_FD_187212 | JGI IMG/M metagenome (GOLD analysis project Ga0209390, IMG submission 187212) | Freshwater microbial communities from Lake Bonney liftoff mats and glacier meltwater in Antarctica - BON-01 (SPAdes) (version 2) | ecosystem: Environmental > Aquatic > Freshwater > Ice > Glacier...
CAAATACGTCTTCGATCACATCTTGGATACAAACATCCAGAAAATACAAGAGCTCATGCCCAAAAATTATAAACTGTCTTTAGTAAAAAAATAGCTTAAATATAGATGCAGTTGCTCGGGTGGATACAGATCTAATAGGTTGGACTCGGTGATCATGATTTAATAGTAAATGTTAAGCAAAGGGTGTAATTAGAGCTTAACAAAATATAGACCGAAAGCCGACAACGACTATTTAAATGATTGGAATTTCCTCAGTCAACAAGCCTCGTATTCAAAAAATAGCTTTTAAATGATGATTAGATTGCAGATTAAAATACCTGAATAATAAGAATTATGTATATCCGCAATTGTGCCAGTAGCCTTATTTTCTTTGCTTATTGGGATAGAATACCGAAACGCCCAAATATCACTTTAGCACCAATTATATTTTTGTCCTTCTTGCTTACTGGCAATGTAGCGGATAATCAAATAAAAAATATTAACAATAATTGTAACAAAGATTTTTAGGTAGTTAGTACAAACAATTTTTCTCAGTAGTCCCCTCCTGACTCGCATGAATCGTAATCAGAACCAGAAACTAGTTGAATTGATAGATTTTCCTTTTTGAAAGGTATTAGACAGTGATTTTCTTACAGTATTCTGAGTCAGGTCGGTTTAGCTAAGGTTGAGATAATCTAACACAGTTTTTTAGAAGTTGTAGGTAAGCAACAGTTGATAGAAAGGTTGCACTGTTGTATCCCAAATTTCTATGGATCTCTGTTCTTTCACGATCTCCGGAACCTGACCACTAGTTAACCTGACATAATCCATATTTATTTCTTGCCGTGTATTAACTGATTGGAGACTAGATTCAAAGGAGAGCGCAAGATTCTTACCCAATCGATGTGTGTATCCCAAAACTCCCGAAAATCGCCATTTCGATTCCGTGAAATTATCAAAGCCTAAATTTTGTGGGGAAATAGTATTATTCGGAAAATCACTTCGAGCTACATATCTAGAAAATCCCAAATCTCCCCCAACATACAGCGCTCCTTTCTGGAAAACCATGATATCCCTCTGAATACCAACAGATGCAAAGACAGAAAAAGCACGAACTTCTAAACCAAACGAACCGAATATTGCTACTGAATCTTGATAATTAGAGCCTTCCAATCCAAAGCGAGTTCTTAGTTGAGTCTTTTTATTTCCTTGTGGATTGATCAAGAATCTTCCAAATAGGGAGTAGAAAGGCAACTCATTTTTGTCAATGAGCGACAGGGCATCTACTCCAATCTCCCACCTTGTTTTTTTCTCAGTCTGTTGTGCTCTTAGTTCCTGAAAGGTAGATAAGCCTAATAAAAGAAAAAGCAATCTAAATAGGGAGTGATTCATATTATACTTTGATTTAGAACACATAATTTTTAGGAAACTATTTGATATTTTATTTTTCAATTTTAAGGTTCTTCTTGGCAATGATATTACCGTTTTGATAATGCACAACATATTGTCCTGCTGAACCAAATTTTTCATATATCACAGATTTAATGTAATTAACATTTGGTAAAACGGTTGGAATCCAGCAATGACTCGACGAGTGGAATTATTATAAAATCCTACTGGTTCCAGACTAGGATTTAGTAATAAGGTATTTTCCTCAAAATTTTCGTTTCCTACAAACAGCCCTGATTCAAAGGATATTTTTATTTCCTTTATAGGTTTAAAACTAAATCCTAAAAATCCTGTAAATTTTTGAATAGAAAAAGTTGTTAAACCCGAATAGCTAAAAATGTCTTCTTGTTCAATCCCTTCCAATCCAAAATCGTCCTCACTATTTTTCTGATAAGTGAAATCTCCTCCGTAATAAAATGAAGTTGAGGAAGTTGATAAAATTTCTTTTTGAAAACCTACTGCAACAGTCCAATTGGTTAGCTTCAAATCCTGATATTTAATAAAGCCCAGAGGATTATCTATAATTCTATTGGTTGATTCATACCCCATCCTTGTCCTTATAAAAGCTTTCTTTTTTCCCTGCGGATTAATTAGAAATCTACCAAAGAGAGAATAATCTGGCAGGGTGTTTTTTCCGAAAAGAGTCAATGCATCTACCCCAAATTCCCATCGGGTGATTTGGGAGGCTTGCTGGGCTAATACTGGAAATGACAATATCAAGCTGAGGAGTATAGCAAATGCTGTTTTCATAAGAGTCTACCAAACTAATTCTGCCGTAATATTAATAGGTTTTTTGAGATTAGCAAGCATTAGAAAAAAAATAGTTCTCACTTAATTTAAGATCTTCCAATTGGAAGGTGAATTGGGTAAAAAGGCCAAAAAGATAAAATTCAACGAAGCATTTGGAAGAACTCTATTATAAAAGTGCCAATAAAAAAAACCTTCGATTATGAAGGTTTATTAATAATTGTGGCACCTAAAAGACGCTTTGCATATCAAAATCATGCAGACTTTTCGTAGGTCAATCACTTTTTATGAGTAAATAAGGTCATCAATCAGCAGTCCCCATCGATATCGCAAGCGGATCCGTCCTTGCCGGAAATGATCTCTAATTTTGGATTTTCCTTCCGGTATTCAGCCCACGCTTTTTCAAGATTCTGTGTAAACACCTCATCAGATTGTGCCCCTGATATGCCAAATTTACGATCCAATACGAAAAACGGCACCCCAGTAACGCCAAGTTGACGAGATTCATATATATCTTGATCTACAGCTTCTTCAAATGTGCCATTCTCAAGCATTACTTTAATCTCTAGTGCATCTAAACCTATTTCAGATCCCAAGGTCATCAAGGTTGGTACATCATCCACATTTTTACCCTCTGAGAAGTATGCTGTTAGCAATCGTTCTTTCATTGCATCTCCTTTGCCAAAAGTTTGGGCAAAATGAATCAATCGATGTGCATTTCTCGTATTGGCTACCACAGCCTTTTCAAAGTCAAAGACCAAACCTTCTACTTTTGCCATTTCAACCACATTTGCAGTGATTTCCCGTGTCTGCTCCATAGACCATCCTTTTGAGACCGAGAGGTGCTCTAAGGTACTCATTGAGGTGTCTGTTTTTTGATCAGGATTGAGTTGGAAGCTTTTCCATTCGATCTCGATTTCATCTTTATGAGGGAATTTAGCGAGCGCTTTTTCCATTTTTCGTTTTCCGATGTAGCAAAAAGGACAAACTACATCAGACCATATTTCGATTTTCATTGCATATTCATTTACTTGATAAGAAATAGAATTTTATTGCAAAGAGTTCAAACCCGATTAATTTGAAAACGAAAGAATGCCCCTCCTGCGCTATGGTAATTGATGATAAAGCGGTCATCTGTCCTATATGTCAGTTTGAGTTTCCAAAGCGATCACCTTGGATCACCTGGTTGGCTGTATTCCTTTTGGTCGTGTTTCTGTTGAGTTATATTTTGTGATTAAAAACTCCACCCTATGAATAAGCGAAAATTTATTAAATCATTGGCTGTATTAGGACTTACTACGCCCCTGTTTTCATCCGAAACTGCGGCACATTCCTGGGGAAGTTTGGATTTTAATGCTATTGACTTTTGGGATCAAATCAGATCCGAATACAAGCTTAAGCCTGATTACATCAATTTGGAAAATGGATATTATTGCTTTTTACCGGAACAAACGCTGGAAAAATACATCGCTCATATCCGGGAGCTGAACTACCAAGGTTCGCACTACATGCGTACCGTACAATGGGAGAACAAGGCAAAAAGTGCGGCACGATTGGCTGAATTGGTCGGTGCCAGTCCAGAAGAAATCGTCTTGACTCGGAATACCACTGAATCGCTGGATCTGATCATTTCAGGCTATCCTTGGAAGTCCGGTGATGAGGCTATTGCCAGCAATCAGGACTACGGAAGCATGCTTTCGATGTTTGACTTACAAGCCAAGCGAAGCGGGATAAAGATCAATCGAATCGACATCCCCATGCATCCGGAGGACGATGAAGAAATTGTCGCTGCTTACGAAAAGGCGATAACTTCAAGAACCAAACTGATGATGATTCCACATATCGTGAATATTACGGGGCATATTCTTCCGGTAAAGAAAATCGTGACTATGGCTCATGGTCATGGAGTCGAAGTCATGGTGGATGGGGCGCATGCGGTGGGACATTTCGAGTTTTCGATTTCCGATTTGGGCTGTGATTATTACGGTTCGAGCTTGCACAAATGGCTTTCGGTACCACTTGGGGCTGGGATGCTGTATGTGAAAAAGGATCATATTTCGAAATTGGAGCCGCTCTTGGCACCCTTTGACCTGAAAATGGATACGATCAAATACTTAAATCACATCGGTACTCATCCGGTAACCACGGACTTGGCAGTGCTCGATGCAATAGATTTTCATGAGAATATAGGTGCAAAACGAAAGGAAGACCGCTTGCGATACATTCAGCGGTACTGGTCGGATCAGGTTCGCGGTCTACCGGGAATCCAAGTAAATACACCAATGGACCCGCTTCGCTCCTGTGGAATCGCAAATGTGGGTGTTGAATCCATGAGCCCGGCGGAAATGGCAAAGACATTAATTGATACCTATAAAATATTTACGGTAGCCATTGACAGCGAGGGAGTAAAAGGTTGCCGTATCACGCCAAATTTATATACCACAACCGGCGAATTGGATCAATTTGTGGCTGCATTGAAGGGAATGTCTCGAAATAGCTAATTCTCTGAATTCAGATTTGATAATTTTAGCCAAAGATTTAATTGGATTTTTGATCATTTGGCGAATTTAGCCCCGTATTATTGATCAAATCATAATATTTAGCCTAAACCTCTATATTTTTTACAAATTTTCTTGCAATTCCTTTTCAAAGATTTCAATTTTGCTTCTGCAAATGAACCTACCTATTCAAATAATCCGAACTATTGATCAGACTCCCTGTGAGTCCCTGACGAGTTTGGTTATTTCATTTTTTGCAGCAATCATTAGGAGACGTAGGTTTTTTACAAGGGCTTGACCCTTTCCATCTATTGATTTTCCTTCGAGGAGAATCTTCCCGCCCTTTCCTTTTCTTGATTTATTTCTAATTCTCCCGATCAGATCGGACTTATACATGCATTGATCCATGGATGATATTTCGTTTAAAATTATAATTGCTAACTCTTCCTATAAGGAATACGCCACAACCATCACGGATGAGATGGAAAACTCTGCAAAAGCCCGTGGAACTGGAATCGCAAAGCGGACACCAGAATACGTAAAGGCCAAAATGGATGAGGGTAAGGCAATTATCGCCTTGACTCAAGATGGGACATGGGCAGGATTCTGCTACATCGAGGCATGGGGACATGGCAAGTACGTGGCGAATTCAGGCTTGATCGTAGCACCTGAGTTTCGGAAATATGGATTAGCTCGGAAAATCAAGCGTGAAATCTTCAAACTCAGCCGTCAGAAATATCCTGATTCCAAGATTTTTGGATTGACTACTGGGGCTGCGGTAATGAAAATCAATTCCGAATTGGGCTATATCCCAGTTTCCTATTCTGATTTGACAGATGATGAGGCTTTCTGGAAAGGTTGTCAGAGCTGTGTGAATTATGAGATTTTAGTCAGCAAGAGCAGACAAAACTGTATTTGTACAGCGATGCTGTTTGATCCGCAAGCAAAGAAAAACCATATCGAAGAACTGGCACTCCGGGAAGATTTCAAGAAGGAGATCAACTTGTTTAGCCGCTGGGTAAGTCTTAAGAAATATGTGATGCTTAAATTGACCAAGTCGAAAGAGTCGTTCAATAGCCTCTTTTTATAACATCTTCCGATTCGTCGGATAAATTTATTTAAAATGAAAAAAATAGTTTTGGCTTATAGTGGAGGCCTTGATACCACATTTTGTGCCTTGCATCTTTCCCAAGATTTGGGATATGAAGTTCATGCTGTCATTGTAAATACTGGGGGGTTTTCCGTGGAAGAATTGAAAGCAATCGAAGCAAGAGCAACTAAGCTTGGCGTGGCTTCTTTCCATATTTTGGATGTGGTGGAAGCCTATTACCAAGAAGTGCTCAAGTATTTGGTTTTTGGAAATGTATTGAAAAATCAAACCTATCCCCTCTCCGTTTCAGCAGAACGAATTTTGCAGGCTAAATCGCTTGCTGAATATGCAAAATCGATTGGCGCAAAAGCCGTCGCTCATGGATCAACCGGTGCAGGAAATGATCAGGTTCGTTTTGATATGATCTTTCAGACGATTGTACCAGACATAAAGATTGTAACACCGATTCGGGATTTGAAGCTTTCCCGACAGGAAGAAATCGAATACCTAAAAAAGCACGGAGTAGAGATGAATTTCGAAAAAGCAGCTTATTCGATCAATAGAGGCATTTGGGGTACATCGGTTGGTGGAAAAGAAACACTGACTTCCTCGGATTACCTTCCTGAAGATGCTTGGCCAACTCAGGTGACTGCACATGAGCCTCAGGAGTTGACCTTGACTTTTGCGCATGGTGAGCTAAAAGGTGTGAATGGAAAGAATTACGAAACATCTGTAGGGGCGATTCAGGAAGTGCAAGCCTTAGCTGGACCTTATGGAATCGGCCGTGATATCCACGTAGGAGATACGATTATTGGTATAAAAGGACGAGTTGGATTTGAGGCCGCTGCTCCATTAATTATAATTAAAGGACATCAATTACTGGAAAAGCATACGCTTACTAAGTGGCAACTTTTCTGGAAAAATCAACTATCAGAATTTTACGGAAATCACCTGCATGAGGGGCATTACCTTGATCCTGTAATGCGAAATATGGAAGCTTTCCTAGCCGACACCCAAACTTTTGTAAATGGTGAAGTTCGGGTGATGTTACAGCCTTATCGGTTTACACTCTTGGGAATTAAATCAGATAATGACCTGATGTCCAATAAGTTTGGAAGCTATGGCGAAATGAATAAAGGGTATACAGCAGAAGATGTAAAAGGATTCACTCGAATCCTCGGTAATCAAACTTCGATTTTCCATAAAGTAAACCATCCCGATGAAACGAATTAAAACAGCCATCATCGGTGCAGCAGGTTACACCGGCGGAGAATTGCTTCGCCTATTGGTTCATCATCCTGCCTGCGAATTGGTGTATGTGCACAGCAATAGTCAAAAAGGAAAAAAAGTGGTGGAGGTTCATCCTGATTTGATTGGTGATTCCGAATTAGTATTTACAGATGAGGTGCGAACTGAAGGGATTGAAGCCGTTTTTCTGGGATTGCCTCATGGAGAAGCTAAAGGTTTTTTGGAAAAAAACCAATTTAGCTTTGAGACAGTTATCATTGACCTTTCGACTGATTTCAGAAATGAATCCAATGGTTTTGTTTATGGACTTCCCGAAGTAAATAAGTTGAAGATCCGGACAGCTAAGCGAATTGCAAATCCAGGATGCTTTGCGACTGCAATTCAATTGGGGCTTTTACCGGCGATTGCAAAAGGCTGGGTAAAAGATCAAATCCATATTTCGGGAATGACTGGAAGTACAGGCGCAGGTAAAAAATTAGCTGGAACTTCGCATTTCAGTTATAGAACCGGAAATACATCTGTTTACAAGTTATTTGATCATCAACATTTAGCTGAGATTTCGCAGACCTTTTCACAGGTTGATTCAAGTTTTGATTCGGAACTGCTCTTTGTTCCTTATCGAGGAAATTTCGCCCGTGGAATATGGATTACCAGCTATTTTCCTTTTGAGGGTACAGCAGAAGAGGCATTTAAATCATATCAGAAGTTTTATTCCGATGCGGCTTTCACCTATGTTTCAAGTCAAGATATTGACCTAAAGCAAGTGGTAAATACTAATAAGTGCATCATTCATCTTCAAGTAAAAAAAGGTCAGCTCGTAGTCTATTCAGTGATTGATAACCTGTTGAAAGGAGCTTCCGGGCAAGCAGTTCAAAATTTCAATCTAGCATTTGGACTAGATGAAAGTGAAGGGCTAAGGCTAAAAAGTATTGCTTTTTGAAGGCAGAAAGTTAAAATCCGAAGTCATAAAGCTAAAGTGAGAAAGCTGAAATCTTAAGTCAGAAATACGAAGTTAGAAAGCTGAAAGCTGAAGTGAAAAAACTGAAGGTTAAAGTTAGAAAGATAAAAGAAGTCATCTCTTCAACGACTATCAATTCAGAGGAAGAATAGTAAAAAGCGCACTGTCTTCAAAAAAGGTTGAAGTACTCTTAGATCTCGCATCCAAATAGTTATCGGGAAGTAAACCGCAAATCGCAAATCGTAATTAAAATGAAATTATTCGACGTATATCCTCTAATGCCTGTCACCATTACTAAAGCTGAAGGTTCAAAACTTTGGGATGATCAGGGGCAAGAATATTTGGATCTTTATGGAGGGCATGCGGTAATCTCAATTGGGCATACTCATCCACATTTTGTAAAGCGTATTAAAGATCAATTGGATCAGATTGCTTTTTATTCAAATTCTATACAGATTCCGATTCAAAAAGAATATGCGGATAAGTTAGCTGAGCTCTCCTGCTTGCATGAGTATCAACTTTTTTTCTGCAACTCAGGAGCTGAAGCAAATGAAAATGCTTTGAAGGTAGCATCTTTTGCGACAAACAAATCTGGGTTTATCTCCTACTCAGGCGCCTTTCATGGGCGAACATCCGCTGCAGTTGCCTTGACGGATAATCCAAAAATCATAGCACCCTGTAATGCTCGAGAGGACTTCCATATTCTTCCTTGGGGAGATTTGGAAGCCACAGAAGCGGCTTTGAAATCATATTCCATTGCTGGAATCATCATCGAAGGCATTCAAGGGGTCGGAGGAATTCAAGTTCCCTCAGCGGAATTTCTAAAAGGAATCTCTGTTTTAGCCAAAAAATATAATGCCAAATTGATTTTGGATGAAGTTCAGTCAGGCTTTGGTCGTACTGGTAGATTCTTCGCTCACCAATGGGTGGATGGAATTATTCCAGATGTGATCAGCATGGCAAAAGGCATGGGCAATGGCTTTCCTATCGGCGGAATTTTGATTTCTCCGGATTTTAAATCCAGTTATGGTATGCTAGGGACCACTTTTGGAGGCAATCATTTGGCCTGCGTTGCAAGTCTTGCCGTGTTGGAAGTCCTCGAATCTGAAAAACTTATTCCAAAAGCTTCTCTACTAGGCACTCAGTTAATGAATGTGCTAAAAGAAATTCCTGGAATCACAGATGTGAGAGGAATCGGTTTGATGATCGGTATTGATTTGGATCGTGATGCAGGACCTGTCAGGACAGAGTTGGTTCAGAAATATCATATTTTTACTGGAAGTGCAGCCGGAAAACAGACCATTCGTCTACTTCCGCCTTTAAATATCGAATGGAACCAGCTAGATTCGTTTGTGTCAGCAATCAAAGAAATACTTCAATAATCATATATAAAAAGAATTAAATGGCAAATAATAGTAAGCCTATATCCCATTTCACCAAATTTGAATCGTTTGAATTAGGTACTGAATTAATTGATTTGGCCTTGAAGTATAAGGCTAACCCTACTTTAAATCAGGAAAAAGGAAAAGGCAAACGAATTGGCTGTATTTTTCTCAATCCTTCACTTCGAACACGGATTTCTACCCAACTCGCTGCGTTAAACCTTGGCATGGAGCCGATTATCCTAAATATGGACAAAGAAGGATGGGCTCTTGAAATGACTGACGGTGCGGTGATGAATCGCGACAAAGTCGAGCATATCAAAGATGCTGCGGCTGTACTAGGCTCCTACTTTGATATCTTGGCTATACGGGCTTTTCCATCTTTGACCAATCAGGAAGAGGATGTAAGTGATTTTGTTTTTGGGCAGTTTATAAAATATTGCGGCAAGCCAGTTATCAGTTTGGAATCGGCGATTCGGCATCCTTTGCAGAGTTTGGCTGATCAGGTCACCATGCGGGAGCATTCTGTAGGTGAAAAGAAGCCTAAAGTAGTACTGACTTGGGCGCCACATATCAAAGCGATACCTCATGCAGTCGCCAACAGTTTTGCGGAATGGACGTTGGGTATGGGTCACGACCTGACTATCACGCATCCGAAGGGTTACGAACTCGACTCGGAATTTACGAGGGGAGCGAAGATTGAATTTGATCAGGAAAAGGCACTGAAAGATGCTGATTTTGTGTATGTTAAAAATTGGTCTTCATTCAATGATTATGGTAAAATCTTGCAGGTGGATTCCGATTGGATGCTCACCGCATCTCATCTGAAAAATGCTCCCAATGCAAAAGTAATGCATTGTCTGCCTGTAAGAAGAAATGTGGAACTCTCAGATGAGATTCTTGACGGTGATCGATCGCTCGTGCAGGAGCAGGCTAAAAATCGAATTTATGCTGCTCAGGCTGCAATCAGCTACTTGTTAGATCAGTAATTAATCAATGATTTATGAAAATCAGTATTATAAAAATTGGAGGCAACGTCATCGATTATCCGGAACAACTGGATGAGTTTTTGGCACTTTTTTCCAAATTTCCAGGACATAAAATTCTCGTTCACGGTGGCGGTATTATGGCCTCCCGCTTTGGAGAGTCTCTCGGAGTAATGCCTGAAATGGTCGATGGACGCAGGATAACTGATAAGGATACGTTAGATGTAGTGACTATGGTGTATGCGGGTCTGATCAATAAAAATATAGTCGCCCGACTGCAGTCACTTCAAGTAAATGCAATTGGAATGACGGGGGCTGACGGAAATATTATAAGATCAATAAAGCGACCTGTAAAAGAAATTGACTTTGGATTTGTTGGTGATATTAAAGAAGTTAATACAACACTGATTAATTATTTACTTTTAGGTGACTTACTGCCTGTGGTGAACGCCATAACTCATGATGGAAAAGGACAATTGCTCAACACCAACGCGGATAGCATTGCTTCGGCTCTTGCCACCAGTCTGGCTGCAGATCACCAAGTCAACCTCTATTTTTGCTTTAATAAAAGTGGCGTGTTGATCGATGAGAAAAATGAAAGTTCGATCATCCCTTTAATCAACGAAGATATATATAAGGAACTAAAGAAAGAAAAAGTGATTCATTCCGGAATGATTCCCAAGTTGGACAATGCTTTTGAAGCGTTACAAAAGGGCGTGAATTATGTATGGATAGGGAAGGCTGAAAATTTACATTTAGCTGCCAAAGGAAAGCTCTCAGGAACTATTATTGAACAGCAGCGCTATGATCTTTACTAATTATTTGACGTGAATAACTATCCACTTTTGTATAGCGAAGCGATTTCTCTGCTCACTCAATTAATTGAAACTCCCTCTTTTTCAAAGGAAGAAAAAGCTACTTCTGAGATTATTGAAGACTTTTTGCTGGGACATAGTATTCAAGTAGAACGTTCAGCAAATAATATCTGGGCCTTTGCGGCACCTTATAATCGAAATAAGCCCACCATTTGGTTGAATTCCCATCACGATACCGTAAAACCAAATGCAGGCTATTCCCTTGATCCCTTTTTCCCCTTGGTAGAGGATGACAAACTTTTCGGACTTGGTAGTAATGATGCTGGCGCTTCTTTAGTCTGCCTGCTTTCAGCATTTGTTTATTGCTGTGAGATAGATTTACCTTTTAATCTAATCATGATCGCTTCGGCCGAAGAAGAGATTTCGGGTGCAAATGGAATTGCCTCGATGATCGATCAATTGCCACCTTGTGATCTTGCCATTGTAGGAGAGCCTACACTAATGTCAGTTGCTGTGGCGGAAAAAGGATTGATGGTAATCGATGCAAAGACCTACGGAAAAGCTGGGCATGCTGCAAGAGAAGAAGGCATTAATGCGATCTATGCAGCCTTGAATGATCTTAATAAAATCAGTGAATTTAAGTTTTCCAGAGTATCAGAGTTTTTGGGAAAAAGCAAAGTTTCCGCCACAGTGATTCATGCCGGTCAGCAGCACAATGTGGTGCCCGACGTTTGCGAATTTGTTTTGGATGTGAGAGTCACAGACGCTTACTCGTTGGAGGAAGCTGTGGAAGAACTGAAAAGTCAACTTACAGCTGAACTCACACCAAGATCGCTTCGTCTGCAATCTTCCTTTCTTCCCAAGTCACATTTTGGGTGGGAACTAATAGAAAATCTTGGCCTGAAAACCTATGGAAGTCCTACCTTATCCGATCAGGCATTGATACCGTTTCCGTCCATTAAGATGGGTCCTGGAGATTCTGCCCGCTCACACACAGCAGACGAATTTATTTATTTGGACGAGATTCAAGAGGGAATAAGTGGCTACATCGCTTTGCTCGAAGCTTATTCTGAATTACTTAAACCTACTATTTGAAATGAAACTTTGGCAAAAAAATACCGGAGGTAAAAAAGAAGTCGAATCATTCACGATCGGTAGAGATCTGGAATTTGATATAATTCTTGCTCCATCTGATGTATTGGGTTCCATGGCGCACGCTCAAATGCTGAGCACGATTGGACTTTTGACTGCCGAAGAAAATGATATTCTTCAGAAGGGTCTTCGGGAAATATATCTTGAAATTGAGAACGGTAAGTTTGAAATCGAAGAAGGAGTGGAAGATGTACATTCTCAGGTCGAATTTCTCCTAACAGAACGATTCGGTGAAGTGGGTAAAAAACTTCACAGTGGCAGAAGCCGAAACGATCAAGTTTTGGTGGATCTGAAACTTTATTACCGGGCGGCAATTCGAGAAGTTGTAGAGGAGACTTCCATACTTTTTGATTTGCTGGTCAAACTTGCAGAGAAGCACAAATCAGATCTGATGCCGGGCTATACGCATACTCAACTAGCGATGCCATCTTCTTTTGGACTTTGGTTTGGATCGATTGCTGAAGGGTTGACAGAAGATCTGGGTTTATTGAAAGCCGCATTTGATCTTTCGAATAAAAACCCATTAGGTTCAGCAGCTGGCTATGGTTCCAGTTTTCCACTGGATCGAATGATGACTACTAATTTACTTGGCTTTGCGGATCTTCACCATAATGTGATCAATGCACAAAACAGCCGTGGCAAAACGGAGCGGACGCTAGCTTTTGGAATGGCCGGTTTGGCAGCAACTTTAAATCGAATGTCTGCTGATATATGCATTTTCATGAATCAGCATTTTGCATTTCTATCGTTTCCAGATGATCTGACCACCGGAAGTAGCATAATGCCACATAAGAAGAATCCTGATGTTTTCGAGCTGATTCGAGCAAAGACAAATCAAATTCAAGGCATCCCGAATACTATAAATTTACTTTTGACTAACACGACCACAGGCTATCATCGGGATTTACAATTGTTAAAAGAGGAGATTTTTCCGGGTTTGGAGACACTTAAGACCTGCATTGGCATGACGACCTTTATGCTGAAGTCGATTCAAATCAAGGAGGGTTTGCTTGATGATCCTTTTTACAAGCATTTATTTTCTGTAGAGGTTGTCAATGAATTAGTTTTGAAAGGAATTCCTTTCCGAGATGCTTATAGGCAAGTTGGGAGTGATATCGAAAACGGAAATTTTGCTCCAGATCAGACCAAATTGAATCATACCCATGCCGGAAGTATTGGTAATCTATCGCTGGATGCCATTAAGTTCAAGATGAATCAGGCTATTAAGTTATTTGATTTTGAAAAGATTGATATAGCAATCAAACGCTTACTGAAGTGAACATATAGCCCTACTTTTACACTGAGTCCTTTAACTGTTTGATAAGAAAAATAGCTTTTATCAAAAAGCATCCTGAATCTATTGTATGATAACCCTTTCTGGAAGTAATTTAAAACATGATTTAAAGGCCAGTTTAGTGGTTTTTTTGGTTGCATTGCCGCTTTGTTTGGGAATTGCGATCGCGAGTGGCGCACCTCCAATGTCAGGACTTATAGCGGGAATTGTTGGTGGAATAGTGGTTGGAGCTTTATCAGGATCTCAAGTTAGTGTCAGCGGACCGGCAGCTGGACTAACAGTAATCGTCCTGGATTCGATTAATGGCATGGGCTCATTTGAATTATTTCTGGCTACACTTGTCGTTGCAGGATTGATTCAGTTGGCCTTAGGAATTGCAAAAGCTGGTGTGGTTGGGTATTACTTTCCTCATTCTGTAATTAAAGGGATGCTTGCGGCAATAGGCTTGATACTGATTCTAAAACAGATTCCGCATGCCCTTGGCTACGATGTTGATTTGGTGGGAGATTTAGCATTTATACAGGCTGATGAGCACAATACATTTTCTGCGATTTGGTACGCTGTTAAATACAGGAGTATTGGCGCGATTCCGATCGTATTAGTTGCTATGGGGATCTTAATTTTTTTCGAAAGACCTCAAGTCAAAAATCATAAGATTCTAGGCGTCGTTCCTGGAGCATTATGGGCTGTTATATCAGGAATTGTCATCAATTATTTATATGGTATTTTTAATCCGAGTTGGCAGCTTACTAATGAACATTTAGTGAGCATTCCTGTCCTGGATAATATAGGTCAAATAGGGAATCTGTTGACATTTCCTGATTTTTCGATGATTGGGGAAAGTACTTTTTGGATTGTAGCGGTCACTATAGCGATCATTGGGAGCTTAGAAAGCTTATTGAGTTTAGATGCAGCTGATAAACTGGATCCTCAAAAAAGAATATCTCCGCCTAGCAAGGAATTATTTGCCCAAGGCCTAGGAAACACTATCTCTGGATTAATAGGAGGTTTGCCTGTCACAGCGGTGATAGCCAGAAGTTCTGCAAATATTGCCTCTGGAGCAAAGACCAAGATGTCAGCAATATTTCACGGAATTTTATTGATAATATTGGTTTTAGCCATCCCTACTATTCTTAATATGATACCACTAAGTTGCTTAGCTGCTGTCTTATTTTTAGTAGGATATAAGCTGGCCAAACCATCAATTTTCATTGGTATTTATAAAAATGGCTGGGATCAATTCATTCCATTTATTGTCACTGTAATAGCTGTTTTGTTCACCGACCTCTTGATAGGGATAGGAATAGGTATGATTTTCGGATTACTCTTCGTGGTAAAAATAAATTTCATTCGCGCAGTTACTCTTACCGAGTTGAATGGAATATATCTTTTGAAGATGGAACAAGATGTGTCCTTCCTCAATAAAGCATTATTGATGAAACTTCTGGGTGAAATACCAACTGGTAGCAATGTAATTATCGATGCTAGAAATGCCCAATTTATTGATCATGATATTCAAGAGGTATTAAACGACTTTATAGCTTCTAGTCCAGATCGAAATATTACTATTACAGTCGAAGGATTCAAATACAAAATTCACGAAAACGTATGAGTACTTACTAGAAATTATTAATTCAATACAAGTTATGGTTTTCAAAGCAATCGTAGGCCAATGAAAACATATTTGAGAGATTAGCGAAACAGCAAAGCCCAAAATCCCTTTGGATTGGCTGCTCAGATAGTAGAGTTCATACAAATCAAATCGAAGGAACAGACTCAGGAGACATATTTGCGCAACGTAACATTGCAAATATGGTGTGCATTCTCATCTTAATATGCCGGATGTGCTGAGTGTGCAGTCACAGTACTTAAAAGTCGAACATATCATTATCTGCGGACACTACGACTGTGATGGTAAAGAAGCTGCACTGGGCAATAAAAACTATGATATACTCAACAAATAGCTTCGCAATACCAACGAAGTATACAAATTCTACCACAAAGAGATAAACGCAATATAAGATCATGAAGATAAAGTGACTGCTCTGGTCGAATTCAATGTCATTGAATAATGCCAAAACCTAATCGAAGCATCAGTCGTCCAAAAAGTCTGGAGAGATCGATCCGCCCCTAAAGTTCATGGTTGGGCACATGGATTAAATGATTGTTTGAATAAAGAGTTTATAAATATTAACCTGATTTTGAATATATGCATACTATTTTCAGATGTGATTTAGAAGAATTAGATAAGTAAAAATATTTTTTCAATCCCAGACTAGAATTCATTTTGATTTCTAGTCTGGGATCTCTTAATTTGCACAATCCTATCACTTTTAAGTGTCAGGATTTATAAAGAAGAGGCGAGAGACAGGCTCATCGACCCTCTGGCAACCTGGAAAGCCCAAGGTGCCAATTCCTGCCAAATAAGATATACTTATTTGGGACTATAAATTCTTTGCACAATGCATACTGGATTTACCACTCGATTTCTTTCTCAAAGATTCCTACCGGATTACAAAATAACAGCTGTTTTCATGCGTCGGCATGTTTATAATTGTCAACTCAATTCCAGATACTTCAAGAACTTTCAAATCATAAATCTCAAAATCGAATAATCATGTCTACTAATTATCGCTTCGAAACACTACAGCTTCACGCTGGCCAAGTGCCTGACCCTACCACTAATTCTCGGGCAGTTCCGATTTACCAAACTACCTCCTATGTCTTTAATTCTGCCGAGCACGGCGCCAATTTGTTTGGTTTAAAAGAATTTGGAAATATCTATACCAGAATCATGAATCCGACTACGGATGTATTCGAAAAGCGAATTGCAGCCTTAGAAGGAGGAGTAGCTGCTGTGGCAACTGGCTCTGGATTGGCAGCCCAGTTTCTTGCTCTTAATAATATCATGGAAGCAGGAGACAACTTAATATCAACTACGTATCTCTATGGTGGAACCTACAATCAATTCAAGGTCGCATTCAAGCGAATTGGAATTGAAGCTCGCTTTGCAAAAGGGCATTCACCTGAGGCCTATGAAGCACTGATCGATGATCGCACCAAAGCTATTTTCATCGAAACCATTGGCAATCCGGAATTTAATGTACCTGATTTTGAAGCCATTGCTGCGGTTGCAAAAAAGCACGGTATTCCTTTGGTAGTGGATAATACATTTGGAGCAGGCGGATATTTGTTCAAGCCTCTAGCTCATGGAGCCAATGTTGTAACAAGTTCAGCTACCAAGTGGATCGGTGGACATGGCACATCTGTAGGAGGAATCATAGTGGATGGCGGGAATTTCAACTGGGGTAATGGGAAGTTTAAGCAGTTCTCCGAACCATCGGCTGGTTATCATGGATTAAATTTCTGGGAAGTTTTCGGAGAAAATAATCCATTAGGTCTACCTAATATCGCTTTTGCTATTCGCGCAAGAGTAGAAGGGCTTCGTGATTTTGGTCCGGCGATCAGCCCATTTAATTCTTTCCAACTTTTGCAAGGCATAGAAACACTGTCGCTTCGCGTTCAACGGACAGTTGAAAATACGCTTGCTCTGGCACATTGGCTAGAAGCACATCCGAAAGTTCAGAAAGTAAACTACCCAGGTTTGGAATCTTCTCCTTACCATGAGCTTGCTAAAAAGTATCTGAAAAATGGATTTGGCGGAGTGTTGAGTTTCGAAATCAAAGGTGATAAGGAAGCTACTTCGTCATTTATTAAAAATCTAGAATTGATTTCTCACCTCGCAAATGTGGGCGATGCTAAGACATTGATTATTCAGCCATCGACCACTACGCATCAGCAGCTATCCGATGAGGAGCAATTGGCTGCAGGAGTAACTCCTACCCTTTTGAGAATCTCCTGTGGTATCGAACATATCGAAGACATCAAGCAAGACCTTCAGCAGGCTTTTGATAAAATTTAAAAAAATACGATTATCCGCGATCATAAAACGATCATTAATTTATTCGTATTATGATGCCTAACTTCCCTTCAACGGTGAAACAGGCCAGAATGTCTTATTACCGATTAAATTCCAATAATGTTCTTATTGCGTATTCCTATCTGTGATAATGTGGATAATTATTAAAGAAAAAATCTCAAAATTGAATACGCTTTGATTTCTATGAATCAAGAATTATTTGTTTCGAAATTTCCATTACCTCTCGAATCAGGGGAAACTCTCCCCTTTTTCGAGTTGGCTTATGCGACCTACGGCCAATTAAACGAAAGTAAATCCAATGTGATTTGGGTAATCCATGCGCTGACGGGCGACTGTAAAGTGACTGAATGGTGGAATGGAATCATGGGAGAGGGCAAATTCTTCGATCCCAATTCGGACTATATCATTTGTGCCAATTTGATTGGATCCTGCTATGGTTCGACCAATCCACTCAGCAAAAACCCTGAGACTGGTCAATCTTATTTCTATGATTTTCCCCAGCTTACGACCCGAGATGAAGCAAATGCTTTGGAACAACTGAGAATTCACCTGGAAATACTCCAGATCAATACATTGATTGGAGGTTCACTTGGTGGACAGGTGGGATTGGAGTGGTCAATCATCTTGGGAACCAAACTTTCAAACGTCATCATCCTAGCTTCAACCGCAAAGTCATCGCCTTGGGTCGTTGGATTTAACGAAACTCAGCGAATGGCCATAGAGTCGGACTGTACTTGGGGAGAACGGATAGATAATGCCGGAAAGAAAGGATTGGAAACTGCAAGAGCAATTGCTATGCTAAGCTATAGACATCCTGAAGACCTCAATCGGAAACAAAAAGAGACTGAATCAAAACTGGATCGCTTCCGCGCTGCTAGCTATTTGAGACACCAAGGATCCAAACTTTCTAAACGATTTAATGCACTATCCTATTGGAACTTAAGTAAGACTATGGATAGTCATGATTTAAGTAGAAATCGTGCTAGTTTGCATGCGGCACTTCAGGAGATTGAGGCAAGTGTATTGGCAGTGGGCGTGGATTCTGATTTGCTTTTTTTGCCTTCGGAGTCAAAGTATATCGCTTGTCAAACTAAAAAAGGAACTTATCGAGAAATACAATCTACCGCTGGTCATGATGCGTTTTTAATTGAATTTGAGCAACTAACTCATATTCTCAAGTCATTTTATTTAAAAACCTAAGAAGTTAATTTTTTTGTTTCTACATTATTTTTGACCATTCTACAGTCCTGCCTATCCATGAAAATCCCACATACCCTTTAACTTCCAAAATTGTTTTGTTCTTTAATTTTAATTCGCAGGAGTAAGTTTTGCCTGATTCAGGATCATATATTTTTCCACCTTCCCAAATGCCATTTTTAAATTTGAATCCATGTAGAATCATCAAGCCCATAATTGGTCTTTTACGAAGATTAGGATCTAAATTTTCCTTGTCCAAGATCGTATTGATATCTCTGCCGTCTGGTTCTATCCAAATGATCTTACCAACAAATTCAGTCCCACTTTTAATGACCTCGATTTTGGCGGATTTTTCGGCATTATACCAAGTCCCCAATATTGCGCCTTCGGTTTGAGCCATCAAAGAGCTCATAGAAATAAGGCTAAATAGAAAGATTAAAGAAGCAAATTGACAAGTTTTGTTGAAAATTGATCTCATAGATTACTTATTATACTAAATTTGAATGCGTTTACTAATACCCTGTATTGCCCTAAAATTAATGATTTCGAGTATTAAATTTAATAACCATCAACTTATTTTACTTCCTGAGAAGGCGATTTGGGAATCAGAGTTGAAAGCAATTTTCCTGGCAGACCTTCATTTTGGCAAAGCAGCACACTTCAGAAAGTCTGGAATTCCAATTCCCGAACACATTCATCAAGAAGATTTGAATCAACTTTCCAATCTGATTCAGACCTATCAGCCTAAAGATTTTTATTTTCTCGGAGATTTATTTCACAGTGATTGGAATGAGCAATGGGAAGTCTTAAATCAGTTTTTGAAGACATTTATAGATACTACTTTTCATTTGATTAAAGGAAATCACGATGTCCTCTCTCCTATTGCCTACGCCAGATCTTCCTTTCAAATTCATATTCAACCCTTGGAACTGGGCGATCTATTGCTTTCTCATGAACCACTAAAATCTGTCCCCAGTGGAAAAATTAATCTTTGTGGTCATATTCATCCCGGCATTCGATTATTTGGCAAAGCTAGGCAATCTGTGAGAATTCCTATTTTTCATTTACGGGATAATCAGCTGATCCTGCCTGCATTCGGTGGTTTTACAGGGTTGGCTTTAATCAAGCCTTTGGCAAGAGATCAGATCTATGGTGTCACAGGAAAAAAAATCCTTCAAATCCTTTAACAGAATAAGATTGGCAATATCCTTGGGGAAAGTTAATTTTGAATGAACAATAAAATAATGGCAAACCATCCACGCAAGAAAAAAACATTGGGACACTTCAAATTTGGAAGCGTTTTGTTCAGCACTACTCTTTCACTTTTTATTGTGGGTCTGTTTGGTGTTATTTTGATTCAGGCCAAAACGCTAACGAGCTTGATTCGGGAAAACATTGAGATTCAAGTTTTTCTAGATAAAAATTTAGAAGGAAATGAAATCCAAGCAATTCAATCTAATCTGGCTGACCGAGCATTTATCCTTCGAAAATCAGATACCCTAGCTGTTCGATTTGTCACAGATGAAGATGCTGCTGCCACTTTTATAGAAAGTACAGGAGAAGATTTCACCAAGTTTTTGAAAGATAATCCACTTCGTGATAGCTTCGTTTTCTCGATAGCGGAAGAATTTCAGACTGGAGAACAACTTGAAGCCATCGTGGTAGATCTGGAACAGATCCCCGGGGTTTTTGAAGTTTCCTACATGACTGATCTTGTAGATTCGATCAATAAAAATCTTTTGAAAGTAAGTTTAGTATTAGGAGGATTTATCTTAATATTGATTGTTACGGTGGTGATGCTGATCAACAATACGATCCGTTTAGCACTATTTTCTCAACGGTTTTTGATCCGTTCCATGCAATTGGTAGGTGCCACTAGAGGTTTTATCCGAAAGCCGTTTCTGTCTCGTGCATTTATCTTCGGAATGCTTGCCGGTGGATTTGCCTCGGCTATCCTTTTCCTTTTGGTAAAATACACGCAGTCCTCCATCGAGGGATTTGCAATGCTCCAGAACCAAAATATGCTCTTCATCTTATTTGGAGTTCTGATTATGGTGGGTGGAATTCTGTCGGTACTGAGTACCTTGCGTGCAGTGAATAAATATTTGAATATGTCCTTGGACGAACTTTATTAACGATGAGCAAATCTTCTTTTCCTTTTTCTAGAAAAAATTACAAACTGATGCTAATCGGCATCGCCATGATTATACTTGGTTTTGTCCTGATTGGACTTGATGGCGAGCCGCATGGCAATGGGATGTTAGGACTTACGATCGGTCCAATTGTAACCCTGGCCGGATTTATTTTTGAATTTTATGCAATTTTCGCAAAAACCGACTCCAATTAAACTTTGAATATTAAGGACGACAAGAATCTGTTTTGTTGCTTCAAAAAAACATGGAACAAGAGCCATACGCTGAATTATTTTTAATTGACAAACCCTTTAAATGGACCTCTTTTGATGTGGTCCGAAAAGTCAGAAACAGCCTTAAAATAAAGAAAGTCGGTCATGCAGGTACTTTGGATCCCTTGGCCACCGGGCTGTTGATTGTTTGTGCAGGCAAAATGACCAAACAAATCGATACTTTCATGGGTCAAGAGAAAGAGTACACAGGTACTTTTGAAATCGGGGCCACTACCGATTCTTTTGATTTGGAGCAACCTATTATTCCCGTTGCGGATCCTTCCAATATTACCTTGGGAGAAGTGAAAAATGCAGTGCTGAATCTGACGGGCGACATATTGCAGATGCCACCAATGCACTCTGCTATCAAAGTAAACGGCAAGCGCGTCTACGAATCTGCCAGAAAAGGCATTGAGGTAAAAATGGAACCAAGGCCAGTGACAGTGCGGGAGTTTGAAATCACCGCGTTTGATAACCCAACGGTAACATTTAGGATAGTGTGCTCTAAAGGAACCTATATACGAAGTCTAGCGAGAGATTTAGGCGAACTTCTTGGAGTTGGTGCATATATGAGTTCGCTGTGTCGGACTAGAATTGGAGCGTATACGTTGGAAGAAAGCAAGAATTTGGATCAGTTGATCGAAGAAATCAAATTACGAACGGATGAAAATCTATGAAGGCCTAGGGGAGTTTCCAATACTTAAAAATGCCGTGGTAACCAGCGGGACTTTTGACGGAGTTCACCTAGGTCATCAAAAAATATTGCAAAGAGTTCTAGAAATTGCAGAAAGAATTGATGGAGAAACGGTTTTAATCACTTTTTGGCCCCATCCCAGATTGGTGCTTTTTCCGGAAGAGCACAAGTTGAGATTGCTAAGTACTTTTGAGGAAAAAGCAAAATTGCTAAGAGAACTTGGCATCGATCACTTAATTTCTATCCCCTTCACCAAAGAATTTTCTGAATTAACTTCACAAGAATTCATTGAGAATGTGCTGGTGAATAAGATTCAATGTAAAAAATTAGTGATAGGCTATGATCATCGATTTGGCAAAAATCGTGAAGGAAGCTTTGAATACCTTCAGGCAAACCATCTCAAGTTTGGATTTGAATTAGAAGAAATTCCCCGTCAGGATGTCGATGACATAGGTGTATCGAGTACTAAAATCAGGAAAGCTCTCGAAGCCGGTGATGTCACTATGGCTTTAAATTATCTGGGCAGACCTTATGAATTGAATGGCTTGGTGATCAAGGGACAGCAAATCGGTAGATCAATAGGCTTTCCTACAGCCAATGTTCACATTCCAAATGATTACAAACTTATCCCTCAAAATGGCGTTTACGCCGTGCAAGCTGCTGTCAATGGCAATCTTCACAAAGCCATGCTGAATATTGGAAATAGACCAACTGTGGATGGGAGCAAAACGACAGTTGAAGCTCATTTATTTGATTTCCAAGGAGATCTTTATGACAAGCAGATTACGATTTATTTCAAAGCCTTTCTTAGAGAAGAGCGAAAATTTGATGGGTTGGAGGAGTTGAAAGCTCAACTAAAGCTAGATCAAATCAACGCTAAAAAACTACTATAAACTCAAATATATGATCGATAAGACTGTAAGGAATGCTCAGGAGGCAGTTGCAGATATTCCAAGTAATTGCATGCTGATGATGGGAGGTTTTGGACTTTCGGGGATACCTGAAAATTGCATCTCTGCTATCTTGGAGCTAGACATTGATAACTTGACTATTGTGTCCAACAATGCCGGTGTGGATGATTTTGGCATTGGTCTGTTGTTGAAAAAGCGAATGGTGAAGAAAATGATCTCTAGCTATGTGGGCGAAAACGCAGAATTTGAGCGGCAATTGCTAAGTGGTGAGCTGGAAGTAGAATTGATTCCTCAGGGTACTTTGGCAGAGCGTGTAAGAGCTGGTGGAGCAGGAATACCTGCATTTTTTACTCCAGCAGGTGTAGGTACTGAGGTCGCAGAAGGGAAAGAAACCCGCGAATTCGATGGAAAAACCTATTTACTGGAAAGCTGGTTAAAAGCTGAATTCTCCATAGTAAAGGCTTGGAAAGGCGATACAGCCGGAAATTTAATTTTTAAAGGAACTGCTCGTAACTTCAATCCAATTATGGCCACTGCTGGAAAAACATGTATTGCTGAGGTTGAAGAACTCGTGCCGGCAGGAGAATTGGATCCAAATCAAATTCATACTCCAGGAATTTATGTACAGCGCATATTTCAAGGAGTGAATTACGAAAAACGAATCGAACAGCGAACTATTAGCAAATAAGATACGATGTTGACTAAAGAACAGATAGCCCGAAGAATAGCCAAAGAGGTGAAAACCGGCCAATACATCAATCTTGGAATTGGTATTCCAACACTTGTTGCTAATTATATTCCTCAAAGTCTCGATGTAGTCTTGCAATCAGAAAACGGACTATTGGGAATTGGCCCCTTCCCCACCGAAACCGAAGTAGATCCCGACTTGATTAATGCAGGAAAGCAAACCATCACATTAGCCAAGGGCTCTGCACTATTTAATTCTGCGGAATCATTTGCAATGATCAGAGGAGGTCATGTTCATCTTACCATTCTAGGAGCTATGGAAGTATCCGAAAATGGAGATATCGCAAATTGGAAAATCCCAGGTAAGATGGTCAAAGGAATGGGGGGAGCGATGGATTTGGTGGCTTCTGCTGATAATATTATTGTAGCGATGCAGCATTGCTCTAAGAGTGGAGAATCCAAGCTACTTCAAGAGTGTTCGCTGCCTATTACAGGTATTAAATGCGTGAAAAAAATTGTTTCTGATTTAGCTGTCATAGAAATTTCTCCTGATGGCGGATTTATTCTTAAGGAACGTGCACCGGGAGTGTCAGTAGAAGAGATTCAATCCAAGACAGCAGGCAAATTGATCATTGAAGGCGAAATTCCAGAAATGATTTTTGATTGAAGGGAACCCAGTAGCCGTTCTGGTAGTTTTGCAATTTAATTTTGAAATAAGGATAATAAAAGAGTAAAACCAGCATATGAAAAATTCAGATATACATTTCCAAATAGAATTGGATGAAAAGAGTTTGCCGAAAAATATCAAGTGGGATGCTTCCGATAAGGAAGGTGAAGGCTTGGAATCAACCAAAAGTATAAGCTTAAATGTTTGGGATAATATGAATCACAGCACCTTGCGAATCGACCTTTGGACGGAAGAGATGTCAGTAGCGGAGATGAAGCGATTCTATATTGATATTTTGGGAGGGATGGCACAGACTATTCTTAACAGTACAGCAGATGAATATATGTCTGAAGAGATCAAAGAACTTTGCGATAGGCTTGTAAAGCATGTCAATGAAGAAAATAACAAAAAATAATCTAAATTGACATAAATCAAAAAACCTGACTGACGTAGGGTTTTTTGATTTGTCAAAGTTCGGATTAAATAATTTTATTTTTCAATTTTTTTAATAAAAACATTCATTCGTTCTAATATAAATAATTAGAAGGCCTAAAAAATTCTAAATCATTAACAAACGTCCTCAGTTTCCAAAACAGATAAATTTTATCGTTTAGTTTTGGCATTAAATTTTGGAGTCAAAAATTTTTTTATTCGCTTTTTAGGGTAAATTTCGAACAAGTAACCCCCGTTTAATTAATAATTAAATCCAAAATAAGAAAAAGCCTATGAGCAATTTTACTCTAAAAATTAGAGGAACAGTATTTCTATTGACCCTCTTAGTTTCCTTGATTTCGATCCAAGCTTTTGCCCAAACCGTTATCAAAGGAACAGTTATCGATACCGAAACTAAGGAAACTCTTGTAGGGGTGAATATCCTGGTGAAAGGAAAGGTAATCGGTACGATTACTGATTTATCAGGTAAATACAACTTAAGCGTAAATCAGGAACCTCCTTTTGCACTAGTCTTTTCTATGGTTGGTTATGTATCCAAAGAGATAGAAATCACAAATGGTATGTCTACGCTCGACTTGACCTTGACAGAGACAACGATTTTAGGTCAAGAGGTGATAGTTTCCGCGTCGAGAATGGAAGAAGGAATACTTCAATCTCCAGTTTCTATCGAAAAAATGGATATTATCGCAATTAGAGATGCTCCGCAAGCAAGTTTTTACGACGCATTAAATAATCTGAAAGGAGTCGAAATGTCTACTCAGTCATTGACCTTCAAGTCTTTTAACACAAGAGGATTCAATGCAAACGGAAACGTAAGAACCGTGCAAATGATTGACGGAATGGATAATCAGGCTCCAGGACTGAACTTCGCTGTGGGAAACATTGCAGGTATCTCTGAATTAGACCTTGAAAGCGTAGAATTGCTTCCAGGTGCATCTTCAGCACTCTACGGTCCAAATGCCATCAATGGTATTCTTTTGATGAATTCTAAGAATCCATTCCAATACCAAGGTTTGTCTGCAAGTGTACGTACAGGCATTATGGACGAAGGATCAAGAGTAGGCAAAAATGGACAATCCCAAGCAGCAACCGGCTTTTATGATTTCTCAGCTCGCTACGCAAAAGCATTTAATGACAAGCTCGCTTTCAAAGTAAACGTTCAATATCTAACAGCTGATGATTGGCAGGCTAATGATTTTAGAGATCAATCACTTCTAAATGGATCTACCATCGCAGGAGGATCTAGAGAGAATAATCCAGGATTTAATGGAGTAAACATATATGGTGATGAGACGAATGTGAATATGACCAGTGTGGCTCAGTCCTTAATTGCTGCTGGAAGACTTCCAGCCGGAGCTCTGGGTATTATTCCAAATACCTTTGTGTCCAGAACTGGATATGCAGAAAGGGATGTTGCTGATTATGGCACTAAATCTTTGAAATTGAATGCAGCACTTCATTGGAGAATAAATGACCGAGTAGAAGCAATCCTCCAAGGAAATTATGGTTTTGGAACTACAGTTTACACTGGAGCAGATCGATATTCGATTGCCAATTTCAAACTAGGTCAGTATAAAGCAGAGCTTAGAGGTGCCAATTGGTATGTCAGAGCTTATACCACTCAAGAGCGATCTGGTGATGCCTTTGCAGTTGGCGTAGCTGCACAGGGAATAAACGAAGCGTGGAAGCCTAGTCAGCAATGGTTTGGAGAATATGTAGGAGCCTACGCTCAAGCTGTCACGGGCGGAGCTAATCCTATCGCTGCTCATGGTCTTGCAAGAGGTTTTGCAGATCAGGGACGCTTTGCTCCTGGATCTGCGCAGTTCAATCAGGCTTTAGCAGGGGTTAGTTCCCGACCTATTCCGGGAAATGCTGAAGGTGTGGGTGCTCGATTTGTGGATAAAACTAACCTGTATCATTTAGAGGGATCTTACAACTTTTCAGATCAAATCAAATTTGCTGAAGTGGTTGTCGGTGCAAATTACAGAGTCTACGACCTAAACTCCGAAGGAACACTCTTTGCAACGGACGAAAATGGAGATGAATTTTCCATCGCAGAATATGGTGGGTATGTTCAAGCTTCTAAAAAGCTTTTGAATGATAAGTTTAAACTGACTGCTTCTGCTCGATACGATAAGAATGAGAACTTTGCAGGTCAGTGGTCTCCAAGAGTATCCGGAGTATTCACCCAGGGAAATCACAATTTCAGAGCGTCATATCAGACTGGCTTTAGAATTCCAACTACGCAAGATCAATTCATTGACCTAGTGACACCTCAAGCTAGATTGATCGGTGGGCTTCCATTATTAAGAGACCAATATAACTTCGGTACCAATCCGGTGTATTCCTTGGCTAATGTGACCCGGTTTGGTGGAGCTGTTTTGGCTGGTACGCAAGATCCTGCTATTATTCAAGCAGCCATTGCTCAAGCTACTCAGATAGTGACGCAGCAAGTTCAGGCAGGTGTGATTCCACCAAGTGCAGCGCCAGGTGCAATACAAGCATTGGTTCCACAACTTGTTCCTGTGATCTCAGCTCAGAATAGTCAGTCTATACTTCAGGAGTATGAATTGACTGAGTTTAAGCCAGAGCGGGTTAGATCATTTGAAGTTGGCTACAAAGGCCTAATATCAAAAAGATTATTAGTCGATGCTTATGCATATTTCAACCGATTTGAAAACTTCATTGGTGGCCAAGTCTTAGTTCAGGACAGAACACCTAATCCAGCTAATCCGGCCTCAGCACTTAATCTGAATCTATTAAGTTCTAACACAAGAAACATTTATTCTATGCCTACCAACAGGTCAGAGATTATTCAATCTTGGGGTTGGGCTGTAGGAGCAGATTACAATTTGCCTAAGAATTATACCGTAGGCGGTAACGTGTCTTTCAACACCTTAAACAATCTTGAGGAATTAACAGAGACAGGTTTCCAGCCTAGCTTCAACACACCTGAGTATCGTTATGTATTGAATTTTGCAAACCGTGAGGTGGTCAAAAATCTTGGTTTTGCAGTAGCATACAGATGGCAGGGTGAGTTCGTTTGGCAGGCTTCTTTTGTCGGACCACTTGTATCTACACAGCAACTTTCTGTGATGCCGGCATTTGGTACATTTGACGCTCAGGTGAGCTATAAGTTGAAAAGATTGAAGTCAATCCTGAAAATTGGAGGTTCTAACCTATTTAGCAATGGTTATCGACAGGCTTGGGGCAACCCAACTGTGGGCACGATGTATTTCGTAAGCATGACTTTTGACGAATTCTTGAATTAATAAATTACACCAACCCAGTGCTAAAGCCATCTCAAGTTGAGATGGCTTTTTTTTATTAGTACATATTCAAATTTTAACTTTAAAAAAGTATAACGGAACAAGATCTAAAGGGATTCCCGATTGGGAATTATAAATGTAATAATGAGTAGTTATGATTGTCCATTGGGAGTTGAGCATTATCCATAGAGTGAGTCTTTTCCCCAATGAAAAACATGTTTTCGATGCCGACTCTATTTTGGATTAATTACGTATCGTGTCTTCATCACTCCTAAAAATACCGAATTGATTTATCAGCTTAGAATGAAATTCTATGGTAATACGAGAATTGTGTTTAACAATCTTGATTTATCAATAAACAATTACACGGCATTATATATAGCCTTTAATATGCTTAAAAGTACTGTAGACACTTCTTTTATAGATTTTTGACCAATGTTAATCGAACATTGATTAAGGTTTTTTTCCAATTAAATACTTTTCGCTGCCGTGTAAATCTAGTCATCAAATTGAAAGTAGCTGATTGGCAATAAATTCAAGGCTCTTGGCTTGGATTAGGCTTTGAATTTATTAGAAAGTTTTATCATTCTATGCCGCTTACTTTCTACAGCCCAGTCGTTATTTTAAGTAATGCGGTATCATTGTCTATAAAATCATGGTAGGGAATTTGAAACTTTAAAAAAACGAACAAAATGACCTTTACTGACAGAAATATAGTTGAAGCCTATTCAAAGATGTTTGAAGGCCCGAGTAATTTGAACAAACTCGAACTGATATAGAGTCCATCTAGGTCGCTAAGGACGGAAACCAAAAAAAGAAAACAATTTTTATAAATCTTTTGGAGCTTTCATCTCTGAAAATCACCGGAAGAAATTATTTCTGAGGTGAAATCACGTAGAGGTTTTAGAAAGAAAGACTTAGAACATTAAGAAAATATCTTTGGATACGAGTATTTGTATATTCTCTCTGAGCGAGGAAGTTTAAATGAAATTTCATGGATAGTAAAGATTTTATATGTCACTTAATCTATTTTGAAAGTTGATTTGGTCCAGTCCAAATCAATAGAAAGTCTAGAGGATCAGAATCATGAAAAAGATTCCAATCCCCCACAAAAAGACTTTCCTCATTTCTAGTCTCTATTCAATGTGCTTAAGAAACTGACTAGGTCTCGAAGTTCCCGCTTAGAAAGTAGTGTCCCCATTGCTGGCATACTGGACATAGCCATTTTAGACTCTTTGATATCTGCCTTTTGAAATCTTTTTTCAGGATCAGATCCCACTTGGACGACCACAGAATCCTCATCGTCTTCCATCAGCATGCCGCTCACTTTTTGTCCTGACTTGAGTTCAATGGCAATAGTTCCGTATCCAGGTGCCATTCGCTTGCTTGGTTCTATCAGTGCGATGAGCAGCTCCTCCCTACTCAGCTTATTTGCGATACCTGAGAGTCTCGGACCGGCATTGCCTCCCATGTCATCATAAGCATGGCAGCGAATACACTGTGCAGTCTGATTTTCGAAGAAAATGCCTCTTCCATTTTTCACACTGCCCTCGGCTAGGACTCCGACATACTTTTTCCATTCTTCCCCGTTGGATTTCCTTTCTAATAAAGTGGTGAATTGTTCTGAGAGTGATTTTGAATTCGTTGTTTTGATCGCTTCCTCTAATTCCACCCAAGTACCGTCCGGTAAACTCCCTTTGTCAAAATCAGCAAGAATTGCTTTCCATTCCTTCAACTCTCCGCTTCCTTCCAAACTTCCCAGAGTAAGCAAAGCCGTTTGTTTTTCGACTGTTGTACGCTTCTTTATAATTTCGTTCAACAAGGCCACCTTTTGATTACCAGGAAGATCAGTTTCTGATAGATAGGAAAGACCAGCTACTCGCACTACTTGTTCCTGATCCTTCATCGCTGCCTCAATTGCCTGACCAAGAATTGGAGAATTCATCGCCTGAAGTGAACGAAGTGCTTCTACCTTTACTGGAGCTGAAGGATCGCTTTTTAACTTTGCCAGTAGCATTTGATCGGAATCCAAAGTTTTTAATTTTCCCAATGCCTTGGCAGATTCCAGTCGGATGCTGGATTCTTTGGAACTGAGTTGGGCAACCAGTTTATTTTTGGAGATTTCTCTAATTAAATCAGCATCTCGTGACACTTCACCACGATATCGTCCATCAACCCTATCAACTAATGACGGTTTTGACCAAGTTCCCACTGCTGCAATCGCTTCTTCTTGTATCGGAAGTGGAACATCAGATTTGGCCAAAAAGCTTAATAAATCATTCAGATTTTCTTCATTTCCGACACGCTGATTGGCGCTGATTATTCTGCGGATCAAAGGCTCATTACGAAATATAGTACTCTGAACTAGTTTGGCCAAAGCAGGCATAGCCTCAGGAACCGAAAAATCGTCATGAATGGCTCTCGCTGTTTCGGTGACTATAAATTCATCTGAATCAGCTAAGAATCGAACTAATTCCGGAGATTCCATTCGTCGTAAAGCGATCACGGCGCCAAGACGTACAGCTTTAGAGGGATGGGTAGCCAATACTGCCAGTGGTTCTACCTTTCCGATTCGAGCCAAAGCTAAGGTCGCTGCATGGCGTAGATACGCATCTATATCGTTATTCGCTTCGATCAATGAAATAAGCGGCTGCAAGGAATTTGCATCGGCTGTTCTCCCTAAAGCTTCGGCTGCAAAAAACTGAACTCTTGGGTTTGGATCTGAAAGTTTGGAAATAAGCTCCTTTGAGGCATTTGCATATTTGATGTCTCCGAGCCATTTTGCTGCTTGAGCCTTGATTTCAGGATCTGAGTCCATCAATAAAGGCACCAAAACAGCTGCATATTTCGTGTCTTCCATCCTGGCTAATTGACTGATACCTACGATGGCGTGAATTCTCGCCAGTTGACTTCTTTGGTCAGCAAGGACTTCCCGAAACTGTTCAAAGCCATCATTACCTCTTTCAGCAAGTTCAAATTGTGCTTTTCTTCTTACTCTAAGATCCTCATGATAAAGATTATCTTTCAGTACATCACTACTTAATTTTTTGAAATTACCCTTTAATTTCTCGGCTGTTTCGAGTTGAATTTCTTTTAGATCGGTATTTTCTTCTTCCAACTTCCAGATTCTACCATAATTTTTGGTACCCCAACCATCGATCCAGTCTGCTACATACAAAGCCCCATCAGGCCCAAAATCCAATCCTGTAGGTAAAACACCTGTTAGGATTTGTTCAGTTTGCGTCAATTCAAAGCTTGCCCCTTTTTGCTGGAGCTTAAATGCATGAATTCCTGATTTGGAAGGGTTCCCAACAAACTCCACTACAAAGAAACTATCCTTCCATTTGGATCCGAGTGCAGTGCCGGGATTGTAAGCCATACCGGTAGGTCCTGACACATAGTTTTGGATACATGGCGTAATAAATGCCGCCTGACCTTCCCAGCGTGGCAAGAACATCTTTTCATCCATCCAGACTTTATAAGAATTATTATCAGGATCACGGTATTTTCCAAATTGCCAATTCGTCCGCCATCCTGTATCAGATCCGTTTGTGAGGTACACTAATCGCTCCTTTTCGCCCGGATGATCTCCATCATTATCCACCGAAATCAAATTATTGAAAGCATCAAAAACGAATTCATGTGTATTTCGAACACCCATTGCAAATATCTCAAAATCGCTTCCATCGGGATTGGAACGAGCGATCACTCCTCGGTTTGGGTATTTCCACTCTTTCCCATCGGGTCCTTTCCCATTAAATCCTATATCGCCAATTCCCCAATACACCCTTCCGTCGGGCCCCATCTCAAGACCTGACATTCCATGAGCACCAAATCCGATATGGATACCGTATCCATGAGATATTGACGTCTTTTCATCCATCAGTCCATCTCCATTTCTGTCAACCATTCGCCACATATCTGGACCCACTCCTACATACAATGCATCATCGCTCATCATTACAGCGCCTGCTACGTCCGTTACTTCATCGTTAAAGTCATGAACGATCAGCTGGGATTGATCAGCATAGCCATCACCATCTGTATCTTTAAGCGTATATATTTCCTCCTTTTGGACGGTCATATCCCGCCAATCATGCACACCATCACCATTGAGATCAGTTAGCCAGGTGTTTTGTGAAGATCGGTCGGGAGAAAGCTCAGCACGGAGAAAGGCTCGTTTATCTTCAATATTTTGCAAGGCGATAGATCGAATCTCCCAATCCTGATGCCCCCGAATATCAAATTCAGAGTCTTTTTGCCTATTGGTGCGAGAATAGACCAGATCTCCATTGTCTCTAACTTGGATAGATATAGCGTCGTGAACAAGAGAATCGACAGCCCACAGCGAAAGTTTGAGCCCATCGGAGAGCACTGGGCTCACTTGCGCCTCGATTGCCTGTACTTGAGTTAGAATTTCTGCTGTGCTCAATGTTTTGATGCGAAGTTCCTCAGGACTTTTTTGACATGAAAGTGCAATGAGAGAACCTGAAATAAGAACTAATTTTGAAAAGGAAGATGAGTTTGGCATAGGTTTAATTTTGAAATCAAACCTTAAGGTAATTAAAATGAGTGCTTTCTAAATGCCATTGATATAAAGCTTGGCTAAAAACAAAAATCCCGACCATAGATCGGGATTTTGTATCTTTTAACCACTAACAACCATAAAACAATAAATAATTAAATTCAATAAAAGAATTCAGTAGTCGGTACGGGAATCGAACCCGTGTCTTATCCGTGAAAGGGATACGTCCTAACCCCTAGACGAACCGACCATACAATAAAAATTTCAAATTATTACTTTCAACCAATTGATTACCAGTAATAAAAGTAGTCGGTACGGGAATCGAACCCGTGTCTTATCCGTGAAAGGGATACGTCCTAACCCCTAGACGAACCGACCATTTTTACCCTTGGAAAGCTGCTTTTCTCAAAGGTTGTGCAAATATAGCTGGTTCAGATTATAATAACAATTCGACCTTAAAAATTTCTTTAATATGGACTTTAAAATGCTGAATTAAAGGAACAAAATATTCTATTCACGGAATGAAAATGAATTATCTACTTTTGGGATAGAATAACACCACATAGAATGAAACCAACTAAAGAGATCCGAATTGCAATTAATGGATTTGGAAGAATAGGAAGATACACCGCCAAATTAATCTTAGAGAATACAGCTTTAACCCTTGTAGCTATCAATGATTTGGCCGAGCCAAAAGCAATAGCACATCTGATGAAATATGATTCTATTCATGGAAAATTGGAAAAGGATATTTCCTTGGAATCTGATAATTTAGTCTGTAATCATCAAATAATCAAGCTGTTTGGAATTGCAGATCCTGATCTGCTTCCGTGGGCTGAGTTAGATATCGACTTGGTCATCGAATGCACAGGTCGATTCACTGATCGGAAAGGTGCCGAACGACATTTGAAAGCTGGGGCTAAAAAAGTCATCATCTCTGCTCCTTCCATGGATCCTACTATAAAAATGATCGTCCTGGGCGTAAATGATCAGATCCTAACCGGAAAGGAGAAAATCGTCTCGAATGCTTCCTGTACTACCAATTGCCTTGCACCGATGGTGGATGTATTGGATAAGAACTTTGGAGTGGTCAATGGATTTGCTTCGACAGTACATTCATACACCAACGATCAAAATCTACACGATGCGCCACATCGAGATCTGCGAAGGGCAAGAGCAGCGGCTTATTCCATTATTCCCACCACCACCAATGCAGGTAAGGCTTTGGATATAGTTTTGCCTAATTTGGCAGGTAGAATAGAAGCATCTGCTATGAGAGTACCCGTTCCAGACGGTTCTTTAACAGATTTGATTGTAGAATTGAATCAAGAGGTCACAGCCGAAGAAGTAAATGCGGTTTTCCGAAAGGCTAGCCAAGAAGAATTAAAAGGACTTCTAGAGGTCGAAAACGCACCAATTGTGTCGATTGATATCATCGGCAACCCCCATTCCTGTATTATTGATGAGGCCTTGACTTCAGCGAAGGGTAGAATGGTAAAGTTAGTCGGATGGTACGACAATGAAGCGGGCTATGCCAATCGACTGGTAGATTTGGTGAAGAAGATATGTAACAATTAGTTTTTTACACGATTCAAAGCCAAAGCTTTTAGGAAAAGATTAGGTAAAGTAGATTCAGGTTTTCGCTTTCGGATATCCAGATACCAACCCAATTTTTCCATAATGGGAATTTTGTAGGTTTCTACCATTTCTATCAATGTTCCATCCGGATCTTCGATATAAGCAAATCTGCCAGCAGCCTTACCCATGTCAAATTCGTTTTCACTATCAACCGTAAACTGAACATCTACATCATTTAGACTCTTTTTCAAATCGCACATCCCGTTGACATCAAAGCAAACATGGATAAATCCTAAATCTCCCCAATTACGATCTTGAAAAGTCTTGATTCTTGACTTGGATTCAGTCTCAATCAATTCTATTTGAGTTTGACAAAGGAGCTTTCCAACTGCTCCGGTAGCTTTTGCTGATCCTTGAAGAATCACTCTTCGATAGGCATGGCCCAATGGATCTACTTGGTTAAAATCAGACCAAATATCCTTCACATCAGCTAGGACTTCAAGTTGCTGGAAGTGATCTCGATACATTGGAAGCACATGATCAATTGAACTTACTCCCATCACCACTCCCACTACCCCACCTGTAAAGTCCTTATTTTTAAAACACCAGGAGTCATTTTCGATCAATTCGAAGATATTTCCGTAAGGATCCTCTATAAAAAAATGAAGCGTTCCTACAGGATTAGGCTCAGGTTTACCAAGTACTTTTGCTCCTATGGATATCAGGTGATCGTATGTGCGATGAATATCTCTACTTCTGATCTTTACTGCCAAAATCCCCAAATCAATCCATTTCAGCTTTTCCTTTGCTTCCACTGGGTTTTTTGAGGTGTATTGCCATATTTCAAATCCTCCGCCTCCTTGCATATTCATAGCTAAAATGGCGTGGCGACTTTCAACTTTATCAGAAGTATATCTTGTCATTAATTTTGCCTCGGCACTGTCTTGAAAGATGGGAACATCTATTTTAAATGCTTTCCGGTACCAAGCCCAAGCCTGATCTGCATCTTTCACTCCTATTCCAACTTGTTGGATTCCATTTATTTGTGCTTGGCTCATCAAATCTTATTCTTTATCAAACTGAAATATAAGGTTTTTATCTTTTCTGGATTTACTTTCAAATAGAAAGCTACCATCGCAAGCCCGTTCACCACTTGTATTTTTAGCCAACTATTTGAATCGTATTTTCGTGCTGATACCTTTATTGACTTGGGGATAATCGAAAAGTGTGTCTCTTTTCTAATTCTTCGTACCAGATCAAAATCCTCCATCAGTGAATATCTAATATCGTAGCCGCCTAATTTATCGAAAAGTACTTTTGTGATAAAGAGCGATTGATCACCTCCTCCTGAGAAAACTCCATTAAATCTAGTTAGCCAACTGTTGACTTTCAATAATCTTTTTGAAGAATCAAATTCAAAACGATAGCAACCTACTTGGTTTCCAAAAGAAACTTGTTGAATGATATCTTTGTCAAAATTCAAAAGCGGCCTACTGTCGGCATGTAAAAAGTAAAAAATATCACCGCGTGCCTCCTTTGATCCCAAATTAAGCTGTACGGCGCGGGATCTCGTGGGACTTTTTATCAACTTGACTTCATATTGCGCCGCAATCTCCTGTGAGCCATCAGTACTGCCGCCATCCACTACGATTACTTCTAATAGATTAGCACTTTTCGGATTTAAAAGAAACCACAACAGCTGATGCAGATTACTCGCTTCATTGAAGACGGGAATGATAACAGATATAGTGGCGGCAGAAATCAATATACTCGCCTGATCACATAGTTTTTGATCGGATTTTGCATTTGGGCATGATCGAGCTCACCTTTCTTATAGACAAATTTATTTCTATTCCCATCTATTTCGATTTGATAAGTTCCGTCTTCCGCAAGTGTGATTGGGCTGGTGAGTCCAAAAGTCTCTGAGATCGTGGTTTGTCCGGGTTTTGGCTCCTTGAAGTAAAATTTTACAGTTGAAAAAGGGACTAATTTTCCTACTGAAGTAGTATTATCGAATTTATAAGCATGCGAATCAACAATGTAAGCGCTACCGTTCCATTTGATTTTACTGTAAAATGAACCTCGATTGGAAACCGATTTGGAATCAGAGCTGATCATCATTCCATCTTTGTAAATCGAATTGATAGTCACCTCAACATTGATTTTTCCAAAAAACCAAAAGCTAACCAAGCTTTTAAGATTGTATTCAGTGATTTCACCTTTCTTGATTTCTTCAACTTTCATATCTCCAATTTGAAATCCAGCCAACACGATCGCATATGATTTTCGTGTAGTTTGCGCCTTCAAACTAGTAAATAAAAATACCCCTATGAAAAGGATAGAAAAGGTTTTTAGGAACAGATTTTTTGAAATCATTATCACAATGCAGTATAGGAATTAATTTGCTGACTTTGATTCAGTGGGAAGTTTCCAATTTAACTTTTCCCAATCTTCAATTTGGTCTACGTCTGATAGCGATTCAAGTAGAGTCACTGATCGGTTGAGTAGTTTTAGCTTCAAAATCGTTTCTTGTAAAACCTGATCACTACTCCAAGAGATATCGCTAAAGAGCTCAGGAATCAAAGAATTCATACCAAGCAAATAGTAGCCTCCGTCCAATGCAGGGCCAATCACGGTATCAAATTGCTTCAATCTTGAAAATGCTTGTCTCAGGTGATCAGCGGTAACTTCGGCACAATCTGTGCCTATTATTGCAGCCTGATCGTAGCCTTCATTGAAAACCGTCGCAAAAGCGTTTTTCATGCGCTCTCCCAGATTACTTCCTAATTGCACTCTGTAATCGAAGTCAAAGTTTGGTTTTGTGTCTGGAATATAATCAGAATAGAAAACCAAGATTTTAGCTTCCATCTGATTCAAGATCGAATAGGTGTGCTGAACTAGCAATTGATACACTTCCAGTGCTTTCTCGTTGCCAATAGAAGCTGCAAGCCTAGTTTTTACTTTTCCGAGAATTTCGTTTTTTTGAAAAATAATCAGTACTGATTTACTCATTTATTAGAAAGTATAAATAGCCCTAGTTGTTCAAATCTCCCAAATATCTTCATCAAATCATTATTATTTTTACCTTTATTGTTAATAAATTCAATTATTTCAGACGGTCTCGTAAAGCATTCGTAAATTAGCCTAGTAAACTTGTAGACTTTTAAATTACACAATTATGTCACTACGATTAGGCGATATTGCGCCAAATTTTCAAGCAGAAACCTCTATGGGAAAAATCGATTTCCATGAATATCTAGGGGAAGGTTGGGGAGTATTATTCTCTCATCCAGGAGATTATACTCCAGTGTGTACTACAGAACTGGGTGCAGTAGCCAAGCTTAAGGATGAATTTGCATCTAAAAATACTAAAGTTTTGGCTTTGAGTGTAGACGGTCTGGAAAGTCACAAGGGCTGGATCTCAGATATTAACGAGACTCAAGGAACGGTTGTTAATTTTCCTATCATTGCAGATGCTGATCGTAAAATCTCCGGTCTTTACGACATGATCCATCCAAATTCAAATGAGAATCTCACGGTTAGATCTGTATTTGTGATTGGGAACGACAAGAAAATTAAGTTAATCTTCACATACCCTGCCAGTACAGGTAGAAATTTTGATGAATTGATTCGGGTGATCGATTCGCTTCAACTTACCGCAAACTATTCCGTCGCCACTCCAGCAAACTGGAAACAGGGTGACGATGTGGTTATCGCACCTGCAATTAAATCGGAGGATATTCCCGCCAAATTTCCAAAGGGACATACAGTTATCAAACCTTACTTGAGAATGACTCCTCAGCCGGATTTATAAATTTTACACCAAAACTAAAGAGGCTCCTATCGGAGCCTCTTTTTTTGCTTTGGGTTTGGCTTTTGACTATCTGGTGATTAAGAGGTTTAAAAAGGAATAAAGATCAAATTGAAATTTGGATCAATTCTGTAAATTATCTCTAACAGTTTTGAAAGATTTCATTTCTAGATTCCCTACTAGTCTTTGGAAGCGCCAAATGCGCATTTTGATTGTACCATGAATGATTGTGAATTTGTCCGAGTACCAGCGGTAAGATTTGATTATCAATCAGCTTGATACAAATTTGAAAATATCATTTAAAGTTAAAACCTTCTCTGAAGCCAGCCTGTCCTTTCTGATATTCTACAATCATGACACTTCTTTGAAAATAAGAAAATCAATTTTTCCAAAATAAATATCCGGGAAAATCGCCCATTCTTTGTTTGTGTTTTATTTTATCTTGACTACTTACAGTCAGGCATAAGTCCAATTAAGTAGAGAAAATAAAGCTGCTAGTGCATTACAGATATAACTATTGACCTTTGATCGCTTTGATAATTGCTAGTGCCTCCCGAATTACTTCAGTGATCTGAGGAAATGCTCCTTTGGCGATCAGTTCTTTTTTGAATAACTGAGAGCCCATTCCCAAGCATAATACTCCAGCATCAAACCATGATTTAATACTTTCTTCGTTAGGCTCGACCCCTCCCGTTGGGATGATTTCTACAGTGGGAATTACTGCATGGACCGCTTTTACAAATTCGGTTGTGAGTACATTTGCAGGATAGATTTTTACCAATTCTGCCCCAAGCTCTTGTGCAAAAAAGACTTCTGTCACGGTGCCACAACCGGGAACCCAAGGTAAATCTGCTTTTTGGCAATATTCCCCCAATTTTGGATTCATCACTGGTGCTACAATAAATTCAGCTCCCTTATCTATAAATATCTCTGCTTCCCAAGGATGATAAATAGTTCCGATCCCGAGCGAAAGTCCAGGCAACTGATCTGCCAACTTGCGAATCGCTGGGAAAATAACAGGTGCTTCCTTACCTCTATTAACCATTTCAATCACTCTAATTCCGCCTTCGTATGCTGCTTCCAGTAAGTTTAAACAGACTTTTTCATCAGAATTAAAAAATATTGGCATTATGCCGGCCTGATCCATTCGTTGGATAAACGGGGTTGGATTTCTCATTATCGTTTGATTTTACCTATGGATTCTCCTTTTACTAATTCATGAATTTCGGACATAGTGCAGAGCAACACATCACCTGGCACGCTATGTTTGATCGCTCCTGCCGCTACCGCAAAATCAATCGCATCTTGCAAAGGCAAATAAAGTAGCCCATGGATCAAGCCACCGGCAAACGCGTCACCTGTCCCCACCCGATCTACGATATGAGTCAAATCGTAAGATTTAGAAGTATAAAAATCATCTTTAGCGAATAGACTACCTATCAACGTATTATGAGAGGAACTATGAGAAACCCGTTCAGTTTTTGATATAAATCTCAGATTTGGGAATTGATTGAAAGCATGATTTTTTGCCTCATCGAAACTGATGAATTTACGATTTAAGCACGCAGAAAAATCCCTTTTCCCAGCAATCATCAGGTGTGTAAGTTCCATCAAAGCAGGCATCACCTCATGTGGTTTCTTCCCAAATTGCCAAAGATTACTGCGGTAATTAAGATCACCGCTTACTTTGATTCCTCGCTGGTTGGCTTCTTGGAGTGTTTTTAACGTGAGATCTGAGGAAGCTTTGGAGATCGCCGGACTGATTCCGGACCAATGCAACCATTCCACACCATTCAGAAGCTTATCCCAATCCAGATCAGCTCCATCAAAATTGGCAAAAACCGAATCGGTACGATCATAAATCACCTGAGAGCTACGTTGCATAGCGCCTTCTTCGAGAAAATAGATTCCCATCCTACCGGGATAAAAACGCACAAAATCTGTTTTCAAACCGTTTCTACGTAATCTTGCTGCTGCTGCCCAGCCTACTTCATGATCTGGAAACGCAGTAAGATGGTACACTTCATTCCCCCAAAATGCCAAAGCAGCCCCGACATTGGCTTCAGAACCTCCATACTCAACATCAAACGAGTCAGTTTGGAAAAATCGCTCTTTGCCAGGTGGGGAAAGGCGAAGCATCACTTCACCGAGGGTCACAATTTTCTTCATGGAACAAATATTTTTTCTCTAATTTGAATTTCTGAATACAAAAAACGACTTATGCTTAATAAATATTTAATTCTTCATTCCAGCGACAATGTTGGAGTGGCTTTGACTGATCTATCGAAAGGCGATATAATCCAAGAATCAGACCATTCCATCAAGATTTTGGATGATATTTTAGCAAAGCATAAATTTGCTTTACAAAATTTTGATCAGGGCCAAGACATCTACATGTACGGCACTATCGTGGGAGAAGCCACTCAATATATAGCCACCGGAGCCGCTATCACCTTGGCAAATATCCGTCATAAAACTCGGAAATACCATCAATCCAAGCAGGATTACAATTGGTCTCCGCCTACTAGTCCAGCCGTTAGAAATCGAACTTTCCAAGGATACCTCCGGTCTGATGGCCAAGTAGGTACTGCGAATTACTGGTTGGTACTACCTTTGGTTTTCTGCGAAAATACAAACGTCAAACTTCTTCAGGAAGCCTTTGAAAACGCCTTGGGCTTTTCGAAATTAAACCCCTACGAACATCAGATCAGAAATCTAATTACGACTTTAGAAGCCAATCCCGAAGAAGAAAATACGCAATCGGTTTCGCTTTTGAATCAAAAAACAGAAAAACGAATATTTGAAAATCTTGATGGAATCCGATTTTTAACTCATAATGGGGGTTGTGGCGGAACTAGAAATGATGCGGAAACACTTTGTGCTCTTTTAGCAGGATATATTAACCACCCGAATGTCGCCGGGGCCACAGTATTGTCCTTGGGCTGTCAAAATGCGGAGGCGAAAATCCTGGAATCCAAACTACAAATTATTCAAAAGGGTACGCCAAAGCCCTTGAAAATTTATGATCAGCAACAGGAAGGAACGACAGATCAATTGTTATCAAAGATAATTTCAGAGACTTGGGAAGGATTGAAAGAGGTAAATAAGTGCCAAAGATCTCCTCAACCAATTGAGAAATTGGTTATTGGATTAGAATGCGGTGGTTCAGATGGATTTTCAGGTATTTCTGCAAATCCTGCACTGGGTCGAGTTTCAGATTTGATAGTAGGAAGCGGTGGTAGCGCTATTCTTTCTGAATTCCCTGAACTATGTGGTGCGGAGCAAAACCTGATTGATCGATGCGAGACTCCAGAAGTTGCCGCTAAGTTTGTCAGATTAATGGAAGAATACTCAAAAGCTGCTGAACGTGTAGGCTCTGGTTTCGATATGAATCCTAGCCCCGGAAATATCAAAGATGGATTGCTGACAGACGCTATAAAATCCTGCGGAGCTGCGAAAAAGGGAGGTATCGCTCCAATTTCAGATGTCTTGGACTACACCGAATATTTAAAAAAATCAGGACTTAATTTGCTTTGCACTCCGGGAAATGACGTCGAAAGTACCACTGGACTTGCAGGAAGTGGCGCAAACATTATTCTATTCACCACGGGACTGGGTACTCCAACAGGTAATCCGATATGTCCTGTGATTAAAGTATCCACAAATCATAAATTAGCTGCAAGAATGCCCGACATAATTGATTTTGATGCAGGTACGATTATTTCTGGAGCTCAGACCATAAGTGAATGTGGTGACGATCTGCTAGAGCTCGTACTTCAGGTAGCAAGCGGAGAAATTTTAGTAAAAGCTGATCAGAAGCGCAATTATGATTTTATCCCTTGGAAAAGAGGTGTTTCGCTTTAGTCAAAATAATTTTTCCGTGGAAATGCTTTAAAACTCAACCAATAAAAACCGGCATTGGGCGGCGCTGGATCTCAATTGCTTAGCTATTTGGTATTCTGGAGAATTATACCATTCAATAGCCATCTGTTTTGATGGAAATTCAAGCATGACCAGTCGATCGTGATTCCAATCGCCTTCCAGAACAGTGACTGGATTTCCGCGAACGACAAACTTGCCACCGTACTTTTCCACCGTGGCAGGTGTCAGCTTCTTATATTCTTCATATTGAATGGAGTCTGTAATATCCATTTCAACTATTACAATTGATGGCATAGCTTATTTATTCAAAACCTAAACCTGCTGCAAAGCGGGTTTTGGCAAAGTTTATTCTTCTTTTTGATACGAGCTCGTTGAGCGTTAGCATGGAATTGAAAAGAGAAACCTCTCTCGCATTTACTAAAAAGAGACTACTTTCCCCTATTTCAAACCGTCGCAGTTCCCCTTGAAGCAAAGTTGTCAGACTTGCTACATTTTGTGAAAAAGTAACTATTTGCATGTTGATGACTTCGAAACTGTTGATTTCAGCCTCAAGTTTGGTACGCAATTCTACTTCTTTGAGATCCCTGGAGTTTTGTTTGAAATCAATCTTAGCATTAGCCAAGCCTAACGCTCCCCTACTTTTTCGAAGGAGTAGGGGCGTATAAACAGTAACTCCCCATTTGTAATCATTTTCAAAAAGCGGGGAATTAAAATCTCCGATGTTTTCTGTGAGAAAATTATATTTCAATTTTACAACAGGAAGTATTTGCTGAGCTTTTAATCTTCGATCTACAGCTAAACTCGCCAATTCAAAATCTGCAATCTCCAATTGAGGATGAGACATGACAGCCACTCTCAAATCTTCTTTTTCCAAAAGCGGAGCAAATACATCGTACAATCCCTGCGGAATGACTCCATCCTCTAAAAACATCGGATTTCCATCCTCATTCCATAGGAATGTGTTCAAAAGCTGTGTCACTCCGAAGAATGCGTTTTCAGCGGATTGAAGACTATATTGACGATTTAGTAAAATTGCAAAAGCCTCGACCGTATCTATAGCAGGCAAATCGCCCTGCTCATAAGAACTTTTGATTGCTTCAAGTCGGATTCGGGCAAGTTCCACGCCTTCACTCAAAACTATAACGTTTTCGTGAGTTACGGCCCAATTCCAATACGTATCAGCGGCATTGAAATAAAGCTCGTTGAGAAATTGGTCCCGCTGCGATACGGTTGACTCCTGATAAATCTGAGCTTGACGCAGAGCAGCTCTACGTTCATCCAAAATCAATCCCTGACCCAGATTTACAGATGCGCCCGCAGCAAACAAGCCATCGGTGGGAACAGATTGTTCTGGATTTAAAAATTGACCATTGTTTCGTTCGAAAACACCATTCAACTCAATACCAGCCCATGTAGGAATACTGATTCCAGCTTCTTGTTTATTGTAATATGTACTTTCCTTAAATTCTTTCCTATCCATCGTCCCGTAAATCAATGGGTCAAATCCACCTCTGGCCTGTCGGACTTCCATATCACCGATCCGCAGATTAATTTCTGCCTGAGCTGCGATTGGGTGATAAGCTCTCACCCAAATTTGAAAAGAATCAAAATCAAGCGTGTCAAATGATTGTGACCATCCAAAAAGACTGAAAAGAAAAAAGGTTAAGCTTAACGAAAACTTCTTCATCATTTCTTGCTGGCAAAGCCATCTTTTTCTTCTTGAGTGTAATAGTCGGCTGGGAAGCCATTAAGCTGTCGCCAGATTTCATACCATACTGGCACATCATTTAAGAGCGCGATTCCATCAGCTCCAGAGCCCATTCGGAGCAGATAAGGCCAAGGCTCCTCCTCAGGATCCTCCCCCACCACTACACGATATTGATTATTTGATCCTGCAAATTGATCTACGGCAACTACCACTCCACCAAATGTACCATTGGAAAGTTGAGGCCAACCAGAAAAGACAATTGCAGGCCATCCGTCGAAGATAAATCTGACTTTATTTCCCAATTTGACCAGCGGTAAATCCACCGGAAGCACATACATTTCAACAGCGAGCTCTGCATCAGAAGGAACGATATTGAGAATGGCCTCGCCTTCTTTGATTGTTTCTCCGATTCCCACCTTAATGGCTTCTGCTATATAACCGTCCTGAGGTGCTAAAATATGACGGAAGCTCGTTCGTGCTTCATAGTTGGAGTACTGGTTTTCTAGCTTTCTGGCAGTTCCTTCAGCATCAAACTGGGAAGACATTGCTGTAAAGATTTCTGACCTTGATTTGGCTAATTTATCCCGAAATTCGTTATCAATTGCGTCCAGATCGATCAAAGAGGCAATCTGTTCATTTTGACTACTTAGGTAATCATTTTCTGCACCAACTTTTTTAGCCTGTACTTCTTGAAATTTCAATCTTCGGGTCTCTAAACCTGTCAAAGCAATCAATCCTTCTTTGAATAGCTTTTCTGCACGGTCAAGCTGTTCCACACCGATTAAGAAATTAATTTTTGCTTGTTCATAATAAATACTGTCAGACTGCACCTTCAGGTTAGCCATATTCAATTTATTTTGAGCTTGCTTTAGTTTCAATATATTATTTGCCTGCAAGGCCTTTACCTGATCCTCTAGTTGTCCTGCCTTTTCTCTATATGAATCAGCGGATAGTAATTTAGCATCTACCTGAAGTTGGGTTCGGGGCAATAACAATGAATCGAAGTATTCATCTTTGATTTCTGAAATTTGCAAGATTGTATCTCCTTTCTGTACAAATGCACCTTCTCTGACATACCACTCTTCGATCTGCCCTGCGATCACCGAATGAATAGTTTGTGGTCTTTGTTCCTGTAGCAGTGCGGTGACAAATCCTTTAGATCGGATATTTTGAGTCCAAGGTAAAAACAACATCAGAAAACCTACAATTAATATACTTGTAAGTATTCTCACCCTTCGTTTTGCCTCTTTGACGGGAAGAGTCATGATCAGACTCTTAGCTCCGTTAAAGGGTATCGATTCTTTTATTTTGACATTAGAGATATCTAACATGACTTTTATATATTATTAGCTCTGAATGAATTATAATCTTGGTAATTCCCGTTGAAAGCTACTACACCTTTATCCATCGTGATAATTTGCGAAGCACGAGACATGATCTTTTCATCATTGGATATCATGACTAGAGTCCAACTTCCTTTGAAAAGATAATCTGAGATCTTTTCTAATGTTGATGCTGCAATATGATTTAAGGAATTCTCCATGATAATGGCTTTCGGCTCACCAAGAAAAGCTCTTGCAAGAAGAATACTTTGAGCAAGCTTTCTAGGAAGTCCTTTTCCTTCAGGTTGAAGCATGGTTTCCAAATCATCAGGAAGTTTATAAACATATTCCTTCAAGTCAACCAAGTCAAGCAAATACTCCAGTTGAACTGCATCAAAATCACGACCGACTAATATATTTTCTCGGATAGTCCCATGAAAAATCTGCTCAGCTTTCAGACAATCACCTACCATCTCACGATATTTTTCCAAATTAATCATCTCAATGGATAAATTATTAACGGAAACTTCTCCTACATATTCTTCATACAATCCTGAGAGCAAAGCCAAGAGGGCACTTTTTCCACTGCCACTTTTTCCATTTAAAATCACCTTGGAGCCAGGTTGGATGTCAAGGGTCACATCTTTGAGAATTGAATCGAGGGCATCTTGCGGTTGAAAAGTAACTCTGTTCAAACCAAACTGAAGACCTTCGGGCTTAGAGACAATAACTTTCTCAGAATCTTCGCTATGCTCCATTTCTAGATCCATCACATGACCGATTTTCTCAACAGAAACCAGCGTATCATACACTGTTTCCAGCGAAAGTATTAATTTCTCAACCGCATTTACCACTAAGATAATGATCACTTCAGCCGCAACAAACTGGCCAATACTGATCTGATCATTAATTAAAAGTAAACTACCCGAAACGAGTAAACTCGTCACAATAAGCACTTTGAACACAATCATGATTTTGTACTGGAAGATCAGCACAGAAAAATGTTTGGTTCGAAAATCAACATACTTTTGAATCAGTTTGTCTGCCTTCAAAATAGGAAGACGTGTGCTACCTACAAGTTTAAAGGTCGTCAATGTCCGACCAACCTCCTCGAGCCAGTAGGCTGTTTGATATTTATAGGTCGACTCTTTCAATGCAGTCGCCATTCCTTTAGGGCCGGTAAAATAAAAGATCAAAAATAAGATTCCTGAGAGCCCCAGTCCGAATAGGATAAATGTCGGATGGTAAAAAGATAATAATAAGAGGCCAAAAAAGACTTGTAGGAAAGCTGTTGAAAAATCAATCAAGATTTTTGAAATTCCTTTTTGAAGATTAACAATATCGAAGAATCGATTGACTACCTCAGGTGGGTACATTCCATGTAAGATCTCTGCTTTGACTTTTGGGAGACGATAAGCAAATGCCAAACCTGCTTTGGAAAAAATTCGTTGTTGCAATTTCTCCGAAATCTGTAACTGCGAGATCTGTAAAAAACCGCCAAAGGCGACTCCCAGTGCTACAACCACTACCAATATTATCCAAGAAGTGGAGATTCTTCCACCTAGGATAAAATTTAAGATTGCCTGGATTCCCAGAGGCAAAGAAAGCGTAACTATTCCATTGAGAATCGCATAAAAATAGATCGCATAGACCTGGTCCTTTTCCTCCCTTAGCAAACTAAATAAACGTGCAACCGGAGTCATTCCATTACTACTTTTCATTGGTGATCGCGTTGATTACGAGTTGGTGAAAGAATTGATATCTGCCTACAGAATCGATTGACTGTTCTGTCATCCCCGGAAGATGGATTGAATTAAATGACTGCATCAAACTGGATTCCATCACTGTGGAAACCAATGTTTTAGGGTATTCATAATAAGGGTTTATTTCCTGTATTATTGTTGCGATTCGCTCACCAAACTTATAGACCTGAGCAAAAATTCCGCTCTCATGCTCATCGTCCACTGACTTAGTCAAATAACCTTTGAGCGACTCATTTACTACCAATCCTCGAAGGATAATAGGATTAAGGAATTGATTTTTGGTAAAAATAGGGCCATCTACCATTAATTTGATTGCTACTCCCAGTCGCTCTCCCGGATCAGTAAGGTTGGCTGTAGCATAGACCAAATTGATCTCCATCCAGCCCCAGTACCAAGCAGTTAGATAAAGCAAAAGTTTATGTTTATTTTCAAAATAACGGTATATCGCTGGTTCGGTACTCCCTATTTCAGCTGCTAGCTTCTTGAAAGTGAACTGCTCCATACCTAATTCTTGGATCAATTTGCATCCCTTTTTTACGATTTCAGCACCCAAATCAGATGTGAAAGGCTCTTTCAAATAAAGATTTACGTTCACATCTACCTTCGATTTATTCAGTATTGTCTCCATATTTTATTTGAAAAGCACAAATATAGCGGAGAAATTGGCTTTTGATTAGTAAAGCTATGATTTTTGTTAGTGTTACTAACAAAATCCAAGAGTGCCAACTAATTTACTTTAGGACTTTCGTGATCAAGATATCTAACGAAATAATTTTTAACGTTTTTTCATTTGTAGCTTCCAATATTACTAACGGTGCTACCCCGGCCTTGTATGCCTCCAGCCATCGCAAAGCACATAGACACCAGCGATCTCCGGCCTTCAACCCTGGAAAATCATAGGCTATGATCGGAGTCATCAAGTCATTTCCCTGAGACTTAGAAAACTCTAAAAACTCTTGAGTCATAATAGAGCAAACAGTATGCGTTCCCAGATCCTCCTCTCCAGTCTCGCAGCAGCCAGAGCGGTAATATCCCGTCATAGGCGATTCACTGCATATTTCTAATTTCTCGCCAAATACATTTATTCCATCCATATCAATTTTTTCTGGTGTAAATCCATGCCCACAATATCAGCAATGGGTGAATCAAAATCAGTCTTATCCAAGCTACCCATTCTGGAACGCAAAGCCCTCCTTCTATACAAGATCCTATAGAAATAAAATATGTATGGGAAGGTATAAATGCAATCAATAATAAAATAATTCCCCATGCTGCTATCTTTCGGGTAGCCGGGATCACTAAACCAATAGCTCCTAAAACCTCCGCTGCTCCAGCCAAAAGATTGAGAATCTCTGCAGATCCCAAGTAATCAGGGATAAGTGGAAAATAATTAGCTGGATTGATAAAGTGATTAACTCCGGCAACGAAGTAAAATATTGCCAGTATATACAAACTAATTTTCCTGATCATAATGACTGAGTTTTGATGGATTGATTTATTTTTAAGAGAAATAATTGTCATCATGACTCTCATTCAGATTATAAAATCTTCATTATTATGATTCGATCAGCCATCGATAACATTGTACAATAGGCTTTCCTTTAGACTATATTCCTGACCTGTTTCACTTGTTTATTTTCTTGCGAATTCACATCTCTTTGTAAGATTAGGCATAATCAAAATACAGGAAAAGATAAAAATCCATTAATTTTACCTTATGATTTTAAAACGAGACTTTTTCAAGTTTAACGTCCGACCTTTTGTTTTTTGGCCTCCGTTCATACTGCTTATTTCAGCAGTGATTGCTAGTTTATGGATTCCCCAGCAATTTATACTGTGGATCGGTGGCATTCAGAAGTTTATCCTGACCAATTTTTCGATTGGATTTAGTTGGCTTTCTTTCGCAATGACAATTTTGGCTGGTGTAGTTCTACTTTCCCCCTTGGGAAAATACCGAATTGGGGGTACAGAAGCAAAGCCAAGATTGTCAAGGGTAAGCTGGTTTGCGATCGTATTATGCACCACTATCGCAGTAGGGATTTTATTTTGGGGTAGCGCCGAGCCGCTTTCTCATTTCCTGTTTCCACCTGATTTCAAAGATATTCTTCCTGCAAGTCCCGAGTCCAGCAAGTTTGCACTCGGTGCGTTGTTTTTCCATTGGGGTTTTACCCCATATGCTATATATGCGATTCCAGGTTTAGTTTTTGCCCTTTTATTTTATTCCCGAAAACACAAAATCAGTCTTGGCATAATGTTAGAGCCCATGTTGGGAGATTCAAAAGGTAAAACTTGGGCAGAAGTATTGGATATGATGAGTCTTTTTGCACTAGTCAGCGGGATGGCAGCGGCCTTGGGTGCTGGGATTTTAAGCCTTTCAGGAGGGATCTTGGCTTTCTTTCCTTCACTCAATCCTACGATTCTTTCTGCGTGTATTACGATTACGATTTTAATCACTTTCGTGATATCCTCCGCAACTGGTATAGAAAAGGGAATCAAAAATCTTTCACTCTTCAATCTGGGGTTCTTTTTCCTGATAGCAATTCTATTTTTTATCTTGGGCGATGGCTCAAAAATCTGGGATTCGATGCAATCAGGATTGCAAAGTTACGGCTCCAATTTTCTTGATCTAAGTTTCCAACTCACAGGATCAGGCTCTTCTTGGACCTTTGATTGGTCCACATTCAACTTTGCGATGTGGATGGCATGGGCTCCGATTACTGCTCTTTTCATTGGAAAAATAGCTATCGGAAGGACTGTGAGAGAATTTCTGATTGTGAATTGGATATTACCAGCCATTTTCTGTTTGAGTTGGATGGGGATTTTTGGTGGAACTACGCTGAATTTTGCTGCAGCTGACCCGGAGCTTTACCTATCTGTCTTCGAAAATAAAGGGCCAGAATCCATTATTTATCAAGTATTTCAAGATCAGGGATATTTCAAGCTTTTCGCTCAATTATTTATTCTTGGAATATTTTTATCATATGTGACGGCTGCTGATTCAAGCACAGAAGCTATAGCGAGCATAAGTATGAAATCACAAGGCTTAGATTCCTTTAATGCTGACACTAATCTAAAAGTTTTATGGGGAGTTTTAATCGGCTTCCTTTCTTGGGTGATGATTACATTCTCTGGAATAGACGGAGTTCGTATTCTATCAGTAATTGGCGGATTGCCTGCCTTATTCTTTCTTTTACTCGTATCAGTATCCTTGATTATAATACTTATTAATCCCAAAAAGTACTTGCCTTAAATATCAATACCCTCTGTATTTCAGCTTACTGATTAGGTATAGGTAAAGTACTTTAGAATATCTTAGCATTAATGGCAAAAGTAAAATATTACCAGAAAGTACTGTGGTGAGGTACATCCAAAGCTTAGGCTTTACAATCAATACATTCAGCGCTACCAAAGCTGTGATAACCAACGCCACTGAAAAAGCATAGCTTATGTACATCGCACCATAATAAAAATCTGGTTCAGGCATGAGATTGGCATTGCATACATCACACGAACGATTGATGGAAGATAGATTTCTAAAACTCATTTTGGAACCCTCAAAAAGTTCACCTTCTCTGCATTGTGGGCATTTCGCAGCAAGAATAGCTTGAGTTAAACTTATTTTTGACATTATTATTTAATTTAATAAGTGAATACTTCTTTTCGAATTTTTAATGACGTTTAGTCTATAAAAAAAGAGGCCGAAGCCTCCTGAATTAGTAGTACAACTCGTCGAGATCATAGTCCTTACCTATACCCCACTGTAACAATTCCTCAATGGTATAAAGCTCTAATGTATCAAGGTCTTTGACCTTGAAATTAGTTCCTCTTAATCTCGACATGATCTCTAGTTTACGGACCTCCCCTTGATTGATAAGTAGATATTTTCGGCCCACACGCAAATTGTCCAGTGCAATTGGCATTAGGCTTTATCTTTAATGATGACACCTGTCGCCTCAAATGTTATTTCACGCTTTGGCTCGGTGATCGCTGCTACTTCTTCGACAGTTTTTCCTTGATCCTCGGCAAAGTGTCTTAGCGTCTCTACATCCGTGGTAGTCATAGTAGCTACACCATCCAAAATTATCGGAAACCCTTCTGAATTAGTCGGGACAAAGAATGCATAGTCTTTGAAAGTAACCCGCATGCTCTCGCCATTTGGAAGATCCATGGTCAGCCAACATCCTTTTTTTACACAGACTTCTTTAATTTCGCCCACAATTTTACCTTCGAAAGTACCATTTTCAACTACTAGTGTAATCATCTCTGAAGGATTCACTAACTCTTGCTCAGAAATGAGTTCGCCAAAATTCCCAGACACAACTCCATCCTTGGCGATCACTTCCTCCGCGACTACTTCCGTAGACTCTTTCTTTTCACCTTGCTGACATGAAGCCAATAAGCCCATCCCAAAGACAAAAATAATTAAATACGACTTTTTCATAAGTTTTGAATTTTTCAATATTTAAAATTAAGCCTAAGAATCTCAAGTAAAAAGAGTTTGAAGTAAGTTTATTCAAAAATAAGTTTTGACCAATAATTCCAGTTATCACCGAATTTTTTGAAAAGATTTGTGTTCTTCAAAAGATTTAAAACAATTTTGTTAATAAAACCTCAAATTTTTTAACAATCCTGTAATTTTACCAATGAATTTATATTCCAAACCTACTCATGCCTCAATCCACCAAATTCATCATTGACTTTGACAGTACATTTACTCAGGTAGAAGCTCTCGATATTCTGGGGGAAATAAGTCTGGCAAGCGATCCTCAGCGTGATCAAAAGCTTCAAGCCATCAAGAACATCACCGACGAAGGGATGGACGGATCGTTGACTTTTAGGGAAAGTCTGGAGGAGCGACTGGAAATCTTAAATGCAACTAAAAGTCAGATTTCAGAATTGATATCGGTATTGAAAAAGAAGGTATCAAAATCATTTGAGCGAAACAAAGAATTTTTAGAAGAGCATTCGAACAACATTTATATCATCTCCAATGGCTTCAAAGACTTCATTATTCCCATAGTTGCTGATTATGGAATTCAGCAGGAGAATGTGTTTGCAAATGAATTTGTTTATGATCATTTAGACCGAATAGTGGATTTCAATCGCAATAATCCTCTTTCCCGAAACAATGGCAAGGCCGATACCATAAAGCAAATGAATTTGAAGGGCGATATCTATGTGATCGGAGATGGCTATACGGACTACGAAATCAAAGCTTCGGGCTTGGCTAACAAATTTTATGCATTTACTGAAAACGTAAGTAGGCCAAAAGTTACTTCACAGGCCGATCATATCGCACCAAGCTTGGATGAAATTCTATATTTAAACAATCTAAATAAGAAGTTTTCGTATCCAAAAAGCAGGATCAAGGTTTTACTCCTCGAGAACGTCCATCAGATTGGTGTGGATTTATTTAACGAGGAAGGATATGAAGTAGAGGTGATAAGTTCTGCGATGAGTGAAGAGGAGCTTTGTGAGAAAATAAAGAATATTTCAATTCTTGGTATTCGCTCCAAGACCAATGTGACCAAAAAAGTGCTTGAAAATGCAAACAGACTTCTTTCCATAGGCGCATTTTGCATCGGTACCAATCAAATCGATCTGGAGACTTGTCAGGAGAAAGGGATTGCGGTTTTCAATGCGCCTTTTAGTAATACCAGATCCGTGGTGGAGATGGCAATTGCCCAAATTATATTTTTAATGAGAGGTTTTTCGGATAAATCCGCAGCGATGCACCAAGGTAAATGGGATAAATCCGCGAGTGGGAGCTTTGAGATCCGTGGAAAAAAGCTGGGAATTGTCGGATATGGAAATATCGGTGCCCAACTATCTGTGTTGGCAGAAAATATGGGAATGAATGTGTTCTATTACGATGTGATTGAAAAATTAGCTTTAGGCAATGCATCGAAACTGAATTCTCTGGAAGAATTGTTGCAAACCTGCGATGTCGTTACGCTACATGTCGATGGCCGGAAGGATAACAAAGACATCATGGGCAAGGAGGAAATTGCGATGATGAAACAGGGAGCAATACTGGTAAATCTAAGTCGTGGACACGTGGTGGATATCAGCGCGCTTAGAGAGGCTATTCTCTCTGGCCATTTGGCAGGATGCTCGGTAGATGTATTTCCAGAGGAGCCTAAGAATAATTCAGAGCCATTCGAATCGGAATTGATCGGACTTCCCAATACGATTCTGACGCCGCACATTGGTGGCAGCACTCTGGAAGCACAAGAAAACATCGCTCGATTTGTCCCGGGCAAAATCATGGAATATATCAACACCGGCAACACTTATAATTCTGTGAATTTCCCAAATATCCAACTGCCCTTTCTCAAAGAAGCGCATAGACTTATTCACCTGCACCAAAATGAGCCTGGAGTGCTTGCAAAAATTAATCAAATATTGGCGAACTACGAGATCAATATTGTGGGCCAATACTTGAAAACGAATGAAAAAATCGGATATGTAATCACAGATATAAACAAAGCTTACTCAACGGAGGCCATCGATGAACTCAAATCGATCAAGGGAACCATCCGATTCAGAATGCTATATTAAAACATATTAAGCCTCGTGAAAACGGGGCTTTTTTTGATTATTATTTAAACTTAAAGATCGAATAACAGTGCATTCCAACTAAAAAGCTAAAGCTTTTCTGACTCCAAGTCAACTATCCAACAAGCGACGATGGTAATTGATCTGTCCCAGATGGTAATTGAGATGCCCATACAAATGAATCAAAAAATAGCAATGGGACATCTTTTTTCCAAAAATCTCAAGTGGGTAGTCTTTATTGAGCAATGAATCATCCATTCCCTCCAGACTTACCACAAGCTCATGCTTGCACTTTCTAATTTCGCTTAATAAAAACTCACGGGGCACGTCCCTTCCTCCAAATTCAAACTCACGATCTCGGAGGTATTCAAAGCCGCCAATTTCTTTGCCTATAAATTGGAATAGGTTTCCAATTAAATGAAGGGTCAGATTACCGCCTGAGTTCACAATTTTACCTTCGACTATCCACATGCTTCTTTCGTTTGAATAGCTTTCAATTTCCTTTGCTAAGCGATCCAAATCTCTCTCAAACAGCAGAATAAAATTCTTTATAAACATAAAAGAGAGATTATAAATGTTTGTTGTAGGCGTTAGCCATTTTTATATCATACTTATTTTTGGCAAATGCAGGCCCATTGTAGCATTTTGCAAATTTTGCCCAATCCTTATTTCGCAAGTGAGTCAGACATCCAAAAGTCGATATGTATCTACCAAAAGTATCCAACTGATTACTTTCATGAATATACATTTCATCTAAAAAGTGCTGGACAGATGGATAGCCCAATTTCACTGCGTGAAATCCCATAATCTGGTAACTTCCCCAAGAAGCAGATGCTAATGCAGCTTCTTTGACTTCAGGATCTGATGAGATTGCGGCTGCTTTTTCCATTCGCAGATATTCGTTGCTACCCCCCAAATAATGCTTTTGAGTAAATTTTTTGAATTGTATGGTTTCGTTAGAAGAGTTGGAAAGACTTTCCGGGTCAATTCCTCTTTCGCGCAGCTGTCTCCAAAAGACATGTCCTTCAAATAAAATCTTTGGTCTACCATCGATAAAAAAAACCTTTCCAGAACTTTCAACATCATTCACAGCCTTGACAGCTGCGAGTTCCAGATCGTATTTTTTGGAGAAATCAATCAAATCCTGCTCATCCAAAAACTTGTCTCCGAATGCTTCTGCAGGCTTGGTTTTTTTCAGTAACACTGTCCAAGTCTTTAGACCTACGCCTCCGCCTCCGTCAATGACCAATTGGTTTTTGGATTGGAAGTCCATCACGGCCGTCTCCGTCATTGTTCCAAAATAAGAAGTGACAGGAATCTCATATTCAAGTTTCACCAACAATTGGTGTAAAAATGCCACCGCTGAGCCACGGGACTTTATTTTTATAAATTGCATCATATTAACTTTAAAAGTAAAAAGTACTTCAATGTAGTTGAAGTACTTTTAGAATACAATGAAAAAATTCCCTTAATCGGGATCAATTACATTTCGCCTTGCGCCGAATTTACCCAAGTTTTTTTCAGAACCCTCTGGTTTTTGTTGACCTAAATCTCGCGGTTTGTCATTGGCTTTATGACTTTTAGCAAGTTCAGAAGATTGAGCCTTGGGTTTGTGACGATTTTGGTTTTTCGAATTACCACCTTCTTTTTTCTTAAAATTCGAGTTTTTGGCAGAGTTAAATTTCCCAGCCTTTTCAGGTTCTCCGGTATACAAAGGACCTCTTTCAAATCCTTCTGGTAGCGGATTTTGAGTCACTTGCATACCAATTAGCTTTTCGATTCGGACGAACTTATGCTGATCTTTTGGATTGACGAATGTGATAGCCTCACCTTCTTTGTCCGCCCGAGCTGTACGGCCTACACGGTGCACGTAATCCTCAGGATCAGAAGGAGTATCATAATTGATGATCAATTCAATCCCAACAACATCTATCCCTCTGGAAATAATATCAGTTCCCACTAAGATTTTTACAGCCTTATTCTTAAATGCAGACATGATTTTTTCTCGCTCTACCTGCTCCAAGTCTGAGTGAAAAGCTTCAATGTCAAATTGCTTTTTTAGAATTTTAAACAGGGATTTCACCTTATCTTTTGTAGAAGCAAATACGATCACTGCTTCGTATGCTTTCTGAGATAGAATATGCTTAACCAGTTCTTCCTTTTGCGTATCGTATACCGAATACATGGATTGAGTCACCCCTTCTGCAGTTTTTCCTAAAGCGATGGAAATCTCTTCGGGTTGGTTCAGAAACTTCATGCTAAACTGACGAATCTTTGGAGGCATGGTAGCCGAGAAAAGAATCGTTTGGCGGTTTTTGGGGAGATAATTGACGATTTTAAGAATGTCGTCAGAGAAACCCATATCCATCATCCGGTCTGCTTCGTCAAGAATCAAATGCTCCAGCGTACTGAGATCGATTTTCCCACCAGCTAATAATGCGATCAATCTACCTGGTGTAGCTACGACAATGTCGGCTCCAGTTTCCAAAGCTTTCTTTTGCTGCTCCCAGACGATTCCGTCACCACCACCATAAATTGGAATGGAACTGACTCCCAAGAAATAGGAAAATCCCTGAATCTGCTGATCGATCTGAATGGCAAGCTCTCGGGTTGGTGCTAATATTAGGGTGTTCAATCTGTTTGAACCAGACTTGCAGATTTTATTCAAAATTGGAAGAATAAAAGCGGCTGTTTTACCAGTACCGGTTTGGGCACAGGCAATCAAATCTTTGTTTTGTAAAATTACAGGAATTGCTTTTTCCTGAATTGGTGTAGGTTTTTCATAACCCATCGCGTCCAGTCCATCCTGAAGCGAAGGTTCGAAATTAAATGAGGCGAATTCCAAAATTGAATTGATTGTTATATCCTTAGAGCAAAAAAACTTTGCACTCTCAAATATACTTCCTAAATGAACAGAAAGCCAAATCTTTAGCTTGCTCTTGTTCAAAACCAATTCTTAAATAATCCAATTACTCATTCTGAGTTGGCATGAATCCACCATTGTGGTTATATTCCGATATATTCTAAATCAACCCAACTAAATGGAATCAAAACTTTACACCAAACTGTTACTATTTTTTGAGCTTGCCATTTTAATGATTATTTCTCCACTTGCTGCACAAACTTTTGAAATCAAAGGCCGTATCGTGGACTCTGAAATGCAGGATTTTTTGGATGGGGCAACTGTGACTTTGCGGGGGACTGCTTTCGGTCAACGGACAACAGGTGGCGGCAAATTTTCCATTGAAAATGTAAAGGGAGATAGATACATTTTATCCGTGAATCTGGAAGGGTTTAATGCCTACGAACAAGTAGTCAAGCTCTCTAAAGATATTGATCTCGGTAAGATTTATCTTGTGAAGGTAGGAGCTGAAGGTTCTGGAGCTGCTTTGCAAAAAACGATCCGAGCTACCAACATCACCAATCTGTTCAACGACCGCCCCAATATGCTGGGAGGGAATATGGTTTACGGAATAGCTCCTGATGCCGCAAAGGTGGAAGGAAATAATTATCTAGATAAAAAATGGAATACTGCCTCTCTCCTACTTTATAGAGATCAAAAGATTTTGGAAGATTACAGAGTTCGATGCAATATTACCGCAAATCAATTTGAATTGATGGAGCCGGAATCCAATAACGTATCTGTGATGATGGGATTGCGAATTCAAAATTTGGTATGGGTTGATTCGGCTTACAAGGTCCCTCGATATTTCGTCAATGGCATGGATTTTCTGGATGAAGGGGTTCCAATATCCGGGTTTTTTGAAGTACTGGTCGATGGCCAATTGCCATTGATGCGACGAACAGAAGCAATCTTCAAAGAGTCAAATTACAATACTGCATTGATGGTGGGGAATCGAAATCATAAAATAATCAAAAGGAACACCTACTTCTATTTGGAAGGAAAGAATGTGATCGAAGTCCCATCAAATCGAAAGAAATTAATGGCATTATTTGGAAATAAAGCCGAGGATATGGAAAATTTCATTAACGATAATAGTCTACCTACTCGAGAACCTAGTGCACTCTTTCAGATTTTCACCCATTATAATTCTAAATTTGACGGTTTTCAGCCAATAATTAGTCAGCTCATGGACGAAAATTAACGATTAAAAAAAAATATATGTTTAAGAAATTTACCCTGGTCGCTTGTTTACTTCTTCCAGCGCTGACCTTTGCGCAGCAAACGCAAAAACCAGTCCTTCATGGAAAAAACTGGGTAGCAATCACCGGAAAACCACTCGCCGCCACTGCCGGAGCAACGATTTTCCAACAAGGTGGCAATGCCGTAGATGCAGCCTGCGGAATGCTGGCGGCAACCGCAACGATGTGGGATGTACTTTCTTGGGGTGGCGAAACCCAAGCTTTGATTTATAATCCCAATACTAAGAAGGTGATTGCGATCAATGCCATGGGTTATGCGCCAACTGGTGCTACGGTTGATTTTTACAAATCTCAGAATATGGACTATCCACCTGAGTTTGGACCTCTGGCAGCGACCACACCAGGTACACCGGGAGGATTGATGACCATGCTGGCCGAATATGGCACCATGAGTCTAGCCCAGGTTTTGGCTCCAGCTATGCTGCTTGCCAAAGGATATCCAATGGAGGAGATGACGGCAAATAATATTGAAAAGGGTAAAGGTAAAATCAAAGATTGGCCATATTCTAAAAAGGTCTTTCTACCGCATCTAGGAGAAGAACGAGAAGCGCCTGAGGCAGGAGAAATCTTTGTTCAAGAAGATTTATATCAGACGCTGGCTAAACTTGTAGCGGCTGAGAAAGCTGCTTTGAAAGCTGGAAAATCTAGAAAAGAGGCGATTTATTCTGCAAATGAGCGCTTTTATAAAGGAGATATTGCCAAGGAAATCGTAAGAGGAACCCGTGAGCAAGGCGGACTTTTCACGGAAGCCGACTTGGCTAACTGGAAAGTAAAAATCGAAGAGCCGCTATCGGTGAACTACAAGGGAATCGATGTCTACAAACTTCAAGAATGGACCCAAGGTCCTGCACTACTTCAATCTTTGAATATTTTGGAGAATTTCGATCTGAAAAGCATGGGCTATAATTCGGCCAATTACATCCACACCATTTATCAAGCAATGAGTCTGGCCTTTGCAGATCGTGACTTTTATTATTCTGATCCGGCATTTGACCCGGTAAGTCCAATGACAGGTTTGCTTTCGAAGGAATACGCAAAAGACCGAGCGAAACTAATCCAAGAAAAAAATGATCCAACGATTGGGCCTGGCGACCCATATCCTTATCAAGGCGGCACCAACCCTTTCACCAACTTACTCAATGAAAATAAATCAGCGGTAGCTATAAATAATCCGGGAATGCCGCTTCAGGGGGTGGATGATCCATTTTTGGAACAATTTCATCGGGGTACCACTACCATTGAAGCTGCGGATTCGGAAGGTTGGGTAGTATCTGTGACTCCAAGCGGAGGCTGGATTCCAGCAGTGATCGCTGGTAATACTGGTGTAGGTTTGAGTCAGCGCATGCAGAGTTTCGTATTGGATGAAAAACTGAACCCATATAATCTACCAGAACCTGGCAAGCGTCCAAGAGTGACACTGACCCCAAGTTTGGCACTGAAAGACGGAAAGCCATTTTTGGCATTTGCAGTTCAGGGTGGGGATTCGCAGGATCAAAATTTACTTCAGTTTTTCTTGAATGTAGTCGAATTTGATATGAATGTGCAACAAGCTGCAGAGGCTGCCAATATCAATTCCTATCAGATGCAGAGTTCATTCGGAGCGCACGAAATCAAGCCCGGAGCAATGACTTTGCGAGAGGACACGCCAAATTGGATCAGAGCCGAACTAGCTAAGAAAGGCTATTTAATGGATTTTTGGCCGAGAACATCTGGCCCTATCAATGCAATTTGGTTTGATTGGAAGCATGGCACGCTTTGGGGTGGTTCGAGCAATTATGGGGAAGATTACGGGATAGCTTGGTGATACTAGTATTCAGCTGGTGGTCTTCAGTTGGCAGAGTCGTTAATCTTTGAGGTTTCTTTTTGACCTCGAAGGTTTATTTGTTTTGCAGTCTTCGGTAGATAGCTTGAACTTGGAAGTTAAGAGTCATATTTTCAGGGCATTAGGTTCACAGTTTGTCTACTTTATCTTAACCCAACTTGAAAATTCTGTCCCCATAAATCAGGTAAAATCGATTATTTCAATTTATTTTTCGGGGCCAAAGTGCGTTTAGAGCAATTGAGTGGGTGTCAAAGCGCCGAAATCCAATTAGTTGTGACC
>Ga0209390_10000892_pt1 | contig 59132 bp, 57 predicted proteins | sample BON01_FD_187212 | JGI IMG/M metagenome (GOLD analysis project Ga0209390, IMG submission 187212) | Freshwater microbial communities from Lake Bonney liftoff mats and glacier meltwater in Antarctica - BON-01 (SPAdes) (version 2) | ecosystem: Environmental > Aquatic > Freshwater > Ice > Glacier...
TGGCTAGGATGCTGAATGATTCTAATTATTTTGAAAGGATCAAAAGAATTTTTGAACCAGATCCTAACTTAGAAACTAACCGAAAAGTAGCTTGAAAAGTCCATTTTGGAACAAAAGAAAGAACCTTATGATTATCAACTGTTTAGCCCTATTTATAGGCACTCAAAAAAAATCTAAAGCTCAATGTTTTTGAATTCTTTGGAGGTGCGAAACTTGAGTTATTAATTGTATTTGTTAAGATGGTAATGTAATGTACCTAACGTATATAATTGTTCTAGCGTAGGTGATTTACTTCCGCCGGCAGGCTCTAAAGTAATTCCATAACCTTCTGAACCTTTTATAGCATCAAACTTGAAAATTTTATCAGCATCTTCATCAAAATTATCCAAAATCTCCATATTTGTTGGCGTCAGCGGAGTTAACGTAAGTGACCACACTTGGTAAACTTTGCCTTTTGGCGGTTTTGGTAAACCTTGTACATCTAAATATAAACTGTTCGTTTTTTCATCAATATATACTTTTGCGTACGCATTTGGTGCAACAACTTGACCAGCTAAAGCGACAGAAATAATATCTTTATCTCTAAAAATACTAATTAATTTCTCTGCTTCTGCTAATTCAGTAGTTGACTCTTGAATTCTTAATTCTAATTGTTTTTTCTCATTAACTTCTGATGCAACTGTATCTTTAAGTTCATTTTTCTCATTTAAAGACCAAACTAAAAAACCACCAACTAATATGGCAGCAGCCCAACCAGAATATGTAAACCAGCTATTTGAAGATTTAGTTATTGGAATTACTTTTGACTCACTCTTTAAATCTAATTTACTTTTTATTGCAGGGAAGTAGGTATTTGTATTTTTTTTAGTTAATGCAGCAGATAAAGTTACTATTGCATTTTCAATACTTTCTACTTCGCTCAATATTTCTGGATTGTTACGCATTGCGTCATATACCTCTTGGTTCTCTTTGTCTGAAAGAGCACCAGCGATGTACATTTCTAATATTCCAGTTCTATATATTCTTTACTATTCATAATATTTAAATTAAACGCCAAGCATTAAGCGAAGCTCTTTTAAACATTGTCTGTTTCTAGTTTTTATTGTTCCAAGAGGTATTTCTAGAGTTTCTGATGCTTCTTTTTGGGTGTATCCCTTAAAGTATAAAAAATTCGATTACCTGGTTGCATTTTTGAGGAAGTTTCTTTACAAAACTTTTTAAGCCAATGGCGTCTGTTTGGTTGTCTAACCTGTCACTGCTTTCCAGAATATCTACGAAATATTCTGCATCTTGGTTTTGTTTCGTTTTCTTAAATGCGTTAGATCTAGTGTAATCTATTGCAGCATTTCTGGCAATATTAAGCATTCACGTAAAAAACCTACCCTTTGTAGAAGAGTAGGTTTTTGATTTGTTCCAAGCTTTTATAAAAACATCTTGAAGAATTTCTTCTGCAACATCATCATTTCTAACAATATTATTAATTATTCCAAGAATACTTTTACTATACATTTGGTATAGTTTTTCAAAAGCCTTAACGTCTTTTTCTTTAAATTTTTCGACTAATATATCTGTGGGAATAAATAGTGTAAATTTCTACTTATAGCAAATATACATTTTTATAGTTAACTTTTAAAATTACTTTTGAATGAAACTAAACCACTATGGACTTCAAGTCAATAGTGGTTTAGTTTGTTCGTTAAGTACACAGGATTATCATAATCAGCTAGTTTCTAACTTATATACTTTTTGGGATAATGTCTGAATTTTATTGTCTTTTGCTAATTGATATCCGTAATCATTTGGTTTTTTCTGGGAATTGGTATAATCATACGTGAAATCAATAAATTTTAGATCTCCATAGGTGTTCATTAATTTCATTGCGTCTTTAATAAAAAAACATTTTACAGTTGATGTATGCTTCAGGTTTGATTAAATTATAAACAAAAGAGGGTAAAAACGCATTTTTATTTTTTTCTTTAAAAATTAAAATCGCAGTATTTTTTGCAATTTATGTCTTTGTAAATATCCATTTACAATCGTTTTAGCAAGTGCCTTATTTTCTATTGGGGTTACAATATTTTTTAAAATTTCCAAATCATTTTCTTGATGTGATAAATTGGTAAAACCGTAACCAAATACTTCGTTATTTTCAATTAAAACGATTGCTTTTTCTCCAAGTTTTCTTCCTTTTTCAAAAAGAATCATGTTGTCGTTGCTAAATGGTTTTGTCTTTAGTTTAATACTTTTATTAGTATTGTATTTTGGCAATAAAAATTCTAATTCTAGCAAATATTTTAATCGAGTAAAAAGCGGATTTCCAGTTCTTTCATAATTGGCAGTATATACACGTTTCTGAATTTTCTTCATCCGCGTACTTTCTTTTACAAATACATTATTAACCTCTGCTTTTAAGTTTTTTCCTTTACCTAAATAAATAACTTTTCCTTCATTATCATGCAGATAAAAAACACCTTCTTCTTCTGGAAATGAGTCTATAATTTTAGAAAATAATGCTTTTTGTTTTCTGTTGTCAAAGTATTTAACAGATTGTTGTAAAATGGTTTTGTCTGTATCTTTTTCTAAAATTAATTTGAATAATTGTACGGTTGCCAGCGCATCTCCATTTGCTCTGTGTCTATCTGTCATTGGTATTCCTAGAGATTTACACAATTTACCTAAACTGTAAGATTCTTGATCCGGAATTAATTTTTTGCTTAATTCTACCGTACACAAAGAGTTCATTTTAAAATCGTAACCTAATCTGTCAAATTCTGTTCGTAGAATTCGATAATCAAAATTTGCATTGTGTGCAACTAATGTAGCACCTTCTGTAATTTCTATAATTCGCTTTGCGATTTCATAAAATTTAGGCGCATTTCGCAACATCTTATTATTGATGCCTGTTAAATTCACAACAAACTGCTGAATTTCTTTTTCAGGATTTACCAAAGTAATAAACTGATCTACAACATTATGACCATCAAATCGATGCATTGCAATTTCAGTAATTCCTTCTTCGTTGAATTTACCTCCTGTTGTTTCAATATCTAAAATTACGTACAAACTTTAATTTTTATGCAATATAATTACGTTCGCCAAATATAGCACTTCCAACTCTAATCATATTACTTCCGTTATTAATTGCTAACTTATAATCGCCACTCATTCCCATTGATAGGGTTTTTAAGTTGAAGTTTTCAGTTTTAGCATTTAGTTTTAATTCATCAAATAAATATTTTAAAGAGGCAAATTCTTCATTCAACTGATTTTCATCTTCTGTAAATGTTGCCATTCCCATTAAACCAACAACTTCAATATTTTCTAGCTTTTCGAATTCTTCGGATGCTAAAATTTTTTTGATTTCGTCCAACTCTAATCCGAATTTTGTTTCTTCTTTAGCGATTCTTGCTTGTAACAAACATTTTATTTTTCGATCAACTTTTTTGGCCTCTTTATTAATTTCTTTCAATAATTTAAAACTATCAACTCCATGAACTAAAGCTACAAAAGGAGCCATATATTTTACTTTATTTCGCTGAACATGACCAATCATGTGCCATTTAATGTCTTTCGGAAGTTCATTAAATTTTTGTTCCATTTCTTGCACTTTATTTTCTCCAAAAATTCGCTGACCGCCGTCATATGCTTCCTGTAAATCTGCAATTGGTTTTGTTTTGGAAACCGCAACTAATTCCACATTTTCTGGAATTTCACTTTTAAATTTCTCTATATTTTCTTTAATTCCGTTTATCATAATTTCTTTAAAATTTGATGAGATTCTGAAATAAATTTTTAACAATAATTCGCTAATTATTATTTTATTAAATAGAAATAAAGGTTCACATAATCTATGTTTTCTATGTTTTCTATGTTTCTATGTATTAAGTTTTTTTTGAGTTTTAAATTTTACTAATTTTTAAATTATTTATTTAGAACTCGTAAATTGTTATTCCACTTCTCATTTTTGGCTCTATATATGTCGTTTTTGGAGGCATTAATAAGTCTGCATTCACAATGTTTTTTAACTCATTTATTGTAGTCGGTAGCATTCCGAAAGAAACTTTAAAATCTCCCGAATCCACTTTAGTTTTTAATTCCAAACTGCCAGATTTATTTTGCGAGTACATAATTTTAGAATCATTTCTAATATCAGCAATACCCAAAATTGGTTTTAAAACCGTTTTGTAAAGAATTTGTGCGTCTACTTTACTCAAATCATCCGTAAATTTATATATAGATTCACGCAAATACAACGCATAAAAGTTACCTTCTAAATACATACTAAAATGATGCTTTTCTAGTGGTTTATAGAATTCTTGATTTCGTTTCTCAATTGTGAAAAATGTTTCTAATTCGGTCAAAAAATTTTCTGAAGTTAAGCCATTTAAATCTTTTATAAATCGATTAAATTCATAGATTTTTAACTCGCTTTCTGGCAATAAATAACTCATAAAGAAATTATAAGGTTCTTCTCCAGTATGATTTGGGTTTTCTTTCGCCAATCTTTTTGCTAATAAGCATGAAGAAGTAGATCTATGATGACCATCAGCAATGTACAACGTTTTTATTTCCTTAAAAGTTTCGGTAATTTTTTCAATATCATTTTGGTCATTTACAATCCAAAGAAGATGCGTATTTTTATCTGCTGTTGCAAATTCGAATTCTGCTCTTTGATGTTTGTATTTTTTTACAATAGATTGAATTTCAGAATTATCAGGATAGGTGAGGAGCACAGGTTCTGCAATAAAACCAGTGTTTTTTAAATAATCTTCAAATAGTAATTCTCTTTTTTTTAGCGTTCCTTCGTGTTTTTTAATAACGTTATTTTGATAATCTTCTGTTGATGTTGCCGATAAAATTCCGCAAAATGAATTTGTTGGTGTTATTTTCTGATAAATATAAAAAGCAGCATCTTGATCCTGCGTTAAAATTTTATCTTCTTTAAACTGTAAATATCGATTGTGAACTAATTTGAAACGTTGTTTTCCAGAGATTTCTTGATAATATTTATACCCAGGATTTAATACATGTAAAAAAGTATAAGGATTAAAACCTAGTTTAGCTCCTAACTCACCAGGCGTATAGGCTTCATGAGATTTAGCGGATACTAAAGCCACTTTATCTCTATTTGCTCTAACTGCTTTAAATGGTTTTACAATTGCCAAAACTAGTTCAATAATTTTATAATTTGATTCGCCAATTCCACACCAATTCTATCTTGCGCTTCTACTGTTGATGCTCCAATATGTGGTGTTAAAGACAACTCAGTATTCATTAAAAGCTGAATTTCTGGATTTGGTTCATTCTCAAAAACGTCTAAAGCGGCGTATTGCACTTTTCCACTTTCTATTGCATTTATCAAATCGACTTCGTTTAAAACGCCACCACGAGAAGTATTTATAATTCCAACACCATCTTTCATTTTTTCAATTTCAGCTGCGTCAATAATATAATTTTCTTGTTCTGAAACATGAAGTGTAATAAAATCTGCTTCTTTTAAAACGTCGTCTTTTGAACTCATTTCTATATTAAAACTGATTTTTTGCCCGTTGAAAAAATTCAACGTAATTGCTTCACTTTCAATTTGTATATCAGTAGCAATCACTTCCATTCCAATACCAATTGCAATTTTCGCAACTTCTTGCCCAACTCGTCCAAAACCAATAATTCCAATTGTTTTTCCACGTAATTCAGTCCCGTTTGCGTATGCTTTTTTCAATTCCTTAAATCTAGAATCTCCTTCTAAAGGCATTTCTCTATTGGACGAATGTAAAAAACGAACCATGCCAAATAAATGAGCAAAAACCAATTCAGCCACAGAATTTGATGAAGCTTCTGGTGTATTTATTACGTGTAAACCTTTATCGATGGCGTAATTTACATCAACATTATCCATGCCAACACCACCGCAACCAATCAATTTTAAAGTGGGACATTCATCAATCAATTCTTCACGAACCTGAGTTTCACTTCGCACTAAAAGTGCATCAACCGAATGCTCATTTATATAATTTTCTAATTGATTCTGAGCGACTTTCGTTAAAAGTACTTCAAAACCTGCTTTTTCTAAAACGTCAAATCCTGTTTGTGAAATTCCGTCATTTGCTAATATCTTCATAATTTCCATTCCGACCTTCCCGAAGGGAAGGAGTTTGTTTTTAGTTATCCTATCCCTAACCCTTTCCAAAGGAAAGGGAACTGTTAAGGATAATTTATATTAATTATTTTTTAAATATTCTAATTTGACCAGTCAACTTGCGTACTGATTTTTCTTCCCTTTGCGAAAAGTATTGTTAATTATGAACTTCTCAATAGTGAGAGTTCCTCTCCTTCGGAGAGGCTAGGAGAGGATTTTCATCACATCCACCAAAACCTGCACACTGTACAAAGGCAACGCATTATACATGCTTGCTCTATAACCGCCAACACTTCTGTGACCATTTAATCCGTTAATTCCTGCTTCTGCACACATTTTCTCGAATTGTTCTTTTTTACTTTCATCTGTTAAAACAAATGTTGCATTCATAGTACTTCTATCTTCTTTGGCAACTACACCTTTAAAAAGTGGATTTCTGTCAATTTCATCGTATAGCAATTTTGCTTTTTTCTCATTTGCTTTTTCAATAAACGAAATTCCGCCCAATTCTTTTAACCATTCTAATGTTAACATAGAAACATAAATAGGAAAAACAGCGGGTGTATTAAACATACTTTCTTTGTCAATATGAACTTGATAATTTAGTATTGACGGAATTTTTCGTTCCACTTTTCCGAGAATATCTTCTTTAATAATTATCAAAGTTGTGCCTGCTGGTCCCATATTTTTTTGTGCGCCAGCGTAAATCAAACTAAACTTCGAAAAGTCTAATTGACGAGAAAAAATATCTGAACTCATGTCACAAATTAATGGAACTTTCGTTTTAGGAAATACTTTCATTTGTGTTCCAAAAATAGTATTGTTGCTCGTACAGTGAAAGTAATCTACATCAGTAGAAATTTGGTAATCCTTTGGAATGTACGTAAAATTTTTATCTTTAGATGAAGCAACTTCTATAACTTCTCCAAATAATTTTGCTTCTTTTATTGCGTTGTCAGACCAAGTTCCTGTATTTAAATAAGCTGCTTTTTTGTTTAGTAAATTATAAGCAACTCTTAAAAATTCCATACTTGCGCCACCTTGCAAAAACAATGCTTTGTATCCTTTATTTTCTAAACCCAATAACTCTAATGCTAAATTTCGAGCTTTTTCCATCACCGCAACAAAGGGCTTGCTTCTGTGAGAAATTTCTAATAACGACAAATTATCATCATTGAAATTTAAAACTGCTTCAGAGGCTTTTTGCAAAACTTCTTGCGGTAAAATACAAGGACCTGCGCTAAAATTGTGTTTTTTCATACTCTTTAAGTTCAAGGATTAGTGTTTAATGTTTAAAGTCCTGTTCAAATTTATTACACAGAGATTTTAGAGAAAATACAGAGATTCACAGAGTTTTTTTGCGAAAACTTTGCGTCTCTGCGTTTAATTTAAATTTATTTATAATTTAGATAAAAATTCCAAAGTATTAATTCCATCCGCATAATCTGTTAACTTTGGATGCTGTGTTTGTCCAAAACCAACTTCATGTTCTAAAAATTCGCTAGAAACAATACATTGAATTCGCTCTTTTTCTTGATGTAATTTTATTTTTAAATCGATTTCATTGTCATAATATTCATAAAAAACAGTTGCAATTGGCGATGCATAACTTTCATCTTCTTTAATCATTAAGAATCCGTTTTCTAAAATATCGAATTCACTCATTAAATAAATCGCCTTGTTATAATCGTAATTATTGGCATATTTTGCATTATTTATAAATGTGCTTTTGTTGTACATTCCGTTAAAAAAAGCATCAAAGTCATAATTTTTCGGAATGTATAATTTTGAAACACTTCTACAACCCAATCCAAAATATTGAAAAATATCATCAGATAAATTGGTCATATTTTCTTCGGATTCTTTTCCTGTCAACACCGCAACAGAGTTTCTGCTTTTGCGAATAATGTTTGGTTTGTCTTTAAAATAATATTCAAAATACCGGGCTGTATTATCGCTTCCTGTCGCAATTATTGCATCAAAATTGGTTAATTTCTCTTCTGTAAAATTTATTTTTCCCTTGAGAGATTCATCAATATATTCTAAATATTTCGCAATAAAAGGTAACAAATGTTTGTCGTTTGATGATAATTTTGCAATCACTTCATGTCCAGAAATTAACACAGATAAAAAATCATGAAAACCAACTAGCGGAATGTTACCAGCCATAATAATGGCAACTTTTTTTGGAGATTTATTTTCTAAATCTTGATTTGTAATCCAATTTTGTAAGTTTTCTGCTGATAAAGATTTCGACCAACTTTCTAACGCAAATAAAATATTTTCTTTGGTAAACCAAGAATTGTGTTCTTGTGCTAATTTGATTTGATGTTTCATTCCGTCGAAAAATAATTCGTTATGTGGAATATTTTCTTTTCTCTCAATTTTATCCGAAGAAAATTGACTTAAAAAAGCACCTAATTTGCTAAAAGCAACGATTCTATTTGGAATACTATTCATTTATTTGGCGGTCTATAATTTTGGGCTTATTTTTGCAGTGGCAAAGGTACAAAAGAAAAAAAATTATGGCAATTATAATAACAGATGAATGTATAAATTGTGGCGCGTGTGAGCCAGAATGTCCAAATACGGCAATTTATGAAGGTGCTGATGATTGGAAACATGCAGATGGGACAGATTTAAAAGGCAATGTAGTTTTACCAAACGGAAAATCTGTAAATGCAGATGAAGACCAAGAACCAGTATCTGACGAAATTTATTTTATTGTAGCAGACAAATGTACAGAATGTAAAGGTTTTCATGATGAACCACAATGCGCTGCAGTTTGTCCTGTAGATTGTTGCGTTCCGGACGATAATCATGTAGAAACTGAAGAACAATTATTGGAAAAACAACGTTTTATGCATAATAAGTAATTTTTTTAGAAACTAGAAACTAGAAATATATAAATCCCAAATTTTAGAATTCGGGATTTTTTATGTTAATTTTTAAGATAGTTTAACACTAACTTTCTGTTTTTCCAAGTGGATTTTTGATAGTCAGTTTTAGAAAGGTAAGGATATCTTTTATTGAGTTTTTTTGAATCGAAATTTTTAAAGTCTTCTGAAATATTTGTTGAAGTCTCATAAAATAAAACTTCTGAGGTTTCTAATGTTGAAAGTTCAAACTTTACGTTAAATTTTATCTTGTTTTTCTCTTGAGAATTTTCTATAAATTTAAAAGACCTATTTGCATAAACATAAATACCACTTTCTTCTTTAAAATAGGTAATAAAATAGCTGTTGTTACTGTTTTTATCAAAATGAATTTCTCCTCTTTTTATGTTTTCAGAGAACTTTACACCTAAAAAGAATTTTAAGTTTAAATGATTTCCGCGTTTGCCTTCTGCATATTGATATTCGATTTTTGAAATTGAATAATCAGCAGGATTAACGTAGATTTTACCGCTAAATTTAGCTTTCGATTTTCTTGGCGAATAAGAAACTACAAAATGTTGATTTTCTTTAAAAATTTCACTTTGTTCTAGAACATGATCGTAATATTTGGTATTTAAGAAATTGTTTTCAGCGTTTTCTTTAAACATCTTTTCTTGCCGAATTGCATTGTCTGTAATACTTGTAGCGTCATATTGGTTGAATGTTTTTTTCTCATCAATTGTATCTTTCGATTTTTCTAAGCTTTTTAAAGAAACAGAATCTTGAATTGTAAATAACCCCGATTTCACTTTGTAAGATTCATCTTTATTAAGGTATTTTAAGACTAGATTTTGCATTTTATCGTCAACATTATTTACGGTAAAATTTTGAGAAGTATCAATTTTTTGAAAACCGACTAAACTATCTGTTCTATTCATTAAAATACTTTTCTTTATTTTTTCTACAAAAATTGGTTTTGAAGATAAAATACCCACAAATTCTGATGAAAAATCAGGATTACTTTCCAAAACTTTATTGGATAAATTATGTAGTTCTTTTTCTGCTAACTTTCTGTTTTTTTTATTTAGTAATGTGCTTCTTTTTAAATCTAATTCTACGTTCTTAAAATTAATTTTAGTGTTTATAAGTGTGTAAAAATTACGTTTTATAACACCTTTTATCATGTTTTTCTTCATGTTTTGCGATGTTTTCACCAACAAAGAATCTAAAGTAATTTTGGAGGCATTAATCTTTATTTCATCTAATTCGGTGCTTTTTTCAACTAAAAAAATGATATATTTATTTTCTTTCAATTCATCAATAGTTAGTGTTTTAGTTTCAAAACCCAAATTAGAAAAGGTAAGCGAGTTGATGTTAGAAATATCCAAAGTAAAGTTCCCCAATTCATCTGAAGCTATTCCAAAAGATTTATCAGAAGTAATGGCAACATTTGAAATTGCATTTTGAGTAATAAAATGAATTACTTTTCCTGTGATTTCTTGTGAGTAAGTGTTTGATAATAATAAGAATAAAAAAGAAAAGGTGAGTGAAAGTTTTTTCATATAAGCCTGATTTACTGTAAATCTAATCTAAAAAATCAATTTAAAATTAATAGGGTTTAGAATTTTGCAAAGTAGTATATTTGCACTCGCAAAATTTAATAAAATGAAAGCAGGAATTGTAGGATTACCAAACGTAGGGAAATCGACTTTATTTAATTGTTTATCAAACGCAAAAGCGCAAAGTGCTAACTTTCCTTTTTGTACGATTGAGCCAAATATTGGTGTGGTAAATGTACCAGACAAACGTATGGAAAAATTAGAAGAATTGGTAAAGCCAGAACGTGTAATGCCGGCAACGGTAGAGATTGTTGATATTGCTGGTTTGGTAAAAGGAGCTAGTAAAGGCGAAGGATTGGGAAATCAGTTTTTGGCAACTATTCGTGAAACTGATGCAATTTTACACGTTTTACGTTGTTTTGATGATGATAATATTATTCATGTTGATAATTCTATAAATCCTATAAGAGATAAAGAAACAATCGATATTGAACTACAATTAAAAGATTTAGAAACCGTTCAAAAAAGATTAGAACGCGTTAAAAAAATGGCAAAAACAGGAAACAAAGAAGCTCAAAATGAGTTGGAAGTGTTGTTGACTGTAGAAAATACGTTGTTGCAAGGAAAATCAATTCGTTCAATTGAGTTTACAGAAAATCAATTCGAATTTGTAAAACCGTTGCAATTTATTACTGCAAAACCTGTATTGTATGTTTGTAATGTGGATGAAAAGTCGGCTGTTTCTGGAAATGCGTATGTAGATTTAGTAAAGGAATCTGTAAAAGATGAAAATGCTGAAGTGATTGTTTTGGCAGTTGGCACAGAAGCAGATATTACAGAATTGGATGATTATGAAGAACGTCAAATGTTTCTTGCCGATATTGGTTTGGAAGAAGCAGGAGTTTCAAGATTAATTACATCTGCTTACAAATTGTTGAATTTGCAAACGTATTTTACAGCCGGAGTTAAAGAAGTTAGAGCTTGGACAATACCAATTGGAGCAACTGCGCCACAAGCAGCAGGCGTAATTCATTCTGATTTTGAAAAAGGATTTATTAGAGCAGAAACTATTGCGTATACTGATTTTGTTACTTTTGGAAGTGAAGCAAAAGTAAAAGAAGCGGGAAAAATGCGTGTGGAAGGAAAAGAATATATTGTTAAAGATGGTGACGTAATGCACTTTCGATTTAATGTGTAGCTTTTATTTGAAAAAATAATAGCGAAATGCTGAACTTGTTTCAATATCTTATAAAATATCCCAATGAAAAACTTTTCATTGGGATATTTAGTTTATTCTCCGTAAAAATATCATAATGCTAAATGCGGAAAAATATTTTAATATTATAAACTATAAAAATCTGTGTTTTATTGATAATTAAGACCTCAAAGGTTTTGAAAACCTTTGAGGTCTAACGCAATAAAGTAAATAAAAAATTAGTTGAAAAGTCCTTTTAATTCCCCAAAATTCTTTCCCATAAATCTGTCATCAATTTTTTACCCTCTACCATTTCTTTTTCCTCTTCTACAAAAAAAGGGATTCCATTTTTATCAATTTCAATTTTATATTTGAAAACAAAACTATCAGCATTTGGTTGAATACTTAATAAACCAAAACGTAAATCATTAAAATATAAGTCATTATTTTTTTGATTGATTGTATACCAACCTTCAGAAATGGCAATCATTTGTTGCATTTTTGGTTGCTTTACCAAGTTGCCCAATAACTCATGATTCTTGGGATATTCTGAAAACTGAATCGGATTTTTATCAAAAAAAGAAGAATAACCAATCAAAAAAGAATCAACAGTTTCAATATTGGCAGCCCATAAAATAGTGTTTAATGGAGTTGGTTTTGTGTCAAAATCAATATAATTTATATTTTGCGCTTGCAGTTCTTTACTAAAATTTTGATAAGCAAATCCTTTTAAAACTAACGTTAACATCAAATAAGAGCTACTTATAATTAAACCTAAATTATTGTAGAAACGTCTTTTTTTTGTGGTTCTTTTTTGAAACATTGTCAAAATCAAAAACACTAAAAACGGAATTGTATACAAAGGATCAATAACAAAAATGTTTTTAAACGCTAATCGAATATCTAACGGCCAAAATAATTGTGTTCCCCAAGTTGTATAAGAATCTAAAATAGGATGTGTAACAAAAGCCATAAAAAATAAAAAAGTCCAATCTTTAAAATTTTTATATTTTTCAAATCTTGTCACTAAATATGCAAAAACAGGAGCAAAGAGCACCGAAAAAAAGATGGAATGCGTAAAACCTCTATGTATTTCTAATGATGTTACTTTATCGGTAAAAAATGCCGCTAAAACATCTAAATCAGGGATTGTGCCAGCAATTGCGCCATACAAAATCGCTTTATTGCCAATTTTCCTCCCTAAAACGGCTTCACCAACTGCGGCGCCTAAAACTATTTGTGTTAATGAATCCAATTATTATATATTTATTTTTTAAATTATGTGCTAATTAGAAATGGTAATTAATAACTCTTTTTAAACTTTTTTTGTATTGATAAATTGATCAAATTCATAAAGTTATCATGAACTCCTAAATTTTTTTGCAATTCTAACTTTGTTATGAATTTTAAAATTGAATCTGTCTTAAATTGTAAATCTGTTACAGACAGGTAATTTTCAAAAACACTTCCTATGGTTTTATAGTATAATTTTTCAAAGTCATTTAAATTCTCTGGTTTTTCTGAAACAAGTGTATACTCATTAATATTAAAAATCTTTAAAACGCTTGCAAGAGATTCTTTATGTAATACGGGTTGAGGATTTACAATATTGAGTTCTTTAATTTCTGGATTTAAAAATGCGTGCAAAATTGCTTTAGAAACAAAATCTACAGGAACAATATTTAATCCGCTGTTTTGATCAATCCAAATTCTAAAATTTTCTGAGTATTTATACGCATATTTACCTAAAAACATCGGCATTGCATAAAAGACATCAAATTTTGGTGTTTCAAATAATGGAGCGTCAATTAAACGGCCACAAATAATACTAGGTCGTAAAATTTGAGCACTAATATTTTTCTTTGCACAAAATGCTACAACATACTTTTCAGTATCGTATTTAGATTTTTCATACGGATTTCTAAAATCTGAAACAGTGTAATTTTCAATAGTTTCACTAACTTTATCTTGTTGAAATCCATAGGCATACGCTGTGCTGATATACAGAAATCGTGTTGCTTTGTCAGGTAAATTTTGCAATAGGTTTTTTGTTACCAAATAATTTTGTTCGTGAACAAATGTTTTTGCGTCATTATTTTGTAACAAACTTGTTGAGCCAGCGCAATGAATTACAGAATCAAAATCATACTTTTCTAAAGTAGTTTTATCAATTGTAGATAAATCATTAGAAATTACTGTTATTTTTTCTAAACAAGATTCAAGCGTAAAATTATTCAAAAATTCAGGTCGAGATTTGTCATTTAAAATAGCTAATAACCGTTTTTCTGCTGATTTTTCGCTATTTCTGATAAGAACATAAAGGTGATTTACTGTTTTTTCGACAATCGCTTTGTGTAGCCAATCAAAAAGAATATGACTTCCAACAATTCCTGTTCCACCAGTTAATAAACAATTCATAATTCTTTTTTAATTCTATTTCTATACGTGAAGTTTTTTAAGAAAAACATATCCATTGATACGTATATTCTTTACTCAACTCAATTATTCTAAATGTAATTTATGCACTTTTTACTATTACAAACCTGTTGTCTCTATTTTCGTTTTTCCTTCAACGGTAATAGTTGAGCCTTCTATAAGTTGTATTGATGTTGGTTTTACTTTGCTTAAAAACGCAAAATCTTTTCCATAAATTATTTCAAAATCTACATTTATTTCAGAACTTTTTACTTGGTATTGTTTCCATCGTGGATGCGTAACTTGATATTCATTCGTGACTGAATTATTTACTTTTGCATATCCCCAATAGTGTTCAGTAATAAATTCTGTTTCGCTCTTTTTTGGAATTTCTGATTGGTTTAAATCGGCAATAATTCTTAATTTATGCCAAATATTCTTCTTTTTCCATTGATATTCTACAGTTCTATTCTCGCTGTTTTCTTCCAATTGATATTTCATTGGCAACGTTTCATAGTTTTCTTTATACAAAGTGTTTGCAACAAACGTTATTGCAGGTTTTGATACTATTTCTTTAATAAAAACAGTGCCTCGTTTCCAAGTAGTTCCATCAAATCGTTTGACATAGAAACGTAAATTTACTTCTTCAAATTTTGTGTGAAAAGGGACTTTTATTCCTAATATTTTGGTATTTAAAAATAACAAACCAACTAAACTTACAAAGCATTTGCCTTCAAATAAATCAATTTCTGTTCCAGGCGGAACATATTTTTCTAGTAAACTTGGATTAACTTCGTAATTTGCAAAAGCTAATTTTCGCCATTCTGCCTTTAAAAAGCTCATTTTTTTTCTTTTTAGCAAAGTTATCAATTTCTAAATTGAAAATCGATTGAGAAAGTATCAGTTTTTAGAAAAAATAGATGATATTAACTAACTTAATAGCATCTATTTAAATTATGTTTTATTTCCTAGATGATAAAAATCAGTTTTGATTTTTTTTCTATCGAAAAGGGGTAAGGACGAAAAGTTTTTATATTCAATACTTAATTTTTTATATTTCGTCTTAAGTCATCTTTTGTCTATTCTGTATAATCTGTCGTCTCTTGTTTCCTATTTGTTTGTCCAACAAAAACTCTTATCCTTTATAAAAAGGGGTTTTTACAATAGTAGCAGGAATTGCATTTTTACGAACTTGAATAAAAATTTCATTTCCAATTTTCCCTAAATCTGTTGGGATGTAGCCCATTCCTATTCCTTTGTTCAAACTTGGGCTCATTGTTCCAGAAGTTACATTTCCAATTATTTTTCCATTTACATCAACAATATCATAACCTTGCCTTGGAATTCCTCTTTCACTCAACTCGAAAGCAACTAATTTTCGTTGTGGTTTTTCTGCTTTTTGATTAGCCAATGCTTCGTGATTTACAAAACCTTTGGTAAATTTTGTAATCCAACCCAAACCAGCTTCAATTGGGGAAGTTGTATCATCAATATCATTTCCGTACAAACAAAAACCCATTTCTAAACGCAATGTATCTCTTGCAGCTAAACCAATCGGTTTAATTCCGAAGTCTGCGCCAGCTTCAAAAACTTTATTCCAAATTTGTTCAACTTCGCTATTTTTACAGTAAATTTCAAATCCGCCAGAACCAGTATAACCAGTTGCAGAAATAATTACGTTTTCAATTCCAGCGAAATCTCCGACTTTAAATTTATAAAATGGAATTGCAGCTAAATCCAACGAAGACAATGGTTGCATTGCTTCAATTGCTTTTGGACCCTGAATTGCTAATAGAGAATATTCTTCGGATAAATCTTTTAGTTCGGCTTTAAACTCTTCATTGTATTTTGAAATCCAGTTCCAATCTTTTTCAATATTCCCAGCATTTACAACTAATAAATACTGATTTTCTTTCATTTTATAAATAATTAAATCATCTACAATTCCATTTTCTGTATTTGGAAAACAACTGTATTGCGCATCACCAATTTCTAATTTTGAAGCATCGTTAGATGCAACTTTCTGAATTAATGCCAACGCATTTTCTCCGCTAACCAAAAATTCGCCCATGTGGCTCACATCAAAAACACCAACAGATTCTCTTACGGTTAAATGTTCTGCCGTAACACCTTCATAAGAAACTGGCATATTATAACCAGCAAAAGGAACTATTTTTGCGCCAAGACTTTCATGAATTTTGTGTAATGCTATATTTTTCATCTGTAGATTTCTTAAATTTTGTGCTAATTTATCGAATTTACTCCATAAAAACGAACAATTCGAGTTACTAATATTTGTTAATTATTACCAATCAAAAATAATAAATGCTATTTTTGAAGTTGAATCGAATAAAATCATAATAATGAATATTATAAAACACCTATTTGTTGCATTCATGTTATTTTCCATGAGTGTTTTCTCACAAACACCAACTGATTTTTTATCAAAAGAATTTCATAAAGAAAGGAGAGCAACGTTAAGAGCAAAAATGCCAACAAATTCTGTTGTTGTGGTTTTCGCAAATCCCATAAGAAACAGAGCAAATGATGTGGATTATGTGTTTCATCAAGATCCCAATTTTTATTATTTAACAGGGTATAGAGAACCAAATGCAGTTTTGGTCTTGTTTTCTAATAAACAAACAAATGAAAAAGGGGAAACATATTCTGAAATGATTTTTGTGCAAGAACGAAATGAGCAAGCAGAAATGTGGAACGGAAAACGATTGGGAATTGAAGGTGCAAAAAACGAACTGGGTTTTTCACAAGCTTTTAATGGCGAGGATTTTGCAAAAATGAAACTAGATTTTAAGAAATTCAACGCTGTATTTATTGAGAAATTTAATGATGATTATAGAAATTTAAGTGGTAGCGCAGATATTTTCGATTTGGTAAAAACATTTAAAACACAAGCGGGTTACAATCCTGATGCCTATTTATCAAACGCAAAACAATATGTGTATAACAGTATTTCTAAAACGCCTATTGAAAGTAGCGCAAACGTAGTTCAAATTATTACAGGAGTTGAAGAACGATTTGAAGAAATTAAAGAAGACAACTTAATTAAAGAATATAAAGAAGCCAAAACCGATTTGTTGAAAAAAGACGTTCAAAACCGAGTAACTTTGGCTTTGAAACCGCAAACAAATATTGATTTGCAGTTTTTAAAAGCAACATTAGGTGGAATGCGTGAAATAAAAACAGCGGAAGAAATCAAATTATTAACCAAAGCAATTCGCATTTCTGCAATTGGACAAATAGAAGTGATGAAAGCAATGAAACCGCACATGTCTGAAACCGAATTGCAAGGAATTCACGAATTTGTGTATAAAAAATACGGTGCAGAATATGAAGGTTATCCCTCTATTGTTGGTGCAGGAAACAACGGTTGTATTTTACATTATATAGAAAATAATAAAACAAAAGTAGGCAATGATTTAGTTTTGATGGATTTAGGTGCAGAATACAGAGGCTATACTGCGGATGTGACGAGAACAATTCCTGCAAATGGGAAATTTACAAAGGAGCAAAAAGAAATTTACGATATTGTTTTTGACGCGCAAGAAGCAGGAATTGCTGCAATGGTTGTTGGTAATGCTTTTAATGCGCCAAATACGGCTTCTAGAAATGTAATTAATGAAGGTTTATTCAAACTCGGAATCATAAAATCTGTTGATGAAAAACATAATTATTTACCACACGGAGTTTCGCATCACATTGGTTTAGATGTGCACGATCCCGGAACTTACGTACCTTTTCAAGCAAATTCTGTGATTACTATTGAACCCGGAATTTATATTCCTGAAGGAAGTAATTGTGATGAGAAATATTGGGGAATTGCAGTAAGAATTGAAGATGATATTTTAATTACAGAAAACGGACCCGTAAATTTATCTGAAGAAGCGCCTAGAAAATCAGATGAAATTGAAAAAATGATGAAGAAAAAATCAGTTTTAGATGATTTTGTTTTACCAAATTTAGATTAGTAAAAAATCTGCTAAAATCTGAGAGATCAGCGGGAGACAAATAAAAATGAGTAGTATAAATTGTCCCGCAAATCTCGCGGATTTTCGCAGAAAAAATAAATTATCGGTTTTTTAAATAGTGAATAGATATTGGAAAATTACAGCAAGAATTAAAAATCTGCGAAATCAGCGGGAGACAAATATAAATTTCAACAAAACAAGTAATTGAAAAACAACAAAACAGCAATCATTTTAGGAGCAACAGGTTTAACTGGCGGATATTTACTAGATCAATTAATTGCAGATAAAAATTACAGTAAAGTCAAATTATTTTCAAGAAGTTCTGCGGATGTAAAATCAGAAAAAATTCAAGAATTTTTGGTTGATTTGTTGGAATTAGAAAAATACAAAGTAGATTTTACGGGAGATGAAGTTTTTTGTTGTGTTGGAACAACAGCGGCAAAAACCAAAGACAAAGAAAAATATAAAAAAATAGATTATGGAATTCCAGTAACCGCAGCAAAACTAGCCAAAGAAAATAATATTGAAACTTTTATTGTCATGTCTTCGATGGGAGCAGATGCGAAAAGTTCAGTTTTCTACAACAAAACAAAAGGAGAAATGGAACGTGATGTTTTAACACAAAATATCAAAAACACGTTTATTTTAAGACCATCTATAATAGGAGGTAAGCGAAACGAATTCAGATTGGGAGAAACTGTTGGGAAATCTTTTATGAATCTTTTAAAACCATTATTCATTGGTTCATTAAAAAAATACCGAATTATTCATCCAGAAATAATTGCAACAGTGATGAAAATTTTAGCAAATAATCAGGTAAAGAAAAACATTTTTTTATCAGATGAAATAGAAAAATTAGCGAAATAAACAAAATATTATGTCAGGAATTTCAAATGATCCGCTACACGGAATAAAATTAGCAACCATTTTAGAACAATTATTTTTAGAATATGGTTGGGAAGAATTAGGCGCGACTTTAAATATTAATGCTTTTAAAAATGATCCCACTTACAAATCGAGCTTAAAATTTTTAAGAACTACACCTTGGGCAAGAGCAAAAGTAGAGCAGTTTTATGTTAAGAATATGATCAAGTAGTGTGATTAAAATTTGTATAATAAAAAACTCCCGATTTGAAATTTCAAATCGGGAGTTTTTGCTTGATTATTTATGAATTTCTGGTTTCGTCAGATTAACAAATTCTAGCTATTCACTAAAACCCATTCTCCTTTATCTAACAAAGGAATCGCTTGTTTAAATTTCACTTCTTTTTGTTCGCCGCTCATTACATTTTTAATAGTAACTTTCTCGTTTCTACCAATTTTTGGTTGTTCTCTAACCATGGTTTCAACGGGTTCACCTTGTTGTTGTCTTGAATTCTGAATTGCTCTTTCTGATGAGTTTTGCACATTCGCTTTACTCGTATTTAATTGTTCTCTTTTTTGTTGACGCGCTTCAGAAATTTGATTCATATCTTGACTTGGCAATTCACCTTTAAATAAGAAAGACAATACTTCTTTATTTATTTTATCAACGGTAACTTTAAACAATTCAAATGCTTCAAACTTATAGATTAATAATGGATCTTTTTGTTCATGAGCCGCATTTTGAACAGAAGTTTTTAAATCATCCATTTGACGTAAATGATCTTTCCAGTTTTCATCAATAATTGCTAAAGTGATGTTCTTTTCAAAATCTGTAACTAACGTTTTTCCTTCACTTTCATACGCTTCTTTTAAGCTCGTAACAACACGTAACGTTTTTGAACCGTCTGTAAACGGAACCACAATTCGTTCGTATTTATCGCCTTCATTTTCATACACATTTTTGATTACGGGAAAAGCTAAATCAGCATTCTTCTCAATTTTATTTTTGTAATGTTGCGTAATTTCAATATATAATTTATCAGAAATTTCTTTTTCAGTTAACGTATTAAATTCTTCTTCAGAAATTGGAGATGTCATTGAAGAAAAACGAATCAACTCAAACTCAAAATTCTGAAAATCTTTATTTAATTTATTATTTCTTGCAATAGATTCGCACGTATCATAAATCATGTTTGCAATATCAATTTGCAAACGTTTTCCGTTTAACGCATTGTGTCTTCTTTTGTAGATAAATTCACGCTGTGCGTTCATAATATCATCATATTCCAACAAACGTTTACGAATCCCAAAGTTATTTTCTTCAACTTTTTTCTGCGCTCTTTCAATAGATTTTGTAATCATTCCTGCTTGAATCACATCACCTTCTTTTAAGCCCATTCTGTCCATTAATTTTGCAATACGTTCAGAACCAAAAATACGCATCAAATTATCATCTAACGCTATGTAAAATTGAGTTGAACCAACATCACCTTGTCTTCCTGCACGTCCACGCAATTGTCTATCTACACGTCTAGAATCGTGTCTTTCTGTACCAATAATTGCTAAACCTCCAGATTTTTTTACTTCGCCAGATAATTTAATATCCGTTCCACGACCCGCCATGTTTGTTGCAATTGTTACTATTCCGGGATTACCTGCTTCTGCTACAACATCTGCTTCTCGTTTGTGTAATTTTGCGTTTAAAATGTTATGCGGAATTTTACGCATTTGTAACATTCTACCCAATAATTCAGATATTTCTACGGATGTTGTTCCAACCAAAACGGGTCTTCCTTCACCAACTAATTTTACGATATCTTCAATTACTGCATTGTATTTTTCACGCGTGGTTTTATAAACTAAATCGTCTTTGTCATTTCTTTGGATGGGTCTGTTGGTTGGAATTTCAACGACATCTAATTTGTAAATCTCCCAAAATTCTCCAGCTTCTGTAACTGCAGTTCCTGTCATTCCAGACAATTTTCGATACATTCTAAAATAATTCTGAAGTGTTACAGTTGCAAAAGTTTGCGTAGCATCTTCAATTTTTACATTTTCTTTTGCTTCAATTGCTTGATGCAATCCGTCAGAATAACGACGACCGTCCATAATACGACCTGTTTGCTCATCAACAATCATTACCTTGTTTTCCATCACCACATATTCCACGTCTTTTTCGAAAACAGTATATGCTTTTAGCAATTGATTCATCGTGTGAATTCGCTCACTCTTTATGTTGAAATCTTTGTATAATTCCGATTTTTTCTTTGCCTTTTCTTCGGATTCAGCTTCTGATTGATCAATATCTCCAATTTTTACACCAATATCTGGCAAAATAAAGAAAGAGTCGTCATTTGCTTTTGTTGATAAATGTGCAATTCCTTTATCAGTTAAATCAATTTGATTGTTTTTCTCTTCAATTACAAATAGTAAATCTTCATCTACTTCTGGCATCAACTTATTGTTGTCTGCCATGTATTTGTTTTCTGTTTTTTGAAGAATTTGTTTGATTCCTTCTTGCGATAAAAATTTAATTAACGCTTTGTTTTTAGGTAAACCTCTAAAAACTCTTAATAATAGAAATCCGCCTTCTTCTATTTTTTCTTCGGATAATAATTTTTTTGCTTCTGCCAAAACAGCAACTAAATGTTGTTTTTGAATTGAAACCAATTCAGAAACATAAGGTTTTAATTCGGTAAACTCATGACGATCTCCTTGCGGTACTGGTCCAGAAATAATTAATGGCGTTCTTGCGTCATCAATTAAAACCGAATCTACTTCATCAATAATTGCATAGTTTGGCAAACGTTGTACCAAATCTTCTTTAGAACTTGCCATATTATCACGCAAATAATCAAAACCGAATTCGTTATTTGTACCGTAAGTAATATCTGCGTTATATGCTTGTCTACGTTCTTCAGAATTTGGTCTGTGACCATCAATACAATCAGTGCTTAATCCGTGGAATTCAAAAATTGGCGCCATCCAAGCTCTATCTCGTTTTGCCAAATAATCGTTTACGGTTACTAAATGCACTCCTTTTCCTGTTAACGCATTTAAGTAAACTGGCAACGTAGAAACAAGCGTTTTCCCTTCTCCAGTCATCATTTCTGCAATTTTACCTTGATGCAAAACAGAACCACCAATTAATTGAACATCATAATGAACCATATCCCATATTATTGGTTTTCCAGCAGCATCCCAATGATTTAGCCAAATAGCTTTATCATCTTCTAAAATTACATTTTCTCTAATTGCAGATAATTCTCTGTCAAACGGAGTTGCAGCAACTTCAATTTCTTCATTTGCTACAAAACGTTTTGCGGTTTCTTTTACAACGGCAAAAGCTTCTGCCATAATTTCATTTAAAATACCTTCAGAAATTTGATATTCTTCATCCTTTAAACCGTCTATTTCTGAATAAATATCTTCTTGTCTGTCAATATCTGCAGTTGTAGCTTCTTCCTCTAAAGTCGTAATTTTATCATTCAGCGTTTTTGTAGCTTCTTGAATTTTATTTTTGAACTCTTGTGTTTTTGCCCTTAATTCATCATTAGATAATTTACTAAATTGGTCTTCAAACTTTTTAGTATCGCTAACTATTGGTTGCAAAATTTTTAAATCTTTTTGCTGTTTATCACCAACAAAAAGTTTAATTACAGAATTTAAAATATTCATTACTTCGTTTTTTTATATTAACTGATATTTTACCATCAGTATTCAGTTTAAATTTAAGCAAAAAAAAAGCCTCGTAGGAGACTTTTTTATTGAATTATTTGGTTTTAATATTCATCTTCGTTCCAAAGATAATCTTCTTCGGTTGGATAGTCTGGCCAGATTTCAATAATAGAATCGTAAGCATCTCCTTCATCTTCAATTTCTTGTAAGTTTTCTGTAACTTCTAAAGGTGCTCCAGTTCTAATGGCATAATCTATTAATTCATCTTTTGTTGCCGGCCAAGGTGCATCTGCTAAATAAGATGCTAATTCTAAAGTCCAATACATTTCTCTATTGTTTAATTTTCTGCAAAAATAATTTTTTTCACGAGAAAAGCAAATGTTTTAAGAGAAATATAATTTTTATTTTAAAGAACTTATTTTTAAAGAGCTCTATGTCGCATTGCGTATAGGTTTTCTTATAAAATTTATTTTATTGATTTCAATAACTTTCGAGATAGTATTTCAGTGAATTTTAAAAATTTCTGAAAATTTATTTCTTTTCAGGAATCCATTTTACTTCTTCGACTTGTAAATCTTTAGACAATTTTCGTGCCAGTACAAATAGGTAATCAGAGAGTCTATTTAAATAAGCTAAAATATCTGGATTTATAGTTTCTTCGTCATTTAAATGCGTAGTTAAACGTTCTGCTCTTCTACAAACGCAGCGGGCAACGTGACAGAATGACACAGTTTGATGACCTCCAGGTAATATAAAATGTGTCATCTGTGGTAATTTTTCGTCCATTTTATCGATTTCATTTTCTAAAAAAAAAATCGAATTATTTTCAACTTTTACAATATTTAAACGTTCTTTTCCATTTTTAAGTTTTTCTTTTTCTGGCGGAGTTGCTAGCATTGCGCCAAGTGTAAATAATTCATGCTGAATTTTATACAAAGCATCTTTTATGTTTTGACTTATTTTTTGATCGCGAATCAATCCAATATAAGCATTTAATTCATCTACAGTGCCGTAAGTTTCAATTCGTAAATGATGTTTAGGAACTCGTGTTCCTCCAAATAATGAAGTTGTTCCTTGATCGCCTGTTTTTGTATAAATTTTCATTTAATTATTTATATAATTTAAAAGTATAAAGTTACAAAGTTTAAAAATGCGCCGTTAAATATTCACACAATTTAACACTTACACAATTACACGATATTTAAACTCTTATTGTAAAATGTTCTTTTGCTTGTTCAATTCTAAAAAAAATAATTCCCCAATAATAACAATCAATAGTTACCGTAACCTTTGTATGTTTTTTAATTATTTCCCAAGCTTCTTGCATTTCTTTGCTCCAATAAATGTCATCAAAAATAAAAATGGACTCGTTGTGAATGGTTTTTAAACATTGATTGAAGTAATTTAATGTTGCTTCTTTGTTGTGATTACCATCAAAATAAATTATATCGAAATTTTTATTATTGATTGCATTGGGAATTGTTTTTTTAAAACTGCCTGTAATTATTTCAATATTTTTTAGATTGAAGTGGTTAAAATTTTCTGATGCAACTTCTGCGGTATTTGGGCAACCTTCTAAAGTTGTAATTTTTGCATTTTTATTTCCTAAATAAATGGCGGATGTTCCTAAACCCAAAGAAGTACCTATTTCCAAAATATTTTTAGGTTTAAAATAGTTGACAAACCGAATTAATAATTGTGCTTTTTTATCAGATATTCCCGCAACTTTAGCAATTTTTGATATTTCTCTTTTAGTCGATTTAAAAACTTTTGAACCTGCACCAAAATCAGTAATTTCAATAAATTGATTATTATTTATAAGGTTTTCTTTAAATGATTTGTACTTTTTTAAATTATCATTATCTGTTTTTACATAAAAGCATTTGGTTACTAAATCAAAAACGAATGGCGAATGAACTCCGTGCGAATTTGTTGATTTAGCTAAAAATTTAAAATAGTTTAAAAGCAGTAGCACTATGTTTTTGTTTTAAAATCAAAATTATAATAAAAATCGCAAAATAGGTGCATTAAAACTATACTTGTGTTTATATTTATTTTAAATAGAGTATTTATTTTACTCCACATCACTTTTTTTCCTTGTGTGCCTAATAAAGATTTGATTTACCTTCAAGTTGAACAAAAAGAAGTTTCAAAAATTAATAGAGCTAATAGAACAGACTATAGATTGAAAGTTGATGATAATATTATTTTTATTGAGTTATTTATACAGTTAGCATCTATTTTATATTTTTATGCTATATTAGTTTAGCTACCACCATCCTTTCTACTGTTTTATGAAAAATACTTTGTTTAAATAGAGATCTGTTAATTCTAAAACAAAACCCATCAAAGTAAGCTTGAATATGCCATTTTGTAGCATGAGTTGGAATTGCTCTTAACTAAGATTTCAATTCTATAATTACCACGTGTAATTTTTTAAAATTTTGTCCGTTATTACTAAACTTTTGCTCAATATCATACTTTTTTTAAGGGTTGATATCCTCTCCATTTGTTGGTTATAATTTTAGTAGTTTTACTTATATTCTCTTCAAATATTGGTGATAATGATTTAGCAGAATAATCATCAATAAACTTTACATATACTCGTTTTATTTGATGCTTTTCATTTAATTCTACAGCTATTACAGCCTTTTTCTTTTCTATCTACTGTAAACTGATTAACATGGACTAATTCTTACAAAGGATATTTTTGACTACTCTTCATCGCTTTTCTTACTTTTTGCATAAAAAACCACGCAGTTCCTCGACGAACTTTAAAGCGTTTGCTCATCTGAATACTTGACATACTTTTACTACTTGTACTTATTTTAAAAACTACACAAAAAGCTTTTTGTAAACCGAATTTAACTTTATTAAAGAGTTTGTTTGCTGTGGCACTTTCTAAATGATGACAATTATAATAATGATATTTAAAACCTGATTTTTTACAACCTTATGTATGTCCACATTTGATACAAGTGAAAACTATCATGCCATTTTATTTTTGCCAAATAAGCCTTGCAGGCATCCTTATTTAGCAATTCTTTTATAAAGTTTAGTATGCTTCGTACTTTAAAATCTTCTATAACTCGATTTTTATTTACTTATATATATGGAATTTAAATAATTAACTCAAAATTATTAACTTTTTTAAAAAAGAAATTCGGAGTTTTTAGCTCCGAATTTCTTTGTTATAATTACACTTTTTTCATTAATTAGATTTTAAATTAAGAAATGTAAACAAGTCTATTTTCTAACAGCGAAGCGGTTTTTTATTCTATTCTAATAACCAATTTTATCCATTTTTTCTGACCATTTATTAAACGGTTCAATAGCAGTATCTCTTTCAATTTGTTCGAAAGAAATGCTACGTTTATTGTCTGGTAACGGAATTTCTTTATAAATAAAAGCATCATCAAAACCAATATCTGCTGCGTCTTCTTTGCTACATCCGTAATATACTTTATCTGGTCTAGCCCAGTAAATTGCACCCAAACACATTGGACAAGGTTCGCAAGAAGTATAAATTATACACCCTTCTAATTGAAAAGATTCTAAATTTTTACAAGCATCTCTAATCGCCGTAACTTCTGCATGTGCTGTTGGATCGTTTGTTGACGTCACTAAATTATGTCCACGACCTACAACTTCTCCATTTTTTACGATTACACATCCAAAAGGACCGCCATCATTATTTCCCATTCCTTTTAAAGCAGCTTTTACAGCTTCGCTCATAAAATTTTTATGATTACTCATGTTTTTGTTTTTAAATTATTTTTTAAATTTTAAACGCAGAGGCGCAAAGTTTTCGCAGAGTTCGCAAAGTTTTTGTAACTTGATTGTTTCTAATAAAGACGCAAAAACACAAAATTTTTTATTTTTATCATAAAATTATATTAGTAAATCACTGAAAACTGCAACTGAATACTCTATTTAAGTCCACCTGTCATTTCTTCTGGTTTCACCCATTCGTCATATTCTTCTGGAGTTACATAACCCAAACGAACTGCTTCTTCTTTTAATGTTGTTCCGTTTTCGTGTGCCGTGTTTGCGATTTCCGCGGCTTTATAGTATCCGATTTTTGTATTCAAAGCAGTAACCAACATCAAAGAATTGTTTACCAATTCTGTAATTCTTTTGGTGTTTGGCTCAATTCCTTTTGCACAATTTTCATCAAAAGAAACACAAGCATCTCCGATTAATTGAGCAGATTGTAACACATTTGCTGCCATCATTGGTTTAAAAACATTCAATTCGTAATGTCCTTGAGTACCACCAACAGTTACCGCAACATCATTTCCCATTACTTGCGCACAAACCATAGTTATTGCTTCAGCTTGTGTAGGATTTACTTTTCCTGGCATAATAGAACTTCCAGGTTCATTTGCAGGAATTATTAATTCTCCAATTCCAGAACGTGGTCCGGAAGCCATCATTCTAATATCATTTGCAATTTTATTCAAAGAAACTGCCATTTGTTTTAAAGCTCCGTGTGTTTCCACTAAAGCATCATGAGCAGCTAACGCTTCAAATTTATTTTCTGCGGTAATAAAAGGCAATTCTGTAAATTTTGCAATGTATTTTGCTACTAAAACATCATAACCGTCTGGCGTATTTAATCCTGTACCAACTGCTGTCCCTCCTAAAGCTAATTGAGATAAGTGCTCTAAAGTATTTTTCAAGGCTTTTAATCCGAAGTTTAATTGCGCCACATAACCAGAAAATTCCTGACCTAAAGTTAACGGAGTTGCATCCATTAAATGTGTTCTTCCAATTTTTACAACGTCTTTAAATTCTTGTGCTTTTTGATGCAATGTATCTCTTAATTGCGTTACTCCAGGGATTGTAGTTTCTACAATTTTCTTATAAATTGCAATGTGCATTCCTGTTGGAAACGTATCGTTTGATGATTGTGATTTGTTTACGTCATCATTTGGTTGAATTGTTTTATCGCCCTCACCAATTACTTTTCCAGCAATTTCATGCGCTCTGTTTGCAATTACTTCATTTACATTCATATTCGATTGCGTTCCAGAACCTGTTTGCCAAATTACTAATGGAAATTGGTCATTTAGTTTTCCTGCTAAAATTTCATCACAAACTAATGTAATTAAGTCTCTTTTTTCAGTTGTTAAAACACCTAAATCGCAATTTGTATGTGCTGCTGCTTTCTTTAAATAGGCAAAACCATAAATAATTTCTAAAGGCATTGAGGCTGTTGCGCCAATCTTAAAATTATTTCTTGAGCGTTCTGTTTGCGCGCCCCAATATTTATCTGCTGGAACTTCTACTTGTCCCATTGTATCTTTCTCAATTCTGTACTTCATGATGTTTTTTTTGTTTGATAAGTAAAATGTAAACTTACGAAAAGTAGCAAAGGTTATCAACAAAGTAACTCATTTTCTTATTGAATTTTTTTTGAATTTGGTTGTTAAAATTAAAAATATATACTATTTTTGTGTAAAATTATTTTAAAAAATTAAATAGATGTTAGATTTATCAGAATTTTCAGGATTGGTATTATTTATGTTTGTATTAACAACAGGTTTTTGGTTGTTGATTTTTTTACTAACATTTGTTGTTCCTTATTGGATTGGAGGTACAATCTGGGAAAATTTTAAATTAAAAAGAGACGCAAAAAGAGCTGCTGAAGGCAAGTAATTTTCGCTTTTAAATATATATCAATAAAAAAACTCGTTCAATTTCTTGAACGAGTTTTTTTTAGTTTTGATGATTTCCATTTCTTTTACAAAGAATAGGATTGGCTTTTTTTAAAACTCACCGCCACCGCCATCATCATTTCTTTGCGGACTATTTTTATTTTGTTGATTTTTATTTTGATTAAATCGATAGGTAAAGTTTAAAGAAATTTGACGAACTCTCCATTGGAATGATTGGTTAGTGATGTTCGTTGGATTTTCTCTACTTGGTGCAAAAGCATTTGTTACATATTTTCTAGAATTAAATAAGTCGCTTACATTTAAAACTAGCGTTCCTTTATCTTTTAAAATATCTTTACTAAGTGCTAAGTTAGTTGCAAAAATACCATCTGTATCACTTTGTGCATCGCTTCTTGGACCTCTGTAAGATAATCCTGTTTGCCAATCAATATCAAAAGGCAAACCAACTCTTGCATCAAAACGAGCAAACCAAGAAGTATTTGTTGCATCAAAATTTTGTGTTATTGACGTTGTGTTATTTGTTGTAGGATCTGTTAAATCGTAGGTATATTCTCCTGCTGTTTCAAATTGATAAAAATTAAAACTTCCTGTAAATCGTAATTTTCTTGTTGGGTTGTAGGTAGAATTTATTTCAAAACCTATTCTGTCTTCTGATGCTAAATTGATAGGCTGTCTTACTAAAACATTTGTTTCTCTTCCGTTTATAATACGAATTTCTTGTCTGTTTACACGTTCAAAGTTATTTGTAGAATGTTGGTAGTAAATAGAAGAATTTAAGGTTAATTTACCCCATTTATTCAAATATCCTAAATCAAAAGAATCTGTGTACGTAGGATCTAAATCTACATTTCCTTTAGAGATTATTGTCTCACTTGCTCTGTTTTCAAACGGATTCAAATACCAAGACCCGGGTCTTCTTAATCGTCTACTATAGCCTAAAGTTAAACTTTGATCTTCTGTAAGTTCATAACCTAAATTAAGTGTTGGAAACAAATCTGTGAAATCCTTTTTAAAACTTTCATTCGTATTTACAAGATTCACATTAATTTCAGTAATTTCTGCACGTAAACCTAATAAGAATGAAAATTTATTAAACTTCGAACCAAATTGTGTATAAAATGCATTCACTTTTTGAGTGAATTCTAAATTATTAGATGGATTGAAACGTGGATCTAAATTAGGAGCAAGTACTAAATAATCAGAAGTTAATTCTTCAAAATTACCACGATAACCAGCTTCAAATTGTGAACTTTCTCCAATTGGCAAAACATAATCTGCTTGAAAAAGATTATCAATTTTTAATTCATCTGTAGAATTAAATTCTCTATTAAAATCAATAATAGTAGCAGTTTCATCTTCCTTACTCACATTATGCTGATAGTCTAATGATAGTTTGTGACCTTTATCATTAAAATTATTCACATAATTCAAAGAAAATTGTAGTGAAGTATCATCTTCAAGTTCATCTTGAACTCTTAAAGATTTGTATAATAGGTTACCTGAAGGATTAAAAGAACTAATACTTGTGTTCGATAAATTTTTCTCGTCAGAATCTTTTAGAAATATAGAACCAGTAATAGAACTTTGTTCGTTAATAAAATACTCTAAACCAATATTTGCATTGTAACCTTTACTAGACCTGTCAAAATCTCTATTTTCAGTTCTTAAACTATCTATAGCTCCGTTTGAAAGATAGGTAATATCTGCATTATAGCTTCCTGGATTTTTACGATCATTATAACCAATATTTGTGAAAAAATTCACTTTATCTGTTCGCATATTTAAATTTACAGCGCCTTGATAATTTCTAGGGTCTGCGACAGTTACGCTCACAGAACCGTTAAAGCCCGTTGCACTTCCTTTTCTTAAAATAATATTTAAAATCCCTGCTGTTCCTTCAGCGTCATACCTTGCAGAAGGCGATGTAATAACTTCAATTCTTTCAATAGCATCAGAAGGCAATTGCTTTAAAGCATCGGCTCCATTTAAACCTACTAAAGCAGATGGTTTTCCGTTAATTAAAATACGAACATTTTCACTTCCTCTTAAACTTACCGTTCCTTCTGGATTAACGTCAACAGAAGGTACATTGTTTAAAACGTCCGAAGCAGTACCGCCTTTTACAGTCATATCTTTACCAACATTGTAGATTTTCTTATCCAAACGAATATCTACTGTAGATTTTTCTGCAATAATTACAATTTCATTTAAATTTTGAGAATCCTCTAACATTATTACAGTACCAAAATTTTTATTAGCAGATAAATCTGTACTTGACATTTTTATAGTTTTAAAAGAAATATATTCAAAACTAACGTTGTATTTTCCTTTTGGAGTTTGGATTGAAAAATTTCCTTTTGCATCTGTAATTCCACCAGAAATGGAATTATTTTCTAGATTATTTAAAATTACAGTTGCATACTCAAGAGGTTGATTTGTAGATTTATCAATGATTTTTCCAGTAATTGTAATTTGATCGTTTTGCGCAGTTACTGTGAAAGATATCAACAAAAAAGCAAATAGAATTTTTAATTTTGTAGTCATTATAATTTGTTTCTAATTTGACCGCAAATTTCCGACTTAGTTTAAATTGTTTCAGTTAACATTTTGTTAAAGATGTTTAAACTTTTTACTAGGTTTTTCTACAAAATAGTTTTAATTAATTCTGGAGGTCTACCAACAATTGCTTTTTTAGTATTAATTACTATAGGTCTTTCTATTAATTTAGGATTGGCTGCCATTGCTTTAATAATTTCTTTGTCAGATAAATCTTGACCTTTATAATTCTCCTTCCAAATTTCCTCATTTTTTCTTACCAAATCGATTGGAGAAATTCCTAATAACTCGATAATTTCAGTCAATTCTTTTTCTGATACCGGGTTTTTTAAATAGTTAATAATTTCAAATTCTTTTCCAGAATTTTCTAAAATAGCCAAACCTTCTCTAGATTTTGTGCAACGTGGATTGTGGTAAATTTTAAGCCCCCTTTCCCCCAAAGGGGAGACTTTTTTTATTTTGTTCATTTCAAATTTATTTAATGACGTCTATTTACAATAGTTATTACAAAAAAGAAATAACACTTTTCTAATAATAAAAATTTTATCAGTTTTTTAAAGAATGATTACGGATGAAAGCAAAAAAACAAAAAATAAATCCACCATAAAGAAACAGTAAAATAATTTTAATTTACTACTTAAAATTCTATAGTGAGTGTCTATTCATAACAGTGTTCCTTCCTTTCGGGAAGATTAAGATGGGCTTGCTTTCTGTCCATTCAACATTAAATAAGCTTTTAAAAAGGAGTTTATATTTCCGTCCATAATCGCATCAACATTTCCAGATTCGTGTGCCGTTCTTACATCTTTTACTAATTTATAAGGATGCATTACGTAATTTCTGATCTGGCTTCCCCATTCATTTTTCATCTTATTTGCTTCGATATCGTCTCGTGCAGCTCGCTGTTTTTGCAATTCAATTTCGTATAATTGAGATTTCAACATTTGCAAAGCAGTTGCACGATTGTCATGTTGAGAACGCGAATTAGAACAAGAAATCTGAATTCCCGTTGGTTTGTGTGTCAATTGAACTTTTGTTTCTACCTTGTTTACATTTTGTCCGCCAGCACCACTAGAACGTGCCGTAACAATTTCTATATCTGCAGGATTAATATCAATTTCAATAGAATCATCTGCAACAGGATACACATAAACAGATGCAAAACTCGTGTGTCGTTTTGCATTACTATCAAAAGGAGAAATTCGCACTAATCGGTGAACACCATTTTCGCCTTTTAACCAGCCAAACGCATAATCGCCTTCAATTTCTATAGTTACTGTTTTAATTCCTGCTGTATCGCCAGATTGATAATTAAGTGTTTTTAGTTTAAAGCCTTGTTTTTCTGCCCACATGGTGTACATTCTTGTCAGCATTTCTGCCCAATCACAACTTTCTGTCCCGCCAGCACCAGCGGTAATCTGAATTACTGCAGATAAGGAATCTCCTTCTTCAGACAACATGTTTTTAAACTCAATATCCTCTAAAAGAGAAATTGTCTTATCAAACTGTTGTTCTACATCTTTCTCATCGGCTTCATCTTCTTTATAAAAATCATAAAGCACATTCAGGTCTTCATTAAATGTGATGATCTTATTATAATCTTCTACCCAATTTTTTTTGAATCGAAGTTCTTTCATTACAGTTTCTGCAGCTTTCGAATCGTTCCAAAAATCAGGATTTACCGTTTTTTCTTCTTCATTAGCAATTTCAATCAGCTTTTTATCAATATCTAAATACGATTTAAGCTTTTGAATTCGTGAAGTAATATCTTTTAATTGGTCTTGTGTAATCATAGGCATCACAAAAATAAACAAAACAAATCTCATAACAATTTTTAGCTACAAATTCACGAATTTTATTTTCTGATAAATTTTTTTAAAATTTTAAGTCGTGAATTCGAGGCTGTTTTTTATAATATAATATTTGTTGAAAAAATTAAAACTACTTTATTTAATTAGACAAATTATTTTATAAATTTATAAAAAAAATAAAACAAAGATTCGTAGAGAAAATACATAGAAATTCACGGTATAATAATATAAATTCTTTGTGAGACATTTTGCAAGCTTTGCGGAACTCTGTGAAATAACGATAACAATAATTATGATAATAGACTTAATTTCAGATACAGTAACTAGACCAACAAAAGGAATGTTGGATGCAATGATGAACGCAAAAGTTGGCGATGACGTTTTTAAAAGTGATCCAACGGTGAATAAATTGCAAGAAAAAATGGCAAAATTATTCGGAATGGAAGCTGCATTGTTTTTTCCTTCTGGCACAATGGCAAATCAGACTGCTATAAAATTAAACACGCAACCTGGTGATAAATTATTTTGTGATAAATATGCGCACGTTTATAATTATGAAGGTGGTGGAGCAGCATTTAATTCTGGAGTTACATGTAAGTTAATTGATGGAAATCGAGGAATGTTCACTGCAAAACAATTGCAAGAAGTTGTTTCTGGAAGATCTGATATTCACGTTCCATATTCCCGTTTAGTTTGTGTAGAAAACACAACAAATAAAGGAGGTGGAGCATGTTGGGATTTTTCTGAACTAGAAAAAATACAAAAAATTTCATCAGAAAATAATTTAGCGTATCATTTAGATGGCGCAAGATTATTTAATGCATTAGTAGCAAAAAAAGAAACTCCGAAACAATACGGAAAATTATTTGACACTATTTCTGTTTGTTTATCCAAAGGTTTAGGTGCGCCAATTGGCTCTGTTTTATTGGGAACAGAAAAACATATTGAGCAAGCATTACGAATTCGAAAATTGTTTGGTGGCGCAATGCGTCAAGCGGGGTTTTTAGCAGCAGCAGGTATTTATGCATTAGACAATCACGTAAAACGTTTGGCAGAAGATCATCAAAAAGCGCAAGTTATTGGAACTGTTTTAGAATCTTGTAATTATGTAACAAAAGTTGAGAAAATTGAAACAAATATTGTTATTTTTTATGTGGATGAAAAAGTGGGTGATTTGAATTTTATCAACAAAATGAAAGCGAAAAATATTTTGTTAACCTCTATGGGTGAAGGTAAAGTGCGTATTGTAACGCATCTTGATTTTACAGATGATATGTTAGAAAAATTATTAATAGAACTAAAAAACTTTTAAAAATAAAAACGAATTATTAGGGTAAAAGGTGAAGCAAATATACTTTTATTTTTGTCATATAAAATGTCATACCTAACGCCAACGGCAAATCTTCCTTGGTTGTAAGCAACGCCTATATGTAGTGCTGGAAAATTTCTGCTGTAACTGCCAAAACTATCTGTTTGTTTTGCAAAATAGTATTCTAAATCTGTTGAAAGTTGAATGTTTACTTTAGGGATCTGATATAAAGAAATTAAACTTGCTCCATAAACATTGGTAGAGAAATCGCTTACTTCAGAGTACAAATAACTTACTCCGGCTCCTAATGCAAATCCAGTATCGAACAGATAAATGGCGCTTGGTGAAATACCTAATTTTGTTGATTGATTGCCAAATCCTAAAGAAAATCCGCCACCAAACCGAACATGATCCCCGAAATCTGATTTTTAATCAAAAGAAAATAAAGAAATCATCACAAAAAATAAAATAAATCTGTTTTTCACAGTTAATTTAAAACTTCCAATTTACTAATTTCTTTGTAATTCTTATTCAGTTTGCGTAACAAAATTCCATATAACAATTGATATATTAGAAATATTAATACAAGCATTATAATGGTAACTAATAAAGAAATCAGAATAAATATTGTTGCTTGTTTTGGGTTAAAATTATATTCGCTAGAATTAACCGTGGTAATTGTAAAAATAACCATAAAAATAAACATATAGCCTAAATTAAAAATAATATAATTCCGAACTGTTTTTCTAGTTTTTAAAATTTTATCTAAAAGATTTCTAGTTGATTCTATAACAGAAATTTTTTTATAATTTAAATAGAATTGATACAAGAAATATAGCAATACAATGTATGATAAAATTTGAGAGTAGAAAAAAATGCTTCCCAATCCTATTTTTTCAAAAATCACTTCGGATTCGTGAAAGTCCATAAAAAAATACATGGAGTTTAAAATTAAAAACTCCAAAATTCCAATGATAAATATCCATTTTACAATAGATGAAGAGCTTGAATGTGCCATTTTATAAATTTCAACAGCAGAAACTTTATTTTTTTGTTCTGGTTGATTTATCCATGCCTTTTTATATTTTTCTAAATCCATTTTATGGGTTTAATACTTTTTTTAATTTTTCTTTTGCTCTGGTCATTTTTACTCTTGCATTCACTTCTGTAATACCTAGCGTTTCTGAAATTTCTTTGTAATTTTTATTTTCTAAATACAAGAAAATAAGTGCCTTATCAATATCATTTAACTGATGAATTGCTTTATAAAGCGCTTTTAATTGAAGTTCTTCTGTATCATCATATTCAACAGTTTTAATTTTGTAAGAAACATCTGTAAAATCTTGTGTTATTACTGTTCTTGTCGATTTTCTGTACAAAGAAATCGCCGTATTCAAGGCAACTCGATACATCCATGTGCTAAATTTTGAGTCACCTCTAAATTTGGAGTAATTTTTCCAAACCTGTATGGTTATTTCTTGAAACAAATCATTATGAGCATCTAGATTTGTAGTGTAAATACTACAAATTTTGTGAACAATATTCTGATTTGTTTCAAAATCCAACAAAAATTTTGCTTCTAAATTTTTTAGCAATTGTGTTGCGTTTGTAATTATTAGTAGTTCAAATATAAAAAATGTTACATAAAAGTTAATAATATTTTTTATGTTGAGAAAAATTGTAGTTTTGTTGAACAAAAAAATGCAACGTTGAGCGGAATAAAATCAGACTTCACAATTAAAGACCTAGAAAATATTTCTGGAGTAAAGACTCATACTATTCGTATTTGGGAAAAGAGATATAATTTATTTCAACCCAAAAGAACAAACACAAATATTAGATATTATAGTAATAAAAGTTTAAGAAAATTTCTAAACGTTGTTCTTTTAAATAATAATAATTATAAAATATCTAAAATTGCTAAAATGTCTGATGAAGACATTACGCTAAATGCTAGAGAGTTAGCGTACGAACTTTCCAATGGATGTGAGGCTGCAAATTTATTTATGATATCAATGTTTCAATTCGATAAAGTTTTGTTTCATAAAACATATAATGATTTACTTTCTAAAAAATCGTTTAGAGAAATTTTTAAAGATATTTTCATCCCTTTCTTACAACAAATAGGTATGTTGTGGCATACAGAAACGTTACTGCCTGCACACGAGCATTTTATATGTAATTTGATTATTCAAAAAACGCAAGCAAGTATTGAGAAACTAGAATTGACTTCATCTGATACAGAAACAACTTATGTTTTATTTTTACCTGAAAATGAGAATCATGAATTGGGACTAATGTATTTAAATTACGAGCTTGTTTTAAGAGGAAATCACACAATATATTTAGGTCAAAGTTTACCGTTAAATAATTTGAGTCATTTTTTTAGAAGCGAAAAGAAGATTTGCTATATTACATCATTGACAGTTAGACCTTATGATGATAAAGTAATTTCTTATTTTAAAGAAATAGATACAATTTTAGAAAATTCTGATCATAAGTTTATTGCAATTGGTCAAAAAACAAACATTTTAAAAGACCACAATTTTAAATCAAATATATATCTTTACCCTCATTTTACAGACTTGTTAAAAGAATTATAAATTATCACTGCTAAAGCCAAAAATGTTTAGCTTTTCAATATATTTGTTGAACAATTTTTTATGAAAAAACACATATATATAATCGGTTCCGGTTTTTCTTCTTTATCTGCTTCTTGTTATTTGGCAAAAGCAGGTTTTAAAGTAACTGTATTAGAAAAAAACGATACTTTAGGAGGACGAGCAAGACAATTACAAAAAGACGGTTTTACTTTTGATATTGGTCCATCTTGGTATTGGATGCCAGATGTTTTTGAACGTTTCTTTGCCGATTTTGGTAAAAAACCAGAAGATTATTATGTTTTAGATCGATTAGATCCAGGTTATGAGGTATATTTTGGTGAAAATTCATCCATTAAAATACCAAGTAATTTAGACGAAATTTATAAAATTTTTGAAAAGGAAGAAAAAGGCAGCTCTAAACATTTAAAAACTTTTTTAGATGCAGCAAAATCGAATTACGATATTGCTGTTAAAGATTTGGTTTATAAACCTGGAGTTTCTCCATTGGAATTAGTAACAACAAAAACAATTGCAAAAGTTTCACAATTTTTTTCTACGATTAGAAAACAAGTTAGAAAAGATATAAAAAGTAAAAAATTAATTCAGATTTTAGAATTTCCTGTGCTTTTTTTAGGTGCAAAACCAGACAACACACCCGCTTTTTATAGTTTCATGAACTATGCAGATTTTGGTTTGGGCACTTGGCATCCAAGAGGAGGAATGTACAAAGTGATAGAAGCAATGGTCTCTTTGGCAGAAAATTTAGGTGTTGATTTTAAAACTAGTGCTAATGTAGAAAAAATAACTACAGATACTAATAAAAATGTTTCATCAATTACAGTAAATGGTGAAATCTTGAAAACCGATTTAGTTTTAAGTGGAGCAGATTATCATCATACAGAAACATTATTAGATGAAAACGTAAGACAATATTCAGAAAAATATTGGGATAAAAAAATATTTGCACCATCTTCATTATTATTTTATGTGGGTTTTGACAAAAAAATTGAAAATGTAAGTCATCATACGTTATTTTTCGATTCAGATTTTGATCAACATGCTGTAGAAATATATGACGACCCGAAGTGGCCAACAAACCCACTTTTTTATGCAAACTTTACTTCTATTACAGATGTTACTTCTGCTCCAGAAGGTAAAGAAGCAGGCTTTTTCTTAATTCCGCTTGCACCAGGTATTGAAGACACAAAAGAGTTGAGAGATTTGTATTTTAATAAAATTATGGCTAGATTTGAGAAATTAACAAATCAATCTGTTAGAGAACATATTTTGTTTAACAAATCATATTGTATAAACGATTTTAAAAAAGATTACAATTCTTATAAAGGAAATGCTTACGGTATGGCAAACACATTATTACAAACTGCTTTTTTAAGACCAAAAATAAAAAGTAGTAAAGTAAATAATTTGTACTTTACTGGGCAATTAACAGTTCCTGGACCAGGAGTTCCACCAGCATTAATTTCTGGTAAAATAGCAACCGAATTAATTATAAAAACCCAATCTTAAAATACGATGAAGCATTTATTTGATGATGTCTCTTACAAATGCAGTAAGTTGGTTACAAAAAATTACAGCACATCTTTTTCAATGGCTGTAAAAATGTTGTCGCCAACCATACGTTCTGCAATTTATAATATTTATGGTTTTGTTCGCTTTGCGGATGAGATTGTAGATTCTTTTCATGATTTTGATAAGAAAACATTATTGCAAGAATTTGAGAATGAATATTATAAGGCTGTTAAAAACGGAATTAGTTTAAATCCTATTTTAAATTCATTTCAAAAAACGGTAAAGGAGTATCAAATTCCAGATGAATTGGTTGCTGCGTTTCTAAAAAGTATGAAATTCGATTTACACAAAACAGTTTATGCAACCAAAGAAGAATATGACGAATATATTTATGGTTCTGCAGACGTTGTTGGTTTAATGTGTTTAAAAGTTTTTGTAAAAGGAAATCAAGAAATGTATGACGATTTAAAAGCGCCAGCAATGAAATTGGGCTCTGCTTTTCAAAAAGTGAATTTTCTACGTGATTTAAAAGATGATTTCGAAACGTTAAATCGTTCTTATTTTCCAAATATCGATTTAGGTTCTTTAAATAAGGAATCCAAAGAGTTAATCATAAAAGAAATAGAAAAAGATTTTGATGATGCTTTTGAAAACGGAATTTTAAAATTACCAGTTGAGGCAAAATTCGGAGTTTATATGGCATATAGATATTTTAGACGTTTGCTAAAAAAATTAAAAGAAGTACCTTCTTCAGAGATTATGGACTCTAGAGTTAGAATATCTAACCCAATGAAAATCAATTTACTTGCAAGGAGTTATGTAAAGTATAAATTAAACCTAATATAATGATTTACGCACTAATAACTTTAACCGTTTTTTTAACTATGGAAGGTGTATCTTGGTGTACACATAAATTTGTTATGCACGGTTTTGGATGGTTCTTGCATGAAGATCATCATCAACCAAAATATAGCGGATTCGAAAAAAATGATGCTTTTTTTGCTGTTTTTGCGATTCCTAGCATTGCTTTATTTTATTACGGAACTTATACAGACCTTACGTATTTATTTTTTATTGGTTTGGGTATTTTGTTTTATGGATTGGCTTATTTTCTTGTTCATGATGTGTTGATTCATCAACGTTTTAAGTGGTTTAAAAACACGAATAATTCGTATTTAAAAGGATTGCGTAAAGCACATAAAATTCACCATAAGAACATGGGAAAAGAAGAAAGCCAATGTTTTGGAATGTTATTTGTGCCGTTTAAATATTTTAGAAAACCGAAACTTCAATAGCTTTTTTTAATAGAGCCATGAATTTTTTATTTTAATTCGGCAATTTTATTGTGCTTTCAAAATAACAAAAATATTTTTTATAATTTGTGAAATTATCTCAGGAGAATAATATTATGTTTAAAGGAATTCGTGCATTCGTGGCAGTTTTTCCCTAATCTTTATTCAATAACTTCATAGCAGCAGAAAATGGAGTTGTTTTACCCAATTTCATTTTTTCTATTTCTAATTTCAATGCTTTCTTATTATCAGAATTGTTATAAAAATTATCTTTTAACTGCTGATTAATAGTTGATAACAACCAATATTCATTTTGTTGATTTCTTTTTTTGTCGAAAAACCCATTTTCTTTTGATACCGAAATATATCTAGAAATAAGTTGGTGAATTTTTTCAATTCCGCTTTTTTCTAAAGAACTTGCTAATAATACTTTGGGTTGCCAGCCACTTTCTTTCGGCGGATACAAATGCAACGCTCTATTAAACTCTACTTTTGCAATTTTGGCATTTTTTACGTTTTCTCCATCTGCTTTATTAATGACAATTGAATCTGCCATTTCTATAATTCCGCGTTTAATTCCTTGCAATTCATCGCCAGCGCCAGAAATTTTTAGCAATAAGAAAAAATCAACCATAGAATGAACCGCAGTTTCACTTTGCCCGACGCCAACAGTTTCAATAATTATGGTATCAAAACCAGCAGCTTCACATAAAATAATACTTTCACGTGTTTTTTGAGCAACTCCACCAAGAGAAGTTCCAGAAGGTGAAGGTCTAATAAATGCATTTTTATCTGTGACTAATTCTTCCATTCGGGTTTTATCGCCCAGAATACTTCCTTTATTCACAGAACTACTTGGATCAACCGCTAAAACGGCAACTTTGTTTCCTAAATTGGTAACATATTTACCAAAAGCTTCAATAAAAGTACTTTTACCAACTCCAGGAACACCTGTAATTCCTATTCGAATTGAATTATTTGAATACAATAAACAACGTTCTATAATCTCATTCGCTTGTTTTTGATGTTTTGGATTTGTACTTTCAACCAATGTTATCGCTTTGCTCAAGAAAGTAATATTTCCTGCTAATACTTGAGCCACAAATTCATCCGTAGAAAAACTTTTTTTACGACTTATTTTTATTCTTTCGGCAGCAGTTTTGCTAGTTGTTTCTGGTTTATAAACACCTTTTTTTTCTTGTAGATTGGATTTATTTTTATCAGTCATTTAGGCAATCAATGTTTGAAGAAGTAAATTTAATGATTAATTATCAAAAGAAATTTACTTACTGCTTATAAACCTAAATATCTATAAAAATCAATTTCCTATTCTCTATAAAGTGTCTATATTTGTTATTGTAAATTGCAATTTTTTCCATGGAACTTTATAAAGAAAATCAACTTAAAATATACAATTCGCTTACCAAAAGCAAAGAAGTTTTTACAACAGTTAATGAGGGTTATGTTGGCATGTACGTTTGTGGACCAACGGTTTACAGCAACGCACATTTAGGTAATGTAAGAACATTTATGTTTTTTGACGTCTTGTACAGGTATTTATTGCATTTGGGTTACAAAGTTCGTTATGTACGCAATATAACTGATGCTGGACATTTAGAAAATGATGCTGATGAAGGTGAGGACAGAATCGCAAAAAAAGCGCGTTTAGAAAAAATTGAACCAATGGAAGTTGTACAACGATATACTGTCGATTTTCATCAAGTACTTCAAAAATATAATTTTTTACCGCCAAGTATTGAGCCAACTGCAACAGGACATATTGTTGAGCAGATAGAAATGATTAAGGAAATCTTTGAAAAAGGCTTAGCTTACGAAGTAAATGGATCAGTTTACTTTGATGTTTTAAAATACAATGAAACAGGTAATTACGGTATCTTATCGGGACGGAAGATTGAAGATGCAATTCATAATACAAGAACGTTAGACGGACAATCAGATAAGAAAAATCCGCAAGACTTTGCATTGTGGAAAAAAGCTGATGAAAGACATATTATGCGTTGGCCTTCTCCTTGGAGTGATGGTTTTCCTGGTTGGCATTTGGAATGTTCTGTAATGAGTACAAAATATTTGGGCGAACAATTTGATATTCATGGAGGCGGAATGGATTTAAAATTTCCGCATCACGAATGTGAAATTGCACAATCTCAAACATGTAGTGGAATTAAACCCGTAAATTATTGGATGCATACTAATATGTTGTTGTTAAATGGTCAGAAAATGGCAAAATCGACAGGGAATTTTATTTTACCTAATGAAATTTTGACAGGAAAAAACGACGTTTTAAGCAAAGCATTTTCTGCAAGTGTGATTCGTTTTTTCAATATGCAAGCCAATTATAGAAGCATTTTAGATTTCTCTTCTGATGCTTTAGAAGCTTCCGAAAAAGGACATTCCAAATTAATGGAAGCAATGCATCAATTGGAAAAAATTGAAGCTGGAAAAACATCTACATTTAACGTTCAAGGTTGGAAAAAGAACTGTTACGATGCGTTGAATGACGATTTAAATACACCCGTTTTAATTTCACATTTGTTTGATGCAGTAAAAGTGATTAATCAAATAAAAGAAGAAAAAGCAAGTTTAAATGCTGCTGATTTGTTAGAGTTCAAAAAATTATTAAATGCATTTGTGTTTGATATTTTAGGATTGATGAATGAAAATACAAAAGACAATTCTGGCAAAATAAATGGAGTAGTGGAGTTGTTGATCAAATTAAGAAAAGAAGCGAGAGACAATAAAGATTGGGCATTATCTGATCAAATTCGTGATGAGTTAGTGGAATTGGGAATTCAATTAAAAGATGGAAGAGAAGGCACAACTTTTTCGATAAATTAATAGACCATCCCAACCTTCCCAAAGGGAAGGAGTTCAAAAATTCGTAATAAATGAGTAATGAAACCAGCACAAAAAAAAAGCAATCTTTTCCCCTTCGGGGATTAAGGGGCTTTTTTTCATATCCATTTATACTAATCGTAAGGTTTTACCAAATTGCCATTTCTCCTTTTACGCCATCAACGTGCAGGTATCAACCAACATGTTCTCATTATACGATTGAAGCATTACAAAAACATGGTGTTTTTAGCGGTGGTTGGTTAGCGTTAAAAAGAATATTTAGCTGTCATCCTTGGGGTGGAAGTGGTTTTGATCCAGTTCCTGATGAAAAGGGAAAAGAGAAAAGAGTATTGAAAAAGTAAAATAGAAGTAAGACTTTTTGGCTTATGGCTAAAATAAAATTTCGAATCACAAATTGTGAATAGTAAACAATAATATATGAATTATTTATCAGTAGTTTGGAATCCATCAATAGGAATCGATTTGGGTTTTTTTGTCGTAAGGTGGTATAGTTTAATGTTTGTTACTGCCTTTTTATTGGGTTTTCATCTGATGAAAAAAATGTTCAAAAATGATGGCGTTCATGAAGATAAAATGGATCCCTTATTTATGTACACATTTATTTCGATGTTAGTGGGAATGCGATTGGGCGATGTTTTCTTTTACAGTTGGGATTATTATCAAAATCATTTATTAGAAATCATTTTACCTTTTAAAGAAAGAGCAGGTTCAACTGCATTTTTTGGATTAATTGAAGGATGGGAATTTACTGGTTTTACAGGATTTGCAAGTCACGGAGCTGCAATATCTATTGTAATTGCATTGTATTTTTATGCTAAAAAACATTTAGACAAACCAAAACCTTGGTTATTTATTTTAGATAGAATGGGGTTAATGGTTGCTCTAGCAGGTTTTTTTATCAGAATGGGAAATTTCTTTAATTCAGAAATTTACGGAAAAGAAACACATGCTAGTTTTGGTGTTATTTTTAAAGCTGCTGGTGAAACTACGCCAAGACATCCAACACAATTATATGAAGCGTTTAGTTATTTAGCATTATTTTTTGTGCTTTGGTATTTATATTGGAAAACTGATAAAAAAGAAAAACGCGGATTCTTATTCGGTTTATTCTTTGCAGTTCTATGGATGTTACGTTTTGTAATCGAGTTTTTGAAAGAACCACAAGTTCAAGAAAGAGGAAAAGAATGGTTTTTTAGTCCGTTGAATACAGGTCAAGTTTTGAGCATTCCTTTGGTTCTGATTGGAATTTGGTTGATGGTTCGAAAAACTTCTAAAACTGTTTAATTATTTAGTATTGGTAGAGAAATAGGTTGTATTTTTTTTGATTATCCGCAAAATAACATAATACTATAAGTTATCTAATATTATTGTAACATCGGTGCTACATTAAAAAAACTGACTATTTGTTTTTTTCTGCGTAAACCAGCTTGCCGGCTGGCAGGTCTGCAATATCTGCGGGATAAATTCTGCAACTCGTTTCTATTTATTTCCCGCTAATTACGCAGAGATTCGCAGGTTTTTTAGGGAGTATGACAAAATACGGATATACAGTATTTTTTTATTTAAGATTATACCAATTTAAATGGAAATAGGAATTAAAATGATCAAACTAAACTGGAAATATAGAGTTTTAACAGGACTTTTATTTGTTGGAATTATGTGTCTAATAGATTATTTATTAGATGGTAATTTGCAAAGTATGAACAGCTACTTGTTCCAAGGAATATTTTTTGGAATATTTACGGGAATTTGTCTTCCCTATGTTACAGAGAAATTTGGAACTAAACTTACTTCAAAACTTGGAAAAAATATAAAACCAGAACTAACTCAATATGAAAATATTGAGGTGTAAGGATCCGCTAATTTGTTTATTGGAATGGAAGGTGTTGGTGGTAAATTATTTTTAACAAATAAAAAACTGATTTTCAAATCACACAAAATAAATGTTCAAAAAGGTCAAACGAGTATTGAATACCATAATATAGTTGATGTAATAAAAAAAAACAGCAAAACTTATTGAAAACGGTATTAGAATAAAAACTAATGAAGGTAAAAAATCTGATTTCGTTGTTAATGAACGTGAGGAGTGGATCAAGAAATTAAATGAAAAAACAACTAATTTAAATCTTTTATAATTAATGTTTTTTTGTTGCGGAAACTAGTAAAGTTTAGTTTTAAGTCAATAATATAAAGTTTTTCTTTTGTGTTAAACACATTCAAAATCAAAAAAAAGGCCCTAATTTATTCAATAAATTAGGGTCTTTTATAACATTAAAGAAATCTACTCTTTGGTTTTCTCTTTGAACTTATCAAATTTAGAGTCCTCTTTTTTAGGCCAACTGTTGTTTGATGTATCTACATCTGCAGTTTCTAAATCTGGATCTACTTTTATAGTTGCAATTTCTTGGGCAGTTCTAAAAACTCTTTTCACTTCTTTGTCGTTTTGCATCCAAATTTGTGCAGGGAAAGTAGTTCTTTCTGTTGTACCATCAACAAATTCTAACTCAACAATTATTGGCATAACTAAACCTCCTGGCTTGTCAAAAGTAACTTCATAAAAGAAATTTGGTGCATCTTTAAGGCGTGATTTTTCTGCATCTGTCATTTCAGCAATGTAATTTTTAATTACATCAAAATCCATCACTTTTTTAGACTCTATTTTTTCGCCTTCCTTTTCTTCTGCATAGTAAACAAGTTTTCCGTCATAATCAGCAAGATTCATATTGTATCTTTCTGCTAATTTTTTAGCAGCATCTGTAGGTTTGTCAGTTAAAGAATATTTTTTAACTTCTTTAATTCCGATGTCGTTGAAGTCAGTCGTATAAAACCATCCTCTCCAAAACCAATCTAAATCCATTGCAGAGGCATCTTCCATTGTTCTAAAAAAGTCTGCAGGAGTTGGGTGTTTAAACATCCATCTTTGCGCATACGTTCTAAAAGCATAATCAAATAATTCTGGACCCATAATGGTTTGACGCAACATATATAATCCAGCAGCGGGTTTTGTATATGCGTTTGGACCAAAATTTTTCACGTAATCTCCTTGAGACATAATCGGTGATAAATTATCTTGGCTAATGCTCATGTACCTTACAATATCCTTTGGTAAATTACCTGTATTAAAATTAGGATCATAATCTAATTCTGCTAAAATTTCTACAAAAGAATTTAAACCTTCATCCATCCAAGTCCATTGACGCTCGTCAGAATTAACAATCATTGGAAAGAAATTGTGACCAACTTCATGCGTAATTACACCAATCATTCCGTTTTTTGTTCTGTCAGAATACGTTCCGTCAGCATTTGGTCTTCCATAATTAAAACTAATCATTGGGTATTCCATTCCTTGTCTATCTGCATGTACAGAAATTGATTTACTGTACGGATAATCAAACGTTAATTTTGAATATTCTTCTAACGTATTTGCAACAACTCTTGTAGAATGTTCTTCCCATAATGGATTTCCTTCTTTTGGATACAAAGAGATTGCCATTGCAGTTTTACCATTAATATTGGTTGCCATTGCATCCCAGATATATTTTCTTGATGATGCAAAAGCAAAATCACGCACTTTTTCAGCGTTAAAATGCCAAGTTTTCATTTTTTTAGATCGTCCTTTTTCTGCGATTTCAGCTTCTGCTTGCGTCACAATAAAAACGGGATCTTTAAATGATTTTCTTGCTTGCTCAAAACGTTTTCTTTGCTCTCTAGTTAACACGTCTTTTTCGTTTTGTAACTCTCCAGTTGCATCTAAAATATGATCTGCAGGAACAGTAATTTTAACATCATAATCTCCAAATTCTAATGCCCATTCGCTTCTTCCCCAGAATTGCATATTTTGCCAACCTTCCACATTATTATAGACAGCTAATCTTGGGAAAAATTGTGCAATTGTATAGTTATTATTTCCATCAGGGAAAGATTCAAAACCAGATCTACCTCCATCTGTAACGGAATTGTTAATTAAATAATGCCATTTAATTCCGAATTTAAAAACCTCACCAGGGTTCAATGTATTTGGTAAGTTTACACGCATCATGGTTCTGTTAATATGATAAGAAATAGCGTTTCCTTTATCATCTGTAACAGATTCTATTTTAAAACCAAATTCCGCAGGCTTTTTCAAATTTTTTTCTGTAAAAGTTTCAACACCTGCAAAAGCAGCATTACCTAAACTTTCTCCTGCAGCAAGCGGAGTTTGAGAATCTGGCGCTCTCATATTTTGATCTAATTGAACCCATAAATAATTTAGTGGATCTTTAGAATTATTATGATAGGTTATTTTTTCGTTTCCGTAAAGCATGTTTGCATCTTCGTCTAAACGAATATCCATTACATAATCTACTTTTTGCTGTGTATATAAGTGACCAGGTGCACCGGAAGCCGTTCTTTGTTCATTTGGTGTTGGCAACAAATCGGTAAGTTGTCTAAACTTATTTTGGTCTGTTTGGCTTTTCTGTTCATGGTTTATTGGGGTTTGTGCAAACGCAGAAACCGAAATAAATAGTATAGAAAATAATAAATAGGTTACTCTTTTCATATATTTAGTGTTTGATTTTTAATAGGAGGTTAAATTAATACTAATAATTGGTAACTATGTGGAATTTAGTTAAAACTTTAAAAGTACAGTATCATTTTTTTTAGTCAAGATTTCACTTTGTTTGCCCTTTCCAACTGTGACTTTTACAATATTTTGTTGATTATTAAATTCCTTAACTAAAACCTTGTTTGATATTTCAATATTTTTTATTTGATTAATGTTGGAAATTTCTAAATAAAAATAAACAATATCACCATCATATTCTTTTCCTAAATACTTATAGGGAAATTGTTTGTCATTTATTTTGATTTTAAAAAACTCATTCAAATATTTCTCGAAATAGTCATCGGCATTTTTGAATTCTTTTTTGGTAGATAGTTGTAAGTCAACATTATATTTTTTGTTTACAGCTAATTCTATATCGTCCATAAAGACATTCATAATAATTTGCACCGATTTTTCTTTTTCTATATAGGTAATATCGGTTAAACTCAAATAAAATTTATGCGCCGTAAATGCAAAAAGAGGTAAAATAAATAAAAGAAGATATCGTTTTTTTAAATTCATGATTTATTTTTAATCTTGATAAATTCAACAATTAAGCCAAGAAATTAGCTATTCTTCTTCTGAATTAATGATGTCTAGATAACTTACACCTTGTTCCCGAAGTATTTGAATTACTTCCAATTTTTCACCCTCTTTATATTTATCTTCTATTCCCAACGGATTACAATATTCTAAAAAATGATAATATCTTTCTGGCGGAATATTCAAATCTACCAAAAAGAATTTTGCGCCTAAATCAATAAATAATTTTCTTGGAAAAGAACCTTTAAATTTTAACTCTCTAATTAATGCCCAATATTTTTCTGATGCTCTAAATGGTATTGAAGCACTTGCGCCAACGCCAACAAATTTAGAATTCGGGTCAGTGTTTACCACAGGAGGTTTTACTTTTGTATTTGTAACATCATTCACATCCCAAGAACCCCAAGCTACATTAGAAAAATCCATAGTTACACCCAACAAAGAATCTTGGACACTTTTTGGAACAGATTTTCCATCAATTCCTAAAATACCCAATAATCTATTTCTTTTCATTTCAAAACCATCTAAAATTTCTGTAGTTGTTTTAAGATAAATTTCTATCTTTTTTTTATCCAAAGAAAACTTATTTACCACAATATAGCCCGTTCTATATTGTACGGATGATATTCGTAACGTATCTCCAAGAGCAGCGGGTATTTTAAATTCTCCATTGTCATTAGTAAATGTACCTTGATTACTTCTTAAATTAATTACATTTGCATTTTCTACAACGTTAGCAGAATCTCTTACTTTTCCAAAAATGAGTTTTTCATTTTTTTGCGAGTAAATTGAGAAAGCAATTAGGAAGAACGAGAAAGTGAAAAGTATTTTTTTAGTCATTTTTGAGTAGGTTTCCACAAAAATAGCGAATATCATTTTCAATAATGTAATTATTATCTTCAAACTTTTGTTAATTTTGAAAGATGAAAAAAATACTAATTGCAAGTACTTCAACTATTCATGGAGGTAGTTATTTAGAATATTTATTACCAACTTTAGTTGATTTTTTTAAAAATATAAAAACAATTTTGTTTATACCTTATGCAAGACCTGGCGGAATTTCCTATCATGAATACACAATCATTGCTCAAAAAGGTTTTCAAAAGATTGATAAAAAAGTAGTGGGAATTCACACTTTTGAGAATCCGAAGAAAGCAATTTTAGAGGCTGAAGCAATTTTTACTGGCGGTGGTAATACGTTTGAGCTGGTAAACCAATTGTATAAAAATGATATTCTTGCTGATTTAAAACAAGTCCTAAATAATGGAACACTCTATTTAGGCACAAGTGCAGGAAGTAATATTTGCGGAATAAATATGATGAATACTAATGATATGCCAATTGTATATCCGCCGAGTTTTGAAACATTAGGAGTGATTCCATTCAATATAAATGCACATTATTTAGATGCTGATACAAATTCTAAACATATGGGCGAAACTCGTGAAACCCGAATTAAAGAATTTCATGCCTATAATAAAACATCAGTTTTAGGTTTGCGAGAAGGGAGTTGGCTTTCTGTGAAAGGCGATAAAATTACATTGCAAGGAGAATTAATGGCAAGATTATTTCAGCAAAATAAAGAAGCTGTTGAGTTAGAGAGTGGAAAGCCCCTTTGTTTTTCAGACACTTCCCCGAAGGGAAAAGACTAGATTAATAAAGTATTCGTAAAAATTAATAATTTTGATAGCAAATTTAAAGTCTTAAAAACGCTGCGATTCTCTGTGAAATAGTTTTATCCGCAATAGTCTGTGAAAATCCAATAAATTTGTATCAAAAAAAAACAATTTCAATATTACTATTTAGAAACATTATTGTCTAACAAAAGAATCAAGACCGTTTACTGAATCTAGTTCAGCACAAGTCACTTTTAGAATCAACCTGCCGGCAAGCAGGGAAACAAGACTTGATTATAACTATCTGAAAAATAGCAGTTTTTTAAAATAGAAATTGCATTTAATTGTCTTTTTGAAGTGAACTTTAAATTAAAGCTACTATTTAATAACGAAGTTAAATTGTACCTTTTATTAATGTTACTGAAATTAAAAATAGTTTTAACCAGGCAACAATGATTTAGAAACCAGAAATCAAAAACCAAAAACTAATTACTAATACTGCACATAATCCACAATCTCTAAACCATAACCAATCATACCTACACGTTTTGTTTGCTGGGTATTTGTAATTAATTTTAACTTGCTAATATTCAGATCGTGTAAAATTTGTGCTCCAATTCCAAAATCTTTATTATCCATAGAAATTGCTGGCGCTTTGCTAATTTCTTCAGATTGATTTTCCTTCAAAATAGTCAATCGTTTTAATAAATTTTGAGATTCGTTTTTCTGATTGATAAATAAAATAGCTCCTTTACCAGTAGAATTAATAACTCTAAACATTTTGTCTAATTTCTTATCAGCATTATTAGTTAACGTTCCTAAAATATCGTTATTTACTAAAGTTGAATTTACTCTCGTTAAAATTGGTTCATCAGATTTCCAGTGTCCTTTTGTTAATGCAATATGAATTTGATTGTTTGTTGTTTGCTGATAAGCTCTTAATCGGAAATCTCCAAACCTTGTTTTTATTTCAAAATCTTCTTTTTTATTTATTAAAGAATCATGTTCCATTCTATACGCAACCAAATCTTCAATAGAAACGATTTTAATCTTAAACTTTTCTGCAACTTTATACAATTCTGGCAAACGCGCCATTGTACCGTTTTCATTCATTATTTCTACAATAACTCCTGCGGGTTGCAAACCAGCCAAACGAGCAAAATCAATAGCTGCTTCTGTGTGACCAGTTCGTCGTAAAACACCGCCTTCTTTTGCCACCAGCGGAAAAATATGTCCTGGTCTTCCTAAATCGAACGGTTTTGTTTCTTTATCAATTAATGATCTGACTGTTAACGCTCTGTCTGATGCAGAAATACCGGTTGTAACTCCTTTTCCACGTAAATCTACAGAAACGGTAAACGCAGTTTCCATCGGGTCTGTATTGTTGTGTACCATCATTCCCAGCTCCAATTCCTTGCAACGAGTTTCTGTTAAAGGCGCACAAATTAAACCACGACCATGAGTTGCCATAAAATTGATTGTTTCTGGCGTAACTTTTTCTGCTGCAGCTAAAAAATCACCTTCATTTTCACGATTTTCATCATCAACGACAATAATTATTTTACCATTTCTAATATCTTCAATAGCTTCTTCTATGGTATTTAATTTGGAAACTTTGGGCATTTTTTTTTCTGAAATCATTGTACTGACTTTTTTGTTGTGAATCGTTTAAAGAAATTAATTATGGGTTGTGTAATAGCATCTACATTAAAAATCCCTTTGTCTTGCGTTGCTCTTCTAGTTAATAAAATTGCAATTGGTGCCATGATTATAAAAGAAATCCATGAACCTAAAAATGCTGTAATTGTACTTTCTTCCGCTAAATTTCTTCCAAAAGTATTGCTAAAAAAGTAAACTACATAAACACAAATAGCAATAATCATTGGTAAACCAAAACCACCTTTTCTAATAATTGAACCTAATGGAGCACCAATAAAAAATAAAATTAAACAAGAAAAAGAAAATGCAACCCTATTATAGAATTCGGTTTCATACATATTCAATTGTTTTCTGGTACTTTTAAATGAAGGTTCTTTATTGTTTACTGTGCTTAATAATCGAGATGATTTTGTTGTCGCACTATTTAAAATAGTAATTCTTTCATCTAAATTAAAATTATTAAGTACTATTGAGTCAATTGGTTTGTGTTTTAAGCTATCATTTTCGCTCTCTAAATCAGTAATACTTAAATTAGAACTGATACTGTTTGATATGGATTTAACCATATTATCGTCAAAATATTCTTTCAATTTAGGAATTGTATCCCCTAATTGATTCAGCGTAAACATATAATGTAACGCAGTAAAATTCTCTTTTTCAATTTCATCTGCGGCCAAAGAAGAAACGTCTATATTAAAAGTATATTCCTCAAAATGTGCGTTGGACGATGGCATTTTATCTTGATCTTCTCTTCTAGACTTTACGTGTTCTTCATTATAGTACCCATCGTATAAAACCAAAGTCATGTATTTACTGCCTTCTTCAGAAATTATTTTACCTCGTTCTGCAGTAATTACTTTTAAGTTTCCACGTCCGCTCGTTAAGTCATAAATTAAAACTTTTCTTAATAAATTTTCATCCTCCCCGTATTTCTCATCAAATTTTATCTGAAAATTAGGAATATCTGAATTAAAACTTCCAGCAACTAAAGCTAATGCGGGTTTTTTCTTTTTTATATTGATGTATAAATTCCGTTGTTTTAACATCGCATACGGATACACATTATTTGAAAATAAAAAACTCAATGCACTTAAACCAAGTACTAAAATGACCATTGGTCTAACTAAACGTTGTAAAGAAATTCCAGCAGATTTTGCTGCAGCAAATTCATAGTTTTCTCCCATGTTTCCTAAAGCCATAATGGAAGACAACAAAACGCCAATTGGTAGCGCTTGCGGAATCATGATTAAAATAGTGTAGTACAGAAATTTAAAAATAAACACCAAACTTACTCCTTTTCCTGCAATATTTTCGAAAGCTTGCCATAATGTTTGCATTACCAAAACGAAAAGCACAATCAAAAAAGTGGCAAAAAAAGGAGATAAAAAAGATTTGAGTACGTATTTATCTAAAACTTTCATTTTTTATTTTCAGCAAAGTTATTAATCTATTGTATATTTTAATTTTTTATACTTTGCTTGGTCAAAAGAAAATAACTGATCAGAAATAGGTTGGTTGCTTTTTAAACTATTAATGGTTAATGTAGTTTTTGAACCGTTTGCACCTGTTTGTATTAATTTATAAATGTGTTTTGTTTTTGCATCAATTGCTAACTGCACTTCTACAATATCTGCATTACTATCCATAGGGTTTAATGTGATGTATTGCACACTTCTTCCACTTTCATTTTTTAAGTTTCCCCACGCAAAATTATATCCACTTTTGTAAAATGATAATAATTTAGACGGATATATAAATCCATCGTCTTCTGCCATATCTCCATTAGAAACATTTACTTCCTTAAATTCTTGATTAATAACAAATAATTTTTTTCCATCAAAAATAAATTTGTTTCCCAAATAATCTAGGTTGTATTTTTCACCTTTTAACGTGATATTTCCACGAATTGGTGGTTCATCACCATCCATAATTCCTGCTTTTTTGTTTGTTAAAGCAGAGCTAAAATCAATAACCATATTGTCATAAGCCCCCATTTTAGTGGAAACTTCATCCAGTAGGTTTTTTGCTTTTTCTGCATTTTGTGCAAAGGTTGTAAATGAAGTAAACACTAATAGAAGTAGTACTCTTAAAATTTTCATTTTTATATTTTCTTTTCGTTTTCAAATAATTGGTCAAGCGCTACTAAATCAGAAACTAAAACTTGTCTTGCTTTACTTCCTTCAAATCCGCCAACAATTCCTGCAGCTTCTAACTGATCAATAATTCTACCAGCTCTATTGTAACCTAATTTTAATTTTCGTTGCAATAAAGAAGCAGATCCTTGTTGCGCCGTTACTATAATTTCTGCAGCGTCTTTAAAGAGTTTATCTCTATCTTCAATATCAACATCAAGATTTGTGCCACCTTCTTCATCTACATATTCTGGTAATAAATACGCTTCTGCATATGCTCTTTGCGAACCAATAAAGTCAGTTATTTTTTCTATTTCTGGTGTATCAACAAAAGCACATTGAATTCTATTTATTTCATTTCCAGCAGTATACAATAAATCTCCGCGACCAATTAATTGATCTGCACCAGACGAGTCTAAAATAGTTCTAGAGTCAATTTTTGAAGTTACTCGAAATGCAATTCTTGCAGGGAAATTTGCCTTAATAATACCAGTAATTACGTTTACAGAAGGTCGTTGAGTTGCTACAATTAAATGAATCCCAATTGCTCTAGCAAGTTGCGCCAAACGTGCAATTGGTGTTTCAACTTCTTTACCAGCGGTCATAATTAAATCTGCAAATTCATCAATTACCAAAACAATATACGGTAAATATTGATGTCCATCATTCGGATTCAATTTTCTCGCTTTAAACTTTACGTTGTATTCTTTAATGTTACGAACCATCGCTGCTTTTAACAAATCATAGCGATTGTCCATTTCTATACACAACGAGTTTAATGTGTGTACCACTTTTGTAGTATCTGTAATAATTGCTTCTTCTACATCTGGTAATTTTGCTAAATAATGACGCTCAATTTTGTTGAAAAGTGTTAATTCTACTTTCTTCGGATCAACCAAAATAAATTTTACTTCCGCAGGATGTTTCTTATATAAAAGTGAAGTTAATACCGCATTTAAACCCACAGACTTTCCTTGTCCAGTAGCGCCAGCCATTAAAAGGTGTGGCATTGTTGCTAAATCAACAACAAAGGTTTCGTTAGAAATTGTTTTCCCTAACGCAATTGGCAATTCCATTTGTGATTCTTGGAATTTTTTGGATGAAATTACAGAATGCATAGAAACTATCGTCGCTTTTTTATTCGGCACTTCAATACCAATAGTTCCTCTTCCAGGAATTGGCGCAATAATCCGAATCCCTAATGCGGCTAATGATAATGCAATATCATCTTCTAAATTTTTGATTTTTGAAATTCGTATTCCAGCTTCAGGAACAATTTCATATAAGGTAATTGTTGGTCCAACCGTTGCTTTTATTTCTGAAATACCAATTTTATAGTTTTTTAACGTATCTACAATCTGATTTTTATTTGCTTCTAATTCTTCTGGATCTATGGAAATACTCTCATTATATTGTCTTAACAAATTAAACGTTGGGAATTTAAAATTCGCCAATTCCAAAGTAGGATCAAACTCACCAAAATCTTTAACTAATTTATCTGATAAATTTTCTGTTTCGTGTTCTTCTTCCTGCGTTTCCTCAATATCTATAGCTAAATCTTCTTCTTTTGGTGGTTCTATAATTAATTTTTCACTTACTTTTTTTACTTCGGATGAAGATGTGCCAGAATGTTTTTCTATAGTTGGTTTTAAATCTTGTATCGACTTTTCGAATTCAGATTTTTTTATTTCTTCTTTTAATTTGTCAAAACCGTCTGCTTGTGCTAATGTATCTTCAAAATGAGTTTTTTCTTTTTTAGATGCAGGATTTTCACTTTCTTTCTTTTCAAAAAGTTTCTTGAAAAAATTAATGAAATGATCTGGTGTGATTTTAAGTTTGATGATAAAATAAGCTAAAAACAAAAAGAATAAAACAATAATTAGTCCTGTTTTACCTAAAAAAGCGCTTAAATATTCGTTTGTTTCAAACCCTATAATTCCTGATAATACGGCATATTTATGAGTTACAAATCCTACGGAAATAGAAATTATCAACATTAAAAATAAATTCCAGTTCCAAGTGATTATAATTTTTGATAATTTTGAACTAAACCAATAATATAATCCTGTTTTAATTAATAAATATGGTATAAAAAGAGCTGCAATACCAAAACCTTTGTAAATAAAAAAGTGACTCAAATTGGCACCAACTTTACCTAATAGATTTTTACTTGTTACTAATTTGTTGCTAAATTGGGAAAGTGTGCTTTGGTCTTCTTGCCAACTAAAAAAGAAAGACAAGAAAGAAATGGCTAAAAAAATAGCAAATAAAAGTAAAAAAGACCCAAGAATGGTTTGCGTTTGTTTTGTCTTTAAAAAAGAAAAAACATTCGATTTTTCACTTGCATCTATTGTACTTTGTTTTGGTTTTCTTATTCGCTTCGCCATTAAATAATATCGAGAAATTTCAGTAAAGATAGGATTTTGATTAAAATAACAGCGCTATTTTTGGCACATATATAATGAGTGCAATAATAATAGAAGTTAGTGCGGCAAAAGTAGGTACTCCAGCTGCAATATCCTTTATATAACCTATTTTTTTATTAAATTCTGGATGCACAAAATCTGCCATTTCTTCAATGGCAGTATTTGCTGCTTCTGCGCTTAAAACAAGTCCAATTGCTAAAAGCTGAATCATCCATTCTGTGTGAGATATATTAAAATAAAACCCTCCAATAGTAATTACTAAAGCACAAAAAAGTTGTACCATTATACTATCTTCTGTAGTTATTAAAACCCACATTCCTCTAAATGCAAATTTTAAACTTCGCAATCTACCTCTCAAAAAGCCATCATTTGGATTTTTCATTAATCTACACAGATTTTAAAGCTTTTTCGTAGTTTGGTTCATCCGTAATTTCAGGAACTTGTTCGGTATAAATTACTTTTCCACTTTCATCAATTACAACAATTGCTCTAGAAAGTAAATGCGCTAATGGACCATCTGCAATTTCTAACTCGTAATTTTTTCCAAAATTTCTGTTTGCAAAATCAGATAACATTTCTACATCTTCTATGTCTTCTGCCCCGCAAAAACGAGCTTGCGCAAATGGTAAATCTCTAGAAATACATAAAACAGTTGTGTTCTCTAACGCTGCTGCTTTTTTATTGAATTCTCTTACAGATGTTGCACAAGTTCCGGTATCTACACTTGGAAAAATATTCAAAATCAATTTTTTTCCTTTGTAGTGACTTAAAGATTTATGTCCTAATTCTGTTGTAGTTAACGTGAAATCTGGAGCTTCAGAACCTACTTTTGGTAAGTTACCTAAAGTTTCTACTGCGTTCCCTTTTAAAGTTATTGATGCCATTATTATATTGTTTTTAAATTGAAATTCAAAAATACTAATAACTAAATAAAATAAACTTTTTATCACAAGTATTCTTTACCCTAGGTAGCTATTTTAAGGAATTTTTAAGTTTTGATTTAAAACCTTCCTCTATTTTTTCTCGTTAATAAGGAAAATGAAGTATTAACTAATAACAAAAAAATCAATAGTATGAAAATTTCAAATTTATTTAAAGGAGCTGTTTTATTTTTAACATTGTTTACAGCACAAAATTTTTTAGCACAAACAGAAACAAAAATGGTTGGTGGAGCAGAAATGTATCCAACAAAAAACATTGTTGAAAACGCAGTGAATTCTAAAGATTATACAACATTAGTTGCTGCTGTTAAAGCTGCCGATTTAGTAGAAACTTTATCTAGTGATGGTCCTTTTACCGTTTTCGTGCCTACAAATGCAACTCTTGTAATGCCAGAAAACAAAGCGAAATTACAGGCAATATTAACGTATCACGTAATTTCTGGAAAGTTTAATGCAAAAGATATTATGGCATTAATCAAAAAAGGCGATGGAAAAGCAGAAATTAAAACCGTAAATGGTGGAATTTTAACTGCTTGGATGAAAGGAAAAGATCTTTATATTATCGACGCAAACGGAACAAAACCTAAAGTTACAATTGCAGATGTTAATCAATCTAATGGTGTAATCCATGTTATAGATACAGTGGTTTTGCCAAAATCATAAGAAATATTAAATCAATTATTTAAAAGCCATTTCTTTTAGAAGTGGCTTTTTTTTATGCGTATTATTTTAATAATCTATTAATTTTGTTTCGTTATTATCTTATTAATAATATTTTAAGTTTATTAAATTGCTTCTGATAATGGAATTTGTCTTTAAATAGTAGCTTCAATTTAGGAATAATTTGAAAACATCAAATATTTTTTTATTTTAAATTATAAATGTTTATAATATAGTTAGAATTAAGTCCTGTTTCCCTGCCTGCAGGTTGGTTCTAAAAGTAAAACGGTCTTGTTTCTTTTCTAGAGTAATAATGCTTTCTAAACTATTTACTTTCGTTCTCAAGTTGTACTTTTGCCAACCGAAAAACGAAAAATTGTCGTGAATTTATCGCAATATACTTCAGAATTTAAAAAGAACTTAAAACTATCTTATCCAGTAATGTTGGGTCAACTTGGTCATGTTATGGTTGGTTTGGCAGATAATATTATGGTTGGTCAATTGGGTGCAGCTCCTTTGGCAGCTGTTTCTTTGGGTAATAGCATTGTTTTTGTTGCGCTTTCTTTGGGTATTGGTTTTACGTTTGCCATTACGCCTTTAATCGCTGAAGCGGATGGTGAGAAAAACATAGAAAAAGGACGAACGTATTTTCAACATGGTGTGTTACTTTCTACGATTTTGGGTGTTTTATTATTCTTGATACTCCTTTTTATTGAGCCATTATTATATATGATGAACCAACCGAAAGAAGTGGTTGAATTAGCGATTCCGTATTTTAATATTATTTCGCTTTCTATTATTCCGTTGTTAATTTTTCAAAGCTTTAAGCAATTTGCAGATGGTTTATCATTAACCAAATATGCAATGCAAGCGACAATTATTGCGAATATTATTAATATTTTCTTTAATTATGTGTTGATTTATGGAAAATTCGGATTCCCAAAATTAGAATTGGTTGGTGCAGGTTACGGAACGTTATTTTCTAGAATTGCAATGGTTTTATTTCTGATTTATATTTTAAAATCAAAAGAAGTATTTCATCCGTATATTAAAAAGTTCTCCTTTTCTGAAATTAAAAAATCAGTGGTAAAAAAAGTATTCGATTTAGGATATCCGACAGGTTTGCAAATGCTTTTTGAAGTCGGTATTTTTTCATCTGGCGTTATTTTAGCAGGTGCTTTAGGTACAAATGAACAAGCAGCGAATCAGATTGCGCTAAATTTATCATCAATGACTTTTATGATTGCTGTCGGGTTAAGTGTTGCGGCAACAATACGCGTTGGAAACCAAAAAGGATTGCGAAACTTCAAAGAATTAAGAAGAATCGCAATTTCCATTTTCTTGCTGATGATTATTATTGATTTATTTTTAGCACTCGGTTTTTTCGCCTTTAAAAATATTTTACCAACCTATTATATTGATAATATTGAAGTAATAGAAATGGCATCAACTTTAATAATTATTGCAGGATTGTTTCAATTATCAGACGGATTCCAAGTAGTGGTTTTAGGCGCTTTACGCGGATTGCAAGACGTAAAAATGCCAATGGTAATTACATTTATTTCCTATTGGATTATTGGTTTTCCAATTTGTTATTATTTAAGTCAGAAAACCAGTTTGGGCACAATGGGTGTTTGGATTGGTTTACTAATTTCGTTAACCTTTTCTGCAATAATGTTGTACCTTCGTTTTAATATATTAACTAAAAAACTCATTGAACAAAAGCATGGAACTTCCTAAATTTTTACTAGCAAACAACAACAATCATCCTGATGATATTTTTGTGATACACACTGGTTTTCCAAGAGTTATTATCAATTTAAAAGATGATGAAATTGAATTTTTTGAAGATGTTTCTGAAGAAACAGAAGATGATTTATCAGAAGAAATTGCGAAACTAATTGAAGCTGCTGGAAACTTCTATGATAAAGAAATGGAGGAGTATGAGTAAGGTTCGTTAACGGTAGGTATAAGCGTAGTGCGGGATTTCGGAGCGATTCACTGTCCGATTGCACTAAACTTTGATAAATGCCAAAATACTCAATTTTAGCGATTCAGCCCGCGTTACGCTTATACAATGTGTGTGCCCAGTATGGGCATCTTTACCTTACTGCAAAGTAGGGAATTAATCTAGAGGGTGCAAGTCCCTTATGCGCTGGAGTAACGTCTAGAAGTATTAGTAAGTCGCAAGGGTGGTAACTGTGA
>Ga0209390_10000894_pt1 | contig 59105 bp, 26 predicted proteins | sample BON01_FD_187212 | JGI IMG/M metagenome (GOLD analysis project Ga0209390, IMG submission 187212) | Freshwater microbial communities from Lake Bonney liftoff mats and glacier meltwater in Antarctica - BON-01 (SPAdes) (version 2) | ecosystem: Environmental > Aquatic > Freshwater > Ice > Glacier...
CCCCCCCCCCCCCCCTCTTTCCGCCCCTCCTGCCCCTGTTGCTTTGACTGTTGCTATAGAAACACGTCGACACACACTTGAAGAAAAGCCGTTTAGGAAAAATCTCACAAAAGTGGGTCGTCGCTGAGCGACGGCCGCTCGCTGGACGGTCGCACACGCCGCGCGCGCTCATTTCGCCCCCTTCGTCTCTTCAGCGTCAGCGCCCCCGCCCCTTAGCCGATTCCCTCTCTTCGTCGTCAGCGCCCCCGCCGCGCGGCCACCGCGCCCGCCAGCGCGCCCGCCGCGCCCGCCGCCGCCACCCCCACCGCCGCCATGGCCAGGTACAGGTCTAGGTCGTTGCGCTTGAGCCAAGACATGCCGTCGCCCGCGGGCCTCAGGTGGCCGTCCCCGTGGTGCAGCACGAACTCGACCTCGTCCGCCGCGCGCTCGGTCGCCAGCCTTCCCCGCGACACCGCGAGAGCGCGCAGGCGGCGCGCGGCCGACGCAAAAGACGGCTCGGCCACCAGGCGTCCGAGCGCGCGCTCAACGCTCTCCGGCGTCAGCGCGCGCTTGGACAGCACCAGGCCCGCGCCCGCCTCTTGAATTAAAACGCTGTTGCGCGGCTGGTCGCTAAAGTGAGGCACGCTCAGCACGGGGGTGGCCGACAGGAAGGCCTCGCCGCAGCTCTCGGCGCCGCCGTGCGACACGAACGCGCGCACGGCCTTGCTCTCGAGCAGCAACTTTTGCGGCACCCAGGGCGCGACCAGCACCGTGTCGGGAAGGGCCCCCGGCTCGCGCAACCCGGCCTCGACGAGCCAGGCCTCGGGCGTCATCGACACGGACCAGACGGCGCCGTCGACGGCGCCGCGCGCGAGCAGACGCTTGAGCCCGCCGAGCAGCGCGCGCAGCCGGGGCGGGGTCAGCGCGCAGTTTTGGCCGAACGACAGCAGCACGAGGCGCGCCCCGTCGCCGCCGAGCCGGTCGACAAAGGCGGCAAACTCGCCCTCAAAACGCGGGGGGCCCGAGGCGGCGCCCTGGCTGCGCACGGGGCCGATGAGGCGGACGTAGGGGGGCAGCGGCCGCGGCGACTCGTGCCCGAAAAAGGTGTTGACGAGCGTGAGGCGGTGCCGGAACCGGGCGCTCGGCGCCGCGGCCGACGCGCGCGGCGCCGTCACGCCCAGCTCGCGCCGCACGCGCCGCGCCTCGCGCAGCACCGGCAGCGCCGCCAAGGCCAGGCGCGCGGGCTCGACCGTCGCCGCCGCCAGGCGCGCCAGGAGGGACATGTCGCGGGTGGTCGGCGCGCCGTCGGTCGTGTACAGCGGGCGGGTCCAGCAGGGACAAGCGTCGGTGCCCGGGATGATGCCGGAAGTAGTGGCTACGTACTGGATTCCGAGCTCGTCGCACACGTCGGCCGCGTAGTTGTAGAAGACGTCGACAAAAAAGAGCGACGGCCGCAGCTCGGCGCACCGCCCCTTTGTCCAGCCGTACAGCGCGCGCGCCAGCTTGGAGCTCATGTCCCCCATGACGGACGCCAGGGCCGCCGGGTCGTCGCCCGTCTCGGCGACCTCGCCCACCTTGGTGTTGAGGTCGCCCCACACGGGATCCGTCAGCTCCGCGGGGATGGGCTCAATCTCAAAGGCGCCGCCGTAGGCAGTACGCATCCAGTCCACGTTGCGGCTGTCGACCTGGGCGACGACGCGGTAGCCGCGGGCGGCCAGGTGGCGCAGGACCTCGAGGTAGGGGATGCTGAGCGTTTGGCGTTTTTTGGTTTTGGAGGGGTTTGCTTTTGTGGGCTTTTTGTCTTTGGTTTCGAAACAGAGCGTTGTCGGCTTTTGCCGCTTTCCTTCCCTTTCTTTCCCGCTTGCCGCGTTGTCGGCTTTTGCCCCGCGGCCCCCTCCTCCCGCTCGTCTTTTTTAGCGACGGGCTCCCCGTCGCCGCTCGCTCACCTGTGGCTGCGGCTGATGAGGACGGGCACGACGATGGGGCCGCACTCGGAGGGAGGCCTGGGGTAGACCGACCCGCGGTCGGCGGCCGTGTCGGCCCACACGGCGTCCAGGTCGGCGTAGCGGGCCTCGCGAAAGAGGACGCCGGCGGGAGAGGGCGCGGGCGCGGGCGCTTCGGCGGCCGACGCCGACGCCGACACTGCCGCCGCCGCCGGGCGGCCGCCGGCCCCGTCGCCGGCGCCGCCCGTCGCGCGGCTGCCGCTGCTGCTGCTGGCGTCGCCGTTGGGCGCCGGGGATGCCAGGGCGGCGGCGGCCGCGCGGCCCATGGCGATCGGGATCGGCGGAGGAATTGGTTTGTGGCGAGAGAGGGGCGCGCGCGCGGGACGAACGATTGAAAGAGGGATGATGAGGGGAGAGAAACTAGGGGCGTAGGTGCGCGGGGAGTGTTCGGAGGATGGGGGGGCGCTGTCCGAAGGAATGGGTAGTACGAGGGTGTGAAAGTATGCGAGTGATTGAATGAGTGTGTGTGCTTGGGCAGGGAGAGGAGGACCGGTGGACGTATGGGGCCGGCGCCGCCGCCGCCAAACGCGCGGCCGTCATCGTCGTCGTCGTGGTCGTGGTCGTGGTGAGGCGATTGCATTAATCCAAATAAATAACCCCGAACCCCTCTTAATCCGCCTTTTTCGCGAGGGGCAGCGCGCACGCGCCCCCTGCGCAAGCGCCGTCCCCTCCCCCTCCTCGTCCCGACGCCGTGAGCGCCCACCGCACGGCCGCCCTTGCGGCCAAGCCCGCCGCCAACAGCGCCGCCGCCGCCACGGCCAGCAGCGCCGCGTAAATGTCGACGTTGTTGGCGCGCACCCAGCTCATCCGGTCGCCGGGAGAGCTCAAGTGGCTGTCGTCGTGCTGGATGATGTACTCGATCTCGTCGGCGGCGCTCTCGGCCGACAGCCGCGCCTTTGACAGGGCCAGCGCGCGCATCCGCCGCGCGCCTGAGCGGAACGACGCCTCCGTCAGCAGCCGCCGCAGAGCCTCCGCCACCTTTTCCGCGTCCGCCAGCTCCTCCTTGCGCAGGACGAGCGCCATGCCCGCGGCCCGGAGGCGGTACGCGTTGCTGGCCTGGTCGCCAAAGTGGGGCGCCATCAACACGGGCGTCTGCGAGTAGATGGATTCTCCGCAGCTCTCGGCGCCGCCGTGCGACACAAACACGCGCACGGCCGGCGAATGCAGCAGGCTCTTTTGCGGCGCAAACTCGACGACCTTCACCTGCGGCGGGACGGCGCCGGGCTCGCTGAAGCCGGCGAGCTCGAGGTAGCGGGCGGGCGTCATGGACAGGCTCCACACCGCGCCGTCGATCGACCCCTCCGCCAGCAAGAGGCGGAGCGCCGACAGCACGCCGCGCAGCCGCTCGGGCCGCAGCACGCAGTTTTGCCCAAACGCCAGGTAGACCACCCGCGGGTGGCCGTCGTCCTTGTCGCCCTCACTCTTGCCGTCCCCCCTGCCGAGCCCGCCGAGAAACGCGCGCCACTCGGGCGGCAGCGTCGCGTTGCCGTCCGAGCGAACGGGGCCGATCATTCGGATGTGCGCCGGCAGGGGGCGCGCAACGTCAAGCCCGACGAACGAGTTGATCAGGTGCAGGCGCCCGCGCACGCGCAGGGCCGGGTCCCCCACTATGGGGGGGAGGCCGACGGCCGCGCGCGCGGCGTTGAGTTTGCGCGCGACGGGAAACAGGGCGGCGGCCAGGTCGAGCGGCTCGAGCACGGCCTCGCGGAAGCGGTCGGCGAACGGCGCGCGCTCGAGCGACGGCGCGGGGTAGTCTGACGTGATCAGCAGCGCCCACGGCGCATCCGCCAGGCCCGGGAAGAGGCCGCTGCACGTCATGACGAGCTTGGCCCCCGCGATCTGCGCCGCGTCGACGAGCCACTCGTTGATCAGGTCGGCGACCACGAGCGAGGGGCGGGTCGCGAGCATCCAATTCTTCACCCAAGGAAACAGGTCGCGCGTCTGGGTGACGCCAAAGAGGGTGATGAATCGCGCGAGGGCGCGCGCGCCGTTGGCGTCCTCGATGGTGCCCTCCAGGCTGGTCGCCAGCTGGCTCCAAGCGCCATCGGTGGTGCTCGCGGGCGCGACGGCCAACTCGAAGGGGCCGCCAGGGAGGCGGACGAGGCCGGCGTCGCCCGCGCCCGCGTCGCCGCCCGCATCCGCCGCGCGAGGAGAGGGCGAGGGCGGGCCGTAGAGCGACTTGATCCACTCGGCGTTCTGCATGTCCGTCAAGAGAATGACGCGGTAGCCGCGCGCGGCCAGGTGCCGCACGACCTCGAGGTAGGGGGTCGAGTGCGACCGGCTCGCGAAGCAGGGGACGACGACGGGGCCGACGTCCGCGGGCGGCGACGGAAACACGTCGCCAAAGAGCGCCGCGTCGCGGTCAAAGGGCGCGTCCACGTCGCGGTAGACGGCGCCGCGCAGGCGGGTGGTGCCGGGAACCGGCGCGGCGGCTGCGGCGGCGCCGGGGCTGGCGGCGGGGCGGAGGCGGGGGAGGGCGGCCGACGCCGCCGGCAGGAGGAGGAGGAGGAGGCGGAGGAAGGGCGTCGAGGCCGCGGGACGGCGCCGACCGCGGCCGTCATCGGGGATCATCTTTGACACTTGAAACTGTCGCGTTTTGCCGTTGGGGTCTAATCAGGACAAGAGGGTGGGTCGATCGAACACGGTGGGTGATTTGGGTGAGGGCGCCAATTGGGTCAAACGCGGGTGGGAAGGGGAGGGAAAGCGCGGGTGGAAAAAGGAGGGGTGGGGGAACTAGAGGCTGAGAGGGGATGGATGAATGGAATTGCAAGGTGAGGGTGGGACTGAATTGGGCGCGTCGGGGATCCTACGGCATGTCTCTGTGTGTGTGCGACGCCTGGCGCTCGTATTGAAGGCGGCTTGAGGAGCAGGGAATGCACGACGAGCGAACGGAGAGGTCGAGGGCCCGCGGCGGCCGGCGGCGCTCGGCGAGGCGAGGCCGGCGTTTTGAGGCGTCGGCGGGAGACGCATGAGAGGCGTCGCAGGGCCCGAAAAACGGACACACACGCAGCAGCGAGCCCGCACCTCCTCCTCCCCGCCCGGAAGGCGTAGACCACGCTCACCAGTACGTCCGTGTCTCGACACAAAAAGGATGAACTCACGCGAATAAGGGCGATCGATCGTTTGTTGTTTTTTGCACAAACTTCCGAAACGTCGAGGGGAACGCCTCAATGCTGTTCGACGACCTGCCCGACCTCGCGCTGCGGCGCGTGGTCGCGGCCCTCGACGGCGCCTCGCTCGCGCGCCTCGGCTGCTGCTGCCGCGCCGCGCGCCTTTGGTCGGCCGACGACGCTCTGTGGGCGGCGCTCGTCGCCCACCGCTTCGGCGCCCGCCAGCGGCTTCCGCCGTCGGAGGCCCCTCCGCCTTTTCCTGCGGGCCTGCTCGCGTCCGTCAACCAGGAGGCGGCCGACGGGCCGGGCGGGGGCTGGGTCTTCTTCCCGGGCCTCGAGCCGGCGTGCGCGGACGACAAGGAGGGCGACGAGAACGCGTTGCCCCCGCTCCTGCCGCTGCTGCGCCGGGTCGCCGGCGCCGAGCGGCCGCGCCGGCGCCGCGGCGGCCATTGCCGCAGGGGACACCGGCCCGAGCTGACCCCCCTGGTGGTGCGCCGGGCGCTGGAGGAGGCGGACGCGCGGCGCGCGCCGGCCGTGACGCTGGAGGTGTGCGACGACAGCGGCGCGAGCGACAGCGAGGAGAACTTGGACGACGACGAGTGGGAGGAGGACGTGCGTCGGCAGGAGGCGGCGGCGGCAGCGGCGGCGGCGGCGGCGGCAACGGCGGCGGCAGGGGCGAGCGGCGGCGGCGGCGACGGCGGCAGCAACGGCGGCCGAGCCCCCGAGGAGGCAGCAGCAGCGAGAGGAGGAGCGCGCGCGGGCGCCGACAGCGACGCCACCGACGCAGACGACGACGACGACGACGACGACGACGACGACCCCTTTGCGTTTTGCAGGGGAGTGGGGCTGGCGACAACAACAACAGAAACAACAACAACGCCCGCCGCCGCCGCCGCCGCCGCCGCCCCGCGGCCCCGCGTCGTGGCCGCGCACCTCGTGCCCGCCGGGTCCCTGCCCCCGCCGCGCCGCCCGCCTCTGATGCGCCGCCTGTCCTACCACCCGCTGGCGGGCACCTTTGTCCGGCGCGACGCCTGCGAAGAGCTCGGGCTGCGGGCGGCGGCGCCGCGGGCGCCGCCGGCAGACGCCGCCGCCGTCGCCCGACCGCGAGCCGCCTGGCCCCCGACGTCGTTATCAGCGTCGGCGGCGTCGCCGTCGTCAGCGACGGCCGGGCCGCCTCTGGGCGGCGGCGGCCCCGGCGGCAGCGGCGGCAGCGACGGCGTCGGCTGGGTCTACTTCCCGGGCTGGCGCGTCCCGCCCGTCGCCAGCGTGTGGCCGCGGGAGCTGCTCGCGAGCGATCACTTCGGCACCGGCCCTGCGCTGCTCGCCGCGCTGTCGGCGCACCACCGCCGCGCCGCGCGCGGCGGCGGGCCCGCTGCCCTGGCGCAGGTGCCGCAGGCGGTCGAAGCGCTGACGGGCCGCTACCACGGCTTCTCGGCCGGCAGGCCGCCGCCGGGCACGACGCCCGAGGCGGCGGCCCTGAGCCGGGGGACGCCGCTGCCGCCGCAGGGGTCGTGGCGGCCGGCGCCGTCCTGGTCCGAGGGCGTGTTTGTGCGCGCGGACGTGGTCGCCGAGCACGGGATCCTGCAGCGGCGCGAGTGGGAGGAGGAGATGGCGGCGGCGGGGGCGGCGGGGCAGGGGCAAGGGCAGGGGCAGATGCGGGGGGAGGAGGAGGAGGAGGGTGCAGGCGGAAGCGGCAGCGGCTGCGCCAACCAGCGGGGAGTGGGCGCGGGCGCACCGCCGGGGACCGCAGCCGCCCCGCCCTGCCCGCCCCACCGGCGCGTCTACGCCCGCCTGGCCCGCCTCGCCACGCCCGCCGCGCGCGCCGAGTCGTGCGCCTGGCTCGACGGCGCGCACGCCGACATTGTCTCGCGCGGCGACGCCACAGAGCGGCCGGCCGGCGGCACGGGCGGCGGTGGCGGCGGCGGCGGCGGCGGCGGCCAGCAGCGCCTGGCGGCCGGCCGCCCGTCCCCGCAGGTCGACGCGGGCGGCGCCGCAGGGCCCGTGCTGCGCGTCGCGCGCCTGTGCTGGCTGGACGTGGTCGTGCGCGTGCCTGGCGTCCCCCACTGCTGCGACGCCGCAGACTTCCTGCGTGCGACGGGCCAGCAAGCGCAGCAGGCCGGCGACGGGCGCCCCTGGGAGGTGGTCTGGCGGCTGGATATTGAAGACGCGCGCGTCTCCTCTCCCCTCGCCTTCACCGCCCGCCAGCAGCGGCGCTCGAGGGTCCGCCCCGGCTTGGCTCCGCAGGTCTCCGAGGCGCGTCGCGTCGTCGGCGCCGACGAGCTGCGGCGGCTGGCGGCGAGCGCGGCGGCGAGCGCCGCGCGGGGCGGGCGGCGCTGGGCGGAGGTCGTCGTCGGGCCGCTGCGCTTCGTGGGCGACGACGACTACGCGACGGTGGTGGCGGGGTGCAGCGCGCACGACGGCGACTGGAAGACGAACCTGGTCTTTGACGGCGTGCTCGTTCGGCCGGCGGCCGGGGGGGCCTCGGCGGCGTTGACGCCGCGGTCGGCCGACGGGCGCCGCGACGTCGGCGAATTTGGCGTGGAGCGGCGGTATCTTGACCCCGACACGTGCGCGGTGATGTGACGGTGAAGACGCTCCTCTGGTCGCCAGTATTGTTGCCAAATACATGGCTGCTCAGCACACTTAGAAAGCGATCCCAAACAGTGAAGCGCGGTTTCAAAGGCGAGACAGCTGCCACTTCTTCCCCCCGCCTCGCGCGACCTCATCCTGGACAGTCGGACACATCGTTCTCGCGCCCTCGACATCCCTTGCTCTCGCACAGGGTCCCTGTCTGTGTGTGTCGAGCCGACGCGATCCCGGACGCGTACAAAGGAACAAAAAACGGGACACATGACAAGCGTTCTCCTTGCCCAATCAGCAGCGTTCGTTTTGTGACGCGCGCGCGCGCGCGCGCACACGCCCTCCGCGCGACAGCGAGCGACCCATGGCTCCGTGACCGATAAGAGGTCAGGCACGCGCGCGTGGCAGGCTTGCCCCGACACATGACAAGCATGGCGGCGGCGCCGCCGACGCCGGCGCGCCGCGCGCTCGTCGTCGTCCTCGGCGGCGTCGGCGGCGGCGGCGATGGCGCTGCCCCCCATCCCGCCACGACGGTGCTCGACGTGCTGCCCGGCGGCGTCGCCGAGGCCGAGGCGCGCCTGCTGGCGGACCCGCAAGCCCTGCCCGATCCGCTGCTGTGGGCCTGGGGACCGGCGGCGGCGGACCTCGAGCGGCCAGGCGGCGGCGGCGGCGGCGGCGGCGGCGGCGGCGGCGGCAAATCGGCAACGTCGTCGGCCTCCGTCCTGCTCGTCCCCACCACGATCGTCCTCTCGCAGCGCTGGGGCGCCCAGGTCGTGCACCAGGCCGTCCCCCTGCCCAACGGCGCGGACGACGTGCGACTGGCGCTGCAACCGGCGGGCCACCCGTCGCCCTCGTCAGCCCCCGGCGGTGCCCCCTCGCTGCCGTCGCCGCCGCCGAATCCGCCGCCGCCGCCGCAGCACCGCCTGCTCTGCCGCTCGCTCCTCACCGCTGCCTACCTGTCCGCCCTGTCGGGCGAGGCGCTGCCGCTCTGGGCGGCGGTCGCGCGACAGGCCACGTCCTGCAGCGCGCTGTGGTCCGCGGCGGGCGCGTGGCGCATCGACCACAGCACCGGCGCCACAGCGCGCGCGCCGCCCCCCCCGCCGTCGTCGGCGTCGTCGGCGGCGGCGGCGGCGGCGGCCGCCGGCGCCGATGCCAGCACGCGACCGCCGCCGCCCTCGCCCGTGGCCGTGCCCGTCGTGGCCCTGTACCGCGCCGACGGCGGTCTGGAGGGTGCCGTGCGCCTGAACCTGGCCGCCGCGCGGGTCGAGGTGTGCCCTCTCAGGCCCGCCGCCGCCTCGTCGTTGGGCGGCGGCGGTGTTGGCGGCGGCGGTGGCGCCCTCCTGGGCTCCCTCGCGCTCGGACCGCTCGTGCGAGAGCAGCAGCAGCAGCAGGCGGGCTCGGCCTCCTCCTGCGCCCTCTCGCCTCTGGAGGCGGCCTGCGCGGCCATCAAGCGCGCCGTCACGACCCCCGCGCGCCCGCCGCCGCCGCCTTGCTCGCAGGCGGCTGCCACGCGTGCGCTTGCCGAGGCGGCCGGGCGGCTGCGGGCGTGGGCGGACGAAGCGGCGGCGCTCCAGCGGGAGGAGGACGAGGACGAGGAGGACGAGGACGAGGACGAGGCGGGGGACGGGCAGCTCAAGGCCGCCGCCGCCTCCGCCGCCTATGGCCACGCGTCGGCGTGGGACAGGCAGGAGCGCGCGCGGTCGCTGCTGCAGCGGCAGGCCGCGCTGCAGTACGGGGCGAGGGCGGCGCTCCGGCGCCTGCCTCGCTCGCTGGAGGCCGCGAGCGCGGCGGCGGCGGCGGCCCCCGGCAAAAACAGCGGTGGCGGCGGCGGCAGCAGCGGCACCGCCCACCCGCGCCACCGCCACCACCCGGTGGCGGCGGTGCTGGCCGTCGACGCGGGCGCCGCCTCGGCCGCCGCCGCCTGCCTGGCGCACGGCCTCGCGCGCCGCCTCGGGCAGCGCCCTCGCGCGGAGGCGGAGGACGACGACGCAGCGGGCGCCGCCGCCGCCGCCTTGGGCGCCGTCCTCGCGGCGGCCGGCGCGCCCGCCGCCCGCGCGGCGGCGGCCGCCCTTTCGCGCCGGTTGCAGCACGTGTCCGCCGGACGGGACGCCGCGGCCGCGGCCGAGGTCGTCGCGCTGCTGCGCCTGCTGCCCGACGCCGGCGAGGGCGCGCACCAGCGGCAGCAGCAAGAAGAACAAGAGGCATGGTGGGAGCGGGAGGAGTGGCCGCTGCTGCAGGCGGCGGCAGAGGCGCTGGCGGCGGCCACGCGGGCGGGCGGCGCGCCATGGGCGGCAGGGGCGGCGGCGGGCGAGCAGCGCCGTCGGCGGCGAACGCGTCACGCAGAAGAGTCGATGGACGTGGTGACGGCGCTGCACAGCGCGGGGCCACCTGGCGGGCGGCAAGCTCTGCAGCAGGAGGGGGCGCGAGCGCGCCGTGGGCGGAGCAGCAGCGGGGGCGGCGGCAACGGGGGCGGCGGCGGCGAGGGCGGCAGCAACGGGGGCGGCGGCGTGGCGCCGCGCGGTCCGCAGCTCGACGACGTGCACTCGTTTCCCCTGGCCCTGGGCGAGAGCGAGGAGGGCGCGTCCTCGTCGGACGCGTCGCCCGGGGCGTCCCCCGCGCGCCCGGTCGTGCCGAGGCTGCGGCTCGGGCCGGCGCTCTCTGCGGCGGCGGCGGCGGCGGCGGCCTCCGCCCCCGCGCGGCGCCAGTCTGCTCTCGGCGCCAAGGTGGCGGCGGCGGTGGCGGCGGCTTCGGCCCCAAAGACGGAACCGAACTCTCCCTTTGCGTCGGCCGGGGCCGTGTGGCCGCTCCCGCCGTTCTGGGAGGAGGCCGGGCAGAAGCAGCAGCAGCAGCAGCAGCGGCAGCAGCGGCAGCAGCAGCATCAGGGAGCCGCCCGGGGGAGCGGCGAGCAAGCCGCCGCCGCCCCGGATGCCGCCGCCGTTGCCGCCGCCGGCCACGGCCCGGCGACCGCCGCCCTGCGGCGCCTCGGCCACGCCTGCGGCGAGTCCGCCGTGGCCTGCGATCTGGCCGCGTTCGTGGCGCTGCGGCAGCACGCGCGGGGCGAGGCGCTGACTGCGCGCGCCAAGCGCACGGCATCCTCCTACAGCCTCGCGGCATCAGCGGCGACGGGGGCCGGTGGCGGCGGCGGCGGTGGCGGGGGCGCGCTTGGCGGCGGCGGCACCCCTCGCCCCCTGCACCTCCCTTCTGCCGCCGCCGCCGCCGAGGACGAGCGCGCGCTCGAGGCCCTGGTCGAGGGCATCGAGGACGACGACCCGGACGCGGCCGCACCGGCGGGCCTGTCGGCGGCCGAGCTCGAGCCGGCGGCGCTGGCGGGCGCGGCATCGGCGTCGAGGGCGGCGGCGGGCGCGGCGCCAGCCCTCTTCCTGCCCCCCGGCGCGCTTGTGCGCCTGGCCTTGCTCTCCGCGATCGAGCGCCTCGCCGCGCGCCTGGCCGCCAGAGGTCCGTCGTGCGGGGGCCCGATCTGTCCCTCGGCCGTGCACGTGCTGCTGGACGAGCTGCTGCTGCCGCCGGCGGTGCTGCAGGCGCGGGTGCTCGGGGACGGGTGGGGCGCTGCTGCTGCTGCTCCGGCGGCGGCGGCGGCGGCGGCGGCGGCGGCGGCGGGGGCCGGCGGCGACGACCAAGGCGGCGCCGCCGCCGCCGCCGCCGCCGCCCCGGGCCGCCGCCGCCCCCACCCGGCGGTCTGGTGGATCCGCCGGCGCTCCATGGACGCCCTGTTCGCTCTCACGTGCCTGTCCAACCCCTACGCCGCGACGCCATCGACGAAGCCTGCCCGGGGCGCGCTGCCGCCGACGGACGACGCGGCCGGCCGCGAGAGGGACGCCGCGCCGCCGGCCGGCCGCGGCCCCGCAGCCGCCGCCGCCGCCGCCCGGCCGCCGCTCGCTCCTCCGGCCCCGGTCGCCGCCTCCGCCGCTGCTGCGTACGACAGCGTCGCCGCGCGCGTGCGCCAGCGCCTCCTCGACTACATCGCCGTGCGACGGCCCGACGCATCCGTGTTCGAGGCGTGCCGCGAGCTGCTCCTGCTGCTCAGGGACTACCTGCGGGCGTGCGGCAGGGGAGGCCTCGGCGTCGGCGTCGGCGTTGGCGTTGGCGGCGCAAGCGGCGGCGCGGCGGCGGCATCGGCGGCGGCGGCTCCGGTGGCCACGGCGACGGCCGTCCTCTTCGCGGCCGCCGACGCCCTCGCGCGCGTCGAGCACCTGCTGCGCGGCGCCGGACCCGTGGCGCAGTGGCCGCGGCACGCCGTGCGACTGATGGACGCGCACGTGCAGCTGCTGGGCGTGCTGCTGGGCGCCGCCGCGGCCGACGCGGCGGCGGTCGTCGGCGCGGCGGCCGCTGCAGAGGCGGCGGCGGCGGCGGCGGCGGCGGCGGCGGCAGTGGGGGCGGCGGGCGCGGCGGCGACGGCGTTCGTCACCCTCGTCGGCGACAAGGCCCTGCCCAAAGCCGCTGGTCCTGGCGGCTGCGGCGCCCTGGCCGCCGCCTACCTGCTCGACCTGCTCGGGTCGTCCGCGCCGGGAGGAGGCGGAGGAGGAGGAGGAGGGGGAATAAGCTTCGGCGGCAGCAGCGACGGCGGCCTCGGCGGCAGCCCCGCCTGCACCCCCCGCGGGGCGTCCCGTCCTTCCTCCTGCGGCGGTGGCGGCGGCGGCGGCGGCGGCCCTGGCCCTGTCGCCGCGACCCCGCGCGTCGTCCCGGGAGCCACGATGCTCCTCGTGCTCGAGTACATCGTGCGGCGCGTGGCGGCCCCGAGACTCCAACCCATTGGCGCGGCGGCCTCGGCCGGCGGCGGCGGCGGCGGCGGCGGCGGCGGCGGCGGCGGCGGCGGCGGCGTGGGCGGCGGCAGCGGCGCCGTGGGCTCGCCGGCGCCGCTCGCGCCGTGGGCCGAGAGCGAGGCGGACGAGGCGGCCGTGCGCATGCGCGCCTGGCGGCTGGTCACGGACGCGGTCTCGTTCTGCGGGCGCATGCAGGAGCTCGACTACCGCCCCGCGGCCCCGGCAGCAGAAGCAGCAGCAGCAGCGGCGGCGGGAGCAGGCGGGGCGTCAGTTGGCCTTGCTGCCGCCGCCGCTTTGCCGTCTCGAGGCAGCGGGCCCTCTCCCTCCGCCCTCGCCGCCGCCGGCGCCCGGCTCTACCGCACCATCGCCGACGCCTTGTTCCGGCCGCGCGCGGGCGGGGCGCTCCCGCCCTTTGCGCTCGCGCAGCTGGACGCCCTGGCCGCGCTCAAAGGGGCGGCGGCGGCCGGGGCAGGAGCGGCGGGAAGCAGAGGGCGCGGCGGCAGCGGCAGCGGCGGCGGCGGTGGCGGCAGCAGCGGCGGCGGCAGCTGCGGCGGCGGCGGCGGCGCATCCTCTCTGCTCGGGGCCGCCGACGGCGGCTGCGGCGGCCTGCGCGGCCTGCCCGTGCAGATGCGCCTGCTCGAGGCGCTGGCTGCGGCGTTCGGCCCGGCCAGCGGGGGCCTGGGCGCGAGCGTCCTGATGATGGCCCCCGCCCCGGCCCCCTCCTCGGCCGCCGCAGCGGCCGGCAGCGGCGGCGGTGTCCTCGGCGGAGGCGGCGCTGGCGGCGGCGGCGGCGACGGCAGAGGGGCCGACTCGGCGGGCGCGTTCGCCAGCGACGCCGCCGGCTCCGTCCCCGACGCCTACGTGACCTACCACTTTCTGCAGTTCGCCCGCCTGTACCGCCTGCTTGGCCGCCCGCCGGAGGAGGACTCTCCGCTGCCGCCGCAGCCAGACCCGCTCGGCCGCCGCCGCCGCACGGGGGACGAGGCCGGCGGCGCGGCGGCCTCTACGCACTCCCTGGCCGCGTGCAAAGCGCACCTGGGCGTGCTCTTGGCCATAGCGGGCGCCACGCCTCTGCGCGACGGCGCCCTGGCCGGCGCGTTTGGGATCACGGCCCCCCTCTTCCCGGCGGCGGCGATGGCCGAGGCGGCGGGCCATGCGCGGCGCCCCGCTCCGACGGCTGGCAACGGCCGAGACGGCGGCGCCGTCCCCCGCCCGAGGCGGCCCCCGCCCGAGGCGGCCTGCGTCGGCGGCGCCGTCGACGGCGTCGCCCGCGCCCGCCGGCGATTCCTGCGCCTGCACGCGCTCGAGTTCCTCCTGCGCGAGCTCTGCCTCGAGCACGACGTCGGGCGGGCGGTGCTGCCCGTCGCCGCCAGCCGCGCCGCCTCGCTGGCGTCGACGCCCGCGGCGACGGCGCGGGGGACGCCGCGCGGCGGCGGCTCGCGGCGCTCCTCGAGCCGCGGCGGCCAGGCCCAGCTGGCCGCGGCGGCCAGCGCGGCGCCGGTGGCCGTGGCCGCGGCCGTGGCGGCGGCCGAGGCCGCGCTGGCGTCGCCCGCGGAGGGGAGGCGGGGGCGGGGCAGCAGCGGCAGCGAGGGCGGCGACGGCGATGGGGGAGGGGCCGACGCCGAGCGGGGGCGCCGGTCGTCGTCGGCGTCGCCCTACCGCCCGGGCTTTGACCTCGAGGACGACCTTGAACGCATGATGCTCGACGAGGACGCAGGTGGTGCCGAGGGAATCGCCGGCAAAGATGACGAGCTGGAGGAGGAGGAGCAGCAGGAGGAGGAGGAGGAGGACGGAGACGACGACGACGACGACCTGTCCGGCGCGCCCCCGCTGCCGGGCGCCGCCTCGGCCGCCGCCGCCGTCGTCCCTCGGCTGTTTGGCAGTGGGCCTGTCCCGCCACCCTTGGTCGGCGTGCCGAGCTTCGCGGCGTGGCCGTCCGAGCGGTCGCCGGAACAACAGGAGGAGCAGCAGGAGCAGCAGCAGCAGCAAGAGGGCGGGAGCCGCGCCGACTCGCTCGCGAGCGGAGACGACGACGGCGGCGGCGACGGCGACGGCGACGACGACGAGGATGACGGCGGCCGGGAGAGCAGCAGCGACGACGGCGGCGGCAGCACCCGCGGCAGCTCCCGCTCTGAGACGGACGGTGGCTACGAGAGGTGCTCTTCCGCCGACCGCCCGCCCCGCCGCTGGTCCGTTGCCAGCCACGCCGCCGCCGCCGCTGCCCGCGTCGGCCCGCCCTCGGCCGCCGTTGCCGCCGCGGCGGCCGCCGCCGCAGCCGCCGCCGAGACGCTAGGCGCGTACCGCCTGCAGCGCCAGCGCCACCCGCTGTACCGCGACCCGGCGCTGCACGCGGGCGCGGCGGAGCTGCTGCTCGCGCTCCTGCCGGCGGCGGGGGCGCCCGCGGGCGTCGGCGGCGGCGAAGGGACGATCATGGCGCGGGCGGCGCCGTCGCTGCCGTGTCTGCTGCTGGCCGGCGGCGCGCCGCCGCCGCCGTCTGCTCCGCCCCCGCCCCCCCCGCTGTGCGCGGCGGCGGCCGCGGCCTCTGCGCAGCTGGACGCGCTGCTGCTGCCGGCGGACGCCGCCGACACGCGCCTGGAGGCGGCGTGCGCGGCGCTGCGCGCGCACCTGTCGCACCCGGACAACGCGGCGCTGGTGTCGCGGCTGTGGCAGCGGGCGGCGCTCGCGCAGGGCGCGGTCGACCGGCGGCGGCGGCACCGCGCGGCGGCGGCGGCGGCGGCCGGCAGCGGCGGCGGCGGCGACGGCGGCGCTGCGGCGGGCATCGAGGCCGGCGCGCCGCTGCGGCGCTTGCTCAAGCTTACCGCCGGGACCCTGTTCGAAGCGGCCGCCGCGTGCTATCACCCTGGCGGCGAGATCAGCCGCGGGCAGTTTGGTACCATCTTTGCCGCGACGGTGAGAGAGCTTTGTCGGTTGCCTTTTTCTTGTTGGTTCCGTTTGACGGTTTGAAACCGTCGTCGTCGTCGTCCCCCCGCCGCCCCCCCCCCGCTCACCACACATTTATTCGCCCGCGCCCCCCCCCTCCGCAAATAACCAATCCTCACAGCGCGCCTTCCGCGGGCGCACGTACCACTTTGCGCTCAAGTGCATCGACGCGGACAGCCCGGGCGGCGGCGGCCTGGGCGGCGGCGGCTCAGCCGCCGCCGCCGCGGCCGCCGCCGCCGTCGCGTGCGGCTGCGCGGGCGGGGCGGGCGGTGGCGGCGCGGGCGGCGCCCACACCTTTGAGCGCGTGCACGGCGAGGTGGCCGCCTTGGAGGCGCTCGCGGGCGTCGAGGGGGTCGTGCCGCTGCTCGAGTACGGCCTGCTGATGCCGCAGCAGCAGCAGCAGGCAGAGGCAACGACGGGCGGCAGCGGCGCTCTTGCCCACGCCCCCTCTGCCGCCGCCGCCGCCGCCGCCGCCTCGGCCGCCGCCCCTGGCGGCCCCCCGCGCTACTGCCTCGTGTTCCCCCGCTACCGCTGCTCCCTCGCCGGCTGGCGCGCCGCTCACGCGCCCCGTGGCCTCCCTCCCGGCCCCGACGGCCGCCGCCGCGCCCGCGCCTACCTAAGTCTCTTCGAGGCCGTCGCCGCTGCCGTCGCCGCCGTCCACGCCGCCGGCGTCGTGCATTTCGACTTGAAGTGCGAAAACGTGCTGTGCGACCCGGTTCCGCCCGAGGCGGCGGCGGCGGCGGCGGCGGGCGCGGCGGCGTCCGGGCAGCCGGGCGCGGCAACCCCGGGCCCCAGGGGGGGCGGGGCGGGGTCGGCCGGGGGCACGCCGTCGGGCGCGGCGAGCGGCGGCAGCGGCGGCGGCGCCGGCGGCGGCGCCGTGGCGGTCGGCGCGGCGTCGGCTGCGGCGTGGCTGCGGCGGTCGCGCTCGACGCCGCGGCCGGCTGCGGCGGCGCAGCGGCGGGCGGGGAGCGCCGGCGCGGACGCGACCAGGGCCTCGCCGTCGCCGCTCGACCCGCCCAAGAAGCTTGTGCTGGCCGACTTTGGCGAGGCGGTCGTGTTTGGCCCCGCGTTCACCGTCGGCAGCGCGAGCGGCGGCGCGGCTTCGGCCGGGACGGCCGACGCGAGCGGGGCGGGCAGCGGCGGCGGCGGCGCCAATGGCGGCGGCGGCGGCGACGAGTCCCCGTCGCCGCCGCCCCAAAACCGCCACCACCCGGCGGCCCCGCCCCCCTCCGCCGCCGCCTCCGCCGCCGCCCTCGCCCTCGCCCGCCGCGCCCGCGGCACCGAGCTGTTCGCGGCGCCCGAGGTGCTGCTCTCGGGCGGCGGCGGCGCGCAGGGCGACTGCTCGCACCCCGCGCACGACCGCCGGCGGCACCGCGGCGCGGGCAGCGCCGCCGACGTCTGGAGCCTCGGCTGCGCGCTCTACCAGCTGCTGACGAGCGCCGTGCTGTTCGAGAGCGACGGGCACGCGGCGGTCGCGCGCGTGGTCGGGATGGCCGGCGGCGGCGCGGCGGCGGCAGCCACCGCCTCGGCCGCCGCGATCGCCGCCGCCGCCGCAGCGGGCCTGCCTGCGCCGCCGCCGCCGCCGCCCGCCGCGCCGCCGCCCATCCTCTCGGCCGCCGAGGCCGCGCTGCTGTCCGGCCACCCGGCGCTGCGCGGCCTCGTGCTGTTCGCGCTGGTGCGCGATCCCCGCAGGCGCCCGACGGCCGCGGACCTGCGCCGGCGCGTGGCGCGGGTGCGGGAGGAGGCGTACGGAGGGGACGACTGAAGAGGATCAGTTCTTTTTTGTCGGCGTTTTTTTTCGGCGTTTTTTGTCGGCGTTTTTTTTCGGAGAAGAGCTGCGGGGCACGAGAGTGCACGCGCGACGGGGAGCGGAGCGAGCGCCTGTGGAAGAAATTGGCGTCTTTACAGGTCTGAGCGTGCCTGGCGAATCGCCTCGAGGCGCTAGGTGTTGGATGTCGTGTTATGTGTGTGTGTGTGTGTGTCATGTCGCGAAGGCGAAGGAGGCGGGCATGCGCGGCCAGTGTTCCGAAAGGAGAAGAGAGGGGCGGGCAAGCAGCGGCAGGAGGAGGAGGAGGGGCGAGCGAGCAGGAGGGCAAAAGTTGAGGGGGAAAAAGGGAAGGAGGAGGGAGGACGGGAAAGGGGGTTCAACGTGCGCCGAGGGACCCTTCACAAATAGGGATCCAGGCGCCATCACGGACGGCGCAACGAGGTCGCAGGGGAGAGACTGGAGGGAGGCGGGGCCGGAAAAACGCGCCTCCTGTCGGGAGAACCGACGCCAACCGAACAAAAAAAGATCACCCGCCGAAGACGTTGACGTTGACGGGGCTTCTGACCGGCAGATTCGCGACGCCGTTCCACCCGCCGCCGCCGCCTCCGTTCCAATTGTTGTACCCGCCCCACCATCCGCCCCTGTTCCACCCGTAGGGCTGCGGGTCGACGATGAAGAGGCCAGGGTTGGCAGCGGGCGCGCCGCACGCGCCGGAGGCGCCGCACACCTGCCCCTGCGCGCAGCAGAGCGACCCGCACACGCGCTCCCCCGGGCAGCACGTGTTGCCCGCGACGCAGATGCTCCCCGGGTCGCACCCGCAGCGGCCGCCGCACACGCTCGGGTTGGCGCAGCACTGGTGCCGGTCGCCGCCGACGCCGACGCCGGAGGGGGACAGGCACGTCTCGCGGCCGTCGACGCAGCACAGCGCCGGCCGCGACCCGTCGGACGGGCCGCAGGGCGCGCGGCAGGCGTCGTCGAGACGGGGGACGGGCGTGCCGTCAGCGCGGAACGACAAGGAGCGGACCATGTCGCCGACGACGGCGCCCTTCTGAGGCGTCTCGAGGCGCTGCTGCAGCACGCCGTTGATCTTATTGGTCCAGAAGAAGCAGCCCAAGGTGGTGCCGTCCCACGAGAAGGCGTCGCAGTTGCCGATGCCGCCGCACGCGAGGCAGCAGTCGGCGGCGGTCGCCTGCGCCGCGGGGGCGTTGCGGTTGAGCGCGCCGCCGCTGTTGAGCGCGACGGCGCGGCCGAAGCGAAAGGCGGCGGCGCCCTCGGCCGGGCGCTGGCGGCAGGCCTGCGGGTCCGAGGCGTCGGTGACGAGGGCGGCGCCGTCGACCACGGAGCGGCCGTAGTAGCCGAAGCGGGGGGCGTCGGCGCTGAAGGTCGAGGCAGGGGCGCCGCCGTTGGGAGAGAAGACGAGGCCGCCGCCGTTGCTTGCGCCGCCGCCGCCGGGGGCAAAGGCGGCGCCGGGCGGCGGCACGCCCGCCTGCTGGACGCGGTCGCGCTCGCCCTCAAACTGCAGCAGCTGCGACTGCCAGGCGGGCTGCTGCGCCAGGACCTGCTGCTGCTGCGGCTGAAACTGCGGCTGCTGAAATTGCTGGAAGCTGACCTGCCCCTGCGGCTGCTGCTGCTGCTGCTGCGGCGAGAGCACAGATGCAATCTGCTGCTGCGCCTGACAGCCGCCCGCCAGGCACGCCGCCCCCAGCGGGCACCCGCACTGCGACCCGCACGGCTTGCTCCCGGGCGGGCAGCACACCCCGGCCGAGCTGCAAAGCCACCCGGCCATCGGGCAGCAAGAGGCGGCGCCGTCCGGCAGAGCCTCGGTCGGCGCGCCGCGGCAGACGAGCGCCGCCGCGCACAGACCGGGGGAGGGCGCCCCCTGCATGGCTCCAGAGATGCTGTAGCGGCAGGGCACGGACGACAGGGGGCCGCCGCCCGCGAGCTGGGACGCGGCTGAGGCGCCCTGGGCGGCCGCCGCGCCCGCGGCGCCGTCCGAGGCGGCGCCGTCCAAAGCGAGGGCAGGCGCGGGCGCGGGCGCGGCGCCGGCGCCGACCCCCGAGCGCAGCCAGCACGAGGAGAGGACGGTCGAGAAAGTCCAGTATTGGCAGCCGCCCGTGGCGCCGCACAGCTCGCAGCACGCGCGCACGGTGCCCACGGACGCGCCGTCGGATCCGCCGCCGGCCTCGAGGAGCGTGCCGCCGGCGAGCCACGTGCTAGTCATCAGCGCGAGCGAGGCGCCGCACGGGTCTGGCGGGGCGGCGTCGTCGGCGGCAAGGCCGGCCGCGTCGGCGGCGGCGGCGACAGCGCCGGCCTCCTGGCGCGGGCGGCGGTCGGCCTCCTTTGCGGCGGCGGCGGCCGTTTTTTTGGTGGGCGCCGCCGCCGTCCCGGAGGCCTTGCGGCGGCCCTTGCCGGCGAGCTCGGCGGGCGCGTCGGTGCCCAGCAGGGCCGCCGCCGCGCGACGGTAGCCCGCGAGCGTCAGCGCCGCCTCGGCCGCCGCCGCCGGCGCGTCCGACAGGCCCGGGTTCAGGGCGTTGAAGAGGGCCTCGGCGCCGCGCCCTCCGGCCTTCACGGCGTCGCTGGCCTTGGCGCAGGGCGTCTGCGCCGCGTCGTGCTCCTGCCTCAGGGCCGAGCCCTGGTAGTCGCCGAGGTGGGTGTCGAAGACGCCGCCGTAGAGGCCGCCGCCCGTGCCGACGCCGCGCGGGGCGCGCTGGAAGGCAAGGGCCAAGGCGGCGGGGGCGCCCGAGCGCGCGGGCAGGCTGCCGTCCTCGCCGGCCGAGGCCGCGCGCGGCACGCGGCCGCTCGTCACCCAGGCGGGGGCGGGTGAGGACTCGAGCGCGGGCGAGGGGGCCAGCCGCGAGGCCGACTCGCTATTGGCAAGGGGGCGGCCCGCCGCCGGCGCGGGTGTCGCTGCTGTTGCTTTTGCTGCTGCCGCTGCTCCCCCCGCCGCCGCCGGCGCCGCCTCTGTCTCCTCCGCCGCCCCCTCCGCCCAGAGCTCGCACGACGTGCGCACCGACGCCGCCGATGCGTCGCCGCCGGTCGACAGCACGACCGCGCCGTGCGTGAACGACGTGCACCCGGCGACGGTCGCGCAGAGGGCGCAGCACGCGTTGGACGACTCGACGCGGACAAAGGGGCGCGCGGCGCGGCGGCGCGCGTCGGCGGCAACGTCAGCGGCAACGTCAGCGGCGCCGGTGCCGTTGCCCGCCCCCGCCGCCGCCGCGAGCGCCTCGTCGGCGTACTGCACGCTCAGGCCCTTTGGCAGGGCCGGGGCGGGCACGAGGGCAGTGCGCGCAGAGATCGACGCGGCAGGAGCCGCAGAGGCTGAGGGCGAGGCGTCGTTGCTGCTGCGGCCGTTCGTTTTTTCGCCGCCCCCGCCCTTGCCCCCGCCCCCGCCCCCGGCGGGAGGCGCGAAGGCAACCCCCACTTTTGCGCCCTTGCAGCCGGCCGGCGCGCACGCGCCCGCCAGGCACGCGTACCCCTCCGGGCAGCACTTGGTCCCGCACACCCGCGCGCGCGCCGCGCAGCACGCGCGCCCGCCCACGCACACGCCCGGGAACAGGCAGCACGTGGCGGCCGCGCGCCGCCCGGGCGACGCCGGCGGCGCCGCGCAGACGCCCGCCGACGGGCAAGGGGCGTCATCGACGCACGCGACGCCGCCGCGGCTGGTGTCGAGGCAGGAGCCGCCGCAGCAGGCCATGGCAACGTCCGGGCAGGGCTTGTCCGGGCCGCACGAGGGCGCGGGGGCAAAGTATATTGAGTTTGCAGGCACCATCATCGTGGTTGTTGTTGTTGCCGCATTTGGCTGCTTTTTCGGCGTTTTGGGCGGCGCGGCCGTTGCCGCCGCCGTCGGCTTGACGGCGGCAGGGGCAACGGCGGCGGCTTTGGAAGCGCGAAGGGTCGCGACCGTGTGGGCGGTCGTGGCGCCGACGGCGGCATCGCTCGTCCCGAGCACGAAGAAGGACGCGTCGGCCGCTGTTTTTTTGCGTTCGTTTGCGTTTGGTCTCTCTCTCTCGGAGGTGAGCTAACCTTTTCTCTCTCTTTTTCTCTCCCTCGTGCATCATCACTTGAAGCGCAGACAAGACCGCCCGGGCCGAGGCGTGGATGGCAGGACGCGCCAAACGCACTCACCCTGCGCCGCGATGAGCGCGCACGCGACCAGCGAGAGCGCGCGCGCGCGCCTCATCTCGCGTCTTCCGTCTTGCGGCTTCTTCCGCTTGACGCTGCTAAGTGAATCTCCTCCCCAGGACGGCGGGTTGCTGCAACGTGGTCGGAAACGGTGTGGTCAAGATGATTGATATGTGCTTGAGCGGTCACGAGAAGTTTGGATGAGGAGAGGGGCGGGTGGAAGGGACTTCTTTTTTGACACCCCGGCGATGGCGCCCGGCGATGGCGCGACGGCGGCTGCGGCGGTTTCGGCAAACGACGACGGGGACGTCGCGGCGCGCGACAAGAAAGGAGGGGCACACATCTTTACAATCCTGGCGTGGTGTGTCAACATGTCGTCTGGACAAGGGCACGTAATCTGGAGGAAAACGCGAGGGGGCCCAAAGGGGTGGGACGGGAAAGGGAGCTTGCGAAAGCGCTCGGGGGAGTGCTTTTTTGGTTTTGCTTCCTCTCTCGCTCGGACGGGCGTCAAGTTGCGTCAAAAGAAAAAAAAGCAAGGCGAGAAGGCGGGGGGGGGGGCGGTGGTGGTGGTAAAGGCGATCGGAGAGGAGCGAGCGTCGGGGAGACACGTCAACGCTATTTGTAAGAGACAGCTGGTGAGGAGGTGGTTTTGGGGGCGCAGCGAGAGGAAAAAAAAAAGAGATAAAGAGGGCAAAGGGGCGCGCGCCTTGGGAAAATGGGTTTCTTTTTTGGTGTGTGTAAGCGGGGTCGCTTTTTGTCGTCGCTTTTTGTTGTCGCTTTTTGTTGTCGCGGGGGGGGGTCTCTCTGCTGCTGCTATGGCCGCTGCTCCTGCTGCGTCTGGGCTGCTTGGTCGCGATTGGCCTGCGCGTCGTGTGCGATCGCGCGCGCGCTCCGGGAACCACGAAGGAAGAAAAAAAAGGAAAAGAGACAGCGGGGGAAGGGGGGGACGGCGGCGCGCGGCGCCGCAGAAGCAAAAACGCGGCGGCCGTTCCCCCGTCTTCTTTTTTGCGCTCTCCTCCGCCCCCGGAGGTCGGAATATCACCTCCTGCGGACGCCCCCGACCGACAGCGGCACCGCCGTGTACTGCGCCACCCCGGCGTTGGCGCTGAACCCGCGGGCGAAGAATCCGCCGACCCGGCCCTGCCCGCCGCCGACGATTGTCAGCGCGCTGCCGCCGTCGTTGTCGGGCTCGCACTTCCCGCCGCCGGAGCACCGGTCCGCGGTGCCGCAGCAGACGCTGCCGCACGATCGCGCGGCCGGGCAGCACGCCTTGCCGTCGACGCACGAGAAGCCGTCCGCGCAGCCGCAGCCCGCGCCGCACACGCTCGCGCGCGGGCAGCACGCGGCCGGCGCGCCCAGTCCCCCGGAGCCCGCCACGCACGTCTCCTCCTGCGAGCAGCAGCCGCCCTCGCCGCCGCACGGCGCCGCGCAGCGCGCGGCCGCCGCCTCGTCGGCCGCCAGCGCGGCGGCGCCCGCGCCGCCGTCGGCCGAGAACAGGCTCAGGCGCGGGACCATGTCTCCCGCGACGCTCCCCGCGCGCGCCACCTCGAGCCGCACCGCGGGCGCCGAGCCGCCCGCGCCCGCCCGGTCCGAATACAGCGAGCAGGCCACGGTCCGGGCGTCCCACGAGAAGTGGCGACAGTTGGCCACGCCCGCGCACTGCAGGCAGCAGGCGGCGGCCGTGGCGGCGAGAGTGGGGCGGTCGCGGTTGAGCGCGCCGCCGCTGCGCGCGGCGATGGCGGTGCCCGAGCGGAAGGCGAACGGGCTGCCGGCGCCGCCCGACGCCCGCAGGTGGCAGGCCTGCGGGTCCGCGGGGTCTTGCGCCAGCAGCAGCAGGGACGACAGCTGGGCGGGCGCGGGGGCGGCCGCGTAGTTGACGATCGAGCCGGGCGGCTGCGTGCTGAGGATGGCCTGCTGGTCGAGCAGGGCGGCAGTCGCCGTCGGCGGCGGCTTTTGCGGCGGCTGCGGCTTGTCGCCGCCGCCGCCGTCGCCGTCGCCGCCGCCGCCGGAGGCCGCCGGAACGCAGCGGCCCGACGCGCACTGGGAGCCCGGCCCGCACGCGCAGCCGCTGCCGCAGGGCGGACCGCTTCTCGGAGTGCAGCACGCGCCCGAGGCGGCACACAGCCACCCGCCGCCGTTGTCCTTGTTGTTGTTTTTGCCGCCGCCGGCGACCGGGCCGGGGCAGCACGAGGCGGCGCCGCTGCCCTGGCAAAGGCGGCTCTGCGGGCACAGCTCGGGCGACGGCGCGTACGCGAGCGTGCCGCTCACGAACGCGCGCGACGGCACGGCCCACAGCCCCTGAAGCGCGGCGCTGCCGTCGGCCGAGAAGGCGAGCGCCGCGCCGCCGTCCTCGGCGTCGTCGCTGTTGGCGACGACGGCGGCCGCTTTCAGCCTCTTACTGCTCGCAGTGCCGAGGCCGCCCTGCTTGAGCCAGCACTTGGCCGCGTCCGCGTCGAACGAGAAGTGCCCACACCCGGCCGTGGTGGCGCACAGCTCGCAGCACGTGCGCACGGTCAGGGTCGAGCGCCCCTCGGCGCCGACCAGGTCGCGGCCGCCGCCGGCGCCGCCGACCAGGCGGGTGGCGGTGAGCACGGCCGTCGCCCGGCCGCAAGGGTCCTCCGCAAGCCCTGCGGCGCGCCAGCGGCGCTCGGCGGCCGCGTCCGTCGCGGACCCGTCGGGGCCGCTGCCGCTGGGGCCAAAGATCAGGGGGCCCGCGGCCCCGGCCTCGCGCGCGGACGAGACGGCCGTGCGCTTGGCTTCAGGGGACGGGGCCGAGGCCGCGTCCAGCAGCGGGCGGGGCAGCGCCGAGCGGCAGCGCGCGGCGCCGTTGCCGTCGGCGGCGCACGCCTCGCCCGGGGCGCAGCAGCCGTCGGCGCACACGCGCTCGCGCGGGCAGCAGCGCGTGCCTCCCTGCACGCAGACGCCCGCGTCGGCCGTGCAGCATGACGGCGGGGAGGACGCCGCCGGCCGGCCGCACACCGCCGCCGCCGGGCAGGCCAGGTCGCCGACGCACGCCAAGCCGCGGCCGGGGTCGAGGCACTGGCCCGCGCAGCAGGCCCAGTTGGGGTTGGGGCACGGCCGCGCGGCCGAGCACGCGACCGATGCCGCCCGCGGCTGCTGCTGCTGCTGCTGCTGCTGCTTGGTCGCCAGGAGGGACCGGCTGCTGCCGCTCGGTCGCCGATCGCTCGCGCCGCTGCTGCCGCCGCCGTCCTCGTTGGCGGCGCCGACGACGCGCAATGACGCCGCCGCGACGCCGAGCGCTGTTGTTTTGGGGGTTGTGTTTGTGTTTGGGGTTCAGTCCGGCGCGCGGCGCGCGTGGGACACAGGGTCAGGGATGGAGCGGGTCGGGGGTTCCGTGAGCGCGGCTCGATTGCTCTCGCTCAGGGGGGGCGGAGGAGGATTCTTTTGCGTGGGTGCGCCTCTCTTGATCCTCCTCTCCGCTAGACCACGACAATCGCCCGCGGGCGACGCGCGCCGGGTCTTGCCCGCGCGGGACACGCACCGCAAAGTGAAAAGGCGAGAGCGACGGCCCGACAAGCCCGCCGCCCGCGTCGCGCCTCGCGCGCCATGCGTCCTGGGGGACCACGGAGGGGGGGGACGACGGGTTGTTTGTGGTTTTTTTTTGTTGGGCTGCTTTGGCCGAAGTCTGCGTTCAAGTCGTCCGTGCTGGACAGGTGGATCAACTTGACGGAAACCGAGAGGGGAGCTGGCGTGCGGAAAAGGTGGCTGCGGAGGGATGGTTGTGAGGTCGCAGGGAGGGGCGATTCGAAGTATCTGGAGGTGTAAGAGGAAAAACCAGAGGCGAGCGGGGGCAGGCGAAGGACTAACCCCCCCCCCTCCTTCACACGCCCCACGTCGGGCCCCGCGGGCGCGGCACGTTGCAGTACTGTGCGAATTCATTCCTCGATCGGGCGGGGGGGGGGGGGGGCAAATGAGGTGAGGCAACAGGCGGGGTCACGACCAGACGGCGATAAGCACGGCGGGCGACCACCGATCGCCGCCCTCGACCGCGTTCGGCTTGATGGCGCCACGCCGAAAGGGCAAAGCGGCCACGTTCCCCTCATGATCATTTCGGAGGGGCACGCGGTGGCCGGGTACCGCCTCTGCCCCACGATCTCGCGCATCGTTCGCTCGATGAGGGCGTCCATCTCGACGTCCTCGCGGAACGGCGGCTGCTGCTGCTCCAGCCGCTGCCGGATCGCCCTCGCCGCCTCCGCCGCCGGCGACAAAGTGGAGCAAACGCCCACCAGTGAAGCAAAAGCGGAACGCGAGTCAGATACGCGAATCACACACAACGACCAGGCCCGATCGCCCAGGCCCGAAAACGAGCGCCCTATTTTCTGTTCTCTATTCGCCGCGCCGCTCGAGCTCGCGCGCCGCCCCGCCGCCGCCGCCGCCGCCGTCCCGCTGCTCCTGCTGCTGCTGCGGCAGCGGCTGCGCCGGCTGCACCGGCGGCGGCGGCGACCTGCGCCCGGCCGGGGAGCGCGAGCGCGACTCCCGCCGCGACCCCCCGCGCGAGCGCCGCTTGCGCCGGCCGCCGCCGCGCTTCCGCCGCTTCTTGCCCTCGCCGGCCGCGCCCGCCCCGCCAGCGGCGCCGCCGGCGCCGCCGGCGCCGCCGCCCCCGTCGCGGCTGCGGCTGCGGCTGCGGCTGCAGCTGCGGCTCATGCTGCGGCTGAAGCTGCGGCTGCGGCTGCGGCTGAGCGACCGGCTGCGGCTGCGGCTGCGGCTGCGCGACCGCGACGCCGACGGCGACGGCGACCGCGCCCGGCCCCGCCCGCCGCCGCCGCCGCCGCCGCGCCTGCGCGGCGACCGCGACGGCGACCGCGACCGGCCCCGCGCCCGCCCCCTCGCCGCCGGCGCGCCCCCCCCCCCGCCCGCCCCGCCCCGCTCCGCCGCCGCCAGCGCCGCGAGGTCCACCTCGAACCGCAGGGCGGCCCGGTCGAACGGGTTGCGGAACTCCCCCCCGTCCAGCCGCCGCAAGGCCTGCTCCAAATCGCGCCGCGAGTGGAACTCAACCACCCCGGGGCCCGGCGGCCCGCCGCGGCCCGGGCAGTTTGCGAACGCGACGTCGACGCCCGCCGCGCGCACGTGGTCCTTCAGGTCCTGCCAGGAGGCCGAGGGGGGCAGGCCGTGCACGACGACGCGGAAGGGGCTGCGGCGCTGGCCGCCGCCGCCGCCGCCGCCGCCGCCGCCGCCCCCCGCGGGCCCGTAGCGCGGGCCGCCGCCGCCGCCGCCGCCGCCGCCGCCGCCGTACGGCGGGGGCGGGCCGCCGCCGCCACCGCGGTAGGCAGGAGGAGGGCCTGGGGGCGGCCCTCCTCCCCCGCCGTACGGGGGGGGCCCGCCGCCGCCGCCGTAAGGGGGGGGGCCGCCGCCGCCGCCGCCGCCATAGGGCGGGGGCGGCGGCCCGCCGTAGTGGTGGTGGTGGTGGGGCGGGGGCGGGCCGCCGTAGTAGCCGCCGCCGTAGGGGCCGGGCGGGGGCGGGCCGCCGCCGTAGGGCGGGGGCGGGTGGTGGCCGTGGTGGCCGTGGTGCGGGGGGGGTCCGTGGTGGGGATGGTGATGGTGGTGCGGCGGCGGCGGCCCGCCCGCCCCTCCGCCGTACGCCGGCGGCGGCGGCGGGCCCGCGGCCCCGGCGCCGTTGCCCCCGCCTCCTCCTCCGTGTCCGCGCCCGAGCTCCACCTGCAGCTTGCGGTCGGCGAACAGCACGCCCTTGCGGGCCTCGGCCGCGCGCGCGGCGTCGTGCGGATCGGAGAAATCGACGAACGCGACCACCTCGCCGTGGCGATCGGGCGCCATTACCTCCACGCGCGTGATGGTGCCGTACTTGCCGAACAGGTCGTGCAGCTCGTTCTCGACCACGTCGGTGGGCAGGCCGCCCACGAAAACGGTGCGCGAGCCCATGTTTTTTGTGGAGGGACCTTTTTGCGCGAGCCGAGGGCGATGGCCGATTGCTTCGAGGGAATTCTTTTGGTCTTTCGCCGCGCGCGCGCCTTGTCTCTCACGCCCGGTCACCCGTCGGTCGCGCGGTTGTATGTGTGTGTGTGTGTGTGTGTGAGCGTGTGTGTAAAACAAACACGCGCGCGCCTATCTCTGTCGACGGGAGGTCGGGCATAAAGGAGGAGAAGAGTTTGTCGCCGCCGCCGGACCGGCGATCCGCCGCCCCCCTCCTCCGCCAAACGCCACCCTTCGCTCCCCTCAACTCGATCCGCCGAAGAGCGCGTCGGGCCCCATCTCCGCCCAGTCGCGATCGAACCGCCGCCGGCCCGCCGACGACGACGACACGAGCGCCCACCGCCGCCGGAGCGCCCCGCCCTCGAGCTCGAGCGCGCCGGGCCACCGCCGCAGGTCCGCCTCGGGCGCGAGCGCGGGGCCGCCTCCAACCCAAAACTCCCAGGTCGCGCGCAGTTCGGCTGGCGGGCGGCCCAGGGCGGCCGGCGCGCCGAGCGCGAGGGCGCCGAGCAGCGGCCGCCGCCTGGCCTCGCCCGTCGCCGCTGCTGCCGCCGCGCCCTCGGCCGACGCCGTCGCGCCCATCAGAAAAAGGCAGTTGTCGCGCACGCGCCCCGGGTCAAACCCGAGCAAAGGAGGGCATCGCTCCACCGCCGCCAGAGTCTCGCCGGGCGACAGCTGGGCGCGCGTGCGCAGGGCGGCCAGCACCTCGGCCGCGCGCCGGACGCCGCCCAATTCCAGCACGACGCCCGGCGCCGCCGCCACGGCCCGGACGAGCGCGGCCGAGGCGCGCTCGCGCCCTCCCCCCGACGGGCCGCCCGCCCGTCCGCCCGCCATCAGGCTCAGCAGGCTCAGCAGCTCGGCGCCGTCCGAGGCGGCGTCGCCGTCAAACAGGCGGGCGGCCGCCGCGGGGCTGGCCAACCCCTGTCGTTGCAGCGCGGCCGCCGCCGCCTGCCACTGCCCTCCTCCCGGTTCGGAAGCCCCGCCGGCGTCGACCCCCAAAGCCTGCGCCACAGCGCCCAGCGCCTCGCGCCACTCAGCGCCGCGGTTCTGGCGCTGGCTTTGCGCGTCTCGCCGGCGCGCAATGAGGAGCTCGGTGAGCAAGGGGGAGAGGGCGGGTGCCACAGGGGTGCCTCGCTTGCTTCCGTAACTTCGGACGAATAGCAGCGAGGGGCGCGCGGACCTCATTCCTCCGCCACCTCGACCTGTTCGGTGTCGTCGATGGATTGGACTCGCGGAGACAAGAAGTGGTGCTGCCGACTGTTTGCTCGGCGCGACAACGACGACGATGATGACTTCAGGGTCGTTTGTTTCCGTAACGCCGAACGAACAGCAGCGAGCGAACGAATAGCAGCCGAAGCGACGCGGGGCGAGGGCGTCGCTCGGAGCGGACGGGCCGTCCGCCGGACGGCGCCGCGCGGCTGAAGACAAGGAGTCGGAGGGGTCGCGAACGATCGCCCCCCGCATTGCAAGCCACCACCTCCACCATCACGAATAAACGACGATGAATCATCAACCACGACAGGACGCGAGCACGAGTGAGAGAGAACGGATCGCTCTTCTTTGAAAGCGCGACACGCCCAACCGATGAGGGGGTGGGGAAGCAGGACGCGGTCGCGCGCCTGGGCCGCGCGGGCGGCGTGCGTCACGCTGCTCGTGGCGATGGCGGCGGTCGCGCGCAGCGCCGAGGTGGTGGCGGCGGAAGCAGCGGCAGCGGCGGCGGCCGCGGCAACAGCAGGCGGAGCAGAAGCGGCGACGCCGCCGACGACGACAACCGCCGCCGCCGCCGCCGCCGCCGAGGACGACGACGGAACGGACGACGAGGCGGCCTCCCAGCGCGAGCTCGACCGGGCCATGGCAATGCTGCTGGGCGTCGGGCACGCGCGCGACGTCCCGGGCGCCATCGACGCCCTCAAGCGGCTGGCCGATCGTCTGGTCCCGACCGACGACCCCCCGCCTCCGAAGCAACAGCAACAGCAGCAGCAACGGCAGCAGCGTCGGTCGCCCGCCCCGCCCGCCCCGCGCCTGCGCCCGCGGCCGCCCGCCGCCGCCGCCAAGGCGCCCTTCGTGCTGGCCGCCCTCGCCGCCACGGGCCTCTTCTCGCCCCTGCTCCCGCGCGACGACCCGGGCCGGGAGCTCGCGTGGCTGCGCGCCTCGGCGGCCGCCGGCTCGGCCGAGGCCGCCCTCGCCCTGGCCGACCGGCACAGCCTCGGCCGCGGCGGCGCCGGCCCGGCAGACTGCGCTGCCGCCCTGCCGCTGCTGCGATCGGCGGCGGCCGCCGTGGCGCGCCGCGCGGCGTCGCTGCCGGCCCAGCCCCTGTGGGACGCCGCGGCGGCGGTCGCGGCGGCCGGGGGCAGCGGGTCAAAGAGCGGGACGCGGGGCACCCGCAACGACGACGACAGCAGCAGCAGCAGCAAAAACAACAATGGCCGGGGCGCCGTTGGCGGCGGCGGCCGCGTCGGCGTTGGCGGCGGCGGCAGCGGCGGCGTTGGCGGCGGCGGCGGCGGCAGCAGCAGCGGCGGGCTCGGCGACGCCGTGTCGGCCGTCTTCACCCACCACCACCTGCCCGCCGCCAGCCCGCGCCTGCGCGACCGCTGGCTCGACGCGGCCGCGGCCAGCGACGACGGCGCCGCGACGGGCGAGGGGCACGCGGCGGACGAGCGCGACACCGCGGGCGCCGACCTGGACGCCGCGCTGCGCGGCGGCGGCGGCGGCGGCGGCGGCGGGCGGTCGGCGGCGGCGGCGGCGGCGGTGGCCGCGCGGCGGCGCCTGGGCTACCGCCGGCTGGTCGGCGGGCGCGGACTCGGCCCGCCCGACCCGGCGGGGGCGCAGCGCGACCTGGCGCTGGCCGCGGCCGCGGGCGACGGGTACGCGATGTACAACCTGGGGTGGATTTACCTGGAGGGGCCGGACAGCGGCGGCGGCGGCGGCGGCGGCTCTTCTGGAAAAGGAGGGGGAGCGGGGGGCGGAGGGCGGCAGGGCGGCGGCGGCGGCGGCGGCCGCGGCGGCGGCCTGAGCGACGCCGCCGTCCAGGCGGCGCGCGCGCTGTTCGAGAAGGCGGCGGTGCGCGGCGTGCCCGCCGCCATGAACGCGCTGGCCGTCCTGGCCTTTGCCGAGGGCGACAGCCGCGACTTCCGGGCGGACGCGGCCGCTGCGGCCGAGGGCGGCGGCATTGGCGGCGGCGCGGCCGCGGTCGCCACCGCGGCCGCGGCCGCCCCGGCCAGCCCCGAGCTGGCCCGCCAGCGCCGCGCGGCCGCGCGCGCCTACCCGATGCTCATGCGGGCGGCCAACGAGTCCCACCCGGACGCGATGTTCAACCTCGGGCAGCTGTACGCGCGCGGGCTGCTGCTCCCGGGGCTCGAGGAGAAGCAGGCGGAAGAGCAGGCCGAGGCGGCGGGTGCGGCCGCGACCGGGGGCGGCGGGGGCGGGGGCGCGGGCGAGGCAGAAGAAGCAGGGGGGGCGTCGACGGCGGCGGCAGCGTCTGGAGGTGCCGCGACGGGTGCGGCGGCAGCCGGCGCCGCGCCCGAGACCGCCGGCGCAGCTCCAGCCACGGGCGGCAGCGGCGGCTTGGGCGGCCTCTTTGCGTCGGCGCGCCGCCGCCGCAGGCAGCCGGCGACGCCCCAGGCCCCGGCAGCGAGCGCAGCCGAGGCAGCAGTAGAGGCGGCAGCGGCAGCGGCAGCGGCGGCGGCAGCGGCGGCGGCGGCGGCGGCGCCCCCGCCTTCCGCCCCCCGCCTGCTCACCGCCGCCGCCCACGCCGCCGCCCTCTCCTGGTACCGCCGCGCCTACGACGCCGGCCACTGGCGCGCCCCCTTGGAAATGGCGCTGCTGCTGGCCGACGGCGCGCGCGGCGGCGGGCCCGGCCCCGATCCGCCGCCCGACCCGCCGCCCGACTGCAACGCCGCCGACCGTCTGCTGTGGCAGTTCGTCGCCGAGCGCGGCGGCTGGGCCGCCGCGCAGCGGCGCGCTCTGCGCGACGCCGACGCGGGCCGGCTGTGGCCGGCGCTGGCGCGCTATCTCTTGCTGGCGGAGCAGGGGTGCGAGCTGGCGGCGGCCAACGCGGCCTTTTTGCTGCAGCGGGGGTCGAGCGGCGCGGCGCCCGCGCTGCTGCCGCGGCGGCGCCCGGCGGCGGTCGTCGGCGCGGGCAGCATGGCGCGGCCGCCCGGATGGGCGCTCGAGCGGGCCGAGGCAGACGTAGCGGCAGACGCAGGCGGCGGCGGTGCCTCCTCGGCCACGCCTGTGCCGCCGCCGGCAGCCGACCCCGCCGCCGCCGCCGCGCTCGGCCGGCGCGTCGCGCTCTCGGCGGGCGCGCTCGGCGTCGTGCCCGGCCGCGAGCGCGCCCTGCTGGCCGCGCGCCTGCTGCAGCGCTCGGCGCTGCTCAACGCCACGGGCAGCATGGTGGACCTGGGCGGGCTGCTGCTCGAGGCGCCTTGGCTGCTGCTGGATCGAGGGCGACAAGAGAGCGGCGGCGGAGGCGGCGGCGACGACGGCGGCGGCGGCGGCGACAAGGATGACAAGAGCGCGTCGCTGCCGCCGGTGACGCCGGCGACGCATGTTTTGGCGCCTCGCGCGACGGTCGAGGCGGGGACGGCGACCTTTCTGCCCCCCGCGGTCGTGCTCGGCCGCTCTCGCCTCGGCAGCGAGGCGGCGGCCGAGGCGGCGGTCGCGTCGTCGACTTCGTCGTCGTCGTCGCCGTCGTCGTCGTCGTTGTCGCTGTCGTCGCCACCGTCGTCGTCGCCCGCGTCTGCGGTCGAGACCCTGCCGCTGGACGCCTTTCCCTGGACGCGGCCCGGGTCGCGCCTCGTGGCCGAGGGCCCGAGCGTGCAGGGCGGCAGGGAGGTAGAGAGGGCAGGGTATGGCGCCAAGGCAGAGGAGGGGGAGGAGGAGGGCGGCGACGACGACGACGGCGACGACAACGACGTCGAGGACAAGAAGGAAGGGGGCGAGGCCAAGGAGGAGGGGGAGGGCGATGACGCGGCCCCCTCCGGGCAATCGGCGGATCACGAGGACGACGACGATCGCGTCGACCCGCAGCAGGAGCAGCAGCAGCAGCAGCTGCGGCAGCACCAGCACGAGGCGTTCGAGGAGGCGGAGGAGGACGAGGGGGATGGGGCCCGCGCGGCAGCCGCCGCCGGCCGCCGCCGCCGCCGCCCGCGCCGCCGCCGCCGCTACACGATCCTGCGCCTCCTCGGGCTGGTCCGGCAGCTCGTCGCCGCCGACTTTGCCGGCGGCGTCGGCGAGCTGGAGCCGCTCGACGCTGCCGGCGACCACGGCGACCACGGCGTCCAGGAGCCAGAGGAGGAGGAGCAGGAGGACGAGGCGGGGCGCGGGGAGCAACGGGAGGAGGGGCGGCGCGGCGCCGCGGCCGCCGCTGCCGCTGCACCTGGTGCCCGCGGCGGCGAGGACGCCAAGATAGACCCCAAAGGAGCCCGCCGCTCGCCTTTGACGCATTCCGCCCCAGCCGGTCGCGCCGCGCGCGCCCGCGGCAAGGCGGCCCGCGTCGAGCCTGCCGCCGCCGCCGCCAACCTCGCCGCCGCCGCCGCCGCCGTCTCGCTGCCGCCGGAGGACGCCGCCGCCGTCGCCGCCGCCTGGTTCGAGCTCGCGGGCGATTTGGGCGACACCGAGGGCCACTGGCAGCTCGCGTGGATGTACGCGCGCGGCGGCCGGGCCGTCGCGCGCGCCGCGGCGGTCGAGACATCCTCCGGTGGGGGGCAAGAGGAGGAGGAGGAGCAACAGGAGGCGGAGGCAGCGGCGGCGGCGGCGGCAGCGGACGGCGACGGCGGCCGAGGCGGCGGCGGCAACCTCAAAAGCAAGCCCCCTCCTGCGCTTGTCGCCGCCGCCCCGACCGACGGTGCCGCCGCCGCGGCCCCTCGCCCCCCCAACCACGTCCCGGACGCCGACCGCGCCATGGCCGACGCGCTCATGCGCGCGGCGCTCGAGGCCGACGGCGACTACAGCGAGCGCCGCGTCGCGCTGCGCGCCCTGCGGGCCGCGCTGGCGGCCGAGCGCGCCGCCCTGCGCGCGTTCGGCCCGAGGCCCGTGGCCGCGGCCGCGCGCTTCCTGGCGGGCCTGGTGTGGGGCGGCGACTCGCGCGCGGCCGCGGCCGCGGCGTCGGCGGGCCTGGTCGGCGGCGCGGACGAGGCGCGGACGCCGACGTCGACGACGCCGCCGCCGACGACGACGCCCGCGCGGCACCTCGCGGGAGGCGGCGGCCGGGCGGTCGCGAGGAGCGGGCCGCCGCGCCTGCCGCTCCCGGCGGTCGTGCTCCGCGCCGAGGACTCGGCGTGGCCGCCGTCGTTTTATGCGGGCGGCGAGGACGCCGAGGCGCGCGTCGCCGTCGCGTCCCCGGCCGCCGAGGCCGCCGCCGCGTTCTGGCAGTGGGCCGCGCGCTCCGACGCGGAGGACCTGCTGCTGGCGCTGCTCGTCCCCGCGCTCGCGGGCGTGCTCTGGGCGCGCGGGAGGCGGCAGCAGGGCGCGCAGGCGCGGGACAACGAGGCGCGGCGGCGGTGGCAGCGGGATCAGGCGCAGCAGCAGCAGCAGCCTGGAGCGGCGGAGGCGGCGGCAGAGGCGGCGGCAGCGGCAGCAGCGGCGGCAGCAGGGGCGGCGGCGGGGGCGGGAGCAGAGGGTCTCCGGCATCGGCGGCCGCACCGCCTGCCTGACGCGGGCGCTGAACCTGAAGCGGAAGCGGTGGGCGGCGCTCCTTGATCAAAAACAAACACACGTGGTAAAAAAAAAAAAAAATAGAAACATCACGAACCGAATTTTTATCGCGGCTCTTTCCGACGCGGCGGCGGGTCGTCCCCCGTTGACGCCGCCGATACGGCCGACAGTCGCCGCCGCCGCCGCCGCCCCCCCCCCCGCCCGTGCTCCTCCTCCGCCGGCGCCGCAGCACGCAACCAATGCGCCGCGCGCTGGTTCCACGCGCGCCGCGCCGCCAGGCGCGCGTAGGGCCTGCGCCGGTCGCCCCCCTCCTCCTCTGCGTCGGGGGCGCCCGCGCGTCGACGGCGAGCGCCCGCGCGCTCGACACGAGGGCGTGCAGCTCCCTCTGACGCGGGTCGGAGGCGGCGGCGGCGGTGACCTTCTGATTTTGGGCTAAAGGGCTTTGCGCGCCCAAGTTGTATGATTGAGGAACCAAACTCGATCGTGGGTTCGTGTGGAGGGCACCGCGCAACTCGGCGAGACCCGGCGGCGGCGGCGACCTGTTGCAGCGACGGCGAGCGCGCGCGACGGGGCCGGCAACGTCGTCCCGTCTCCGAAGACTTGAACGCCCTCCTCCCCCTTGCGACGTCGCACACATCGCGCCCCGGGGCGCGCGCCCCCTTTCTCCTCTACCAAATCCCATTCTCCCTCATAACCGGCCATCACTTGCACACACCACCACAGCAACAAGACTCTGACTCCAAAACTCTAGGGCGGGTACCCACAAATAAGATCCCCTTTCCCCTTTTCTTCCGCGCGGACGCGTCCTCCTTGTCCATCCCCAAAACGTAACCACCTGCGCGAGCTCCATCTCGATCGATTTCTTAAACCATGGGCGCAATTACTCCTCAACCCCCGTTCCGGCGCGGCAAAACGAAATCACAAGCGGGATCGGCGCCGGGCCAAATCGTCGGCGCCGGCGGCGGCCACCTCGTCATCGCCGCCCACGCCGACGGCACCCGCCCCGCCCACGCCCACGCCCATGCCCAATCCCCCGGCGCCCGTCGTCCGCGCCCGCCCCCGCCCCCGCCCGCCCGCCCCACCCGGCGCGCCCCGCCCCGTCTCCTCTGCGCCCTTCTCGTCGCGGCCGCCGCCCTCGCCGCCTACGCCAACGCCCTCGGCGGCGAGTTCGTGTTCGACGATTTTTACGCCATCGTCGGCAACGGGGACGTCTTTCCGCCGCCGCACGGGGACGGCGCCGCCGCATCCGCCGCGGGCGGGGGGGCGCCCCCGCGCCCGCTGCCGCCGCTCGGCGCCCTGCTGCGGCACGACTTCTGGGGCCAGCCGATGGCGAGCGACCAGTCGCACAAGAGCTACCGGCCCGCGACCGTGCTGCTCTTCCGCTGGACGCTACAGCTGCACCGGCGCCTCCCCCGCCTCCACGGGGGCGCTGCGGACCTTTCGGCGCCCGCCCGGGACCCCGACCCGCTCCCCTTCCACGCGCTCGCGGTGCTCCTGCACTGCCTGGCGAGCGTCCAGGTCTTCTGGGTCGCGGCGCTGCTGTTTGGCCGGCGCGCCGCCGCCGCCGCCGCCGCCGCTGCGAAACAGGCCCCCCCCCGCTCCAGCGGCGGCGGCGGCGGCGGCGGCTTCGGCGGCTTCGGCGGCTTCGGCGCCGCCGCCAACGCCCCGTTGGCCGCCCCCTTGGCCGCCGCCCTGCTGTTCGCCCTCCACCCCGTCCACACCGAGGCCGTCGCGGGCGCGGTTGGCGCGGCCGAGCCGTTCGCGGCGTCGCTGGCGCTCGCGGCGCTGCGCCTTTATTGCTCGGCCGCCGACTGGGACGGGGGCGGGGCGGCCGGGCGCGGCGGCGGCCCGCGCCGCCGCCACCGACACTGGGCGCGCGTCGCCGGGGCGCTCGCGCTCGCGCTGCTCTCGGCGTTGGCCAAGGAGGTCGGCGCCTCCGTCCTCGGCGCGATGGTCCTGTACGACGTGCTGCTGGCGCTGCCGCCGCCGCCGCCTTCCTCGCCTCTGCCCTGGTCGCCGCCGCCGCGATCGCCGCGAGCGCCGCGCCGCGAGCGCCCGGGCCCTCGCCGCCGGCAGCTCCTGCGCGCCCTGGCCTGCGCCTCGGCCCTCGCGCTGTACGTCGGCCTGCGCGTGCGTGTGGCCTCGTCCCCGACGCAGGACGGCGGCGCCGGCGGCGGCGGCGGCCACCTGGTCCGCGTCTTCCGTCGCGTTGAGAACCCGATCGCCTTTGAGCCCGACCCGGCCTCCCGCCTCTTTTCCACCTTGCACCTGCACGCCCTCTACGCCGGGCTCCTGGCCTTTCCGCTGCGCCTGTCGGCCGACTGGTCGTTCGAGTGCGTGCCGGTCACGCGGGCGCCGTGGGCGGCCGACCCGGGCCAAGGGCCGATCCTTCTACTCCACCACGGGCGCTGGTTGGCGCTTTACGCGGCGCTTGCGGCGGTGGCGGTCGCGGCCCGCCCGCTGGGGCTCGCCCGGGGCCTGCTGGCCGCGTGGTGGCGCGCCGTGACGGCGCGCGGAAAATGCGGCGGCGACCAAGGCGACGACGGCGACGGAGAGGACGACGACGAGCGCGACGGCAAGAGCGCGGCAGCGTCAGCCGCCGGCGTCGCGGTCGGCGGTTGCGGCGGCGGCGGTTGCGGCGGCAGCGACGGCGGCGCGTGCGCCCGCTGGCGCCTCTTTGTGGTCGCCGGCCTGATCGTCGCGCCCATTTTTCCGGCCTCGAACGTGCTGTTCTACGTCGGCACCTACATCGGCGAGCGCCTGCTGTACCTGCCCTCGGTCGGCTTTTGCCTGCTGCTCGCCGACGCCCTCGTGCCGCCGCCGTCGCCGCCCCTCGCCCCGCCGAGCGCCGCCGCCGCCGCCGGCCGCCGCCGCCCCTCGGCCCCCGCCCTCGGCCTCCTCCTCGTCCTCTGCGCCTACGCCGCCCGCACCGTCGCCCGCAATCGCGACTGGCGCGACGAGCCCCGGCTCTTCGCCGCCGCCCTGCGCGTCTGCCCGCGCTCGGCCAAGGCGCTGCTGAACTCTGGGATCCTGGCGCGGCGCAGGGGCACGGCCGCCGGATTCGACGCGGCGCTCGACCTCTTTTCGCGCGCGCGCGCGGTGGACCCGACCTACTGCGAGGCTTCTCACTGGATCGGGCTGACGCTCGTGGAAAAAGGCATGGTCGAGGGGCTCGTCGCGTCGCGCGCGCTGTCGGTGCTCGAGGGGCGCAGACGCAGAGGGCCGCCGCCGCCCGGGCGCGCCTCGGCCGCCCTCGCCGCTGCCGCCTCGGCCGCGTCGGCCGCCGCCGCCGCCGCCGCGGACACCTGCGCGCGAGGGATGGCGGAGCTGCACGAGGGCGGGCTGCGCTGCAAGTACGTCGCGGCGCAGTCGCTGCAGGCGCTCAACCGCCTGTACGCGGGGGCGGGGGCGGCGGCGGCGGCGGCAGCGGCGGCGGCGGTTGGCGGCGGCGGCCAAGGCCCCGGCATCCAAGCCGCGCTGGCGCTCACGGGCGGCGCCGGTCCCACCGAGCTCCTGGCTGAGTGGGCCGGCGTGCTCGCGGACCCGGCGGTCTCGCGCGCGGGCGAGGCGTGCGCGGCCTACGAGGACGCGGCGCTCGCCGTCGCGACCGGGGCGGCAGAGCCGTTTTTCGTCGCCGGCAGCGGCGGCGGCGGCGGCGGCGGCGGCGGCACGGACGAACGCCGGCGGCGGCCCCCGCATCGGCGCGGCCGCCCCCGCACGACGCCCCCTGCCCCGCGCGCGTGCGTCGCGTCCCTCCTGTCGCGCTGCGCCGATGCCCTCGGCCGCGCCGAGCGCGGGGAGGTCGCGCCCGGCAGCCTTGCGGAGGTCAACATGGCGCGGGCGGCGGGGCGCGGCGGCGGCGGCAACGGAAGCGGCGGCGGCGACGACGGTCGCGCCTGCGGCGTCGCCCTCGCGAGCGGCGACGGCCCGCTCCTCCGGGACGGCGCCGCTCTGCTGCGCGACTGCGTGGCGATGCGGCGGCCGGTCTACCTGGCGCTCTCCGATGGCGGCCGCAACCTGTCGTCGTCGTCCTCGTCGCCGGCCGTCAAGCGGGCGGCGTACGCCTACCTTGCGGCGCTCGCGGCGCCGGGAGCGGCGGCGCCGGGAGCGGCGGCGGCGGCGGCGGCTGGGCGGGAGGCAGCAGTAGGGGCGGGCGCCGCGCGCTGCCGGACGGCGGGCACCGTCGCCGCCGCCGCCGCCACGGGCGAGGAGGACGAGAGCGGGGCCCTCGCCCCTTCGCCCCACCAGCGCCTGATCCACGCCCTGCAGGTGGCGGACCCGCACGACGCCTGGCTGCAGGCGGAATGGGCCGAGTCCGTGCTGGCGGCGGCGGCGGCGGCGGCAGGAGCGGGCGAGGAGGGCGGCGGCGGCGGCGGCAAGACGGAAGCGGCGGCGGCGGCGGCGGCGCCGGCCATGACGACGGCGGCCAGCACCACCACCACCACCACCGCCGCCGAGCATTTCGAGGCCGCCGGCCTGCTGCTGCTCCGCGACGTGTCGCGACGGACCGCGGCGCCCAAGCCGTCGTCCCCCGTCGAGGGCGGCGCGCGGTGGCACCGCGTGCTGCACCCGGACCCAGGAGCTTGGAGCGACGGCGGCGACGACGACAGCGACGACGACGGCGAGGGCGACGGCGAGGGCGATGGCGGCGGCGAGGAGGACGGTCAGGCGCCGGCAGTCCCCCTTCCCCTGGCGCTGCGGTCGGCCACGCGCTTCCTGTCGCGCCGCCTGGAGCTGTCTGGCCAGCAGGAGGACCCGGCCCGTTGCGGCCTGCACCAGCGCATGTGCCACGCGCACTTTCACCTCGGGGGCCTGCTGTTGGCGGCCGACCGAGGAAGGGGCGGAGGCGGCGGCGGCCGCGACCGACACGGCGCGGCGGCCTCAGCGGCGGCGGCGGCGGTGCGCAACGGCCGCTCGTGCGAGCGCTCGCTTAGAGCCGAATGCCCGCCGCACGCGGACGAGCTGCGGCGGGCGGTGCACTTTTGATCGTGTTACTCTCGTACTTGTACGATCCGTCCGTCATGTCAAAACTCAACCATCGAACTCCTCGATTGATCGCCCCGACGATTCTGTTCCGCTAAACCGCTCCCCCTCTTCTCCCAAAGGCAAAGAGAATGGCCGCCGACATCAAGCGCGTCCGCTGGACGCGCGACGTGTACGAGCCGTCGGACGACAGCTTCCTGCTGGTCGACGCCCTGCACGCGCGCCTCCGCGAGTTGCATCGGCGGCGACAACGCGCCGACGCCGCCGGCGCCGCCAAGAGCGCCGCCGCCCCCGCTCCCGCTCCTCGTCCCCCTGGCTGGCCCCGCGTCGCCCTGGAGATCGGCTGCGGCAGCGGCTACGTCATCACGTCCCTCGCGCTCCTGCTGCGGGAGGCAGAGGGCGCAGCAGCCGCAGGGGGAGGACAAGGATCGCGACAACAGTCGAGCCCGCCGCCGCCGCCGCCGCCGCGCCTGCTGCTGGCGACCGACTTCAGCGCGCCCGCGCTCGCCTCGACCGCCGAGACGCTGGCCGCGCACGGCCTGCGGCCGGGCGCGGACGTCGAGCTGGTGCAGGGTGACATGCTGGACGCGCTGCGCAGGCGGCTGCGCGGCGTCGTTGACCTGCTGGTGAGTTTTTCTCTCTTTGCTTTGCTTGGCCGGTTGGCCAGGAGCGCCCGCCCCGTCTTTTGTCCCTCTGTCACGCACGCGCGCGCCAACGCCAAAGCGGCATCCGACGAAATCGCGCTCTTTACCCCTCAAAACCACACACCAGGTCTTCAACCCGCCATACGTTCCCACCCCGGACGACGAAATGGTGGCGCCCGTGCTCGGCGGATCGGCCGGCAACGGCGACGGCGACGGCGGCGGGGCGGGCGGCGGCGGGCTTGGCATCGTCGCCGCGGCGTGGGCGGGCGGCGACCGCGGCCGGCGCGTGGTGGACCGCCTGCTGCCGCAGCTGGGCGAGCTGCTGTCGGACGAGGGGGAGGCGTTCGTGGTCGCCGTGGAGGAGAACGACCCGGCGGACATGATCCGCGCGGCGGTGGACACTGACGAGGACGGGGCAAGGGCGGCGGCAGGGACGGCGGCGGCGGCGGCGGCGGCAGCATTAGCAGCAGCAGGGGCGGGCGGGCGCCAGGAGGGCGGCGGGTTGCCGCGACGGGCGGCTGGCGGCGCTAAACCTCCCTGCTGGGCCCGGAGCACGAGGCCCCTGAGGGGCGAGGTCTTCGTGCGTCGCCCGGCGGACGAGGAGGCGCTGTGCGTGCTGCGGTTTTTTCGCGGAGGGCGCGAGGGGGACGGCGGCGCCGGCGAGTCGACGGCCGGCTGGGGAGCTGCGTAGAAACTAGCCGGCTTGCTCTTTCAAGGCTGAAGAGGCAAAGAGCTCTTCATCAAGCTTCGTGCGTCGCGCCCCATCGGCCCGCGCGCGCGCGCGCGACACACACACAAATCCGAGTTTTCCCCTCGCTCTCTCCTCTGCTCCCTCACCCGCCACTTTTCCCCCGATGGTCCGCTACAAGAACCGCTACCTGGTCATGCGCGCCGAGTTCAAGGACGGCAAGCGCCCGAGTGCTTTGTCCGCGACCCACGGCACCGGCGACCCACGCCAGCCGTCGACGCAGGCGCTCACGGCCGCGTGCCGCGACGCCGTCGGCGCCGCGCTCGGCGCCGCCGCGCTCGCGGCCGCCGTGCCCGCGCTCTCGGTCCGCTTCCACGCTGCCACGAGCGGCGTGTGCGTCGTGCGCTGCCCGCGCGACGGCCACGACCGCCTGGCCGCCGCCCTGTGCCGGCGCGTCACGCTCGTGGCGCTGCGCTCGGCGTCGCTCGCGCTGCTGTCGGTGCAGGGCGCGACCCGGACGGCGCGGGCGGCGGCGCTCGCCGGCCACTGGCGGCTGCTAGCGGCGGCGGCGGCGGCCGCGGCTGTCGAGGCGGGCGGCGGCGCGCAGGGCGGGGGCGGCGCGGGCGCGCCTGCCCGGGGCGAGGGCAACCCCTCGGAGGAGGCGAGGCGAGCGGCGCAGGCGCAGTTGCGCGAGCGCAAGCGCAGGCGACAGGACGGGGCGCTGGCGGCGGCAGCGGCGGCCGACGCGCTGCGGCTCGCCTCGTGCGACCTGTGATAGATTGGTTTGATTTGATTGGTTGATTCATTGCATGCCGCCACTTCGGACGCGGCCTTTTTGTGGATTTTGTTCGGTCTTTTTTGCATCCCGACGAACAGACGAAACGAGTAATTCTGCACCCAACCAAAGAAAGCAACTCGTTGGAAGAAGGACGATGACCGAAGACACAGGGGGGCGCACACGAAACGCTCGCGCTCAAACGTCGGCCGAGGCGCGGCAGTCGCCGCCGCCGCCGCCGCCGCCTCCCCCGCCGCATTTGTCGGCCGTCGCCACGGCGTCCGCGCCCGAAAAGTCGAGGACGCGGGCCACACGCCGCGTGCGCAAGCGCGCCGCCAGCACGGCGGGGGAGTCCTTGCCAGCGCCGCCGCCGCTGCCGTCGTCGGCCCGACAGCGGGGAAGGGGCGCCGGCGGCGGATGCAGGAAGGCCGCCGCCGCCGCCGCGACGGGCGTCGAGAGAAGGGCGGCCGACTCGGCGCGGCGCTCGGACACGTCTTCAAAGTAGGCGCACGCATCTTCCAGGGCGCGGGCGCTGGGCGGGGAGGCGGGCCGCGCGTCGAGCGCGATGCCGTTGCTGTCGTCGCCGTCGCCGTCGCCGTCGCCGTCGCCGTCGCCCGCCTCGTCCTCCGACCCCTCCTCGGCGGCGGCGACGACATTTGTGTCCTTGCCTGCGCCCACACACCCCGCCTCCTCCTCCTCGGTGGACGCGGCCGCCGCGGCTCCGTCGGGGCCGGCCGCTCCGCCCTTTGCCTCGACCACCGCCGCCGCTGCCGGGCCCCCGTCCCGCCCCCCAGCTTGACCGGGCGCTGCGGCCGCCGCCGCCGCCGCCGCCGCCCGCGCCGGCCCCAGCCCCGCCGCCTTTTTGTCGCCGTCCTCATCGTCGTCCTCGCCCTCGCCGCCGCCGCCGCCGCCGCCGCCCCAGCCCCCCTGGCAACTCATGCCCTCCACGCCCCCGCGCTCCTCCTCATCGCCCGCCTCCTCCTGCCCCCCGCCCTGCTCTCCCGCCTGCCCGCCCCCCGCCCCCGGCGCCACCCCCAGCATCTGCCGCCGCGTCGCCGCGTCGGCCGACCGCAGCCGCCGCATAAAGTCCAGCGACCCGGCCTCCGCCGCCTCGCGCTCGGCCGCCATCTTGGCCCGCTCCGCGCGCTCGGCCGCCAGCCCACCCCGCGCCCACGCCCCGGCGAGCCGGCGCTCGTCGGGGAAGACGGGGCGGTCGTCCAGGTAGGACAAGAGCGGCAGCGCGCTGACGAGGCGCCGGCGGTAGTTGGGAGTGGCGGAGACGGCGGGGTTGCCTTTTAGGTAGAGGACGCGCAGGCGCGGGCAGGCCCTGGCGACCGCGTCGGCGAGGGCCGGGTCGGACAGGCGGTTGCCGGAGAGGTCGAGGGTGCGGAGGAAGGGCGCGGCGTCGTCGGGGTCGGGGGGCGCGCAGGAGGACGAGAGGGAGGAGGAGGCGTCCGAGGCACGGGCGCCGCCGGGCGCCGGCGGGGCCTCCTCTTGCGGCGGCGGCGGGGCCGCCTCCTCTTGCCGCTGCTGCTGCTGCTGCTGCTGCTCCTGGCGCCGGCCGAGCGCGCGGAGCGGGGCCAGCGCGGCGTCGAGGCAGGAGAGGTCGTTGCCCGCGGCCTCGAGGGCCGTCAGGCTCGGGAGGTGCTGGACGCCGTCGAGGGATGCGAGGCGGTTGCCGCTGACGTTGAGCTTTTCGAGGCGCGGGCAGGGCGTCCGGCGAATAGGCAGCAGGGGCGGCGGGGTCGAGGCGGCGGCGGCAGCGTCGGCGGCGGTCTCGCTGCCGGCGGCGGCGGCCTCGGTACCGTCGCCGTCAGCGGCGGCGTCGGTCGCGCCCTCTGCCTCGTACAGCCCCTCGAGCGACGCGAGGCAGTTGTTCTGCACGTACAGGCACCTGAGGAGCGGCAGGCCCCCGACGCCGCTGCCGACGTCCCCCCCTTCCTGCTCCTCGCCCACGCCATCGGCAGCGCCAGCAACAATGACGGGCGCGCGCGCCAGCGCGAGCAGCGGCGGGAGGCCGCGCAGCGACGAGAGGGCGTTGCCGTCGGCAAAGAGGGCGCGCAGCCCTGTGTACGCGGCCAGGCCCCCGAGCTCGGAGAAGCCCTTGTTGGACAGGTAGAGGCGGTCGTTGAGGGCCGGGGTGCGGTAGCAGTCGCTGTGCTCGGCGCACAGGTCGCGCAGGGCGCGCTCGGACATGACGATCGCCATTTTTTTGTTTGGGTTTCGGGTTTCGGGGCCTCTTGTGTGCGCCGGACGGCCGTTTTCGTCTGTCGGCGGCGTCCTCTTGGTCTGCGTTTGATTTCTTCTGTGCGTCCTTCTTTTCTTGTGCGAGCGCGCGCGAGGCGTCGCGGCTTGTGTGAGCGACGTGTGTATATCTGTGCGCGCGCGTGCGGAAGGAGCAAGGGCAAGACAAGAAGGGGGGGCGGCGCATCAAGAAACGACAAAGCGGGTCTCGCTCGCGCCGCCGCGAGCGGCACAAAAGAGAGCGGCGCCCAGTGATCGACGGCATCTTGGCGTCACATCTCAACAGCTTTCTTGGAGATGACTACCACATCCAGTCGCAATCGCACGTCCGGATCACTACCATACATACCGCCCGCCCGCCTGAGCAGCCAGCAGCCACCACCATGGCGCCGCCCGCCGCGATCGCGGACGGGCACACCGTGAGAAAGGAGGGCCCGCTCGCGGGCGACGACGACGACGCGCCTTTCAACGTTGAGCTCAATCGCGCCTTCTGCGCCATGCCCGAGACCATCTTCCAGACCATGTCGACGCTCGCGGCCGAGCACCAATGCGTCAAGTAGGTCGTTTTCTCGCCGCTGCCGCCACCGCCCTCGTCGCCGTCGCTGGCCCGCCGACGCGCGCGCGCGCCCTCTCACGCCCCCGCTCCCCGCCCGCTTCCTTCCCGTCTAGGCGGCCAGAGTCTGGCCCCAGGGGACCAGCGGCCCGCTCCCTCCATGCCTGCCACGCTCGACCGACGAGAACAACCCTTTCTACCCCCAAAATCCACAACCGTCCGCATCAACCCGATCCCAACAACAAAAAAACTAAAAAACCAACAGCCTCGGCCAGGGCTTCCCCGAGCAAGAAGGCCCTGCCGAGATGAAGGCCGCCGCCGCCGACGCGCTCGCCACCAAGTCCAACCAGTACCCGCCGATGCTCGGCGTGCCCGAGCTCCGGCAGGCGGTCGCCGCGCACGCGGCGCGGCACAGCGGGCAGCGCGGCGTCAGCGCCGACGGGGCCGGGGGCGGGGGCGGCGGCGGCGTTCTGGTGACGAGCGGCGCGACGGAGGGCATCGCCGCCGCGCTCGCGGGGCTGTGCAACCGCGGCGACCGGGCGGTGGTGTTCGAGCCGCTGTACGACGCGTACGCGGGCGCGGCGGCGGCCGCGGGCGTGGAGCTGGCGCCCGTGCGGCTTCGGCCGCCGGCGTGGGCCCTGCCGCCGCCCGCCTTCGCGGGCGCGGACGGGCCCGAGGCCGAGGCCGAGGCGGCGGCGGCCGAGGCCGAGGCAGAGACGGCGGAAGAAGCGGCGGCGGCGGAAGCGGGAGGGGACGACGGCGACGCCCGCGTCGGCGGCGCCGGCGGGCGGGGCGAGCTCGGGCGCGCCTTTTTTCCGGGCGGCGGCCGGCCCCACGCCAAGCTCGTGATCCTCAACACGCCCCACAACCCGACGGGTAAGGTCTTTTCGCGCGCCGAGCTCGCGCGCGTCGCCGCCTTTGTCCGGCGCGCGGGGGGGTGCCTGGCGCTACTGGACGAGGTGTACGAGCACCTGGTGCACCCTCCTCCCGCGGCGGAGGAGGGGGACGGAGATAAGGCGTCCGCTGGTGGTGGTGCGGACGATGGCGTCCCTGCGGGAGGAGGAGGAGGGGGAAAAACGGCCGGCGCCGCCGGCGCTCCGGCGTCAGCGGCGTCGGCGGCGCAAACGGTGGCGGCGGCGGCGGCGGCGGCGGCGGCGGCGACAGACCCGGCAGAAAGCGCAGCGGCGGCCCTCCCCCCGCCGCCGCACCCGCACGAGCACGTCTCCCTGTGCACCCTCCCGGGCATGAACGCCCGCTGCGTGCGCCTGGGCAGCGCGGGCAAGACCTTCTCCTTCACGGGGTGGAAGGTAGGGTGGGCCACGGGGCCAGACCGCCTGCTCGCGCCCATGGCCAAGGCGCACCAGTTTTTCACCTTCACGGTCCCGCCGGCGCTCCAGCACGCCGTTGCGCACGGCCTCGACCGCTGCCGCCCCTTTTACGAGGGCCTCGGGCGCGAGCTGGCGGCGCAGCGGCGCGCGCTGGCGCCCCGCCTGGCGGCGATCGGGTTCGGCGTGCTTCCCGCGACGGCGACTTATTTCCTGGTGGCGGACGCGCGCGCGTTCGCCTCGCCGTGCGAGGACGACGCGGCCTTCTGCCGCCGGCTCGCGGCCGAGGGCGGCGTGGCGCTGATCCCCGTGTCGGCGTTCTACCTGCCGACCGAGGAGACGGGGCGGCCGGCGCCGCCGCGCGCGCTCGTCCGGTTTGCCTTTTGCAAAAGTCCCGAGGCGCTGGACGCGGCCGTGGGGCGGCTGGAGGCGTACCTGGGGCGGCCGGGGCGGCCAGGGCCGGGCGCGAGGGGGGACACGGCGTTCGCGGCAGAGGCGGCGGCGGCGGCGGCGCGAGGGGGCTTGTGATATATGTTGTGATATTGCGAGACTGGATCGACTTTGTTTTGTTCTCTCCAAGCGGCTCGAGCGGCGTCGTGCGGCGTCGTGCGGCGTCGGCGATCAGCAAACGCGGCGATACACATCGGCAGCGTTATTACCGCCCGCCCCCCACCCCTCCTCATTCACGTGACACAATCTCCGTCGCCTGCCGCTTGTCCGAACAAACACATCCGATCCACAGACGCGACGACAACGCCTCCCTCTCCTCGAAGAATTGAAAACAAAAACAGCATCATCTGATCTGTGGCGCGCGCGCGCGCGCTGTGTCGCGCCCAGGCGCGCGTTTCCTCACGTCACGTCGCAAATGTCTCTCGCGCCTGGGCCCCTGCCTGACCTCCACCGCCCTCGCGCCGGGCGCCCGCGCCACGATTGCTCTTCTGCGCTCCTTCATCTGCGCGCGCCCGCGCGCGCCCACGCCCGGCGGCCCCCTAGCTGCTCCCTCGCGCCCCCCCGAGGAGCGCTGCTGCGCGTGCACCAGGCGAAAGACGACCTGTACATCGCCCGGGAGCTCAGCGCGCACGCGGGTGAGTGGATGAACGGAAGGGCGTCCGTTCAAGCGCGCGGCGTCGTCGTCGTCGCCGCCGTCGCCGCCGTGCCGCCGCGCCGTCGGGCTCACACTTCTTTTTCCCAACCTCTCCCGAAACAGCCTCCCGCGTGAACAACAGCAGCGGCAGCAGCAGGAGAAGCAACCAGCCCAGGAGCCCCACCGGCGGCCAGCAGGACGGCGACGGCAACGCCAGCGGAGGCGACGCCGATCGCCGCGCCGCCCTGCGCGAGGACGCCGCCACCACGGCCGCCGCCGCCGCCGCCGCCATGCCGCCGCCGCCGCCCCAGCAGCAGGACTGCGCCCCCCCGCCGCACCCGCACCCGCACGACCACGAGCTGCTCCTGCGGCTGGCGCTCGGCGCGGCGGCCGCCCAGTCCTCGGGCTCCGGAGCCCTTTCGGGCGGCGGCGCACGCACGGCCCCGGCGGCCGCAGCCGCCGCCGCCCTCGCCGGCTTTTCCCTCTCGTCTGTCCGCCCGCCCTGGCTCCCGGCGAACGCGGCGGCGGCGGCCCCCCCCGCCCAGCAAACCACCCAAACGCCGCCGCCGCCGCGCCTGCTGCTCTGCCCCTCCCTCGTGGTCTTCTCGGGCGGGACCGCCTTCAACTCGGTCGCGGGGCCGTTGAGGCACCTGACCACCGCCGTCGCGCACGTGCTGCCCGTCTCGGACGACGGCGGCTCCACGGCGGAAATCGTCCGGGTGCTCGGAGGTCCCGCGGTCGGCGACATCCGCTCGCGCTGCCTGCGGCTGGCGGACGACGGCGACGCCGAGGCGCGCGCGGTCAAGCGGCTGCTGGCGCACAGGCTGCCGTCCGGGGCGCGGAGCTCCTCTGGGGGCCTGTCGGGCGGGGGGGCGGGGGCGGGCGGGGGGCCGGGCGCGGGCGCTTTTCTCGGGGGCGGCGGCGGCGGCGGCTCGGCGGCGGCGGCGGCGGAAGCGGCGGCGGGCAGCGCGGGCGGCGCGGCGGGCGGCCGGGCGGAACACAGAGGCGGCGCGGCCGACGACCGCGCGCGGCTCGAGTGGTACGAGGTGGTCGAGGGGCGCCACCCGCTGTGGCGGGGGGTGTCGGAGCCGTACAAGCACGTCATCCGCGCCTTCCTGCTGCACTTCCACACGCAGATCATGGCGCAGGCGGCCGTGCTGAGCCCGCCGGACGGCGCTTGGGGGAACGGGGGCGGCGGCGCGTCGCACGCCCGCCCGCCGCCGACGTTCAACTTCACAAACGGCTCGGTCGGCAACTTTTTCTTCGCCGGCGCGCGCACCTTTTTCCGCTCGCTCGAGTCGGCGGTTTTCTTGTTCTCGCGTGTGGCGCGCATCCCCGAGGGCAGCCTGGTGCTGCCGGCCATCTGCACGGAGGAGAGGATCACGCTCGGGGCCGAGCTCGAGGACGGGACGGTCGTCCGCGGGCAAAACGCAATCAGCCACCCTTTACCCCTCCCGGCGGCCGCGGCGGCGGCGGCGGCGGCAACGGGCGCGGCGGCGGCGGCGGCGGTGGCGCCCTTCTCCTCCCCTTCTTTCCTCGCGGCTGGGCGCGCTGCCGGAGGTGCCGCCGCCGGCCCTGGCGGTCCTCGGACGGAGGGCGGCAGCCCCGCGCGCGTGGCGGCGCTCTCAGGCGACGAGGACGACGACGAGGACGGCGACGGGGGCGGCGAGCGCGGCGCCGCCGCCGCGCTGCCCCTCTTTGGCGAGCCCGCGCCCGCCGACGACGGCGGCCGCCTCGTCGTCGACAAGCGCGCCGCCTCCTGCCCCCCCTTGCCCGCGCCCGTGCGCCGCGTCTTCTACCTGTCGCGCGAGGGGACGGGGCGCGAGCACGAGGTGTCCCCCCGCGCGAACCCGAGGGTGACGGGCGAGCTGGCGCGGTGCGACGCGGTCGTCTACGCCATGGGGTCTCTCTACACGTCGATCTGCCCGGCGCTGTGCCTGGAGGGCGTGGGGGAGGCGGTGGCGGCGCGCGGGGAGCGCGCGGCCAAGGTGCTGGTGCTCAACGGGACGCACGACCGCGAGACGTCGCTCGCGCGGGGCAGGGCGGCGGCGGGCGCGGGCGCGGGCGCGGGCGCGGGCGGCGGCGGCGGCCCCGACGGCGGCGGCGGCGGCGGCGGCGCTCCCGGCGCTTTGCGCCCGCCCGGGCCCATGACGGCGTCGGACGTCGTGCGCGCCGTCGTCGACGCGCTCAACCGCTCGCGCCCGCCCCGGCGCAGGCGCACGTCGACGGCCGTCGCGCGAGCGGGCGGCGGCGGCGGCGGCGACGGCGGCGGCGGAACCGCCAATGCCGCCGCCGATGGGAGCGCCGCCGCTGCGCCGCCGCCGCCGCCGCCGCCGCCGCCCGGCCCGCACAGTCTAAACCACCCTCCCTCGGCCTACGTGACGGCGCTGATCGTGCCGCGCGGCGGGGAGATCGAGGTCGACCGCGAGGAGCTGGCGCGCCTGGGCGTGACGACGGTCGTCGAGGTGGACGCCACGGTCGAGGAGGAGGGCGAGGAGCAACAGGGTGGGGAGGAGGAGGAACAGGGGGCGCCCTCGCCGCCGCCGCCGCGGGCGGGAGCGCAAGGGAGGGGGGCGGAGGAGGGCGAGGAGCAACAGGGTGGGGAGGAGGAGGAACAGGGGGCGCCCTCGCCGCCGCCGCCGCGGGCGGGAGCGCAAGGGAGGGGGGCGGCGGCCAGCGGCGGCGGCGTCGGCGCCCGCGCCGCCGGCCGCGGCAAGCCGGCGCCCGAGCCTCGCCCTTCCTCCGCCTCCCCGCGCCCGCCCTCGGCGCACCGCCGCGTGCTGTACGACAGCGAGGCGCTGGTGTACGCCATCGGCAGGGTGATCTACGGCCTGACGGACGAGGAGGAGGCGGGCGGGGGGGAAGGACCTGGGGCGGGGGAAGGAGGCAGGGCAGCGGCGGGCGGGGCCGGGGCTGGGGGCGGCGGCGGCGCGGCCGGCGGCGACGTCGGGGCGGGCCCGAGCGGCGTCATCGTGCCCGGCGGCATCTCGCTCGCGCCTCCACCCTTTCTCCGCGGCGCCTGACGGTCGGATCCTTACGTTCCGTCGTTGTCTTTTTTCGGGCAACATTTTTTGAAAACTCGGAAACGAAAAGTGCGCGACGCGCGGCCGACATCGAGCGGCGGGCGGGGAGACGACGACAAAAATTGACCTGTTGATGCACCGTGCAGGTTCCACGCTTCATGCACTCCATATCCCCAGCTTCGAGGTCGCGCGGCCTTCTTTCGTTCGTCACGCCCCCCGATCGAGACGCGGACTCACAAACAACCCCACTCTCCCCTCCCGTGAAAGCCCCCCTTCTTTTTCCTTCGTCTCCTACGCGCCACCATGGCGATGGTGATCAAGGCGTCGCCGGTCGCGGCCGGCGCGAGCCGTTTCGCGCGTCCGGCGGCGGTCCGGATGGTCGCGGCTATCCGGCCGCGTGTCGTCTCGTCGCGCCCCTCGCCCTCCTCCTTCTGCCCCGCCCCGTTCGCCCCGCGCCCGCAGCAGCCGCAGCAGCCGCAGCAGCAGGCGCGCGCCCCGATCGCGCGCGCCGCCGCGTCGGACGCAGACTCCTTTGAAGCGTACGTCATTGGCCCTCGCGTTCACACACGCGGGGGGGAGAGCTTGCACCGCACTCTTTCGCTTGGCGTTCGAGAGAGCGTTTTTTTCTCTTTATTCGGCAGCAATCCGCTTTTCGCGCCCGCCAGCTCCACTCCACCCGCCCGCGTGATGCGCGACGCGGCCCGATCCGGACGGCCCGCTGCGTCCTGCCCGAACGGCGGAGGGGCGGCGGCCCCGACCGAGCGGCACCCCCCCCCGCGGATCGCGAAACCCGTTCCTCCTCGCCGCCGGCCGACGGAGAATTAATTCCCCGTCCGCGCGACAACGCCAGTCGACAAACGAAAACAACCCCCAGCCGCAAAAAAAAACTGACAAAACAACCCCAAATCGATCAAACAACCCACCCCCTTGAAACCTCACGCCACGCCACAGCTCGGTCGCCAAGATCGTCGGCGAGAAGAACGCGCCCACCGTCGTCACCGTCGGCTTCATCGTGCTGTGGTGCGTTTTTTTCTGTCGGCCGACGGCGCGGTTTCCGACGACCCCCTTTTTTGTTTTTGCCGCCCGCTCTCCGGAAAAAAACGCGCCCACGGAAAAAACGCGCCCACGGAAAAAACGCGCCCACGGAAAAAGCGCGCCCACGGAAAAAACGCGCCCACGGAAAAAACGCGCCCACGAAAGCCGCGTCTCGGTCGTTTTTCGTCTCTCTCGCCCGTCCCCTTCTCTCCCCCCCGGCGCCTCACGAGACTCCCTTTCCGCCTCGATCAATCTTCACCCCCGACAAAATCGAAAACTCTACCCCACCCCCTCACACCAAAATCCACCGCGAAAACAAACGGAAACAAAAACCGCACACCACGCAAAACGCAAAACGCAAAACGCAAAACGCAAAAACGCAGGTACGCCCTCAACGTCGGCTTCAACCTGCTCAACAAGTCCATCTTCAAGTACTTCCCCTTCCCCTACACGGTCTCCACCGTGCACGTGGTCGTGGGCACGGCCTACTGCGCGCTGGCCTACCTGGTCGGGCTGAAATCGTGGTCGTTCGGGCGGGTGTGTTTTTGTTTCTAGATTGTCGGTTTTGGCCAGTTGGTTTTTGGTTTTTGGTTTTGGGTCTTCCTTCTTTGTCTTTGTTCCGTTTTCTCGCTAGCGCGCGCGCTCGCTCGCTCGCCCGCTCCTCCCGGGCGCGGCCGCCTCCAGCTGCCGAGAGCGAGAGCCGGGGGGAGGGGGGTGCGCCTCCTTTTGTCGCCAACCAAGAGGGAGTCGGTTTCGCCGGGGCTCGAGAGAAGAAAAAAAGCAGTTTTGCTCAGAAAAACCAACCCACCACCAACCCACCAACCCACCAACCCACCAACCCACCAAAAACCCCACCACCCAAAAATAAACAAACCAAAACAAACAACCACCAACACCAAATGCAGCCCATCAACAAGGCCGAGCTCAAGTCCATCGTGGGGCCCGCGGCCATGCACGCCATCGGCCACGTCGCCGCAAACATCAGCTTTGCCGCCGTCGCCATCTCGCTGACCCACACGGTCAAGACGCTCGAGCCGGCGTTCAACGTCCTGCTCTCCCGCCTGGTGCTCGGCGAGTCGACCCCCTTTCCCGTGGTCGCCACCTTGATTCCGATCATGGCGGGCGTGGCGCTCGCGTCGGCGGGCGAGCTGTCGTTCAACTGGCTGGGCTTCAGCACGGCGATGCTGAGCAACCTGACTTTCGGCTTTCGCGCGGTTTGGGGAAAGCTCGCCATGACCAAGACGCTCGACAGCACGGCCGTGTACGCCTACACGACCCTGATAAGCATGCTCATCTGCGTGCCGATCGCGCTGCTGGCAGAGGGGCCGGCGCTCGCCGAGGGGGCGCGCGTGGCAATCGAGCGCGTCGGCGCCGCCCGCTTTTACGGCGACCTGTTTTCGGTCGGCCTGCTCTACCACCTGTACAACCAGTTTGCGTTCAACACCCTGGGTCGCGTCAGCCCCGTGTCGCACGGCGTGTGCAACGTGGTCAAGCGCATCGTCATCATCTTCAGCAGCGTGTTCTTCTTCTCGCAGGTGCTGACTCAGCAGGCGCTCGCCGGAACGGTCGTTGCTATTTTTGGAACGTACCTCTACACGAGCGCGTCGCAGAAGGCCAAGGCAGCGGCCAAGGGCGGCGGGGGGACCGCCGGTGCGCACTGAGGAGATTGACCGCGGCGGAGAGAGAGCGGGTGAATTAGGGTGTGCGCCCCCTTTCTTTTTTGTGGCGATCCGGCGCCGGCGAGAGGAGGAGGGCAAAGGGCGGGCCGGCGTCGTTTTTCCGGCCGCCGCTCCAGTCTCGTTTTTGTCTGTTGCGCGCCCCTCTCTCTCTCTTGAGCGAGCGTCCCTGAAGCATTTTCGGGGTCGGCGACACGCACGCACACACACCCCACCACGGCAAGAGCCGCGCGCGCCGCGCCGCGCCACACAAGACAGGAGAGGAAAGAGATGGGTGCGTTTGCGTGCGTGCGCTCTCGCGCTTATCTTTTTTTTCTTCGTGTGTTTTTGCGCCGCGCGCGCGCGCTCTCGATTTTTGAACGCCCTGCCTTTTCCAAACCACGCGCACGCACGCACGCACGCCCAACGATCCCCACGCGCGAGGGGCTCGTTCGCGCTCCTTGACAGGGACCGCGCGCGCTCTCCCCCTCCTGCAAAAAAAGAAATAGCACAACGCGTGCCCCCGCCCGCCCGCCCGCCCAACGGCGGCGGCGGCGGCGGCGGCGGCGGCGGCGCCCGTTCTTTTGTTTTGTTTTTGTTTTTGTCCTTCTTTCACCCTCCCCCCCTCTCTTTCCAAATATGTCGTTGACCCCCCTCTAAATCGAATCCGTGTTGCACATATAAACAGCGTCACCCGTTCATTCCTCGCGCGCGTCGGAAGGAGGAGACGGCCGCGGCCCGGGCCGGCGGCGCCGCTTGCCGCCGCCGCCAAACGGTCGCCCGTCCTCTCGCCCCTCCCCCTCTCGCTCCCCCTCCTCCTCCTCCTGCTCCTCCTCCTCCTCCTCGATGCCCAGCGCCGCCTCCGCCGCCGCCGCCGCCGCCTCGGGCGTGTACTCGTGCGCCGCGAGCGTCCAAACCGACTGCTGCGTGCTGCCGTCGACGCCAACGCCGTTGCCGCCGCCGTTGCCGCCGCCGCTCGCGACGCCCGCCGTCGCCGCCGCCGCCCCGCCCGCGCCCGCGCCCGTCGCCGCCGCCTCGGCCGCGCCCGCCGCCGGCCTCGGCATCAGCGCCCGCCGCGACAGCTGCACCAGCCCCTTGGCGTCCCGCCCCAAACACAAGACGTCGAACGCGTCCCCCTCGCGCACCGCCTCGTGCACGTCCCGCAGGCGCCGGTGCTCCAGCTCGCTGATGTGCAGCAAAGCGGGCATCCCGTTGGGCAGCTCCACAAAGGCGCCATAATCCACTACGCGGATCGCCGTCACCCGATACACCCCGCCCTCGACGACCGAGCCGCCCTCCACCTCTAAAACCGCCGTGGCCGCGTGGTCCCACTGCGCGGCCGTGGGCGCGTAGATGTCCACCTCGCCTGTTTCGGAGACGGCCAGGCGCCCGCCTGTCGCCGCCTCGATCGCCTCGAGATTGCACCCGGCGGCGCCGATGAGCCGCGGCACCAGCTCTCTGCTCACGGAAACGCCGCCGATCTTCGGTCGCGCGCGCGGCGGCAGGCGGTCGCGCGCCACTTTGGCCGCGCGGCGCATGCGCCGCAGGATCTCGCGCCGGGCGGCCAGGGCGGGCCCGAGAAAGGCGCGCTCGATCGCGCACAAGGGGACGCCGGGGAGCTTCGTATCCAGTTGGGCGGCGGTGACGCCGTTAGTCATCGTGCCGGCGATCTTGAGGTCCATGTCGCCGTGGTGGTCCTCGGCGCCCTCGATGTCGGTGAGGAGGACGCCGCGGCCGTAGAGCGGGTGGTCCGGGAGGTAGGGGTCGCCGGCGTCGGCGTGGTCGGCGTGGTCGTCGGGGGCGGCGGCGGCGGCGGAAGAAGACGGCCGAGCGGGGGCGACCTGCGCCGATCGCCCCGCCGCCGCCGCCGCCGCCGCGACGCCGCCCGCTGCTCCTCCTCCTGCTCCTCCCGCTCCTCCTCCCCCTGCTCCCGCCCCCGCGTACCACTTGGCCGCCTCGCCCGCGTCCGACGCCCCTGCCGCGAGCCCCAGCTGCGGCGGCCGCTCGTACGCCAGGCCCACGCTCACCCCCGCGGCGTCGTCCGACAGCGGCACGCCCGCCGCCCGCATGGCCAGCGAGGCCGCGCACACCGCCGCCATCGACGAAGAGCCGCTGCTGCCGAGCGTCTCTGCGGCCACGCGCACGCAAAACGGGAACGCGCCGGCGGGCGGGAGCAGCGGCGCGAGCGCCCGCTCGGCCAGGGCGCCGTGCCCGACCTCGCGGCGATTGGGCGGGGCGCCCATCACGCGGCCCGTCTCGCCCACGCAAAAGGGCGGGAACGAGTAGTGCAGCATCAGGCGGCGCGCCGCGCGGCCGTGCGGCGCCTCGGCGGCGGCGGCGTCGCGGTCGGCGGCGACGGTGGCGGCGGCGAGGCACTGCGTGTCGCCGCGGTCGAAGAGGGCGGAGCCGTGCACGGCGCGCGGGAGGACGCCGGCCTCGCAGGCGACGTGGCGCAGCTCGGTGGGCAGGCGGCCGTCGGCGCGGCGGCCGGGGGAGGGCTCGCCGCCCGCAGCGGCGGTTGCGGTGACAGTCGGCGGCGGCGGCGCTGTCGGCGCTGTCGCTGTCGTCGGCAGCCGCGGCGCGACGACGGCCGAGGGGCGCGCCGAGCGCGCGGCGTCGACCAGGCCCGTCCCCAGCCCGCACCCGGCCAGCAGCGCCTCGCGCATCACGCGCCCCGTCAGCACGTCCAGGGCGCGCGAGGCGTCCGAGACCGAGTAGAGGCCTTTCGCGTAGGAGGGCAGCGAGTGCGCGTCCGGCAGCAGGCCCCGCGCCTCCAGGCCCTTCAGGACGCGCCCGTGTATTTGCCCGAGCGCCGCCGCACGCCGCTCCTTTGCCGTCTGCCATGGCGCGGCCGCCGCCGCCGCCGCCGCCGGCCACCCCCCTCCTCCCCCACCGGCGCCGCCGCCGGTCAGCGGCGACGGCGCGGGCGCCAGGGCGCGGGACGAGAAGACGGCCTCAAGCGACGGGCGCGCGAGCGCCTCGACCGCGAGCGACAGGTCGTCCGCGGGCCAGACCAGCGGCAGGCGGGCCTTTGGGCGGCCGGACCGCCGCGCGAGCTCGAGCTGCGGCACGCACAGCAGCGCGGCGGCGTCCGCGGCGCGGCGCAGCGCGGCGATGACGACGCGCTCGGGGGCCGGGGCGCCCTGGGCCTCGAGCATGAGGACGTCGCCGGAGGAGGTGCCGGCGTAGGTGAGCAGCAGGCCGCACGTGGGGGGAGGAGGGGCGGGGCGGTGGCGGGAGTGCGGGTGGGGGCGGCCCGGGCCGCCGCCGCCGCCGCCGCCGCCGCCGCCGCCCGCCGACGCAAACGCCGCCGCCGGCGAAGGGAGCGCCGCCGCCGCCGCCGCCGCCATCAGCAGCGGCCCGGGCGTGAGCATGGGCCAGGGCGCGGCGCCCCCCGCCCGGCGCGGCAGGGGCATTCCCACGCACGCGGACGCCGGGGGATCTACCAGGATCTCCCAGGCGTCGTCGTCCTTCTTGCCGCCGCCGCCCCCGCCGTTTGCCGCCGCCGCCGCCGCCGCCGACGACGCCCCTTGCCGCAGCGCCGCCACCCGCACCGCGCCGGCGGGCCCCCACCACGGTGCCTCGGACATCGCCAGCGCCGCCGACGCCGCGTTGACCGCCGCGACCGCGGCGTCCGTCCCCCCGTCCGCCGCCAGCACGGTGGCCGTCACCTGCACCTCGTAGAGTGCCCCGGGCGGGAACAGCGGCCGCAGCGCGCGGTCCACGGCGCGCGCCGCAAGCAGCTCGCGCTCGCTGGCGGCGGCCTCGCGCCGGTCGGCGCGCGGCGGAAGGCGGCCCGAGGCGTAAAAGCGCTCTCGGAAGTCGACCTGCAGCTGCGGTCCGTCGGCCTCGGGCAGTGGGGCGCGTCCGTCGGCCATGCACGCCGTGGCCAGGACGACGGTGCCCTGGGCGTGCGCGGCGGCGGGGTCGACCTGGTTTGTTGCCGCACCCGCCAGAGCGCCGTCGCCGCCGCCGCCGCCGCCGCCGCCGTGCCGAACGACAACGGCGCCGCCCGCGAGGCGCGCGAGGCGGCCAGTCTCGAAGACGACGCGGGTGCCGCCTGCCCCGTCGAGGAACGCGCTGGCCGACTGGGCCTTGTGCGCGTGGCGGTGGGGGTGCTGGTGCTGCTGCTGTTGCTGTTGCTGGTGCTTCGTGTCGTCGGAAGGACAACGCGCGGCCGCGGTCGTGGCGAGGGCGCGCGGACGGCCGGGCGAGCGGGCGGCGGCGGCGGCGGCGGGCGCAGCCGACGCAAACGCCCCCCGCAGAGGCGCGCTAGGGAGAGTAAAACCCCGCGCGGCGCCGCAGGTGCGTTCGAATGGACGCAGTGCTCCAGTCGAGCGCGCATGCGCGGTGGTGGGGGGGAGAGGCGCGGTCCCCGGGGCGGCGATTGATCGGGGCGGGGGTGGAGGAGCCCCCCCTTCCCCGACTCCCCTCGCCCGCGCCGCGAGCAGCCTGAGTAGGCGCACCCGCTCGCCGCGCATTGTTCTTCGATGGTCGAATTCGTACGGATTTCGGGGGAGACGGGGTCGCGACTTTGAAGTTGCACTGGTTGCGTCGAGAGCTAAAAGGGCGGAAACGCGCCGCCGCCGAACGCGCCGCCGCCGAACGCGCCGCCGCCAAACGCGGCCGCCGCCGAACGCGGCCGCCGCCGGCGAGACCGGAAACGCCTTCCTCTCTCTCTCACCCCTGCGATGGGGCGTAGGCGCCCCCCGCCGCCGCCGCCGCCGCCTGCGCCGCCTCGGCCCACGCCGCCTCCTGCCGCTCGAGCCGGTCGAACGCCCCCAGCGCGCCCTGGAACGAAGGGCGGATGAGGTTGGCCTCGCAGGCCGACAGGTGATTCAGGCGGACCGTCACCGCGGCCTGCACCTGCCTCAGGCCGTCCTCGATCTTGTGGCGCCTTATGTTGGATAAACGCGCCAGCAGGGCCCGCACGCGCGCAAAGTCGGCGCCGAACGCCTCGCGCGCGTGCTCGAACAGCAGGCAGGCCACCTCCGCGTAGTAAAAGGGGACAGGCTGGAAGGTCGAGCCGTCCTCCTGCTCGGCGCGGATCGTCCGCTCCAGCCTGGCCGGCGACAGCCAGGCCGGGGTGACCAGGCGGCACTTGGCGCGGCGCGACAGATACAGCGCGAGCCACAGGGGCGCCGCTACAGGGACGTTTGGGCGGAAGGGGCCGTGGGTGCCGGAGACGCACTCGTAGGGCTCGGCCGAGAAGCTGGGCACGATGGTGACGCGCTCCTCCTCGGCGAAAAACTCGAGCTTTAGTTTTTTGTTTTTTTGCGGGGGGGTTGGAAGGGGGAACGGGGCGGCGTTTCGTCGGGTTTGGGCGGCATCAGGCAGCGAGCGAGCGAGCGGAGGGGGTCGGTTACGTTGCTCTTGCTCTTCGGGACGCAGGTGGTTGGATGCGCCTGGCGCCATCATCTTGCTCGACCACCCACCTCGTCCGGCGACACGGGCAGCGCGTCGATGCCCTCGCCGCGCGTCGCCATTTGCCTTTTGCCGCCGCCGCCGCCGACGCCGCCGCCGACGGCGCGCGGCGCGCGTTTGGTTTGCGAGGGGGCTGGCGCGCGAAGCCGAGGACGCGGTCCAGGAGGGGGCGGTTCGCGGCTCGACCGCTGCTGGGCGTGGCTACCGCCCTCGGTGTTTCCAAACGCTGCCTGTCGCGGGGGACAAGAAGGAGGAAAGGGAGGGCTGTTTTTGAAAAGTTTGGCCGCAAAGGAGGCGTTTGGTGCTTCTGTGATCTTGTGAGGTGTTGATGATGTGTGTTTGTGTGTGACGGCGGTCGAGATTGCGTTGCGTTCGAAGACTGTTGTGAGAGGGCGAGCGAAGTATCGCGTCGATTCTGATCCCGCCGCGCATCGCGTCGATCCCTAAAATTAGGGGAGGGAGCCCCCAGCCCACTCCCCAATCTCAAAAGAGCAAACTGCCGCACCTCCTCACCATTTCCGCAACCTCTCCAATCCACGCGCGACAGCATCCTCATCGCCCGCATCTCCCGTCGAGTGATTGTGGGTCCCCAGGAGCGCTCTTGGCATCAGCAGACGACAGGAGCAAAAACACGAAGCAATCTTGCCAATCGCCGCTTGTCGCGCGCCCCTTCCCCCGCCCCCCCACACCACCAATCCGCGACCCATCAACAAGCCAGCCTAGACAACGTCACGATGCTCGCGGCCGGCCGCCGCATCACGCCGCGCGCCGCCGGTGGCGTGGGCCCCGCCTCCGCCGCCGCCGTCGCCGCCGCCCGCGCCCCGACGCCAACGGCGCGCCGGCGAGCGGACCGCGCCGTCCTCCGCCGGGCGCACGCGGCGCCGCCCTCCGCCGAGGCCGACCGCCTCGCCGCCAGCCTCGCGACCGCCGAGGCCTGCGACGACCCGATGCTCGTCGCCGACGTCCTGGCCGAGGCGCGCGTCTCCGGCGTCGCCCTCCCCCCGCGCGCGCTCGAGGCCGGCGTGCGCGCGCTCGCCAACGGCGGCCAGTTCCGCCGGGCGGCCGCGCTCATGGGCGAGCTTTTTCCCCTGACGGCAGGGGCGGCGGGGGTGAGCGGGCCGCCGGCGAGCCCGCCGTCGCTGCCCGAGCCGTCGACCGTGCGCGCATTTTTCCTCGCGTCGGTGCAGGCGCCCCTCGCCGCCTCGGAGGACGCCGCCCAGCGCGCCGACGCCGCGCGCGCCGTGCTCGACGCGCTCGTCGTCGCCACCGACGCCGCCGCGGACGGCCGCGACCACCGTTCCGACCTCTCGCACGCGTACAACCGGGTCGTCCGGACCTACGCCCGCTGCCCCGAGCGCCTGGTCGCCGCGCTCGAGCTGCTCGGCCGCATGGTGGCGGACGAGGCCTTGGAGTGCGACGCCTCGACCTTTGGCGCCGTGGCCGCCGCGTGCGTCGACGCGGGGCGGGCGGAGCTGGCGGAGGAGGTGCTGGACATGCGGGACTACTTGTGAGGCGGAGCGTGTGGTGTGTGTAAACGTGTGATTCTTTGTTCTGCTTGGCTTTGACGCTTGCAAATCGCTCGACAGCGTATTTCACGACGCCCGACTGTGATTTTCAGTTGGGTCAAAACAGTTCGTAAGGAGGAGAACTCCAACAACGTGGTAGTTAGGAAAGGGACGCTATGGTAAAATGTGCGCGGTGCATTGCGCGCTGTCATAGGAGGGGAGGGCAGAAAGGGGGGGGTCAACGGCGCTGGTTATGTCGGGGGAATCAAAACTCTGGCGCG
>Ga0209390_10000895_pt1 | contig 58973 bp, 31 predicted proteins | sample BON01_FD_187212 | JGI IMG/M metagenome (GOLD analysis project Ga0209390, IMG submission 187212) | Freshwater microbial communities from Lake Bonney liftoff mats and glacier meltwater in Antarctica - BON-01 (SPAdes) (version 2) | ecosystem: Environmental > Aquatic > Freshwater > Ice > Glacier...
GGGGGGCGGCGGGGGGGGGGGCGGCGGGGGCGGTGGCGGCGGCTGGGGATGGGGGGGTGAGAGGGGTGGGGGCAGGGGTCCGGACGGAGCAGCAGCACCAGCAGTACCAGCAGCAGCAGGGGGGGACGGCCGCGGCGCCGGCGCCGGCGGTCGCGGCGGCAGAGGGGGCCGGCTGGGCGGCGGCCGGGGGCGGCGGCGACCTCGAGGCGGGCGGCGCGGAGGACGAGGAGGGGCGGGGCCTGCCGCCGGCGCTGGCCCCGCCGCCCCCAGGCGTCAACGGCGCGCACCACCCGCAGTGCAGCCGCAGCAGCAGCGGCGACGACGACGGCGGCGGCGGCGGCGGGCGGAACGCCGGCGGCGGCAGCAACGGGGCGGCAGCGCAAGGGGCGGCGGCGCCGTCGCCCCTCCCCTCGCCAGCGCGGCCTCTGCCGTCTGCGACCGCGGACGCCGTCGCCGCGGCCGCCGTGGCAACACCCTCGCCCGGCAAGGCGAGTGCCGGTGCGGGGAAGGGCCGGCGCGGCAAGCCGACGCCGCCGCCCCTCCCGAGCGCGGACGACGGCGGCGAAGGGGCAGCGGCGGCCGCGGTACGGCGGCCGGCGGCGGCGGCCGACGCGGAGGCCGCGCCCCCGGTGCTGCCCGCGGTCGGCGGCGGAAGAAAGGGTGGTGGCGGCGGGCGCGGGCAGAGGAGGCGGTGAGAGAAGAGGCCCAGAGGCAGTGCCCCTTGTCGCTCGGAAAACAGCCCGGTCCCCCCGTTTTTGCGGGCCGTTTCGCCCGGTCCCCCGTTTTCGCGGGCCGTTTCGCGCGCCGCCCTGCTTTACGTCGTTCGACCTGCTTTACGTCGTTCGACCTGCTTTACATCGTTCGACCTGCTTTATTGTTCTTTTCGACACAGTCAGGACGAGATCGTGCGTGCAACTGCGCGATCCGTTTTTATCGATCTGATGATTGTATCGTGTGAAGTTGGGGCGACCCGTGATGTGAAATGATGGGGCGGAGGATTGGACCAGCAGGGGCTGCTGGAGCGCACTGCCAAGCCGTCGTTATTTGCGGCTGCGGCTGCGGTCGCGTGGGGAACGAGAGAAAGGAACGAAAGAGGGGGGGGCGAGCAAAATCAGGGGGCGCACCGAGCCGAGTCAAACACGCGCCGGAACGCGGCGCACAGGCCGCGCAGCGCCCCCGAGCACCCGCAGGCGCCGGCGGCGGCGGTGGCGGCCGGGGCGGGGTTCGACACGGGGGCGGAGGGGCTCCGCTCGCCGGCGGCGAGGGGGGCGGCGGCCGAGGGCGGCGCCTTGGCGCCGCCGCCGCCGCCGCCGCCGCCGCCGCCGCCGCCGCCCTGGCCGCGGACGGCCGGCTCGAGCGGCTGCAGCGGCTCCCCGACGACGCCGACGCAGGGCGCCTCCTTGGCCACCTCGACGCCCGCGCACGCGGCCAGGCAGGGGTTGTTGTAGTCCTTGCCGTCGGCGCCGCACACGGCGCGGAACTCGCGCGTGCAGCGGCACGGCGGCGGGGGCGGCTTTTGCGTCGGCGGCGGGGGCGGCTTTTGCGTCGGCGGCGCCTTTTGCGGCGACGTCGCCACCGGCGCGTCGCAGGGCGCCCGCTTGGCCACGCGCGCGCCCGCGCACTCGGCCACGCACGCGTTCGAGAGCGTGCGGCCGTCCTCGGTGCAGACGGGGGCGTAGATCGCGGGGCACGCGCACCCGCGGTCGGGCTCGTCGTCCTTGGCGCCGGCGGCGCCGCACTCGCCGCCCGCGCGCCGCTCGACGCCGACCGGCCTGCACTGGAAGGCGCACGGGTTGCCGTACGTCTTGCCGTCGGTGCCGCAGATGGGGTTGTATTCGAGGGTACAAGGACGCGCCGGGTTGTCACACCCCGGGCGCACGCTGCTCTTCGGCCCCGGCGGCAGCGGCGGCGGCGGCGGCGGCGGCCCGGCCGCGCCCGGCGGCCGGCACTCGCCGCCCGCGCGCCTCTCGACGCCCACGGGCCTGCACTCAAAGTCGCAGTCGTTGCCGTAGGTCCTGCCGTCCGTGCCGCAGATCGGCGCGAAGATCGCCGCGCAAATGCGGGGCTCCGCGCATCCGGGGCGGATTTTGGATCCGGCGGCGGCGCCTGCCCCGGCGTCCTTGCCGCCGCCCGCCGCGCCCTCGTCGCCCCCACCACCCTCGTCGGCGCACGGCCCCTCGGCGCGCAGGCCCACCCGCTCGCAGCTGCGCAGGCAGGGGTTGTTGTAAGTCTTGCCGTCCTCGCCGCACTGCGGCAGGTAGAGGCGCGCGCAGCGGCACGTGACGGGCGCCTGGCCGTCGAACGCGCGCGCGTCGCCGCCCTTGCCGCCGCCGCTTCCCGCGACTGGCGGCCTTGTCGGCGTCGTCGTCGTCCGAGGCGTCGGCACGGGCGCGACCGTCGTCGCGGGTCCTCCGTCTGCGGGCGCGATCTCGGCGGAGGCGGCGGCGGCGGCGCCAATGGAGCAAGGCCCCGTGCGGTAGGGCGCCGCGCGGTCGCAGATCGCCATGCAGCCGTTGACGTAGCTGCGGCCGTTGGAGCCGCAGACGGGGACGTCGCGGCCGGGGAAGAAGCCGCAGCGGCACGTCCAGGCGGGCCGCTGGGGGTAGTCGTTTTCGGCGGGCGCGGCGCCGGCCAGGGGCGAGGGCGCGAGCAGGAGGCGCGGCGCGGCGCGGGCGGCGGGCGCGGCGGCGGCGAGGAGCAGGAGCGCCAGGGCCGGGAGGAGCGGCGTCGGTGATCGGCGACCGACGCTGGTGGTGCGCGCCATGGTTTTGCTGCCTTTTTTATTTAAGGGCCTGCGGGTTTGATTTGCTGTGGGCTTTGCGATTGGTTGATGAGAGAGCGGGCCGGGGGCGGCGGCGACGGCCAGGCGGAAGGAAGCTGAGCCGGCGGCGGGTGGGGGGAGAGCAAAAATCTTCCGGCTGGTGCGGCGCTCGAATGGCGTGGGGAGCGCGCGCGGGCCATCGATACTGCCTCGTCCCGGGATCGTAGAAGGAGGTGTCGGCGACGTTTGGCTGTTTGCCGAGACACCGGGACGATTGAGAGCGATTCAATCACTCACCACTTCACGGAGCTTCCCTCCTTGATTGATTCTCCAATGACGCGCGTCAATCACGGTCACGAGGCAATTTTCGACGGTGGTGGGTGTCACGCGCCTCGAAGGTCGACAGGGCTACCGCTAGATTCGCCCGGGGAGGCCCAGCGTCGCTCGGATTGGGCAGGATGGGGCGTGCGGCCGAGAGAGGACCTGCTGCGTCGATTTGCGGCTCAAAATTCCGAGACCCGTGAAATGAGAGAGACGCTCGGCGGATTAAAAGGAGGAAGAAGAGTGTGCGTGTGGTTGATGTCGATAGTGTGTGTGCGTTTGTGTGGTGCTGCGGCGGAGGCCCCGTCGCGACGGTATTTTCGTGACCGAAGCCTGAACGGACGGCGCCGGCGACACATCGGCCAAGCTCCCTGCCCGGCGGCTTCCCTCGAAACCGGCAGGCGCGCTTCGTCCATCTCACACTTCTTACACACCCTACACGTCGTCCAACAATCGCTCAAACCCCCTGCCCCGCGCCCCCAGGCGCCGCCGCCGCCGCCACCGCCCTCTCCACCAGGGCGCGCACCGTCGGGTCCATGCCGCCGCCTCCGCCGCCGCCACCGCCGGGCGCCAGCCGCGCGGCCACCTCGCCCGCCGCCGCCGCAGCTCGCCCGAGCGATTCCCGCAAGTGCTCCGACAGGCGCAGCCCCCGCAGGGGCTCCCACCGCAGGCCCGACGCCGCCGCGCGCCGCGAGCACCCGCCCGCCGCGTCCTCGCTCAGCAGGACCGCGTCCGTCCCGAGCGCCCCGGCGCTGTGCAGCAGGGCGGCCGCGTCGGCCTCGTCGCCGTCGCCGACGCCGCCGTCGCCGGCGCGCGCGGCGCGGCCGCCCAGGAACGGCGACTCGCGGTAGAGCCCGTCGTCGTCGTCCTCGTACTGGGGCTGCTGGGGCTGTTGCTGGGCGCCGCCGCCCCCGGCTGACGCATTATCGGCAGCGACCAAAACAAAGCGCCGCCCCTGCTCGAGCTCGGCCCAGGCGCCGGCGGCCTGGCCGCACACAGCGTCCAGTAGCGGCAGCAGGGGGAGCGGCGCCGCCCCGAGCAGCGCGGCCAGGCCGGCGGCGTGCAGCTTGCGCGCGAGGCGGCCCGCGGCGGCGTCGACGGCGGCGACCCAGCACGAGGCGAGGCCAAAGAGGGGGCTGTGCTGGTGAGAGAGGGTCGCCGCGGTTGCCGTCGCCGTCGCCATTGCCGCCGCCTCGCGGGCCGCGGCGGCGGCGGCGGCGAGGCAGGACGCCGCGACCGCGGGCGACGCGACCGTCGCCTCGAACGCCGCCGGCCGCAGCAAGAGCAGGCGCGAGAGGAGCGCAAACACCCCCGAAGCCACGCGAGGGGACTGCGCGGCGGCGATGGCCGCGCGCTCGCGCCGCTCGACCTCGTCTTCTTGTCCGCCGCCGCCGAAATCGCCGCCGCCGCTGGCCCCTGCCGCCGTTCCGATGACTTTTGGCAGCGCCATCTCGACCAGGAGCGCCGCGATTGCCGACGACAGGGCCGGCGCGGCCGCGTCGGGGCTGAGCCGCAGCATCAGGTCGATGGGCGGCAGCAGGAGCAGGGCGCCGCGCTCGCTTACTTCCGTTGCGAGCGCCGCCAGCACGGGGCCGAGCGCCGGCGCGGCGGCGGCGGAGAAGGGCGCGCCGCCGAGCAGCAGCAGCTGCTGCAGCAGCACGGTGGCCGCGGGCAGGTGCTCGGTCGAGTCGCGCAGGAGGGACGCCAGCCCCGGCAGGAGGGCGGGCGACAGCAGCGCAAGCTGCGGAAACTGCTGATCGCTGGCGCCTCCCGCCGCCGCCGCCGCCGCCGCCTGCTGCTCCTCCCCCATGCCCATCGGCTGGTCGACCGACCAAGGCAGCGACGGCGCGTTGCGCGCAGCCACGATCCAGAGACCGAGCGCGTCCTCCGCCAGCTCGGGCTCGGCGCATCCCCCGCCGCCGCCGCCGGGTGGTGGCGCGAGCGCCTGCCCGACGGCGGGGGCCACCGCGCCCGGCAGCAGCGCCGCCGAGTCCTCCCCGAGAGCGTTGACGAGGCCGGAGAGCGCCGCCAGCACCTGCATCCGCAGCAGCGGCCGCCCCGAGGAAGACGAGGAGGAGGAGGATGACCCGCCGGCCGCACTGTCGCCCCCGGCGGCCTCCCACACGCGCGGCAGCAGCTGCAGCAGGCCCGGGACGAGCGGGCGCACCGCCGGGCCGAGGCGGTCGATCAGCAGGCCAAACAGGCCAAAGGCCTGCGTCTGCGTGTCGAGGTCTGCCGAGCGCGCGAGCAGGCCGGCAAGGCCGTCCATCGCCACGGCGGCGCACGGCGCGAGCGCGTCTGCGTCGAAGCCAAAGTCGTCGACGAGCTCGCGGAGGGCGGCGCAGGCCGTGAGCGCGACGCAGGCGTCGCCGCCGCCAGCGTCGCCGGCGTCGAGGGAGGCAGCCAAGGCGCTGTACGCCGCCGGGCGGTCCGCCTCGGGCAGGCGGGCCGCCCACGCGCCGACGACGCGCGCGGCGCCGCGGCGGGCGACGCACGCGGCCAGCGGCGAGGGCGCCGCCGCCGCCGATGAGACGAGCGCGGGCAGCAGAGACCCGCGCAGCCAGGGGATGTAGTCGGGCACGCGGTCGTGGAGCTCGTAGCATGTGAGCGCGGCGGCGGCGCGGGCCGCGTCCTCGCGCAGCAGGCGGGACGGCACGCCGTACACGAGCAGGCCGCCGCCGTCGCCGGGATCATTCCCCCCGGGGTAAAAAGCCTTTTGCAGCCCGCCCGCCGACGCCGCCGCCTCGCCGAGCGCGCAGGCGCCGCCGATCTCGGCCGCCAGGACGCCTGCCAGCTGCTCCCGCCGCTGCCGGACGAGCACCACCAGCAGCGCCTCCGCCGCCGAGCGCAGCGAGTCGCACGAGGCGCCTCCGGCCGCCGCGCCGTACCCGCCGCCGGCGCCGCCGTAGCAGCCGCCGCCGAGCGCGAGCCCGCCGCCTCCGGAGCGTGGCGAATGGAAAAAAGCCTCTGGGTCCGCGCGCCACGCCCGCAGGTCGCGGGCGGTCAGCGGAAGGCCCACGCGCGCCACGAGGACGTGCACGAGGGCGGCGGCGCGGGGCCGCGGCGCGAGCCCGCCGCCGCCGGGAACGGCCCCGCACGGCGCGTCCCAAAACGCCGAGAGAATCGCGGCGGGGTCGCCGCCGCCGCCGGGACCGCCGCCGCCGCCGTTTCCGCCGCCGCCGCCGCTGCAGCGATAGGCGTCGCACTGGAGCGCGTCGAGGAGCATCAGGGCGCTGCGCACGAGCAGGGGGTCGTCCCCCGGGTCGTCGTCGCCGTCGTCGTCGCCGTCGTCGTCGTCGCCATTGGCGGCGGCGTCGCCCACCGCCGGCCGCCCTGCCTGTCGGCCTTGCTGCTGCTGCCGCCGCCGCTCCTGCTGCTGCGCGAGTTGCTGCCGCTCGTCCGCCGCCGCCCGCTCGGCCGCCGCCATGACGCGCCCGAACGCCAGCTCGAGCGCCGGGACCGCCGTGCGCGCGCCGAGGAGCGCCGCCCACGGGTGCGCCTGCTGCGTGGCCGCGAGCGTCTTCAGCGACCTGACTGCGCAGCGCCGCAGCAGCGGCAGCAGCGGCGGCGCGGGCGCGTGCCCGCCCGGGCCGGCGGCCGACGCTGCGGCGTCCGAGGCGGCGGTGAGGGCGCGCGCCGCGTCGAGCAGGCCCGGCAAGCAAGCGACGGCCGCGGGCGCGGGCTGGCGAGAGGACGCGTCGCCCTCAACGCCCCAGACCAGCAGGCGCCGCACGATCTTGTCCTCGAAGAGCCAGCGCTCGAGCAGGGCGGAGGCGGCGGGCGGGCCGGCGGCGCTAGAGGCGGCGCCGGCGCCGGCGGTCGCGGCGGCACCGGCGGACGCTGCGGGCGCGCCGGCGCCGGCGGACGCGGCGGACGCGGACGCGAGCGCCTCACGCAGGTCGGCCACCCACGCCGCCCAGACGGCCTCCAGGAGTCCGCCGGCCGTCAGCTCGCGAAAAGCGCGACGGTCGGCCGACAGCCTCTTGCTCGCGAGCTCCTTGACGACGCAGTGAAGGCCGAGCGAGAGGCGGTGCGCCGCCGCCGCCGCTGCCAACGACGCCGCCGCCGCCGACGATGACGCCGTCGTTCCTTCTGTGCCCGCGCCCTCGCCCGCCGCCGCCGCCGCCGCCGCCGCCGCCGCCGCCGCCGCCCGCTTGGCGCCCTCGGCCGCCGCCAGGAGGGACGGCACCAGGTCGGGCCACTCGCGCGGCCAGTCCCACCGCGCTACTTTCCCCAGTGCTGCCGCCAGCTGCGCCGCTAGCCGGGCGTCGGCGACCGAGGCGGCGCCCGCGTCGGCGGCGGCCAGCGCCCGCACGAGCCGCGGACGCAGCTCCACCTTCTCCTGGGCCGTCACGCCCGCGTGCGCGCCCGCCCCGCCCCGCGGCCGCCAGGACCGCCCCACCGCGTTCTTCAGGTGCACCGCCGCCAGCCAGCGCGCCGAAATGCTCGCCGGGCAGGCGGCGTTGGAGGCGATCTCGAGGAGGCAGGAGCAAAAGTTGGGCCGGCCGCCGCCCTCGAGCGCCGCGAGCGCCGCCTCGGCGCCGCCGTTCGGGTCGACGACGCAGCGCTCGAGCAGCTGCACGAGGGCGGGGAGGTCGGTGAGAGGGTCGGCCATCGTCGAATGGGCGCGGAACGGCGCGCCCTCTCGCGTGGGGTTTCTCGCGTTTGAAGGGGCGTTTGGCGGCTCACGGAATGGGGGAAGCAAAGCAAGAAGGAGGGTGTCCTCGGCGCGTTTGTCAAACGCAGACGCAGTTCTGTCTCTCCTCGGCGCAAGGATGTATGTGACCGATGATCGAACGATGGTTGGGTTGAGATGCTCATGCGCGCGTTTGTCTACTGAATCCGGGCTTGGCTTCGAAAGTTGCGACGATCGAGCGTTCGACGCCGCTCTTGCCTGATCAACTCAAAAACGCCTTTTTGCCCGCCCGCAAAACTCACAGACAATCGACGTGCACCCCCCTTGACTCTCTCTCTCCTCCCTCACATCCTCCCCCGCGCCCGCGCGTCCCCGGCCAGCCGCCGCTCCCGCTCCTGCTCGTACTCCCGCAGCTCCGCCCGCCCCAGAAACTCCTGGCGCTCGAGGTACTGCCCGCCGCTGCGGCCGTGCGCGGCGAGCTCGGCCTCCAGCGCGCCGTCCTTCCGCTTCGCGTCCTGCCAGTCGAGCGCGCTCTTGTCGACGACGTTGATGCGGCGCTTGCCCTCGAGCTCGGCGAGGACGGCGTCGAGGCCGCTGGCGGGAGGGGCGGGGGCGTGGGGGGAGGGGGCGGGGTGGCGGGGGGCGCCCGCGGCGGCGCCTGCGGCCGACGCCGGCGGCGGCTTTTGGCCCGGGAGCGGGGGCGGGCCGCCGGCGCGCGCGTTGCGCTTGCCTGCGGCCGCTGCCTCGGCCGCGTCCTTGTTGACGGCGCGCGTGACGGTGACCTCCTTGCCGGCGAAGCGGCGTGTCTCCGTGACGGTCATCTTGCCCGCGCCGCCGACGGACGCCGCCTCGCGCGCCGCCGCCAGCGCCGCCGACGCCGCCTTCAGCGCTTCGGCGCTCGGCGCTGCCAAGGCCGCCGCCGCCAAGGCCGCCGCCGCCGCTGCTGCTGCTGCCTTGTCCTTGCCGCCGCCGCCCCCGCCGGAGGATGCCGCCGCCGCCGCCTTGGTCTCGGAGTCGGTGGCGCGGGAAGCGCCGGCTCCGCCGCCGCCGCCGCTGCCGCCGCCCATGAGGCGCGTGATGAGGGCGTCAGCCGCCGCCGCAGTGCTGCCTTTGCCTTTGCTGCCGCCGTCGCCGCTGCCGGCGGCGGCCGAGGCGCCCTCCTCGGACCTTCTGACGAGGCCAAGGCTGCGCATCCAGTGCTGTGTGTTTGTTGGTAGAGTGAGAGGAGGAGTTTATGAAGAGGCGAATGAGAAGAGGAAGAGAAGAGGTGAGCTTGGAACGGCTGGATGTTTTGAGGAGGGGTCGCAGAGCGCGAAACCAACACGGGGAACAAAAAATCGCCGCCCGCAACTACTCACCGCGTCGGACGCCGCCGCCGGCTTGGCCGCCGCCGCCGCCCCGGCCCCGCCCGCGCGCCCGCGCATCAGCGCCGCCATGTCCAGCAACCCCCCGGCCCCCGCCGCCGGCCGCGCCTGCGCCTTGGGCGGCCTGCCGCCGCCCGTGAATGCGCCATTGCCGGCTGCACCTGCGCCGGCGCCGCCGCTCAGCCTCGCAAAGAGCTCCTCCGCGCGCGCGCGCTTGACCCGCGCGGTCGCCGTCTCCTCCCCCTCGTCCTCGTCGTCCTCCTTGTCGTCCGCTCCAGCCCGCCCCGCCGCCGCGTCGCCGGCCGGCGCCTCCTCCTCCGCCTCGTCCGAGGCGGCGGCGCCGCGCAGGCGCCGCTTCTTCTTCTTTCCGGCCGCGGAGGGGGAGGCGGCGGCGGCGGCGGCGCCGGGGCCAAATGCGCGCAGGGAGGCCTTGGGCGCGTAGCCCTCGCGCGCGTTGAGCTTGGCGTCCTCCTTCTCCATGACGGCGGCCTCGGCGGTCGGGTCGTACTCCTCGTCCTCCTCGTCCGAGGAGGGGAGGTCGGTGTTTAGCAGGTTGGCCATTTTTTTAACTTTCTTCGCGTCGTCGGTTTTGCTCGGCGGCTGACGCTGACGCCGACGACGCTTGCGAAGAAACAAGGGAGGGGCTGGGTTCTCTCTCTCTTTCTCTCCCTCTCTCTGCGAGTCAGGGCGGGAGGCGATCGCAGACGGCACGCCGTCGGGGGTCGTCTCGCGGTCTCCACGGAGGCGGGAGTCTCGGGTGCGGGGGAGGAGGGAGGAGGAGGTCCAAAACAGCAAAACAAGAAAAAAACTTAGAGACAAAACCGCGTCCGCGACGCGCAACGGGCGTCCGAAAGGGGTGGCGGCCGGGGCGCGTCGGGTAGATGAATGTGCGAGCTCGGACGTGCGTAGCGCGCGCCGTGAGTTTGAGCGCGATTTCGAGGCGCGCGGAGACGTTTTCCTGCGATTCCTGACTTGCGCTGCTCCGCTCTTGTCTGTGCTCTTCTCTCTCTCTCAACTCGCGAGACGCAACACACACAGCCGACCCTCGATCGATCCCGGCATTTGAACACCACTATCACCACGTCATCGTCGTAACTCAAGAGCAGCGCGCAAACAACGCCAGGAAATCATCATCAGAGGAGAACAGACACGACGTTTCGATCGCGCGTCCCCCCCGCCGACCAGAGAGTGAGACGGCGACACACACAACCGGCGCCCCCAGCAGGTGCGCTCGCGCGTGCGCCACACCACACACACACACCCACACACACCCACGGCGCGTGCTCACTGGGAATGAGCCTCTTTTGCAGCATCAGCGGGGCCGTGCCCGAGGAGCCGTGCGCCTCGAAAAAGTCGGGCCACGTCTTCGAGCGCCGCCTGGCCGAGAAGTACGTCGCCGAGACCGGCCGCTGCCCGGCCACCGGTCAGCCCCTGGGCGCGGACGACCTCCTGCGGCTCGCGCCGGCCGCCGCCACCGGCGCCGCCGCGCCGCCGAGGCCCGCGCCCGCCGCCAGCGTGCCCGGGCTGATCTCGCTTTTAAGGGATGAGTGGGATGCCTCTGCGCTCGAGGCGCACGCCCTGCGCGCGCAGCTGCACTCGGCGCGCCAGGAGCTGGCGCACGCGCTGTACCAGCACGACGCGGCGTGCCGGGTGATCGCGCGCCTGCTGCGCGAGCGCGACGAGGCGCGCGCGGCGCTCGAGGTGGGCGGCGCGCCGCGCGGCGTCGGCGGCGCGGCGGCGGCGGCGGCGGCGGCGGCTCCGGCCCTAAACGGACAAAAGCGCGCGCGCCCTGACGAGCAGGCGGCAGCAGCAGCAGCAGCGGAACCATCGGCAGGAGAAGCGCAGGCGGCGCCGGCCCCTCCCCCCCCGCAGGCCCTGCCCGCCGAGGTGGCCGCGGACGTCGCCGCCGTGAGCGCCGAGCTCTCCAGAGCGCGCCGCGGCCGCGCGCCGCCCGCCTCGCTGGCGCCGGCCGAGCAGGTCGCCCGCTTCGCCGCCTCGGCCGCCCACCCGCTGCACGGCACCCGCCCCGCGGGCGGCATCCTGTCCGTCGCCTGCCTGGGCGACCTGGTGGCCACGGGCGGGGCGGACGGGGCGGTCGGGCTTTTGGATCTGGCGACGGGCCGCGTCGCCGCCGGCGCGCCGCTCAAGGCGGCCGGCGGGGGAAAGAAAGTCGCCGCCGTCGCCTTTGCCTCGGCCGCCTGCGTGCTGAGCGCCTCGCCCGCCGAGCGCGCGCTGCGCGTGTGGCGCGTCCCGGACGACGGGGCGGACGGCGAGGGGTGGACCTGCGCGCACACCCTGACCGCCGCCGGGGACGGCGACAACGGCAAGGGCGGCAAGGGCGGCGGCAAGGACGGCGGCGGCGGCGCGTCGGCGGCGCTGCTCGTCGGCGTCGCCGCCCACCCGTCTGGCCGCTATGCGGTTTCCGCGACCGCCGACGGCGGCTGGCGCACGTGGGAGCTCGCCTCCGGCGCCCTGTTGCGCGCGGTGGCCCCCCCTCCCGACGCCGCCGCCGGGTCGACGTGCGCGGCCATCGCCCTGCACCCGGACGGCCTGATCGTCGCGACGTGCCAGGGAGCCACGGTGGTCCTTTGGGAGCTGGCCTCGGGCGCGTGCGCGGCGTCGCTCCCGCCGGCAACGGCGGCGGCAGCAGCGGGCGGCGGCGGCGGCGGCGGAGGCAGCGGCGGCGGCGGCGGCGACCCGGCGGCCACGTGCCTGGCCTTTTCGGAGAACGGCTACCACCTGGCGGTCGGCGGCTCGGACGGGCGCGTGCGGCTGTGGGACCTGCGCAAGGTCCGGTGCGTCCGGACGATCGAGGCCTTCTCCTCGCCGGCTTTGTCGGCCGCGGTCGGAGAGGGCGGCGGCGGCGGCGACAAGAGCGGCGGCGGCGGCGAAAAAAGCGGCGGCGGCGGCGGCGACAAGAGCGGCGGCGCCCCCTCGGGCCCCGTGGCCAGCGTGGCCTTCGACCACTCCGGCAGCTACCTGGCCGCCGCGGGCCGCGAGGCCGGCGTCAAGGTGTACAGCACGGGCAAGGCAGAGTGGCGGGAGCTGGCGTCCTGGCCGGCGGCGGCGGTGGCGAAAAAGGCGGCGGCCGGCGTGGCGTGGGCTCCCGGCGCGCGGGCGCTGCTGGTGGCGGGCAGCGACCACAACCTGCGCGTGCTGGAGGCGCCGGCGGCCGAGTGAAAAGAGTCGGCGCCCCTGGGTTGTTTCTCGGAGAGCGGTTTTCCAGGGGGGGGGGCTTGATTGCCTCTTTTTTTCAAATGTGCGTTTTTTGTTTTTTTTTGCGCTAGGAACGGAAAAAAACACAAAACGCGCCCTCTGCCTTTTTTCAAAAGTCTGTCGCCCTGCCTTTTTTCAAAAGTCTGTCGCCCTGCCGCGGATTTCCCAGTCGCCGTAGCGCGTCGGCTCCTTCTTGTAGCGCGGCCCCCCGACCTCGCCCGTCTCAGGGTTGACCATGTCGACCATCTCCTCCTCTTCGTCCTCTGCCGCGGCCGCCGCCTGCGGCTGTTGCGCCGCCGCCTGCCGCGTCGCCGCCGCGCCCGCCGCCGCGCCCGCTGCGTCGCGCGCCGTCCTCGTCGCGCCGCCCGCCTCGGCCGCGGCCGCGCGGGCCTGGTCCTGGGCGCGGGTCAAGAGATTGGCGAGGTCGTCCTCGGTCTTGCTCTGCATGGCGCGCGTGAAGGGGTCGGCGCCGGCGGGCGGGGCAGGTTGGCGGCCGCGGCCGTCGTCCTCGTCGCCGCCGTCTGCCGCCGCCGCCGCCGACAACGACAAGGCTCGCCGCTGCTGCTGCTGCTGCTGCTGCCGCTGCTCGGGTTGCCCGAGCCTCGCCGCCGCCCACCAGAATGACCTGCTGCCGCTGCTGCCGCTGCTGCTGTTGCTCGTGCTGCACGCCGAGGCCCAGGACAGCGGCTCCGCTGCGTGTGTGGCCAGGACGAATCCCGCTGCCGCTGCCGCTGCGGACGACGGCGGCGCGACGCCGGCCGCAAGCGCGCCTCCGCCCAGCCGGCGGGCAGCAGCGCGCTGGGCGCCGGAGGCCGCGCGCACCAGGCGTAGGATTACCGCGCTCATCGCTCTCTCTCTCGTGGTCGATTGCTTGGGCTTGGATCGGGCGATAGAGAGGGAGGAAGCGATTCGGGGCGGGAGACGACGTCGTCGAGAGACGAGTGGCTCTGTGCGCGCGCGACCCAGTTGCTTGCTTCGTGCTCTGTGTGGGGGACGTGCTCGTAAGGTAGGTTGGTTCGTTGCAGTGGCGGCAAAGCAGCGCGAAGTGTTCCGGCTTGTATGTGGTCGGGTCGTCTGTTTCTCTCGTGGCGGCGCGACGCGGCTCGACGCCAAAACCGGAGAAAACGCGCCCCAAAGCGGCGGTTGCCGGCACGCGCGCGACCCAACACGGCCTCTCCCTCTCGTTCGCGCGGAAGAAAACCCCGGGGGTTGACGCCGCGCCGTTCGCCGGAAGCCACGTCATGTAATCGCACACACCATCGGATCAGGCCCCGCAGTCATTCAATCCTCTCTGCACTTGTCCGGAACAGACAAAAAAGCAACCAAACGGAAAATCCTGAAAATAGTAACCATTTATTTAACCACCGTTCCCTTTCGTCTCCTTCGCCAAACACACATGCAGGCGTTCGCGACGCCCGCGCGCCGTCGGGCATACGATGCGCTGCTCTTTCAATCGGGTGGCGGCGGCGCAGACGACAACGGCGCCTGCAAGCCGTCGTCGTCCGCGGGAAACATAAGTGGCAGCGGCGGCGGGACGACGGGCGGCGGGACGGCGGCGATGGCGACAACGGGCCTCTCTCCCGACGACGTCCTGCTGATGGCCGCATCTGCGTTGGACTCGCTGGCCCGCCTGCCGGACAGGGCGGCGGAGGCGATGTGGGCCCAGTGGTGCGCGCCGGCTGTTCGCATGGCCCTGGCGTCGGCGGAGGCGGCGGCGGCGGCGCTGTGGGGTGGCGGCGGCGCCGGCGCCGGCGCCGGCGGCCGGTGGGGGGCTGCGCTGCCGCTGCCGCCGCCGCCCGAGCCGGCGCCGGCGTCGGCGGCCAGCGCGCGCGAAGAGAGAAAAGACGAGCAGCTGGCGGCGGGGCTGCAGCGGCAGCTCGAGGGCGAGCGCAGGCGCGCGGCGGAGCTCGAGGGACAGGTGGAGGCGCTCAGGGGCGAGCTGGCGGCGGCGGCAGCAGATGCGGCGGCGGCGGCGGCGGCGGCGGCGGAAGCGGCGTCGCGTCGGCAGCCGCGACGCCGGGCAACGCAGGGGGACGACGACGACGACGACGACCCCCTCGCGGCCGCGGTCGCCGGGCAGCTGACCGCCCTGCTGTCCGAGAAGGGGCGCCTGGCGGCGGAGAACGCGCGCCTGTCGCGCCACGTCGAGGGGCTCGAGGAGCTGCTGGCGCACACGGTGGCGGCCATGGGCGCGGGCCAGGGGGGCGGGGGCGGCGACGAGGACGACCGGGGCGACAGGAGGAGCGACGACGGGGGCGGCGACGGCGGGATCGACGGCGGGATCGACGGCGGCGGGATCGGCGGCGGCGACGTCGGCGGCGGGCGCGGCGGCGGCGCGAGCGTCGGCGGCGGCGGGCGGGGGGCGCTGGACGACGGGTGCAGCTCCCTGGGCGGCGGCGACGACGGCGGCGGGGAGGAGGAGGAGGGGGCGGGGCGGCTGCCGCACGGGCACGCGTCGCCCGGGAGCGCCAGTGGGTGGTTTGGCGGCGGCGGCGGCGGCGGCGGCGGCGGCGGCCAAGCCGGCGACGGCGACGACGGCGGCGCGGTCGCGGCAGCGGCAGCGTCGCCAGGAGCACGCGCACCCGCCGCGGCGGCAGCAGCGGCCGCGTCGGGCGGCCGGCCCTCCATCCAGGTCTACGACAACGCGCTGTGGGCGGCGCAGGCGGCCGCCGACGCGGCCGTCGTGGCCGCCGCCGCGTCCTCGGGCTCGTCGGGCGCCAGGGCCAGGGCAAGGGGCGGCGGCGGCGCCGGGGCGGGCGCGGGCCGCCTGCTTTGCTTGTCGCCGCCGCGGGCCGTCGGCGGCGGCGGGGGCGGGCCGCCCGTGCTCTCAGCGGGCAAGGGGGGGACGCCTCCCTCTGTGTCGTCCTCGTCGCGGGGGAGGGGCAGGGCGAGGGGCAGCGGCATCGCGGCCTTGCTTGACGACTCGGACGAGCATTGATTCAGAACAATTGCATTTTTGGAGATAAAGAATTATTTCTTCAAACAAGCCGCCGCAAAAAAACAAAAATACGAGTCGCGTTTGTGGTCGCCTCTTTTTTTCATTGGGCGGCGCGCGGCGGCGCACCGGCGCCCGACGCGAGCGCCTCGGCCTCCTCGAGCGCGGCCGCGCCGACGTACGCGTACTGCTCGAGCGTCTGGACCATGCCGGCCCGCTGCGCGCGGAGGGCGAGCACGAGCGACGGCACGTCAAAAAGCAGCGGCGACAGCGCCAGCGCCGACAACGGCGGCGGCGGGGGCGCCGCCGCCGCCTCCTCGTCGCTGCCGCCACCGCGCGGCGAGGGAGGAGGAGCAGGAGAGGGCGGCGGCGCGAGCGCCCACATGCGCCGCAGCAGCACGTCCACCGCGCAAAAGGTGCCGGTGCGCCCGATGCCCGCGGAGCAGTGCACGACCACGGGGGCGTCGCCGTCGTCATCCTCGCGATCGGCGGAGGCGGGCACCAGACCCTGCCGCCGCCGCCGCCGCCGCCGCTGCCGAGAGAGCTCGAGCGCGCGGCAGACGGCACGCACGGGCGCGCCCGCGCCGCCGCCGCCGCCGCCCGGGCCGCCCGCGGAGGGCACGCCGTGGTCTGGCCACGCGCGCAGGTGGTAGTGGTCGAGCTCGTGCAGGAGGGCGCCCGTGTCGCTACACCGCAGCTGGAGCCGCCGGACGGTCAGGGAGTCGCCCGCGGCGGGCTGCGGCTGCTGCTGCTGCTGCTGCTGCTGCTGCTGCTGCCGCTGCTGCTGCTGCTGCTGCTGCTGCGGCGGCGTCGTCCGCCGATGCGGCGAGCCGCCAAAGCCGCCGCCGCCGCCGCCGCCGCCGCCGCCCACGCAGCCGCCGCCGCCGCTGCTTGGGTGCGGCCGGGCGTGCGGCGGGTCGGCCTCGGGCGGGACGCCGCGAGCGACGGACACGCAGCGCACGGCGAGGCCGCGCGAGGGGAACAGGAGCGTCGTCGTCCCTTGCCCCCCGCGGCCGCCGACGGCGCCGACGGCGGCCGCGTCGTCTCCCGCGTCGTCTCCCTCGTCCTCTTCCTCGCCGCCCCCGCCCTCGCCGCGGCCCGAGGAGGGCGGGGGGGCGCGCCAGGCAGCGTCGGCGGCGGGCGGGAAGTAGGGGTGGCACTTTGGCACGCCCCTCTCGACCGCGTTGGTCAGCATGACGACGGCGGGGCTGCCCAGGGCCGCGACCATCGCCCAGAAGTCGCCCGCGGTCGACGGCAGGGGCCCTTGGGTCGCGACGTAGCGGGCGACGGCGCCGCCCCCAGCGCCCGAACCGCCGCCGACGCCGCTGCCGCCGCCGCCGGCCGAGGCGGGCACCACCGCCGCGAGCGCCGCGGCTACGAGCGCGTCGCCGCCGCCGTCCTTGGGCGCGAGGGCGGCCGCCGCGGCCGCGGGGTCGAGGGCGAGGCGCACGTGCACGTGCGAGGCGTTGATGTAGTCGCTGCTGCTTTCGCCGTGGCTTTTGTTGCTGCCGCCGCCGCCGCCGCCGCTGCAACCGCCGCCATTGCCGTTCCTGCCGCCGCCGCCCCCCGGACCAGCAGCGGCGGCGCCGGCGCGCAAGGCGGGCGGCGGAAGCCTCACCCTGTTGGCGTCGTACGGCAGCACGTCGCGGTACCGGTTTCGCCCGTGCGCCCGCCGCGACTGGCTGTCGTGCTGGCTGCCCGCCACCGCCTCCTCGCGCTCGCTGACGGCCAGGAACTCGCCGGCGAGCTGGCGCGCGGCGGCGCCGGCGGCGGCGGCGGCCGGCCGGTCAGCGGCGGCGGCGACGGCGAGCGCGCGGCGGCCAGAGAGCGCCTCTGCGGCCGCGCGCCAGAGGGCCCGGACGGGCGAGGGGGCTTGGTCGGACGCGCCGACGGAGCGGTGTCGCCGCTTGACGCAGCCGATGCCGACGCCGCCTCCGCCGCCTCCCCCCGCGCTGTCCATTGCTGCGCTCCAAGGCACAAAGGGACGGCCGCCGAAGAAGAGCCGGCGGCGATTCGACCAAAGCAGCGGCGGCGCCGTTTCGAGGAGAGCGTGCGTCGGGGCCCGGATCGCCGGCGATCAAAAAAATAAGGGCCGGAGGCGAGCGCTCGCGGTCCAGCCTCGCCTACGCGGCGACGCAGAGGCTGCGTCCTGGGTCCCGTGCGCGCGCGCGAGTCCTGCGGAGAGACAGAGAGAGAGAAAGGGGCGCGCGTGTGTCGAGAATCACCCCGCAGCAGTGTTGTTCCACCCTTTTCGCCGAGGCGTTTGGCGTTTTGGCTTTGAGGAGGGGCGTCGAGGCTTGCCGTCGACGTATGTGTGGAAGTCACAGAGGTGGGTACAAGTGGGTTTGTCGCGGCAAGCAGAGTTTGAGACCGGAACTACGCAACCACTGCAACTACCAGCCGTGTATTTCGTCGCGCCGATTCACGCGCCCGCCGCTCACTCCAACTCTCAAAACGACGACTCGTCAACCCAAAATGTCTTACAGTGGTGTGTCGAGCAGGGGAGTCATCATCACTTTTTCGCCCCGCCGCTGACCCGGGGCCCCACCGGCCCCGTCCGCCGCCCCTCGAACCCGGCGCGCAGCAGCTTCTGCTCGCGCTTCTGCTTCTTGCGGTCCGTCTTTGCCTGCACGCGCTCGGCCAGGCTGTCCTTGCGCTGCCGCTGCTTTTGCCGCTGCGCCTCGCCCGCCGCCTCCTCGCGCTCGCGCCACGCCTCAGCGCGCCGCTCGCGCTGCTTCTGCTCGCGCTTGAGGGACCGGCGCAGGAGCTTGGGGTCGTCCAGCACCTTTTCGCCGCGCGCGCGCTGCATGGCCGAGCGCCAGGCGGCGGCGGCGACCTCGGCATCGGGCGCGCCGGCGGGCGCGAGGAGGCCAGCGCCGCCGCCGCTGCCGCCGCCGCCAACGCCAACGCCCGCCTCTTGCCCCTGCGCCTGCTTTTGTTGCTGCTGCTGCTGCTGCTGCTGCCGCTGCCGCTCCTCGAGCTGCTTGAGCAGCTGCTGCTTGCTCGGCTTCTTGCCGCGATTGCCGCCGCCGCCGCCGCCGCCGCCGTCCGCCGCGCCGCCGACGTCGAGTCGGCTAAACATGAGGCCGTCGGACGAGGCCGGCGCGCCGCCGGCCGCCGCTGCCGCGGGCCCCATCAGCTGCCTCTGGCGCCACTCGCGCGCCTTGTCGGCGGGGGACGCAGGCGGCGCGGCCCCGGCCGCCGCCGCCGCCGCTGCCTGCTTGTCATCGCCGCCGAGGCCGCCGCCTCCGCCGCCCGGGCGGGGCGACTGCGGCGCCTGCTTCTGCTGCTGCCGCTGCTTGGCGGCTCCCACCTTGTCCTGCTTTTGCTGCCGCTTCTTCTGCTTTTTGTTGTTGACGGCGCCCTTGGCGGCGGCGCCGTTGCCGCCGGCGGCGCCGTCGCCGGCGCCCGCATCGCCGCCCGCCTCCCCGCGCGCGCCGCGCGCCGCCTCAATCCGCGACTGCAGGCGCGCGAGCAGCTGCGCGCGGGAGGGCGCGGGGCCCGCGGGCACCTGGAACTGCAGGCCGGACGGGCCCTCGGGCGCGGCGCGCTTGCCGTTGCCGTTGAGCGCGCCGGCCGCGGGGCCGCCGTTGCCGCCGCCGCCTGCCGCCGCCGCCGCCGCCCGCTCGCGCTCGCGCCCCTCCTCCAGAAGCCTCGATCGCTGGACCTGCGTCGTCGTCGCGCTCAGGCCCGCGTCCGGGTCCAGGCGCTGGCGCTTGCCGGCCTTGCCCTGCCGCTTGAGCTCGGCCTTGGCGGCGGCGCGCGCGTCCTTGCCCAGGAAGCGCAGCGCCTGCCCGCTGGCCAGAGGGGCGGCCGCGGAGGGCGGCGGCGGCGGCGGCAGCGCGCCGTTGCCGTTGCCGTTGCCGTTGGCGCCGCCGCCGTTGCTGCTCGGCCCGTGCGCCTGGCCCGTGTAGTACCGCGCGTCGACCAGGTCGGCCAGGCCGTTGAAGAAGGCGCACTCGGCGTGCACCCGCGCGGCCACGGCGGCGTCGTCGTCGTTTGGTGGAGGACGATGATGGGGCGACGATGGGACGGCCGCCATATTCTCGGGGGGCTCTTTTCTGCTTGGACGCGGGAGCGATTGATTGCGATGTGCCGCCCGTCGCGCCGTGATGTTTGATGACGAGCTATTGACTACCGCGCGCGCGCGCGCCTCTAGTCGGCACGGGATGGTTGGAGGCGGATGGGTGACGAAAGAGGGGCGACGGATAGACAGAGTGCTATCGAAGGCGGCGCAGGTGTTGGCCTTGTTCGCGGCGCGCGTGTGCGTGTGTGCGTGTGGGTGTGCGTGTCTCGCTGCGACTGGGAGGGGCAAACAGGTGTTGGTCTGAACAATCAGCTAATGGAGTAGATGTCCGCTGGGAGAGCCTCTCTCTCTATGAAAGGCCCGTCGGCGAAAGCGGGCCCCGCGAGAGAGAGCGCGCCGAGCCGCCGCCGACGCCGAGCCTGCGCCGACACCGAGTCCGACAGCTCCGCGCTCCACACCCGCACGTCCCCCTCCCTGTGCTCCCTCCCTCCCGCTGACAAGAATCCCACGACCACGCTCAATCGTCGCGCGAGCCAAGACCGTCCGCTTCGCACCAATCCGCTCGCTCGACGTTTCAGCGCGATTCTGGCATGCTTGAGACCCATCCCCCCACTTACTTTTTTTGAATCCGTCAATCGCCACGTTTTCCGCCGGCTCGCCACACAACTCTATCAACACAAACCCGGCAAACCCCATCGCCGGGTCACATGGTCCTCGGCAGCCTGCTGCGCGCAGTTGTGGGAGGCGGAGGCGAAAGCGGCGGCGGCGGCGACGACGCGCGCCGCCCGCACCGGCGCCCGTCGGACGCCGAGCTTCGCGCGACCGCGCACGCGGCCGCAGACGCCGAAGCGGCCGCGTTTTGGAAGCACCAGCTCGAGCGCGCGGTCGAGGAGAAGCACGTCTGGCGCGCGCGGTGCTACCACTACCACCGACAGGCGGAGGAGGCGCGGCGGCTGCTGGACGACCGGCGGCAGCAGCGGGAGCAGGAGCAGCGGCGCGAAGCAGAGGAGGCGCCGTCGGCCGACCCGCCCGCCTCCCAGCAGCAGCAGCAGCAACAGCAGCAGCAGCAGCAGCATCAAAGCCACCAAAGCCAGCAAAATCATGACCACCTTGCCGCCCTGGCCGCCGCGCGCGCCTTGGCGCGCCGCTCCGAGGCCCGCGCCACCGCCCTGTCCGAGCGCGCCGCGGGCCTGGACGCCGCGCTCCGCGCGTCGGGCCAGCGCGCCGCCGCGCTCGAGGGCGCCGCGCGGGCCGCGCAGCGGGAGGCCGACGCCCTGCGCGCCGAGCTGCTCGCCGCGCGGGGCCTGTCGGACGCCACGGCCGACCAGGCCTCCGCCCTGCTCAAGGAGCGGCAGCGGCTGGCCGACCGCGCCGCTGCGCTCGAGCGGGAGCTAGTCCATCGCTCCGGCCTGCTTGCGCTGACGTGGCAGCGCGCCGAGGGCATGGCGCTCGAGCTGGAGCGGCTGGAGACAGCGCAGGCGGCGGCGGCGGCGGATGGCGGCGGGCGGGAGAGCGTGCTGCCGCTGGGGGCGCCGGAGGACGACGGGGGGGGGGACGTGGAGGGGGCCGGCGGCGGCGGCGGGGCGTGGGCCGAGGGGGCGGGCGCGGCGGTCGGAGAGCCGGCGGCAACGGCGGACGACGCGGCATTAGCAGACGACGCGCCAGTGGCCCCGCCGCCGGAGGCGCCGGCAGCACCGGCGCCGCCTCCAGCCCCACCCTTTCACCGCGTGCACATCGTCGTGCCGAGCCTGCGCGCCGCGCTCCCGAGCCCGCCCTCGATGCTCTCCTCTGGTGGCGGCAGCGGAGCAGACGGCGGCGGCGGCGGGGGCGGCGGCGGCAGCGGCGGCCGCGGCGGCGACGACGGCGGCGTTGGCGCCGGGGGCAGGAGGAGGAGGTCGTCCAGCCAGGCGGGGGGGGCCAGCCCAGCGACCTCGTACGGCGCGGCGTCGCGGCCGCCCTCGTCGCACGCCATCCGGCTCGTGCCGGGCGCGCGCCGGCGCAGCAGCCAGAGCGGGGGGCGCTGCCCCTCGCCGCCGCCGCGGCCGCCGCCGCCCGAGCCGGCGCCGCTGCCGCTGCCGTCGGCGTCCGCGCCGCCGCTGGCGCTGGCCGGGGGGCAGGAGGTGCCGCCGCGGCGGAGGCAGCAAAAGACCCGTCAGCAGCAGCAGCCGACTACCGACGTCTTTGAGAAGGCCGCCCTCGCGGCCGCCGCGAGGCGCCGGCAGCAGCAGCAACAGGGAACCAAACGGGAGGCGGCGGCGGCGGCGGCGGCGGACAGCGGCGGGAAAGAGGCGGCGGCAACAGCGGGCGGCGTCGACGACGCCGAGCGCCGCGAGGAGGACGCCGGTGACGGCAGCGACTTCGTCGAGGGCGGCGTGCCGCAGCGCCAGCAGGCGCTCGCGCGCCTGTTTGCGGGGGGTGGGGGACCAAAGGGCTCCCCCCTTTCGTCTCGGCCGGCAACGGCAGCAGCGGCGGCGGCGCCTCGTGCGGCGAGCGGCGGCGACGGCGGCGGCGACGCGCCGCGCCAATTTCGCAGCGCGCTTTTGCGGCTTGCAGCGGTCGCGGACGGCGGCGGCGGCGGCGGCGGCGGGGTGGGCAGCAGCAGCTGGGGCGGAGAATGAAATAATCCAGTAAAATCAAAGGGTGGACCTGTCAGCCAGTGGGGGCCCCGCGGCGCCGGCCGGCGCGTTCGAAGATGGAAAGCGGGGGGAAAAGAGATTGGGGTTAAAATGGCAGGCAGGTGGTACGGACGGCAGCGCGGCGCGGGAAACGAGGGGTGGAGGGGGGGACACACAACTTTTGCCGTTGGGGGAGTCGTGACACAAAGCGAGAAACACACAAAAAATTGAGCGGCAAACCGACCGACCGATCAAATCCTCTCGCTCCGCTCTCCGAGCCCGCCCTGCTCACGCCGCCGGCAGCCGCCCCTCGTTGGCCATCAGCAGCCGGAACATCTCCCGCTTCTTCGCCGGCAGCCCTTCGGCCGCCCGCGCGATCTCGGCGCCCGCCGGCCCCTGCGCCGCCGCCGCCAGCAGCGCCACCAGGCGCGGCGCGCCGCGCTCGCCGCAGTACTCGAGCCCGCCCTCCCCCAAGGCCAGAACCATGGCGGCCGCAAGGCGCGGCAGGTTGGCGTTGCCCGGGCCGAGGATGCGGGGGTCCTGGGCCTGGCGGTTGGTGGTGTTGTTGTCCAGCGGTGTGTTGTTTTGTATCGAAGGGGCAGGGGTGAGTTTGTTTTGTTGGCGTTTTTGGGCGAAGAGACGCAACAAGGAAAAGAAACGCCGAGAAAAGTAAAAAGGAAAAAGAAGAGAGAGAGAGAAAGCGCGGCGGACGACTCTTTTTGATCCTCAGTCAATAAGCGGAAAATGAATTCGTTGGGCCCCATGCGCGGGGCGCGGACGCCCCGATAGGTCGGTTCGCATAGTTTTCGATCCCCGGATCAAGACGACAGTCAGTCGGTGTCGCCGCGCGCGCGTCTCTCTCTCGCTTTTCTGGTGAGCAGAAAGAAAAAGAAAAAATCTTCGATCGCTCTCTCTCGCACCCGCGCGCTCCGCAAAGAAAGAAATCTCTCACCTCGAGCAGCCTCGCCAGCCTCTCGTGCTCCCGCTGCGCCTCCACCGCGTCCGACCTCAGCGGCAGGTACGCCACCCACGCCTCGGCCGCCGCCCCCGCCGCCTCGGCCGGCACCAGCCCCGCCTCGACCATGGCGCCCAGCGCCGCCGCCGCGTTGTCCGTCGCCATTTCGTTCTCGGCCGAGCGCGCGTCGCCGTGGGCCAGCACCGCGATGAGCCTCTGCGCGGCGAGCGCGGCGTGCGGCGCCAGGGCCTCGGGGGCCAGGCGCGCGCACACGCCCACCCCGTAGGCGCTGCACTGCCGGAGGTCGGCATGCGCGGACAGCAGGGCGTCGAGCATGACGGGCAGCACCTGCGGCGCGTACTTCAAACGGCCTTGGGGGCTGTGCTCGAGCAAATCGTCGACGACACACATGGCGATGCGGCGCTCCTCGTCGGGCCGGGCGCGGTCGAGCAAAGGCGCCACGCGCGGCATGAGCCCCTCGACGTAAGGGAGCACGCCGTCGCCGAAGCGCTTGAGTAGGGCGCCGACGGCGGTGGAGACGCCGTCGAACAGGTCCTCCTCGGCCTCGTTCTCCTGCTGAAGCGCCTCGGCCTCCTCGTCGTCAAAGTCCTCGGCCTGCCGGCGCCCCGAGCGCTGGCCGCGGCGCGCCTCGGCGGCGTCGAACGCGCCGCCAATGGCCGAGAAGGCCGACGCCACCTCGGCCTGCGGCAGGGTCGCGGCCTCGGGCGCCTCGACCATCTCGGCGAGCGCCTCGAGCATCTGCGCCTGCAGGTCGGCGTCCGGCTCCTTTGCCAGCGCCGCCACCAGCGCCGGCCAGAAGGCGGCCAGCAGGCGCGGCGCCAGCTGCGGGTCGCTGCCGGGCGCGCCCGCCGCGGACGCGCGCGAGGCCGCGGACACCAGCACGGGGAGGCAGTGCACGGCCGAGCGCCGCACCTCCTCGTGGAAGTAGAAGCGCAGCAGCGGGAGCATCAGGTCGGCCACGGGCTGAACATACGGCAAGAATCCTTCCTTCAGCTCGTCTAGGTAGCAGCACAGCATGGCGCAGGCGGTGGCCTTCTCCTCGAGGACCGACGTGCGGATGGTGAGGACCTTGTCCCCAAAGGGGATGCGTTCGACGTCCTCGTCGTCGTCGTCGTCGTCGCCCCGGTTACCGCCGTTGTCGCCGCCGTTTTCGCCGCCGCCGCCGCCGGGCGCGTTGGCGTCGTCGACCCGGACGTCGGGCTCTTGCGCGGCGGCGCGCAGCAGCGGCGGCATCACGACCGCCAGGTAGGGCACGAACTCGGGCCCCAGGGCCTTGCACAGGCGCGCGCCGGCCTGCAGCATGTAGGCGGCGGTCGGGTCGTCCGCCTCGAGCTCAGACGCGTGCAGCTGCGACAAATAAGCCATCACGGCGCCGGCGTCGGCGCGGAAGCGCTCGCGGCCGACGGCCATGCCCACCAGCGAGACGCACTCGAGCGCCTTGGCGCGCAGCAGGCGGTGCTCGCGGCCCGAGGCCTGCGTCAGCACGGCGGACAGTAGGGGCATGACGTGGGCGTAGTAGGTCTCGAACTGCTCCTGCGAGGCGTCGGCGACGGACGCCATCGCCGTGAGCGCGCCCTCCTGCACTAGGCGTTTCCCGCCGCGCAGCAGCGCGATCAGCCGCGAGATGAGGCTGTCCAGGTGGGGGGCCATGCGCGCGGGGTCGGCCCCCTCGGAGAAGTTGACCACCACGGCGGACGCGTGCGCCTGGACGCGCGGGTGCTCGAAGTTCTCCATCGCGGCGATCAGGGCGGGGAGGACGCGGTCGCCGGCGGCCTCTTGCAGGTCGGGCCCGAGGTCTGTGCACATCTGGCCTAGGGCCTGGCAGGCAGCCCACCGGACCTTGGCGTGCGGGTCCTGCAGCCCCGCGAGGCACATGCCGACCAGAGGCTCGAGCTGCGCGCGCATCTGGCGCTCGCAGCCCTCAGCGATCTGCGCGAGGCAGATGAGCGCGGCGTGCCGCCGGCGCCAGTCGCCACCGTCGGCCAGCCACGCGGGAAGCAGCGCGCCCGCGGCGGGCAGCAGCGCTTTTCCGCCGAGGGCAATGGCGGCGCGGTCTAGGTACTCCTGCCCGCCGTCAAACAGCTCCCCGTGCCCCTCGTCCTCGTGCGCTGCGGCCCCGTCCGCGGCGCCCGTGGACTCGGCGCCGTGCCACAGGGGGTCGTCCTCCACGTCGAGCAAGAAGCCCATGAGCGACTCGAAAAGCCTGCCCGCGAAATTAGGCAGCCGGCGCACCATGCCGGGGGCCTTGTCGCGCGCTTCCGCCAGCGTGACGGAGAACTCGGCGGCCAGGCTGCGCGTGGCGGGCTCGAGGCTGTCGGCCCCGGCCACGGCGAGCATGGCGTCGACGGCCTCGGGCAGGTGGCGCCGCAGGAAGCGGGGCTCGGCGTCGGCGAGCGCGACGAACAGCTCGAGCAGCTCTTGGGCCACGGCCTCGTCGCCGGCCGACAGCGCGCGGCCGAGCGCTGCGAGGGCGGGGGGAATCAGCGACTGGAAAGGGTCGCGCGCCTCCTTGCGCTGCTGGGCGGTGAGGGCCGGCGGCCCCCCGGGGGACGCGGCGTCGGGGTCGGCGTCGTCCGACAGGGCGGCCACGACGTTGACCATGGCGCGCAGGGCGGCGGCCTGCACGTCGCCAGAGGCGGGCGCCGCCGCCGCCGCCGCGGCGGCGCCGCCGGGGGAAGCGGCGGCCGCCGCGCCGCCGCCGCCGCCGCCGCCGCCGCCGCCGCCGCCGCCGCCGCCGCCGGACAGCGCGGCGCTGATCAAGGCGTGCAGCGCGGGCAGGTGGGGCGCGAGGTGCCCGATGGCCGCGTCCGCGAGGTCGGCCACCACCGCGAGCGACGCCTCGACCGCGGCGGGCGAGCTTCCCGGCGACCCGGCCAGCTGCAGCAGCATCGGCAGGAGGTCGGGCCAGCCGGCCGCGGCGGCGCCGGCGGCGTCGCCCGCGGCTGCCGCCGCCGCCGCGCGGTCGAACGCCTCGGCGGCGACCTCGGCAATGGCGTCGCCGACGCCGAGGACGACGTGGCGGGAGGGCTCGGCGGTCAGGGCGGCGACGAGCTCCTGCTTGATAATGGCCTGTTTGTTGAATTGTGGGGGTTTATTGAGGAGGAGGACGAGAAAAAAGAGAGCGTCAGATTAAAACACAAGTTGGTGTTCCGTTCGATCAGTCGCGCGCGCGATCGCGGCCGTCGGCGGGCGGCGCTATGGTTCGCTCTGCCGTTGTCCCTCACCTGAAGCGGCGGGCTGCACAGCTGCCACATGCTCGGCTCCTCGCGCGCGAGCACCTGTTGTTGTTTTCATTTGTCATTCGGATAGGGGGGCGGGTGAGGGGATACAAAAGGCGCGGATCGAGAACTGCCCCGAAGACAGCAAATCAATCGCGAGGCGGCGGCGGCCCGAGAAACCGCGACGCACCTTGCGCAGCATGATGGCGCTAAACGATCGGTGCTCCTGCGCCGCCGATTGCCGCAGGCAGTGCAGGAGCAGGCGCACGCAAGCGTCCGGCTGCGTCTTGACGCGCTCAAACACCAGCTCGGCGTGCTTGCGCGCATCGTTGTCCTGCGCCATAAGGCGCGCGACCAGACCATCGAACGCGGCCGGCGAGGCCAGCACGGCCTGCGCCTCCACGTCCGGGTCCATCGCTTTCTGTCGGCGCGGAAGTCTGACTCTCCGTTTTAAAAGTTGGTTTTTGCGGGGCGGAGGGAACGGGGCTCTGCTGCTAGTACGCTGTGGTGTCGTCCTGATCGGCGTCGGTTGGTGTCTGTCCGCCTCTCTGTGTTTATGACTCTCTAGGTTTGCGGCGGTGGGGCGGGATGGGCGGGCGGGCCTGCGCATTTGAGAGAGAGGGAGGAAGAGCGGCGACGACGGCGGCGGCGCGAAGCGGACCGGCTGATGGCGGCGACGGCAGCGGCGCGAGCTGAAAACACAACAGAAGAGATGGTTGGCGCGCGCTACGTACGATTAAGCGCAACGCCTTCACCAAGCACATACTCACTCCCCCATTCACGTGGCGCGCACCAACCTCTTTGCGTGGAAACCAAGGCCAAAAACCGCAACTGACGAAACGATCAAAAAGCAAAGCGCCACGACAAAAAGACACGCGCCACGCCTGCCACGCCACGCCACGATGGCGTTCGAGCTCCGCTGCGAGCTGCACGGGCACCAGGAGGACGTGAGTAGTGTGTGTCGTCCTGCTTGCTGCTTGCTCAAGAAGAGAAGGTCGCTCTCTTCCAACCCTCTTCCAACCCCTTCTCTCGAGAGCCTCCTCAAGAGACCGAAACGCCGATCGACCGCACACCTCCCATTCGACACGCCCACAGGTCCGCCAGCTCCTCGTGCTCGAGGAGGACGGCGCCCTGGTCACGGCCTCGCGCGACAAGACCGCCAAGCTCTGGGTGCCAGAGGCGCCGGGCGGCGGCGGCGCGGGCGGCGCCGGCGACGGGCGCGGCTTTGCCGAGGCGGCGACCTTTGTCGGGCATGCAGACTACGTGGTCGCGCTCGCCCGCCTGCCCGCGGCCCTCGTGCCCGCCGGGTGCCTGCCCGCGCCGGGCCCGCGCGGCGCCCTGATCACGGGCTCGCGCGACGCGACGCTGCGGGTGTGGCGCGCCGACGACGGGGCGCCGCTCACGAACGGTGGCGGCGGCGGCGGAGACGGCGGCGACGGCAAAAAGGATATCCGCCTCGCCGGCCACGCGTACCAGGTGACCGGGTGCGGCGCCCTGGCCGACGGCGGCGTCGTCTCGTGCGCGCTGGACAAGACGGCGAAAGTGTGGCGCCTGCCCGGCGGCGAGTGCGCGGCGACCCTGGAGGGCCACGAGGGCCCTGTGCTCTGCCTCGCCGTCGCGCCCTCGGGCGCCGTCCTGACGGGCGGGGGCGACGGCGTCGCGCGCCTGTGGCCCGCATCGGCCTTGGCGGCGGGCGGTGACTGCGAGGCCGTGTTCGCGGGCCACACCGACACGGTCCGCGGCCTGTGCGTCGTGCCCCCTCCGGCCCCGGCCGCCGCTGCTGCCGACGGCGGCGGCGCGCAGTCGCCGCCGACGACGACGACGCTCCTTCGCTTCGCCACCGCCTCGCACGACCTCACGCTGCGCGTCTGGTCCTACGACGCCGCCTCGGCGCTGGCCCCGGGCGCCAAGGGCCCCGCGCGCCTGTCCGCCGCCGCCAGCGTCGTGCTGCGCGGCCACACGGCCATCGTGTACGCCGTCGCCGCCAGCGCCGACGGCCGCCTGCTCGCGTCCGGCGCCGAGGACAACACCGTCCGCCTGTGGGCCGTGCCCCCGCCTGGCGCCCCCGAGGGCGGCGCCGCCCTTCAGACCATCGCGCACCCCGGGTGCGTGTGGCACGTGGCGTTCGACCCGCGCTCGGCGGCGGGAGGGGCGGCAGGCGGCGGCAGCGGCGGCGGCGGCGGCGGCGGCGGCGACCTGTTTTCCGCCTGCTCTGACGCCGTCGCGCGGGTCTTCACCCGCGAGCCGTCGCGTGTAGCGCCCGAGGCCGACCGCGCAGCCTTGGCCGCGTCGGTGGACGCGTTCCGGCGCGCGGCGGAGGCGCAGGCCGCGCGCGCCGAGGGGAGCGGGGGGGGGGCGGCGGGCGGCGGCGCGGGCGGCGGCGCGGGCGGCGGAGGCGGAGGCGCGGGGGCCGACGGCGCCGCCGCGCCCGTGCCCGGCCTGCCCCCCGGCGTCAAAGTCCACGACCCGACCGTCCTGACCGCGCCCGGCGGCAAGGACGGCGACATCGCCGTGGTGCGCGAGACGGACGGCGCGGTCAACGCCTACTCGTGGGACGCTGGGGCGGGCGCGTGGGAAAAGGTGGGCGAGGTGGTTGCGGCGCCCGCCCGCGGCGGCGGCGGCGGCGCCGGCAGCGGCGCCGCGGGGACGATCGCCGGCCCGCGCAAGTGGCACGCCGGCCGCGAGTGGGACTTTGTCTTCGACGTCGAGATCGGCGACGGCGGGCCCATGCGCCGCCTCGGGTGCGACCGCGGGGAGAACCCCTACATCGTCGCGGACCGCTTCCTCGAGCAGGAGGAGCTGCCGGGCGGGACAGAGTTCCGCGAGCAGATTGTCCGCTTCGTCTCTCAAAACACAGAGGCGGCGGGCGGCGGCGGCGGCGGCGGTTTGCAGGACATGCCGATCACGGGCGGCGGGCCCGACCCCTTCACGGGCGGCGGCGGGGGCGCGGCGGACGTGCCGATGGCGCGGCCGGCGTACGTGCCGCCGCCGCACGCGGCGGACGTGACGGGCGGGGGCGTGGACCCCTTCACCGGCGGCGGGCGGGGGGCGGGGCCTGCGGCGGCGGCGGCGGCGGCTGCGGGCGGCGCGGGGCCGTCGTCTTTGGCTTCGGCGCTGCCTTGGCGCACCTACCTGCTGTTCAACGACGCCCTGGCCGCGGACAGGGTCGGCGCCAAGGTGCGCGAGCTGAGCGCCGCGCTCGGCGGCGCGGCCAGGGCGCTCACGGAGGAGCAGATGGGCGCGCCGCTCGACGGGCTACTCGCGCGGGCGGCGGCGGCGGCGAGCGGCGGCGGCGGCGGCGGCGGCGGCGGCAGCGGCGGCCCCCTGCCGGCCGACCAGGCGGCCGTGCTGGTCAAGATGCTAGGGTGGCCCCCCGCCAGCGTCTTCCCCGCGCTCGACCTGGCACGCTGCCTGGCGCTCGAGCGCGCGCCAGCCGTGCCGCTGGGGTCGGTCGGGGGCGGAGGAGGAGGAGGAGGGGACGCCGCGGCAGGAGGCACCGCCGGCGGCGCGCTGGCGGCCGTCGCCGCCGCCTCGCCCCCGCCCGCCGCGGCCCTGACCACCGCCCTCCGCTTCGCCGCCAACGCCTTCTTCTCCGACGCCGCGCGCGCGTGGGCCCTCGCGCAGCGCGAGGCGCTCCTGGGCGCCCTGGCGGAGGCGCTCGGCGGCGGCGGCGCCGGCGGCGGCGGCGGCAGCAAGGCCGCTCGGCTGGCGCTGGCGACGCTGCTCCTCAATTACGCGGCGGCCATGGCCTCCCCCCCGCTGCCGCCTCTGTCTGCCGCGTCGGGCGCCGCCGCCGACGAGGAGGACCGCCTGTCCGCCGGCCTGCAGCTCGTGTCGCTGGCGGACGAGCTCGCGCGCGCGCTGCCGGCCGACGGCAGCGAGGACGAGGCGGCGCGGCGCGCCGTCGTGGCGGCGGGCTCGGCCATCGTCGCGAGTGCGGCGGGCGGCGGCGGCGGCGGCGGCGACGGCGGCGACGGCGGCGCGGTGCGCGACGCCGCGCGCGCCATGGACGCGCTCGTGGCGGCGGCGCGGCGGCTTGGCGGTGCCGCTGGGGGGGCTGGAGGGGGTGGGGTGGACGCGGCGGCGGTGGCGCAGGCGCGCGCATTGCTGATTTGAGGAGGAAGAGAGCAGGGGGAGAAAGGGGGGGAGAACGCGCGGTGGCGCGCGGCGCGGCGGCGACGGCCCGGCGCGCCTCGATCGTGCGGTACAGGCTGGCCATGACCGTCTACCCGACCGTCAGGCACACCGCGTGGTGCACGAGCGCGGCGCGGATCCAGCCGGCTAGCGAGGCGCCGCGCCGTGTTGCTGACGACGCGCGGGTCGCCGACGGCGAGGCAGCGCTCGAGGAGGGCGCAGTCGCCGAGCGGAGGGCCTGCGTGAGCATGACGACGAGGGAGTCGGCCTCGGCGGCGGCGCCTCGTGGGCAGGGGCGCGGGCTTGCCGGCGGCGGCGGCGGCGGCAGCCGCGCCGCCCTTGCGCCGCAGCGGCGACGGCACACCGGGAGAGGCGGGCGGCTCCTTCCCTCCCCCCTCCTCCTCCTCTTCAGAATCGCCGTCGTGGTCCACGGCCGGCGCGCGCGAGCGCACCATGGCGCCCGCGTTGTCCGGGCCCAGGACCTCGGCGTCGGCGGCCGCGCGCGCGGCCTTTCCGCCGGCCGCCGCGCGCGGCGACGCCGAACCGACGACGCGCTTGTGTGTCCCAAGGAGCGGCGCGATCGCTCCCCCTTGCGCCTCTCACAGTAAAAACGTCGGCTTCTCTCCAGCAAGGGCTTCAAACGCAGCAAACGGTTGCATCCCCTCCCTCCCTCCCCTCTTTGCGCCGCACCATTCACCCCCACGCGCGCGCCAGCGGAAATCAGGCGGTAGGCGGCGAGGAGGCGGCGGCGGTCGGGGATCTCGCAGCGTGACGGAGAGCGTGCCGACGACGGCGGCGCCGCGCGGGCCACCGAGAGCAAGACCTGCTCCCCGCATCCCCGGCGTGCGAGCCGGGAGGCGTCGTCCTGCGCGCGTTCAGCGGGCAGCTGCCCCTGAGCGACGAGAGCGGGGCAGCGGGGCGGCCTGGCCCGAGGCGGCGGCGGCGGCGGCGGCGGCGGCCGACCCGGGCGGGGCGGGCGGGGGCCAGGGCCCGCAGACGGAGGGAGGCGAGCTTATTGTCCGCGTCGCCGTGCGAGGAGGCGACCCCGCCTGCCGACGCCGACGCCTCGACGACGCCGGACGCCGAGCGGACTTGTTGACCCTGCGGGTCTTCCCCCGACCTTGTGTCACGTTGCCCTCGGTCGAAAGCCGCTGGTTCATTACTCCCTGCCTCTCAGACAGATACACACGCACGCGCGCGCGTGCCCAGACACACTCCTCGCGACCAAAACAGTCCCTGAAAACGCTTCACTTTATCGACCATAAGCGCGCCGTCCAAGCCCGCCCCGGCCGCGTACTTTGGGCAGCGGTCACCGTAGCCGACTCCTCAGGGTGCGTGCTCCCGCCCGGGTTGGACCTCATTGAACGCAAAGCGCGGCGCCCCTCAAAAGTGTGCCGCTTTACCCGTCGCTCCCCCTCTCCCTCTCTCCTCCCCAACTGCCGCCCGCGCGCCCCTCCTCTACGAGGGCCATCCGACCCGCGCGGGCGTTGCGCTGCGCCCCTATCCACCGTACCAACCCACTTGGATTGGCGCGCAGGTGAACGCGGGCCACCGCGGGCGCGCGTCCCCGAAGGAGGAGCAGGAGGGAGAGAGGAGAAGGGAGGGCCGAACCGCCGTTGGCCGCCGCCGCCGCCGACGGCCGCGCGCTCGCGCTCGCGCCCTTTTCTGCCTCACGGTCTCTTCGCAGAGGGAGCAGGAGGCGTTCACCTCCCCCGCCGCCGCCCCCCCCTTCACTGCCCCCCCCAGCTCGAAAAAACAAAACGCGACACCAGGCCCCCGCGGGCGCGCACGCCGCGGCACGAAAGAAAGGCAAAACCGAACAAAAAAGCAAAAAACAAAAGAGCCCTTCAACATGAGCGACTTTGAGAACGCGTCGTACGACTACGACCAGGGCAAGTGGATCCAGAAGGTCCACAGCATCGCCAAGGACCCCTCCCGCCCAAAGCGCAACACCGTGTTCTCGCTCTTCATGATGGTGGCGGGCCTCGCCGGCATGATTGCCTTCGCCGTGCTGGCGACGCAGGCCGAGACGCGCAAGGCGTCCTGCCCTTGCACGCAGATGATCAAGTACATGGGCAACGGCGAGCGCACGATCGACAAGGAGCTGTGCAAGAACGACGTGCCTTACCAGGAGTGCCTGAAGAAGGAGACGGCGACGTGGAAGCAGTGGTCGGGCCTGGCCGGGGGGTCGGCGGGCGTGTGCGTGCTCGGCGCGCTGCTGCTGCGCTTCTCCTGAGAGACAGGGGCGCACGGACGAGAGGAAGAGACACAAAAAGAAGAGGAAAAGGAGGGGGGTTGAGATATTGGTGTTGTTGTTGATGGCTTTCGTTACCTTGCGCAACGGCGCAAACACACACCAGCGCGCGAGCTCGCGAGCGCGCGCCATAGGCGGACAGAGGCGGATTGAGCAGGGCAGAATCGCGGCTCGCGCGGACAAGGCGCTCGGTCGGCGATGGCTCTCGGTTTTTTTTTGCAGAGATTCGCCGCGCAGTCGTCGCCCGTCGGAGGAAACACACAGAACGATTTCCACACGGATGACGCCGTAGGCCGCGGAGACACAGGAAAACAGCACCATTCACTGTAGTAGATGGATCGACTCACTTGGCGCGATAGGACCATCCGTTGCACGCAAAAGCGCCCTCGCGCCACCCCCTCCGCCGGCCCCCCGAACTCGCGGAGAGGGCGTCCCTCAAAACCCTCTTGTGCGGCGACGGCGGCATGAACCATCACCACACAAGCCTCCCCTCCCCTCTTCCCTCTCGACGCTTCGTATCTCCGACCACTCACTCACGTCAGCCCACGACCATCCTCCTTGCAGGCCGCGTCCCTGGTCCCCTCCTGGTCTCGCTCCGCCCGCTCCGAGAGGGGGGGCCATCCGCGAGAGAAACGAGAAGCGCAGGCCCGCGTGCTCGCTGGGCGGCATGAGCGATGCAAGCGCCGGCGCGAGAGTCGCTGTGGCGGCGTGGGCCTTACTGACGGGCGCCTGGCGGACGTTGGCCGCAGCCGCAGCGACTGGCAGAGGAGGCGGGGCGCGTAGCGGCGGCGGCGGCGGCGGCGGCGGCGGCTTGACCCGGGCCGAGCTCATCCCGGTCGCCATCGATCTCCACTTGCTCGCCACGAGCGCGGTCGTGCGCCAGAGCCTGAGCGAGGCGGAGCTTGCGATGCTGGCGCGCATCGACCTGGTGCCGCCAGACGTCATTTTGCAGCAGCAACTGATCACGCCGCCGCTCCTGGTGGCGACCGTGGCCGCCTTTGCGGCCCTCGTCGAGGCGCTGCCCGCGGGCGACCCGGCCGCCGTCGCCGCCCTGCGCGTGTGGAGCGCGCTGACCACGGGCAGCCGCGCGATGTACGCCGGGCAAGCCTCGTCCGACGGCTACAGCCGCCGCCGCGCCGACGCCGCCCTCGCCTTCATCTCTGACGCCCCGGCAGCCCCGCCCGTCGCCGCCGACGTCGGCCCTTCCGCGCGCCTCTTGTCGGCGGCGCGCCGCGCGCTCGACGCCCTGTCGTGTCCCGGAGTCAACGAGGCCTACCTTACCGCTGCGTCGCAGCTGGTCTACAACGTGGTCACGTTGCAGATGGTGGCCCTGCGGGAGTTCTTGTCGGGCGACGTCCACCTTACGCAGGAGTCGGCGGCGGCGGGCGGTGCCAACGACGACGTCGACGAGGACGGCTTATACCCCTCGCTCGCGCACCGGGCGGCCCTCGCCGAGATGCCCGGGCTGCTGATGGCGCTGATGGGCGGGCGAGTCAAGCGCATGCGCCCGCTCCCGCGCGCGGTCCTGCTGCGCGTGCTCGCGCAGTCGCCTGCGGCCGCCAACGCCACCGCCTCGGACCGTCTCTACGCCCTGGGAGGCTTGCGCTTGCCCGGGCTGGCCGAGCCCGTGCGCACGCTCGAGCTTCTCGACCAACAGGCGGCGATCGCCCTGCGGGCGGTCCTGCTTCCCGCCAGACGCGACGCGGATGGCGCTTGGGTGGGCGACCTGGCCCGTCAGCAGAGGGAGGACGAGGCGCGCGGCGCGGCGCTGGGGGGCGGCGGCGGCGGCAGCCACAACGGCGGCGGAGGAGCAGGAGGAGGAGGAGGGGGAAGGGGCGGCGGCGGCGGCAGCGAGGGCGGCGACGATGGCGGGAGCGGTGGCAGTGGCGGCGGCGGCGGCGCCTCTACGCACGCGGCCGATGCGTTCGACCTCGCGCAGGCCGTCGGGATCGCGATGCTATCGTGCACCATGTCCGTGCCGGCGGACGCGGACGACCCGATCGGCGCCGCCTTCCGTCAAGCCGGTTGCTCCGTGGCGCTGAGCGGGCAAAACCCGGAAGCGCCGATCCGTTGCGCCGCGGCCTTGATCGCGCAGCACGCGCGCCTGGACCACGGCCTCACCTGCCGCGTCGTTTCCGAGGCGCTCGACGCGCCCCTGCCGATGACGATGGTGCGGAGCTACTGCGTCAAGGCGTCCCTGGACTTGTTTGCCCGCCTCGAGCAATCGCCTCCCGCCAGCGCGGCCGAGAGCGCGCGAGTTGCGGCGCTCGGCATCGCGCTCGCGCAGCGCGCGCTCTGCGTGACGGACTTTTCGGGCGCCGTCCAGCCATCAGCGCCGACATACAATATCGGCGACACGGCCGAGCGTCTGCGCGTCAAAGAAATGTCCTGGAAAGGCCAGCGCGTGGCTCGCCGCATCGCCGCCTGGGCGCACGCGTCGCCTGGCGCGGCGGCCCTCCTACCGCCAGAGTTTCGCACCCACGCCGCCACGACCTTTGCGGTCGTCGCCAGGCGCGCGATCTCCTCGTTCGGGGTGCGGAAGTGCTTGGACGGGGAGAGCGTGCGCTGGGCCCTGACGGATCGCGAGATCGCCGACCTGAAGAAGGCGGCCGCGTCGTCCGCGGACGAGTCCGAGACCTGGCGCGCGTGCGACGAGCGCTTGTCGCGCGCCGTGGACGACGACGACGCGGCGCTGCCGCCCGCGCAGCCGCGCCCGCCTTTGCTCGACTTGCCCGTGCTGCGCGCGCACATCCAGCCTGACGCGAGCCTCGACATGCACTCGTGCCTGGTCCGCCTGATGGACCTGCCTCAGCTCGCGCTCGACCTCACGCGCGCGTCGACGGCCCTGATCGGCGCCCGGTGCAACCCCGCCGCCCGCGTCGGGGCGCGGAAAATGCAGGCCGTCAACGACGCCCGGGCGAGGAGCGAGGCCGCGTGCGCCCTGGTGGAGCGCCTGGTGCTCAAGATGGGAAACTACGACGTGGTGCGGGCGTCTTTCTACCTTGGCCTGAAGCCCTGCTCGATCGAGCCTCGTCTCATGAGCCGTCTCGCCGGCGTCTCGCTCGCCATGCTGGCGCCCGCAGCGCCCCTTCTCGAGCGCGCCTTGAGCGCCGACGGCGGCGGCGGCGGCAGCAGCGGCGGCGCGAGCGGCGAGCGCGGACGTCGCTTCCGGCCCTTGATCGATCTCGTCGCCACCGGGCCGCGCGCGCCGGCCGCCATGGCGCGGCTCGTGCGCGCGGTCAGGACGCTCGGCAGCATCGACGACGCCGTGGCCCTTGCGCACGCCGCCGCGCCCCGCAGCACGTCCGCCCAGCAGCTGAGGCGCCACTGCGCTTACGTGCAATGCCCGCGCCGCGCTCCAGCGGGGCCCGAGGAGGCCAGCGCCAAAAAGATGCGGTGCGCCGGGTGCCTGTCGGCTTACTACTGCGGGGCCGAGTGCCAGCGCGAGGCCTACGCGGCGGGGCACAAGTGGGTCTGCTCGATCCTCCGCGACGAGAAGAGCAGAGGCGCGAGGCGGGGTCGGCGGCCGGCGGCGCGTGAGATTTCGAGCGTCGCTGCTCTGCTGCTGTTGGGTTGATAGTTGTTTCTTCTCCACGCAAGGGTGCGAGGTTTGTGGATGGAATGTTTAAGCAGCCGCCGCCGGATCTCTGTGAAAATCTCTGTCGAGGACTGTCTTCCACCCTCCCTCCTCCCCAACCAGCGCCCGAAGTATCCTTTTCCGCTCGCGCGCGCTCTCTCTCGCGCTCGCCGCGCCCCCCTTATCCGCGCCCCCCTTTTCCGCGTTCCGCTCCGGCCCCTGGCACGACACCCGCCCAACGGCCGACCCTCAAAACCCCTGCCCCACGAAAAACTCATCGCCCTTGCCCCCCTCGTCCTCGCCGACGATGCGCTCCGACGGGAAGACGTCCCCCTTGCCGCGCGGCTGCTTGTACACGTGCGTGTCGATGTAGGCCTGCCAATCGGTCCGCTTGTTCCAATAGTCGAGGCTAGGCCCCTCGAGCGACCCGTCCTCCCGCACGTAAACGGGCTCGAGCGGCATATCGCAGGCCATGGCGCGTTCGATCAGGTCCGGGTCGGCCTCGAGCACGGCGACCGGGTCGCGCCGGGCAAAGTACCACTTGCTCACGGTGATGAGGATGGACAGGCACAGCGGCGGCGACAGCAGCAGCGGCACGGCCGTGACGAGGGCGTCGGCGTCCGCCGCCGTCCGCAGCAGCCGGCGCACCTGCGACGCGTTGCGCCGGAGCGTCGGCGCATCGTCCGACAGCACCGAGGGCCGGCGCTGCGCGATGGCGCGCAGGTCGGCCGACGGCCACAGGGCCTTGAGCGTCAGCACCCGCAGGGCGGCGTCCGCCGGGTCGAGGGCCAGGCGGGCGAGGTCCGCGGCCGGCATGCCCGCCAGGTCGACGCGCCAGCCCGGCAGCAGGCCCTCGAGCGCGGCCAGGCCCTCCGCCAGGCGCGCCTCGGTCGCCTCGGCCAGCGGCGGCAGCGGCGGCGCCTTTTTCGCCCGGCCCGCGTTCTGCGCGCGGCGGCGGTGGGCGGCCGCGAGGGCCTCGCGCAGGTCGGCGACGAGGCGGCGCTTGCGGCGGGCCTCCCACTCCTCGGGCGTGGTGGTGGTGGTGCGGGAGGTCGCCGGCGGCGGCGTGGGGCCGCCGGCGGCCGACGGCGCGGCCGACGACGACGCCGCTGCCGAGGGGCGGGGGTTGGGCGGCGGCGTCGCCTCGCGCGACAGCAGTGGGCTTTTCCGGGCTTTCGGAGTGCCGGCGGCGACCGCTGCCCTGCCAACTCTTCCCAAGAGCGAGGGCGGGCGCTGCAGGAAGGCGGACATGTCCGGAGACGCTTTTTTGGAGGCGCGATCACGGGAAGAAAAAACGGCTTCTTTTCTGGTGACCCGCACGCCACTCGCGTTTCTGAGAGATGTGGTCGCGTGTGTGTTGCCGATGTCGCTCCTTTGGCCGGGGCGGGTGTGTTTGAGAGGGTCGGCAAAGGAGGGGGAGAGGGCCTTTGTCGACGTGGGCGCAGCGTCGGCTCTTTCGACGGACGCCGACGACGCTTTCCGCGCGTTCGTCCATCAAACGCCCCCTCCATCCCTGACCGAGGCACAAGCGACCTCTGTCACATCCGATTCACACAACCTCAATCTCACTCTCAACAGCCCTCGATCTGCGCATTGGACCCAGGAGCCAGGCGCCCGCGGCACCGCGTGAAACCTCAAACAAAAGATGATGGCGATCGCGAAGCCAATGGCGCGTGGCGCATGCGTCGCATGCAACGCCCGCCGTCCGATGGCGATCGCGTGCACGAGCAACTGGCCGGTGCGCAACACGGCGACCGTCAAGCCAGCAGCACAAACGATCACAACACCAGCGCCCGCGCCGCCGACGCCGCCGCCGGCCGCGCGCCTCGCCGCCGCCGCCGCTTTCGCCGCCGCCGCGCTGCTCGCCGTCACCCCCCTCGCCGCGCCCTCATCCGCCGCCGCCGCCGCCCCCCTGTCCTTCTCCCCGGCCGACGCCCTCCAGCTCGGGCCGGGCCTCCTCCCCGGCGACCTCCCCTCCGCGGCGGCGGCCCCCCGCCCCGAGCAGGCGCCCGCCGCCCCCCCGCCCCGCGCCTACGCGAGGCTCGTCCGCGCGCTCGCCGCCTCTGTGCGCGACGCGCTCGACGCCGACGCCGAGGGCCGCCCCGAGCGCGACGTGCGCCGGCGCGCCGACCCGGCCGGGCAGCGGGTGCGCGAATTCGTGGCCCGCTGGCGCGACGATCCCCTGGTGGAGGGCCGAGCCTACCACGAGGAGGCGAAGGAGGCCATATCGGAGCTAGGCGCGTTTTACGCGCGCGCGGGGCCGAGGGCGGCGGTGACGCGCGAGGTGCGCGCGAGCGTGCTGGGGCACCTGGCGCGGGCCGAGGCGGCGCTGCCGCCCGCGGAGAAGGGGCTGCTGGATTTTTGATGGGAGGAGGAGGAGGAGGGGGCGGAGGGGGAATTGGGGGGCTGTAGACAAAAATAGAAAATAGACATACATCGAGAACAAAGAGAGAGACAGCGCCGTTGTGTGGACTCTCGGAAAAGAGAGTCGTGCGATTTTTCGAAACAGCAACCGCGCTTTTTTGTTTTACATCGCGCCAACAGTTTCATAGAGGGGTGGTGGGTGGGCAGCGCGCTTGAGTTCGTGGGGCGCGTGTGTGTGCGTGCACGAGCGTGCGCGCACCAAGAATCGGGCGTGATAAAAACGATAAAAACAGGCGGCAGCCGCATTGGCAGCGGCGAGGAGGGGCGAGGGGGAGGGGTGGGGGGAGAGAGGGGGGAAACCCGGCGAGAGAGAATACGGCTGCGCGGGCGTCAACTAGGCAATGGGGGAGGGAGGGAGGGAAGGAGCGCGGCGGTGGGGCTTGACGGCGGACTGCTCCGCGCGCGCGCGCGCCGACCAGACGAGGACCAAAACAAAATGGAGGGTGAAAGAGGGAGGGGGTCAGGAAGGAGGGGGGGAGGGGCGGCGCCGGCGCCGGGCGTCGCCGTCGTGGCGGCGGCTGCTGCTGCGCCCAGCGCCGCCGCCGCGCCTGCCGCGGCCGCCGCGCCTGCCGCCGCGCCTGCGCCCGCCCCTCCCTGGCGGAGGCGGTAAACGTCGCCGTTTTGTAAACGTGCACGCGCAAAATATGAACGCGAGAAGAGTGAATGAACGAGCGGGTGGTGTGAGGGGGGGTCTTCTCCTCTCTTCTCCTCTCCTCTAGACCCTCTTTTGTTTTTAAGCGCGCTGCTGCTGCCCCGCGGCGCACGGGACCGGAACCTCACGGCGGCGGCAGGGGGAGGGGGCAACACGCCCCCCTCCTCAGAAGGCCGCCGGCCGCCCCGCGCCGAACGCGTAGCCGCCCCCCGGCTGCTCCACGATGCCCCCGCCCGGCCCCTCCCGCCCGCCCGCCGCCGCCGCCTCGGCCGCCTTTTTCGACGCCGGCAAGAGCGCCATCACCTCGTGCACGTCCTCGCGCGACACGGCGGCGCGGTCGCGGTCGATCGCAAAGCACACGTAGACGGCGTCGGCGGCGGACAGCAGCACAGACGCCAGGAACGAGAGGGCCGCGAGCCCGCAGCCGAAGGCGCAGAGGCCGACCAGCGCCGCCAGCGGGAGGGCCAGGCTGCCGGCCGAGTCGGCGCCGGGCGCGCCCGCGGCGGCGGCGGCTGCGGCGGCGCGCGCCTCGGCCGGCGCAAAGGCCAGGCGATAGGAGGACGCGCCCGCGAGCGCGGCCCACGCCCCGGCGAGCGCGAGGTTGGTCAGGCCCACCACGTTGGCGGGGAACACCCACACGGCGACCGTGTCCAGGAGGTTGCGCGACAGCAGGGCGGTCGAGCGGCGCGCGGCCTCGAGGAAGGGCTCTCCCGTGATTGCCGCCATGACAACTCCGAATTTAGAGAGCTGCTCGAGGATCGCGTACAGCGCGTCGACGCACGACAGCAGCACCTGCGCGAGGAACGAGTCGCGCGCGTTCTCGCGCAGCTGGCGCAGGCCCTGGCGGGCCCACGAGATGCAGGCCAGGAGCCAGGCAGCCAGGGCGCACGACCCGAGCGAGGGGCCGAGCGCGTTGGCGAGCGCGGCGCGCGTGGCGTCCTTCGGCGCGGGCGCGCCGGCCGGGGAGAAATACCAAGCAGAGACCGCGCCGCTGACGACGTAGGTCTTGATGCAGAATGCCAGCAGCGACGTCCACGTGAGGGCGACGGCGCAGAGGGCCATTAGGCCGAGGGCCCAGCCGTCGGGCTGCCAGGCGCAGCAGGGGGTCGGGTCGCCCGCGGCGGTGACGCACGCGAGGCCCGCGCCGCCTTCGTCGCCGCCTTGGCCGCCGCCGCCGGGCGGGGCGGGGCCCGCGGCCGCGGGCGAGGGCACGACGCGGCCGTTTGCATAGGCCAGCAGCGCAGAGGCGGCGAGCGGCGCGCACAGGAGCGCGGCGGCCAGCTGAATGCCGGCGGCGACCACGACGACGCCCCACACGCGCGACACGGCCTGCGCCGCCGTGCCCAGGAGGCGCGCGACGAGGCCCAGCTGCGCGCGGTAGAGATAGTAGACAAACGCCACCAGGCCGGCGGTCAGCAGCCCCGGCGCGGCGGCGCCGAGCGGCGCGCCCGACGCCAGCGCGGCGAAGCCCGCCGACAGCGGGAGCCCCACCTGCAGGGCGATCGCGCCGTAGACGGCCGCGTGCGGCCGGGCGCGGTAGAGGGCCATGGCCCCGACGCCGAGGGCGACCCCGCCCGCCACGGAGACGGCGAGGGTGGCGGCCGCGACGCCGAGGAACTGCTTCGGCGTGATGGCAGGGGGCGGCGGGGGCGGCGGGCGGGGCGGGGCGTCGGGGGCCGCCGCCGGCTCGCCCGGGCCGCCGCCGCCGAGGCCGAGGGCGCCGAGCAGGCGGCGGCGGAGGGCGCCGGGGCCGTCGGGCGGGCGGACGGGGCAGTTGGCCGGGTCGTTGAGGTACACGGGGTTGAAGGCGTGCGCGACGTCGGTGTTGCTGCGTTTGTGTTTTTGTGGTTTTTGGTTTGGGTTTTCGGGGGGGGGAGGAAGGGGGAGGATGAAAACGGGGCGACGGGGCGACGGGCCGCGACGACGACGACGACGGAGACACGCCAAAAGCGGGGCGCGGCAGCGGAGTCGCACAGACATCAGGACACCCCGAGCGCCACGCGCTACAAGTCCGACTCACTGGTTGGCGGCCGCGTAGATGCCTCCGGCCAGAGCGCTCGTCAACACGAGGAAGAAGAGGACAGACCAGAAGACGTCGCGCCGGGGGCGGGCGGCCGCGCCGCGCGGCGCCAGCGGGCACGTGCCGCCGATGCCCGCCGCTCCGAGCAAGGGCTCCTCGCCCGCGGCGGCGCCCGCGCCGCCGAGGTAGTCGCGGCCCATCGCTACTGTGTCGGCTCGTGTGAAGCAGGCAGAAGAGAGAGAGACAGAGAGAGAGAGAGAGAGAGGCGATGTCTCTCTTTTTTTTCGTCGTGACTCGATCGCAGGTCTCTCGCTTGGCTATTTGGCGCGTGGATGCGGTAGAGGGCGCGGGTGAGTTTGGATGGTGTGTGCCGATAGTCGTCGGCTGTTGGGGGGTGGTTGTGAGGGATGGACGGCCGCGCCGAGAGTGGAGTAGTCGGTGGATTTTTCAGCCTTTTCCGAGCAGGGAGCAGGAACCTCCGAGGTGATGAGTCCCCTCCTCCCCCACCTTCGCCGGCCCAAATCCCTTTCAATCCTCCTTTGCGACCAATCGATCGCGCCATCGCGCGCGACACTCAAAGCAAGACACCATTGCCCTTGAAGGACAAGACGAAATACCCATTCGCTCGCCTCTCTCTCCTCCCGCCAGGGCCCCCTCCTTGCGCGCGCGCCGCCGACATTTGCGCGACCTGGTGACCGGCCCCTGCACCCGGGCGCACTCCGGCCACCATAGACTCGCACACGAGCCAGCAGCAATGGACAACCCCCCTATTGACGTCGCAACGGCGGCCGTCGCCGGCGCCGCGCCGCCGCCGCCACAGCGCTACCAGCAGCCGCAGCAGCAGCAGCAGCAGCAGCAGCACGCGCTCGACCTGGACTACCTGCTGCAAGAGGGCGACGAGCACACGTGGTCGGTGGACGACTGGCAGTGGAACCCGAGCCTGATGTTGGCGGCGCCGCGCCCAGGCGGCGCAGGTGGCGCCGGCCAGCAGCAGCAGCCTCCGCCGCCGCTCCTGCCGCCGCCGCTCGGGCTGCCCGCCCAGCAGCACGCGTCGCTCCTGCTCGCGCAGCAGCAGCAGCAGCAGCAGCAGCAGCAGCAGATCCTGGCGCAGAAGCCCGGGCACGCGCTCCCGCAGGAGGCGGCGGCCGCGGCCGCGACGACGCGGTCCTGCCACGCGCTCAAGCGCCCACGCCGCGCCAACGTGCGCGGCGCGGCGGCGGCGGCGGCGGCGGCGGCGGCGGCGGCGGCGGCGGCCACGGCGGCCCCGCCGCCGCCCCCGCCTCTGCAGCCGCAGCAGCAGCAGCAGCACCCCCACCACCACCACCACCACCCGCCGCACCAAAACGCGCTGGCCATGCTCTCGGGCCTCATGCACGATGGCAGCGCGGGCACCTGGTGCCACGCCCCCTTTCCCCCGCAGCAGCAGCAGCAGCTTCAGCAGCAGCAGCAGCAGCAGCAGCAGCAGTATCATCACGCTTCGCAAACGCCGCTCTTTGCCGCTGCCGGCGGGCCGCCGCCTTCGGTTGCGGCCGCCGCCGCCGCAGCCGCCGCAGCCGCAGCCGCCGGCACCCCTGTCGTCACGTACAATCCGGCGGTCATGCCGCCGCCGCCGCCGCCGTCGTGCCACGCGGCCTACCTGGCCGCCCGCCCCATCGCGCACCCGCAGCAGCTGCAGCAGCAGCCGCCGCAGCTGCAGCAGGACAGCGGCGACAGCGCAGAGGCGCAGCAGCAGCAGGCCGCCGCCGCCGCCGCCGCCGCCGCCGCAGCAGCGGGCGGCGGCGGCAACGCGGCCGACGCCGCCGGCCCCGCCATCTGCCAGGTCGCCGGCTGCGGCCGCCCCCTCGAGGGCCTGCGCGAGTACCACCTGCGCTACAAGATCTGCGACGAGCACCTGCGCCTGCCCGCCATCCTCGTGCGCGGCGTGCTCAGCCGCTTCTGCCAGCAGTGCGGACGACTGCACCCGCTCGCGGCCTTTGACGGCGCGCGCAAGTCGTGCCGCGAGCAGCTGCGCAAGCACAACGCGCGCCGCCGCCGGCGCGCGGGCGGGACGGGGGCGGGCGGGGCGGGCGCCGGGGCCGAGGAGGGCGAGGAGGGGCCGGACGAGGAGGGCGCCGCGGGCCCGTCGGCGGCCGCGGGCAGCCCGGCGGCGGCGGCGACGGCGGCGCCGGGCGCGCCAGACAGCAAGGCCGGCGGCGGCGGCGGCAACGAGGACGGCGGCAGCGACGTCGGGCGGCTGCTCACGGCGCTCCTGTCCAACCCGCAGCAGCTCACCGCACTGCGCGTCCTCCTGGGCGTCCGCACGCACCCGGCGCTGCCGCAGCCGCCGGCTGCAGCCGTCGGCGGCGGCGACGAAAAGGGCGGCGGCGCCAACGCCGGCGCCGGCGCCGGCAACGAGGCCGACAACGTCGCGCGCCCCAACAGCCCGGCCTCGGGCGGCACCCAGGGCGGCGGCGGCGGCGGCGGCGGCACGTTTGAGGTGGCGCGCGCCATCATGGGCGCCGCGCCCGGCTCGGGCTTTGCCGGCGCGTACGAGGAAGGCGGCGACGAGGGCGACGAGGGCGACGGCGCCCCCAACGGCGGAGGCGGCGGCGGCGGCGGCGCGTCCGCCGCCGCCCCCTCCTCCCCCGGTTGCCGCCGCCACCGCGTCCTGCGCCTTAGCGCCAAGCTCTTCAACCGCACGCCCGCCGACCTGCCCCCCGACCTCCGCGAGCGCCTCACGGGCTGGCTCGGCGGCGCGCCCGCCGACCTGGACGCTCACATCCGCCCGGGCTGCGTGCTGCTGACGCTCTCCTGCGCGGTGGACGCGCGCACCTACGCCGCCGCCCGGCGCGACGCCGACGCGGGCGGCATGTCGGCCCTCCTGTCGAGCGTCCTGGCGCCCGATGCGCACCCCTTCTGGCGCGAGGAGGGGTCCGCTGTGATGCTGCAGCTGTTCCGGAGCGTGGCGGTCGTGAGCGGCGGGCGCGTGGCCGCGCGCTCGCGGTACGGGCGCGCGGCGGCGGCGGCGCGGGGCCTCCCGGGCACGGCGGCCGTCGCGCCGTGCTGCGTGGTCGTTACCGACGGGCCTCGGGCGGCCAGCGCGGTCGTATTCACGGTGCTGGGCACCAACCTGGCCGCGTGCGCGACGACGGGCGGCAAGGGCGGCAAGGGCGGCGGGTGCTGCGGCGAGGCCGGCGACGCCGCCGAACCCGACGCCGCCGACGCCGCCGCCGCCGACAGCGACGACGGCGCGTGCCCTCCATCCTCATCCGCCTGCGCCGCCGTGGCCGCCGCCCTTCCGCTCGACCCGCCCCCGCCCGTCCCGCGCTTGCTCGTGCGCGCCCCGGGCGGGCGGTACCTCAGGGTCTTGAGCGCCGAGCCCCTGGGCGACGTTGCTGCGGCCGCCGCCGAGGCAGGCCTCGCGCCGTCCGTCTGCGCGCCCCCCGCAGGCGCCGGCGCCGCCGCCGCAGCCGGCTCCTCCCCTCCCCTGCAGGCGCTGCGCGTGACCGCCGCGCTGCCCGCCGACCTGGCGCGCTCGGACGAGCCGCTCTTGCTGTGGGTCGAGGCCGCCAGCGCGTCCTTCCTAGCGCGCGCGCGCCCCGTGCTAGTCGTGCGCAGCGCGGCGCTTGCGCGGGAGGTTTGCTCCCGGCTGCAGCGGGGCGGCGGCGGCGGCGGCGGCGGCGGCGCAGGGCGGCCGCTGCCCGCCGCGGGCCTCGAGGAGGCGCTGCTGGACCTGTGGGCGGTGCTGGCGCACGCCGCGGCCGTCGAGCGCGCGCGCGCGCGCGGCGAGCCGGCCGCGTGCACCGTCGCCGGCAAGCCGGCGCCAGACGCAGGCGCCGCCGCCGCCGCTGCCGCTGCGCCCGCCGTCGCCGCTGAGGAGCTGCCCGCCCCGTCGCGCTCGCTCGCGTCGGACGGCAAGGCCCTCGCCGCAAAGGCGCTCCGCCTGATCGAGCTCGCGTGCGACCGCGGCATGACGTCGCTGCTGCGGTCGGTGCTCACGCCCCTCGCGGCCGAGAGCGAGGTGGCCGTGGCTCGCGCCCCGCCGGCGGCGGCGGATGCTGCCGCTGCTCTCCATGCCGCGGCCTGTCCCGCTGAGGCCGACGGCGCCCGCGCCGCCGCCGCTGCCGCCGCCGACGGCGGCGCCGACGACGACTCTGCCGCCGCGCGGCTCCACTGGCTGTGCGCCTGCGCCGGCGCGGGCGTGCGCCAGGCCCTGCGCGAGTCCTTGGGCCGCGGTGCCCCCGCGGGGCAGCTGTCGCTGCTGCACCGCGCCGTGCGCGCGGCCGCCTCGGGCTCGGCCGCTGCTGCTCCGGCGACCGCCGCCGCCGCCGCCGCCGCCGCCGCCCCCTCGGCCTCGCGCCCGCCGCCCGGACCCGACCTGCTGCGCGCCCTGCTGTCGCTCCTGCCCCCGCCGCCGCCCCGCGCGTCCGCGTCCTCGGCCTCGCCGCTGCCGCCCGCTGCGCGCCGCTGGGCCGTGGACGTCGGCGGCCCCGAGGGCGTCACCCCCTTGCACTTGGCGGCGCTCGTCGACGACGACGGGGCGACCGCCCTCGCGCTCATTGATGCTGCGGCGGCGGGAGACGCGGCGGCGGCGGCGGCGGCAGCGCCGGCGGCGGCCCCCTCGGCGGCCCCGCTCTCTGGCCCACCGCGCCTGCGCCCCTTCACGGGCGCCGCCGCCGCCGACGGCGTCACCCCCTTCCACCTCGCCCTGCAGGAGGGCCACTTCTCCGTCGACCGCGTGCTGGCCGCGCTCGCCGCCGCGCAGGGGCGCGACGTGCGCAGCGTCCGCGAGCGCGCCGCCGACGGCCGGCGGCTCGCGCTGGCGGCCGAGGAGGCCGAGGCGGCGGCCGAGGCGGCGGCGGCGGCGGCAGCGGCGGCGGCGAGGGGGTGGCGCGGGCTCGAGGCGGCGGCGACGGCCGCGCTCCTGGGCGAGGCGGCGCAGCGGTGCTGCGACGCCGCCGAAACCGGCGGCCACCACCACCACCACCACCACCACCACCAGGGCTGCCAGCAGCAGCTGGGGGGCGGCGCGGGCGTCGCCGCCTCTGCGGACGCCGGCCGCCCCCCAGCCGCCAACGCCGCCGACGCCGGCGACGCTTGCTGCGCCGCCGCCGCCTCCGGCGCGCTCGTCGACGTCGCGCCTTCGGCGGAGAGCGCGGGCCTCGACCCCGCGCGCGCGGAGTCCGTGGCCCCGCCCGCGAGCGAGCAGCACCAGCAGCGGCAGCAGCGGCTGCCTCGCGTGTCTGCGCCGGTCGAGCGCGAGCGCCGCCTAGACGCCGAGGCCGCCGCCGCCGCCGCCGCCGCCGCCGCCGCCGCCGCCGCCGCCGCCGCTGCCTTCTTGGGCGGGGCCTCGGCCGCGCGCCTCAGCGAGGCCCTGGCCGCCTGCCTGCGCTGCAGCTCCACGCTCCCGCCGCTGTTCATGTCGGCCTCGGCGCGCTGCGGCGGGTGCGGCGAGCGCCAGCCGTGCGTGCTGGGCGAGGCCGAGGCGGCCGCCGCCGGCGCCGCCGGCCGCGGCAGCCCCGGCGCGACGACCGCGGCCGTGGCCGCCGCGCTCGCTGCGGCGCTGGCCGGCAGCGCCGCCGGCGGCGTCGCCGGCGGCGCCAACGCGTCGTCCACCGCCGCCGCCGCCAAGGGCCGCAAGCGCCCCGCCGCCGCCGTCGTCGCTGCCCCGGCCGCGACGGACGAGAACGGCGGTGGCGGCGCCGCCCTCGCCCGGAAGCGCGTCCGCGGCGGCGGCGCGAGCGGCGCCGGCGAGAGCAGCGTGGTCTCCTCGGCGACGGCGGCCGCCGCGGGGGCCGACGCCCCGACCGGGTGCGCCCACGCGTGGAAGAGCCGCGTGCTGGTGCTCACGGCGCTGTGCCAGTCGTGCCACGCCGAGCGCGTGCTCGAGGTGTCATAAGTAGATTGTTTTTTTGGTTTTTTTGGCCGCGGGCTCTCCTGCCCTTGCCCGTTTGCGCGACGCCGACGCCGACGCCGACGCCGACGCGCGCCGGCGCCGTTCCGCCTTCTCTCTAATCGCCCCTTGCGCATCACCCTAATTGTTTCGCGTATAAGTTGTTTCACAAACGCATTGCTTCTCTCTCTCTCTCTCTCACACCACGCTCCTTGACACAGAACGCGCGAGCGACATCGAACATCAAGCGTCAGCGAAACAACGAGCGTTCAAAAACAATAGGCGGCGCCAAGTCTCCTCTCCTCCCCGAACGCGTCGCGCCTCCCTGTGTGCGCGCAAGCAGCGCGCGAAGTAGCGAGGCTTGCTGCCAGCGCTGCCCACCTCCAACAGAGCGGCGTTGCACACGCGAGCCAATTCGGGTGCGCGTTCGCGTCTTCTCCCCCCTCCCTCCTTTTTTGGAAGAGAGCCGCCGAACCAACGATGCCTTCCGACCGCGCCAAGAAGGCGGCGGCCGCCAAGGCCTCGAAGAAGGCCGACAAGCTCACGCCCAACCTCAAGTCGGCCGCGTCGTCCAAGTCCCTGCGCGAGGACGGCGCCTCGCCCGTCGACCAGGCCGCCGACGCGCTCGCCGGCGCCTCGCTCGACGACGCCCACGGCGCCAACGGCAACGGCAACGGCGCCGGCAACGGCGCGCCGGCCAAGGCCGCGCCCATCGTCGACAGCGGGCGCTCCGTGACCGGCGTCTGGGCCGCCCACCCGCAGGCCCGCGACATCCAGGTCGAGTCCTTCACCCTGCTGTTCCACGGCCACGAGCTGCTCGCCGACGCGCGCCTCGAGCTCAACTTTGGCCGCCGCTACGGACTGCTCGGCCCAAACGGCTGCGGAAAGAGCTGCATGCTCAAGGCGATCGCCGCGCGCGAGGTGCCCATCCCGGAGCACATCGACATGTTCCTCGTCGACCGCGAGATCGCCGCGACGGACAAGGGCGCCCTGGCCGCGGTCATGGAGGTGGACGGCGAGAAGACCCGCTTGGAGGCGGAGGCCGAGGCGCTGGCCGAGCGCGACATGACGCCAGAGGTGGAGGCGCGTCTGTCGGACGTGTACGAGCGGTGAGTGAGGATTGGATCTCGTTCTTGGGTTGTTCCTTGCTGCTTGGTTCAGGAGTCGCTTCGCGCTGTCGTCGGACGGCCGCCTTGCGGTGTTCCTTGCCTGTGGGCTGAAAAAAAGGCGCGCGCGATTCGGATGTGGGTTTTGGGGGGGGGGCGCGCCGCGCTCTGCGTTTGCCTCCCCGCTCTTGTCGCGCTCAAAAAAAAACCCTCCCCCCTCAAAAAAACACCCCAAACACCCCAAACAACCAACAAACACCAAAAACAACAACACCAATCGCTACAAAGGCTCGACTCGCTCGACTCGGACATGGCCGAGGTGCGCGCGGCGCAGATCCTCCACGGCCTCGGGTTCGACAAGGCCATGCAGGCCAAGAAGTGCCGCGAGTTCTCGGGCGGGTGGCGCATGCGCATCGCCTTGGCGCGCGCCCTGTACCTCAACCCGACCTTTTTGCTGCTGGACGAGCGTTGAGTTGATTTTTGCTTGTTGTTGGTTTTTCGCGCTGCGGTTTTTCGGGGCGTCTCGTTGTTCGTCTCGTCGTGTCTCTGTTTAGGACGGCGGGCGCTCTCTTTTCGGCCTCGTCCGGTGCTCCAGCCCGCGGCCCCGTTGCCTCGACGCTCAACTCGGGAAAACATCGCACGCCGCTCACCGCCGCCCCCACCCCACACGCACGGAAACAAATGCAAAAACAAACACTATCCACTATCCATTAAACATACACAGCCACCAACCACCTGGACCTCGAGGCGTGCGTGTGGCTCGAGGAGTACCTCAAGACGTTCAACCGCATCCTGCTGATCATCTCGCACTCGCAGGACTTCCTCAACGGCGTGTGCACCAACATCATCCACATGCAGAAGAAGGCGCTGGTGAGAAGAGAGGCAGAGAGAGAGGGAGGGAGAGGGAAGGGCGGGGCGGGGGGGGGGGGGGGGGGGGGGGGGGGGGGGGGGCGCGCGCTTTCCGGCCGCTGCTTGCTTTTTGCGTTGCCTTCTTTTGCGCATTTTGGTCGCGCGCGTCGAGAGATTCCCTTTCCTCCCCCCCCTCGGCGCGCCCACGCACACACACACAACGCCCTCCCCCGCCGCCACCCCAAAATGCACGTCCCCCTCTCGATACCCACAAAAAATAACAAAAACAAAAAACAACGCCCGGACGCGCGCGCCAAACGACACGAAAAAAAACAGAACTACTACAGCGGCAACTACGACCAGTTCGTGCAGACCCGCGCCGAGCTCGAGGAGAACCAGATGAAGAAGTACCGCTGGGAGCAGGAGCAGATCGCCGGCATGAAGGAGTACATCGCCAAGTTTGGCCACGGCTCGGCAAAGCTCGCGCGCCAGGCGCAGTCAAAGGAAAAAGTGCTCGCCAAAATGGTCCGCGGAGGGCTGACCGAGCGCGTCGAGGGGGACCGGACGGTGAAACTGTCGTTCACCGACGTGGGCAAGCTGCCGCCGCCCGTGCTGCAGTTCGCGGACGTGGCGTTCGGCTACTCGCGCGACAAGATCCTGTACGCCAACGTCGACCTGGGCGTCGACCTGGACAGCCGCGTGGCCATCGTCGGGCCCAACGGCACGGGTACGTTTTTTTTTTTTTTTTTTTTTTTTTCCTTCTCGTCGTTTTCGCGTCGCCGGCGTCCGTTGTTTGGTCGGGCGTTTTGTCTTCTCGCCAGCGTCTCTTGCTCCTTCTCTTCTTTCGTGTATCGAGGGGTGAGCGAGGTCGCCCTCTCCCAGCGCCCGAGCGTCTCCCCCAGCACACACACATCCAACAACGGACTCACGACCAAAAAATTTCCACCCACAAAAGAAACAAAAAAAAAACCCACCAAAAACACAAAAAAAACACAAAAAAAATATTCACAGGCAAGTCCACGCTGCTCAACCTGATGACCGGGCAGCTCGAGCCCGTCGACGGCATGGTCAAGCGCCACAACCACCTGCGCATCGGCATGTACCACCAGCACCTGACCGACCTGCTCGACCCGGAGACCACCCCCCTCGAATACATGGCGCGCGAGTTTCCAGAGGCAGGCGGCGTCGAAAAGCTGCGCTCGATGATCGGCCGGTTCGGCGTGACGGGCCCCGCGCAGACGCTGGCCATCAAGCACCTGTCGGACGGGCTGAAGTCGCGGGTGGTGTTCTCGTGGCTGGCGCAGAAGACGCCGCACATGCTGCTGCTGGACGAGCGTGAGTCCTTTTTTCTTTTTTTGGTGTTGTTTTGTTTGTCCCTCCTTGGTCGAATGCGAAAATGTTTTTTTTTTGTCTTGCTCTCGGTCGCCCGCCCGCCTCGCCCGTCTCGCGCTCAAATGAAACGCGCCCCCGCACAAACAAATACCCTTTCCCCCCCCCGAACAACAAAATCGAGACATAACGCAGCCACCAACCACCTCGACATGGAGACCATCGACTCGCTGGCCGAGGCCATCAACGCCTGGGACGGCGGCATGGTCCTCGTGTCGCACGACTTCCGCCTGATCGGGCAGGTGGCGAAAGAAATCTGGGAGGTGCGCGGGGGAGCTGTGAGCAAGTGGCCGGGCGACATCCTCTCTTACAAGCGGCACCTGAAGAAGCAGCACGACGCGCTGGCCAAGAAGTAGGCAAGAGGAGGGGTAGAGAGGAGTAGGTCAGGAGGAGCGAGAGAGAGAGAGGGCGGGGGGGACTTTTTTGTGCGACAGGCGCGCGCGACGCGAACAAGACGCGACACACGCTGTGGCTCGCTCCTTTGGTTTTTCGGACCCAACAGCGAGAGAGAGAACGAGATTCCGTTCGACGAAACGATGATATTTTCCCCGGCCCCTCATTCATCGGCGCGGGACCCCCCCCTACCCGGGCGAGTTGGCCCCCGGGCAAACGACTAGACCAAAAAAGCCCATGCGCACGACGAGCGAGCGACAGGGGCCCACAGAGTTAGACCGTCCCCCCAAACGCAGCAACTGCAAAAAACATAAAAGAAAAGAAGACAGCAGCGACATGGGGGCCCGGGCCATATCGCCGTGCGTTAAGAGAGGCCGTCTCCCAGCAGGCCGAGCGATTCCGCATCTCGTATCTTCATTAAAGAAAAGAGTTGAAAGGGAAAAAAAGAAGTTGATCTACAATGATCATCCCCGCCCGCACCACAAGAGTTGAAAGGGAAAAAAAGAAGTCGATCTACAATGATCATCCCCGCCCGCACCACCGTTCGCTCACTTTGCAATCTCATCCCGCTCGCGCCAACGGCGCCCCCCCGACCGCCCCAAACGCCGCGGAATAGGCCAGCGCCACGCACACCGCCCCGCCCACCGCGTTGCCCAGGGTCACGGGAATCAAGTTGCCCAGCAAAAAGTCGGCCACGCCCACGGCAGAGCCGCCGCCGCCGCCGCCGCCCGTCGCCGCCGCCGCCAGCGAGGACGCCGCCATGCCCGCCGGCACAATAAAGACGTTTGCGACACTGTGCTCGGCGCCCATCGCCACGAACGCCGACACGGGGAGCAGCGCCGCGAGGCACTTGCCCGGCAGGTCGCGCACGGCCGCGGCCATCCACACGGCCAGGCACACGAGCCAGTTGGCGAGCACGCCGCGGAAAAACGCGTGGGCCGCAGGGAGAGAGCACTTCGCCGACGCCGCCGCCGCCGCGGGCGCCGCGGCAGCAGCGCCCGGGTCCAGCAGGCCCGCGCCGGCGGCCACGGCCACGACGGCCAGGGCGCCCAGGACGTTGCCGGCGTACGCGATGGCCCACGCCTTGGCCACCTGCGCCCACCGCGCCCGCCCCTCGAGCGCCGCCGCCGTGCAGAGCGCCAGGTTTCCGGTAACCAGCTCGCCGCCGCAGGCCAAGACCAAGATCAGGCCTGTGGGCAGTCCGACGACGCCCGCGACGAGCTTTTGTAACCCGGGCGCGCCCGCGGCCGCGAGGCCGCCGCACCCCCCGCCCACGGTCAGCGACAGCAGCGCGCCCGCGCCGATGTAGGCGCCGGCCATCGCCGAGAGCAGCAGCAGGCGCGGCGCGTGCGCGGCGAGCGCGGCCTTGGCGGCGCCGGCGTCGACGGCGGCGGCGTAGGCGGCGGGCGGGGGTAGGAGGGCCGGCGGCGGCGGGGGGGGCGGGGCGGCTGCCGCAGGGGCGAGCGCAGGAGAGGTGAGGGCGGGGACGGGGAGGCCGACGGCGGCGGGCGCTGCGGCGTCTCCGTCCGAGTGAGCGGGGGGCGCGACCGTTGTTAGAGCCGCCGCGCAAGAGGGGGCAGGGGACCTCCGGCCGCGCCAAGGGGCGGCGTTGACGGCGGCGGCGCCGTGGCCATGGCGCTGGCGCGCGGCGGCGGCCGGGCGCGCCGACTGCTGGAGCATCATCGCGGGGTACGCTGGCGGCTGCGGCTGTGGCTGCGGCTGTGGTTGATCTTTGTGCGGGCGTTTGCCGAAAGGGGGGACCCCTTTCAGGAGGGTGATTCACCTCTTTGTTTCTGCACAATCGTGAGTGTGTGTGTGTGTGCTTTGTGGCGAGCGAATGGAGCGATGAATGGATTGTACGAGGCGCAGTATTTGGTTGCTCGTCTGTGGGGGGAAACGGCTGTGTGGCGCGCTTGAGAGAGAGAGGCCCCCGATCACGTGGCCCCTCGAGACACAGAGCTCAGCGCGCCCGCCTTTCGGCTTCCGCGAAACCCAAGGAGTAGAGTGTGTGTCCATCGACGTCGATCGTCCCAGATTATACCATCGTGATGTCCACCCCGTACTCTCTTTTACACACGCCCACGTTCGGCGGCGGCGACGACGAAAGAAAGGGAGGGAAAAAAAACGCCGCCCGCCGCCGCCTCCTCCACGACAAACGAACACAGAAGACAAAGCGCGCTCCGAAACAAAACGCACGGCCCCGGCTAAAAAACAAAACAACCAACCATCTCTCAAGCAAAGAACTTGGTGCTGAAGTAGTCGTTGTCAAAGTGGTGCAGCCGCACGTACCCGTCCTCCCCGCCCGTCACAAACCCGCGCCCGTCCGGCGCAAACGCCACCGAGTTGATGGGCCCGAAATGCCCGCGCACCGAGGCAAACTCCTCCGTGTAGATCTTGTGGAAGAAGCGCGCCTCGAACCCTCCCGCCTTGGCGCTGGTGGTCGTGACCTGCGACGCGTCCTGCCCGCCGCCCACGACCACGTGGTCGAAGAGCGGCGAGACGGCGGCCGAGTTGACGAACCGCCCTGTCTTGTAGGCGCGGAGCACCTCGAGCGAGCGGACGTCGACCAGGGCGGCCGTCTTGTCGAGCGACGCGGTGACCACGTAGCTGCCGTCCCGCGGCGCGAGCTGCATGTCCTGCACCGCGTCCTCGTGCACCTGGCTCTCCTGCACGAGGGCGCCCGTCTCGACGTCCCACCGCCGCAGGAAGCCGCCGTCGTGCGAGCTGAGGAGCGTCCGCCCTCCGTCGACAAAGCACAGGCGGGTGACGCGCCCCTTTGGGCAGACGACCGAGCGCGCGGGCCCGCCGGCCGCCTGCTCCTGCAGGGCCTCGGCCCCCTCGGACAGCTCGAGCGGCAGGATGTGGATCTGCGGCGCGGCGCCCATGAACGAGTCGGTCGTGTAGGCCAGGGTGCGCTCTCCGGGGGCGACGTCGACGGCGCGGCAAGGCTCGCTCATTTTCACCTGCGCGAGCTCGGCGCCGGTGGGCAGGTCCCACACGCGCACGGTCTGGTCGGCGCTGCCCGTGACGAGGCGGTCGCTGTCGTGCGAGATGTAGCACGTCCACACGGCGCCGTTGTGGCCCTCGAACGTGCCCGCGCGCGTGCCCGTGTCGCCGTACCAGAGGCACGGCTGCAGGTCCTTGGCGCACGAGACAAACAGGTCGCCCTCGCGGTTGAACTTGACCTGGGTGAGCGGGCGCTCGTGGCCCTTGAGCAGGTAGGGCCGCATAGTTGTGTGTGCTTGGGGGGCAGAGGCGCCCCGACGCGCGTGGATCGACGGGCGCGAAGAGAGGCCGCCTTTTCCCGATGTCTGCGCTTCTTTCTCCTGCCTTCTGTGTTCTCAAGCGCGCGCGCGCGAGGGGACGCAACTGGGAGCGCGAGTGCGAGCTGTTCGGCGCGCGAGTGTGGCGGGAGGCTGCGGCGATAAGGGGGCGCGGGCGATCGTTTGAAGAGGGAGTCTGGTTTTTGGTGATCGCTTCTTTGATCGTGCTGGTCGATGCGCTGTATGCGTCTGTGTGTACGTGTCTGCGTAGTGGTGGGCGTGTCTGCTGGTTGTGGGTGGTGGAGCGTCGCATCGAAGAGGATCCAAGTAGGAGCGCCGCCGCGCGGCCGCCGTCTTGGCGGCCGCCGTTGACGATGCCGCCGTCTCGGCCGCCGAACGCGCGCGCCCGAGAGAGCTTTTCGCTTTTCATCGGTCGACCCAACGCGCGACGCATAGCGCACACAGCTCTAGCGCAAAATCAACACCACCAAAGTAGCTCGACCCTCGAATTCGTATCACAACGATCAGATAGCAAGGGGCGTCCTCTCGTCGTGGGGAGGAGTTGCCGCAAGAGTGTCGCAAACATCATGATGGACGCCTCAAGAGAAACCCTCCCACAGCAGCAGCAGCCCTTCCGCCACGACGGCCGCGTCGCGCCGCACCAGCTGCGCGACTCGGCGCTCGCGCGGAGCGTGCACTCGCGCGGCGACGGGTCGGCGCTCTGGCGGCAAGGGGGCACGTCGGTGCTGGCGGTCGCGTACGGCCCGCGCGCGCCCGCGTCGGCCGCCTCGGAGGACCCCGAGCGCTGCGTGGTTGAGGTGGCGTGGCGCCCGCGCTCGGGGGGCGCGCCGGGCCCCCGCGAGCGCGCGCTCGAGGCGGCCGTCGCGCGGTGCGCGCAGGGCGCGCTGCTGTCCGGCCGGCACCCGCGCTGCGCGGTGCTGGTGGCGCTCCAGGTGCTGTCGGACGACGGCGGGGCGCTGGCGTGCGCGCTGAACGCGGCGTGCGCGGCCATGGTGGACGCGGGCCTGCCGATGGCGTTCATGTTTGGCGCCGTGGCGTGCGCGCTCGGGGGGCGGGGCGCGGTCGACGGGGGCAGCGGGGGCGGCGGCAGCAACCGCGACGGCGGCGGCGGCGGCGGCGGCGGCGACGGCGCTCCCTCCGCCCCGCTGCTGCTGCTCGACCCGGACGCCGACGAGGAGTCCAAGGCCCGCGCCGTCCTGGTCGTGGCCTACCCCTACCGCGCGATCCTACCGCCGCCGAACGACCAGGCCAACAACGATCAAGGGGACGGCGGCGAGGCGCCGCTCGCGCCGTCGCCCACGCCGTCGCCCGCGCCCGCGCCCTGTCGGCTGATCGTCTCGGAGGGCGCGCTGGTGGTCGACCTTTGCGGCCGCGCGAGCGACGAGGCGCTCGCGCTTGGCATGGACGCGTGCCGCCGGGGGGTCGGGGCGCTGGCGGCGTTCGCCCGCGAGGTGGTGGCCGAGGGCGTGGCCAAGGGAGCAGGGGCGGCGGCGGCGGCAGCGGCGGCGGCGGCAGAAGGCGGCCGCTCGGCCAAGAAGGCTAAGGCAGGGGAAGCAAGCGGCGGGAAGGAAGCGGGCGACTGAATGGAGGGAGGGACACGGAATAAAAACATACAGCTGTAGCAACAATCTCAAGACTGGAAAGAAATGGGCATAACGAGCGACGCAGCAGGAGCGCGCTCTCTATTTCGCCTTGCCGTCGCCGTTGCCGTCGCCCGCCGCAACGACAGCAGCGGGCGCCGCCGCCGCCTCGACGGCCTCCCCGACGTCCGCCTCGGTCAGCGGGTCCGCCGGCAGCAGGCCCACGCGCCGGCGCTGCCTCCGCAGCATCCGCACGTCCAAGCCCGACCCGGGCGGCGGCGGGGGCAGCAGCGTGCCGTCGTGCGCCGCCACGAGCGCCGCCCTGCCCACGGCCGCCACCACCAGCGCGCCTTCTTGGCACGCCGCCGCCGCCGCCGCCGCCGCCGCGTCCCCCGCCCCCCCTCCCGCCGCCCGGAACGCCTCGCGCGCCTCGCGCATCGCCTCCGCCACCTCCCCCGCCACCCTGCTCCCCAGCTCCCGCTCTAGCCCGCGCGCCTGCAGCCCCGCGTCCTCCCGCTGCAGCAAGGCGTTGATGTCGTCGACGTCCATTTCCATCGCCTCTCGGAGTTGCGCCAGCGCCGCCTCGCGCCGGCCGAGACGAGCGTATGTGCGCCCGAGCTCCACGCGGTGGATCAGGCGCCCGGGCTCGAGCCGCACGGCGCGGGCGTAGGCGTCGGCCGCCTCCGCAAAGGTTCCGGGCGCGAGTTCCGCGCCGTAGACCAGCCGGACGAGGGAGCGGACGACGAAGTTTAGCTGCGCCATCTCGTAGTGCCAGCGGCCGACGAGGTGGTGCGCCAGGTCGTCTCGCGGGTCGAGCTCGAGCGCGCGCTCGGCGGCGTCGCGCGCGTCCTTGGCGAGGCGCACCTTGTTGCGGTTGTCCGAGAAGAGGGCGAGGCGGCCCCGGCTGACGCAGCTGGCCAGGTGGCCGGCCGCGGACGTCGGGGCGAGCGCGATGGCGCGGTCGGAGAGCTCGGCGGCGCGCGCGTTGGCGGCGGCGATCAGCGCGGCGTCGGCGCCGGGCGCGTACGTCTGGTCTGACAGGGCCTTGGCGAGCCGGCACAGGTGGGCGTGGCTGGCCGGGTCGGCCTCGGCGGCAGCGGCGTAGGCGGCCAGGGCGGCGGCGAGGTCCATGCCGCGCTCGGCGGCCGCGCCGGCGGCCGCGTGCGCGTCCGCCTCCTCTTCGGCGGTGCGGGGCGGCGGGGGGTTGTGGTGGGGGTGGTGGTGGCGGTGGTGGCTCCCGCGCCCGCCGCGCCCGTCGCCGTCCCCTTCCTCGTAACCGCGGTGCCAGGGGGCGTGGAAGGGCAGGTGAAAGGGGAGCAGGCGCAGGAGGCCGTGCGGGAAGTGCTGCTGCCGGTGTGCGCCGTCGGCGCCGTCAGCGCCGTCGCCAGCCGCGCCGCCGCCGCCGCCGCCGCCCGCGTGGTGGCGGCGGTGAAACGGGAAGGGCAGGCGCAGGCGCTGCCACGGGTGCTGCTGCTGGTGCTGGTGCTGCTGGTGGTGGTCCGCGCGGCTGCGCTCGGCCTGCTGCTCCTGGCGACGGCGCTGGTGCCGCCGGATGCCGCGCCGCACGCGCCGCATAACGCCGACAAAGGGGCTCAGGCGGCGGCGGCGGCGGCCGGCGGCGCCGGCAGCGCCGCCCTCCCCCTCCTCCCCGCCGCCGCCGCCGTCCGAGGAGGAAAAGTAGTCGTCGTCGTCGAACGCGTCGTCGTCGTCGTCGTCGTCGTCGTCGTCGTCGCTGTTGTTGTTGTTGTTGTTGTTGCTGCTGTTGTTCGGGGCGCAGGCGCCAGGAGAGCCCGCGCCGTCGCCGCCGCCGCAGTCGCCGCCGTCGCCGTCCTCCTCCAAGAGTGTGACGACGGCGCTCGGGCCCGCCGCCGCGCCAACGGCGAGGACGACGCCGCCGCCGCCAAGCGCCTGCTGCTGCTCCTGCCGCCGGCGCCGGCGCCGCTGCTGCCCCTGCCGCTGCTCCTGGGCCGGCTCGCCGTCCCAGTACGAGCCCCCCTCGCCCCCCTCCCCCTGCTGCCGGTGCCGCCGCTGCTGCTGCTGCGCCAACGCGCGGCGGAGCGCCGCCGCGTGCAAGAGCAGCTGCGCGCCCGCGACGGCCGCCAGGCGCACCGCCGCGTCGCCGCCGCGCTGGAGCGGGTTGGCGGTGGCGCCGCCGCCGCCTTCGTTGCTACCGCTGACGCTGGCGCCGTCGTGCTGGTGGGCAGCGTCGACAGTGGCGGAGGCTGCTGTGTGTTCTCCGCCGCCGCCGCCGCCGCCGCCGCCGCCGCCGCGAGGCACCAGGAGCGGCAGCGACGCGAGGACCGCCCAAGGCGGCCGGTGCTGCTGCTGCTGCGGGAGCCGGGAGCGGGCGGCGGCAGCACCGGCAAAGCGGTCTGCGTCTGCTGCCGCTGCCGCGCCTGCTGCGGCGGCCGCTGCTGCCGCTGCGCCCTGCTGCGGCGCCAGGTGCGCCTCTGCCGCCGCCGCGCCGCCGCCGCCGCCGCCCGACGACGCGGCCAGCATCGCCAGCGGAACCCTGAGGCGCGGCTGCTGCATCCACGCGCCGCTCAGGCTCGCGAGCGGGGGCGCGAGGACGAGGGGGCGCGGGCCGGCGACCAACCAGGCGCGCCGTGCTCCCGCTCCGGCCGTCGACGCGCCGAGCAGCAACGGCGGGAGCGGCGGGAGCGCGTCGTCGCCGTCGCCGCCGCCGTCGCCTCCGCCACCGTCGCGCAGCGCAAAGGCGAGCAGAGGGAACGGGTCCGCCTGCGGCATGATTGTCGTCGTCGGGCCTGACCTTGAGAGCCGCTTCTCAAGCAAGAAGGACGGGGCGTACCGAACTCCAGCCCCCCCTTCTTGTTGAATTCGCGTCGCCTCTGTTTGCAGCGACGAGGCGGGGCCAAGGAGCCGGCAGGTCGCACGCGGGGGACCTAAGGAACCGTGTGAAGGTCCTCGCGCCCCTCCCGCCGATTGGGTCGCGGCCTTGGGAGGGGGGGGCCGCGCGCCGCGACGTTTCTGCGTGCTGACGGTGCAGGCGTTGTCCGCGTTTACGTCCGCCGTCTTGCTGTGTGAAGGCGTGGGAAGAGAGAGGATGCTGTGGAGATGGGCCTAAACAGTGCTGCTATGAAATCGGGGGTGAAAGGAACGTGGAGTGCGTGAAAGACGCTCTTGACGTCGTTGCTCGCGCGCGCCGTCGCCGACGAGACCTCGGCCGCGCCGTCGTGGGCGGCGCCCGCGTCGGCGCCCCCCGCCCGCTCGTCCGTCGCCGCCGCCGGCGGCGCAGGCGCGGGCGCGGGCGCGGGCGCCGCTGCCGACGCCTCACACGCCGTCCCCTCGGCCTCTGCCGGCCTCTTTTGCATCGGCGCGGCCGAGCTCGCGCTGCAGCCCCTGGCCGCGG
>Ga0209390_10000897_pt1 | contig 58928 bp, 56 predicted proteins | sample BON01_FD_187212 | JGI IMG/M metagenome (GOLD analysis project Ga0209390, IMG submission 187212) | Freshwater microbial communities from Lake Bonney liftoff mats and glacier meltwater in Antarctica - BON-01 (SPAdes) (version 2) | ecosystem: Environmental > Aquatic > Freshwater > Ice > Glacier...
GAACTGTGCGTGAAGTGAAGAAACATGCGAATGAGCGTACCAAGCTCATTATTTTCAACAGAAACTATGGACAGACCACTGCGCTGGCCGCTGGGATAGACATGGCTACAGGTACCTATATTGCTACGATGGACGGAGATCTACAAAACGATCCTACAGACCTGCCAATGATGCTTCATAAGGCTATGAATGAAGATTGGGATGTCGTTGCCGGCCGACGTGCAAATCGTAAAGATGGATTTGTACTTCGTAAGATTCCAAGCAAAATTGCCAATTGGGTGATCCGTAATACGACCAAAGTTTATCTAAATGATTACGGTTGCACCCTCAGAGTCTATAAAGCAGAAATTGCGCAGGGAATGGGCTTATATGGGGAACTTCACAGATTTATTCCGGTCCTGGCCAAGCAGCAAGGTGCTCAAATGACAGAGGTGGATGTAAAGCATCATCCTCGAATCCATGGAGAATCAAAATATGGCTTGAGTCGGACATTCAAAGTCATGGCAGACTTGATTTTAATGCTTTTCTTCCAAAAATACTTTCAGCGTCCGATTCACTTATTTGGAGGAATTGGGTTGATGGCGTTTTTGATCGGAATACTGATCAATTTCTATTTACTGATTTTGAAGATCTTGGGTGAAGATATTTGGGGCCGACCGATTATGATTTTAGGATTCATCTTGGTGCTTGGAGGGATTCAATTCATCACCACAGGAATAATCGCAGAGATTATAGTCCGTACTTACTTTGAATCACAGAATAAAAAGACGTATACCGTGAAGTCAGTATATGTTGGGGAGCAAGCGGCAGTTTATAGCGGGCAATCGAATGTAAGTATTGAGTAGCTAGATGTTAGTATTGAGATTTTAGAATCGGGAATCAAGAGGTTGGAATCAACTGGCAAGACTTTAGAATCGAATTAAAATAGCTAATTTGGAGATGGAAGTATTAAGATTTGAGAATAATGCGGTCTAGAATTAATTTCCAGCATTGCGAATTAAAAACCAGGAAGTGGTGAAACGATCCTCAACCGTCCATTTTGGAGGAGCCTGCGGAACCCAAGGTTTCAGGATAAAATTCCTAATCCCCTCCCGCCAGAATCTTTGTCAAAGTTGTTAGGTGAATTTGGGAAGGAAGAGACGAGTTTCAAGTATCAAAACAATAGTATAAGGATTATAGAGCGGCAAGAGTAGTCGACATTGGTCAATCAGCGGTTTGCAGTAATCAGCCACGATAGCTATCGGCAGAAGTACGGAGTATTTTAATATGATTTGGTCAGTCGGCAGTGTTGAAATTTTGTTATTTAAAGATTTGATTATTCTCTACTTTGCCGGTAGGTAGAATATAATTGGCGCTTACTTTCTAACTGGTCTTTGTTGTCTTCCCTGCCTACCGGCAGGCAGGCGTCTTCGGTCCAAATATGTGAAGAAAATATGGCTAGTGAGATCATTGCAGATACCTATATTTTAAGGATAAACATTTGAGGAATAGAATCAGTGGCTGAAAAATCAGAAACCTTTTCCAAAGGATTGAAGACAGCGGCCAAACTTGGCTTGACTGGCTTGGCACTTTATCTGGTTTTTCGAAAGATTGATACGTCTCAACTGCTGGCAATAGTCAACACGATCCAATGGCTTTGGCTCGTGCCGGCTGTGTTACTTTTTACATTGAGTAAGGTTTTTACTGCTTTTCGACTCAATCAATATTTTAGAAATATCAGTTTATACATTTCAGAAAGGCTCAATCTTAGACTTTATAGTATTGGGATGTTTTACAATCTTTTCCTTCCCGGAGGAATCGGTGGTGATGGCTATAAAGTATATCTGCTAAATAAACAGTACAATACGCCGGTAAAAAAGCTGGTACAAGCCGCGCTTTTGGATCGCCTCGGGGGATTGGTGGCAATTGTCTTTTTACTTTTTGGGTTTTTTCTTTTGGTAGATATCCAACTTGATTTTTTGGAAACAGACGTTTGGAATGGGTTCATGATTGGAGGATTGGTTTTGACGATACCAGGCTTTTGGTTGATACAAAAGTTTTTTTTTAGTGACTTTCTTCCTTCTTTTTGGTCGGCAAATGCATGGTCTTTTGCAGGGCAAATTGCTCAGTTATTCTGTGCTTGGGTTATTTTATGGAGTTTAGGCATCACTGAAAATATTTTAGCATATCAACTCGTGTTTTTACTTTCTTCGATTGTTGCAGCTTTACCTTTGACCATTGGAGGAGTGGGAGCTCGGGAGTTGGTTTTTGTCTATGCACATACATATGCCGGAATTGATGAAGCTTCGGCAGTAGCATTTAGCTTGATATTTTTCTTAATCACAGCGGCAGTTTCATTGCTTGGAACACTTTTTTCATCTAATTTCGATTAATTAGTTAAATAGCTAATAACCAGTATAAAAAATAAAATCATCCTTGCAAATTTAAAATGTTATTTTAAATTTGCAAGGATGATTGACCGATTACTCTATAACACACTCGAAGAATTGATGCCAGACTTTCCGGCAATAGGCATCCTAGGTTCTAGGCAAGTGGGGAAAACTACACTTGCACAGCGCTTAGCTGAGCACTTTGGTGGCGTATCTATTTACTTGGATTTGGAGAGTCCATCTGATCGATCCAAACTGGTAGAAGCGGAACAATACTTTGATTTGCATGTCGGTGAGTTGATCATTCTGGATGAAATTCAGCGGATGCCAGACCTTTTCCCTTTGCTCAGGGGAGTGATCGATCGGAGAAGAAAAAAAGGTCTGAGGTCTTGTCAATTTCTAATCTTAGGCTCGGCGTCTTTAGAGTTGATTCGTCAATCTTCAGAATCACTGGCCGGGAGAATTGCTTATGAAGAGTTATCCGGATTTACGATTTTGGAAGTAGGAGATCAGGGCAACAACTTGGAAAAGCTTTGGTTGCGTGGTGGGTTTCCAGATTCTTTTTTGGCGTCTACGGATAGGGCAAGTATGACATGGAGGAAAAATTTCATTACCACATATCTAGAGCGGGATATCCCTCAGATTGCTCAATTTATGCCTTCTAATCGCCTTCGAAGGCTTTGGACCATGTTGGCTCATGAACAGGGGCAGCTGATTAATTTCTCGAAGTTTGGAGCAAGCTTGGATTTGAGTTCCCCTACGGTGAAATCTTATGTGGAAATGCTGGAAGATCTACTCCTAATCCGTTCGATTCGCCCTTGGGTAAGTAATGTAGGCAAGCGGCTGGTGAAAAGTCCGAAAATATACATCCGCGATTCAGGATTGACGCATACGTTATTGCACCTCACTACACTGGATGATCTACTGGCTCATCCTGTAGCAGGCTTCAGCTGGGAAGGAATGATGATTGAGCAGATCTTGGCAGTATTACCAAAGAATGCGGATTTTGGATTCTATCGCACTTCCGCAGGCGCAGAGCTTGATCTAGTCCTTCAGTTGGGAAGTCGGTTGTGGGCAATTGAGATCAAGCGAACTTTAAAGCCAAAACTCTCCAAGGGGTTTTTGATTGCATCTGAGGACGTGAAGGCTACCCATCGGTTTTTTGTCTATGCAGGTAAAGAGCAATTCCCCATGGGTGGAAACACGATTGCAATCGGAGTAGCAGATTTGATGAATAAACTAAGGGAAGGCAATTAAAAGTCTTCCCTTGCTTTAACCGCTAGATGGGTCAATAAATCTATTTCATTCTCTATTTTTGTCCTAATCCAATTTCTGAATATGACCCGAGCTGAGCTTTTCTCCCAAATCAAGCAAAAATCTTCCTTTCTCTGCGTAGGCTTAGATCCAGATTTGGATAAGATTCCAGCTCATTTGCTTGCTGAGGCTGACCCAATTTTTAGTTTTTGCAAGGAAATAATAGCCGAGACAGCGGATTTTGCCGTTGCCTACAAGCCAAACATTGCCTTCTTCGAAGCATTAGGCCCAAGAGGTTGGGAGAGCTTGCAGAAAGTCTTGGAGATCATTCCAGATGATATTTTCACTATTGCCGATGCCAAACGTGGAGATATTGGGAATACCTCAAAGCTCTACGCAAAAGCCTTTTTTGAAACGATGAATTTTGATTCGATTACCGTGGCTCCTTACATGGGATCAGATTCGGTTTTGCCTTTTTTGGAGTTTGAGGATAAATGGGTGATTCTCCTTGCTTTAACTTCGAATATGGGATCGGCAGATTTTCAATTGATTCCCGATGCTTCTGGCAAGCCGCTTTATCAATCTGTTTTAGTGAAAAGTCAGGAATGGGGTTCACCGGAAAACCTGATGTATGTAGTCGGCGCTACTCGTGGAGAATTAATAGGTGAAGTGCGAAAAATTGTTCCTGAACATTTCTTCTTGGTTCCGGGTGTTGGTGCTCAAGGCGGAAGTCTTGCTGAGGTTGCCAAATACGGAATGAACTCGAGCTGTGGGCTGTTGGTCAATTCAAGTCGAGGAATAATCTATGCTTCCAATGGAAACGACTTTGCCCAAGCAGCGCGAAAAGAAGCTCAAAAACTCCAAGAGGAGATGAAGGGACTTTTGGAAATATATATTTAGGTTTCTTTTAATATTTCGTCCCAACGCAAAAAGGAATTATCTGTAATCTCGATTATTATTAGTCAGTCATAAGGGTTTTAAAGATTTCATAAACGTTCACAGTCCTTCCAAAGCGCTAATTTGCTTTAATCTGCCACTTATTTAGTGGTAATAATGTCTTTCATCAGGCCCAAAAAAAATTTCAACACAGATAAATGTAGTTCACAGAGCATTTTATAGAGAGAATGGGATTGACAATACCCTCGGAAAGTCTCCGAAGCGGCTATTTATGTTGAATGCCTCGCTGAGAAAAAAAGATTTCGCTTCATACAACGTCCCAGGATATCCATAAACTCGCGCTGAAACAACTTTCAACTTTTCTATTTTCAATATTCACTACCTACTCCATTAGACTCGTGGTGGTACTTTTTACTTTACGGCGGTTTTTCCTTTCAGGATGTTAGGGAGGTCAAAGTAGATTCCTTTACCCAGCTATTTGATCATTTTATTTTGATAACTGATCCAACAAATTTCACAGATATGATCAGACAAACTTGGTTTTTTTTTATCCAATCATCTGGAAAATTTCAGTAATCGTTTTTTAAAGTTTAATTATTTCTTTTAAATTCCATAAACTTTTAACCAACAATTGCTTATGGTATTTAAAGAGGATTTTTTACAACTCGTCTGGAAGTATCAATACTTCGACAAAAAGGAGCTTCTGGGGACAAATGGGGAATCCCTGCGGATTATCCAAGTTGGATTTCATAACCTAAGTGAAGGGCCGGATTTCAGAGATGCCGTGTTGGAAATCGACGGTATTGTGTTCCATGGTCATGTGGAAGTCCACCGGCTAGCCTCGGAGTGGAAGCAGCATGCCCATGGTGGTGATCCGGCATATAATTCTGTGGTGCTGCATGTGGTCTGGGAAAATGATCGGGAGGCCTTTCGAAATGACGGTACTCCTATGCCGACGCTGGAGCTGAAAGGGAAAATCTTTCTGGAGATCTGGCGAAATTATGAGCAAATGCTGGACTACAAAGCAGATTTGCCCTGCGCACATGCGGTGAAAGATACGCCTGAGATCATTCGTTTTTCTACCTTGGAAAAGGCTTTAGTGGAGCGATTACAAGAAAAATCTGAATTGATCCTTCATCTTTTAGATCAAACCAAAGGTGATTGGGAAGAAACCTCCTATCGCTGGCTATTCAATGCCTTTGGGTTCAAAACAAATGCTCAACCTATGCTGGAGCTGGCAGAACGGATTCCTTACAAAATACTTTTGAAGCACCGTAATCAACCCTTGGTGTTGGAAGCGATTCTGTTTGGGCAAGCCGGTTTAATACCTGAGAATTCGGAAGAACCATATGTGCAATTTTTGACTCGAGAGTATGGGTTTTATCAGAAAAAATACAGTTGGAAAGATCCTATGAAGCGTCAGCATTGGACTTTTATGGGAGTTCGCCCGACGAATTTCCCAAGTCTTAGGATTGCCCAGCTTGTGGGGATTCTGGCTCAGGCGCCAAGCTTGCTGCAAGCAGTAATGGAGGATTCGAGAGACTTGTCGGCCTTCAGGAAATTACTCCAAATCAATCCAGGAGACTATTGGAAGCATCATTATAGTTTCGGCAAGCCAAGCGAGCAAACTTCTTCAAAGGGCGTTTCCAGCACAGTCTTACAGCTTTTGATTATCAACTTCGTGATTCCACTCTGGTTTGCCTACGGCAGATTTTATCAACAGCCCGAATGGCAAGAGCGCTGCTTTGACCTACTTCAGGAGCTTTCACCCGAGTCAAATTTCATCATCCGAAAGTTTGAAGCGACTGGGTGGAAAGCTGAAAATGGATTTGACTCTCAAGGGATGATCGGTCAGTTTAAAAACTACTGCCAACCCAAAAAGTGTCTACAATGTAAGATTGCGCAAAGCTTGATCAAGACTGATTACAAAGCAGGACTTGGCTAAGGTCTTGAAAAGCCGTATTTTTGCCCCTCGAAACAAGTAAAATTATGGAAAAGCCAGTAATTATCTTTGGAGCTAAGGGAATAGCACAACCTGCATTGGAAATCTTCAATAGCAATAATGTAGTCGTTTACGGGTTTTTGGAGGAAGATGCGAAACTTCATGGAACAGAAATCAACACTGTCTCGGTGCTGGGAAATACTGAAGATGATGGTTTCCTGAAGTTAATTGGGCAAAAAGCTGAAGCGTTTGTTGCAGTGGATGATACCAAATACCGAAGATTCCTGGTAGAAATGCTTCAGGAGCGTCGCAAAGTGCAGCCGATAAATGCTATACATCAGACGGCCTATATTTCTACAGATGCAGTAATTGGCCATGGCAATTTCATCAATGCAAAAGTTAATATCGGAACAGCCGCCACCATTGGAAGTCATTGTATTTTGCATTCGGGAGCTATTATTGATCATAATGCTAAACTATCCGACTTTGTGCAGGTAGGAGCCGGATCAGTAATCAATGCCGATGCCATAATAGAGGAAGGCGCATTTATAGGTAGTGGTGTGACGATTATCTCTGGAGTGACAGTCGGCAAAAATGCACGGATAGGAGCGGGATCTGTGGTGATTTCTACAGTTGGAAACGGCGAAACGGTATTTGGAAATCCTGCTGCTAAAGTCAAATAAGAATTGCGATTTTTGATTTACGAATAAGGAGTTGAATCAAATTGTTGAAGCCTTTCGAAGTAGTACATCTTAAATCTAAAATTAACTATACCAAGTCCTTTAACACCCTGCCTAATCAGGTCCTAAGTTATGGAAAATAAAGATTATCAGATTCTTCTCTACTACTGCTACGCAAAAATTGACAACCCTGAAGAATATCGGGGGATTCATCATTTGTTCAGTATAGAAAATAATATTCGTGGGCGAATCATCATTTCAGATGAAGGTCTCAATGGAACCGTGTCTGGTCTGATAACAGACTGCCAAAAGTATATGGATTTTATTCATGCAGATCCACGTTTTTCTAGTACAGAATTTAAAATTGAAAGCTTTGACAAACACGCATTTACCAGAATTTATGTTCGCTATAAGCCCGAGATCGTACACAGTGCATTAAGACATCTCGATCCAAACGTAAAGACAGGAAAGCACCTTAATTCAGCCGAATTCAAAAAATTAAAAGATCAGGAAGACGTCGTGATTTTAGATGTTCGATCTAACTACGAGCATGAGCTAGGGCATTTTAAGAATGCTTTGAGGCTTGATATTGATAACTTTCGTGATTTTCCTGACAAAGTGAAGGAGCTCGTGCATCTGAAAGGCAAGAAGGTATTGACCTATTGTACTGGTGGGATAAAGTGCGAGAAAGCTTCTGCTTTTCTTTTGGAGCAAGGCTTCAAAGATGTCTACCAGTTGCATGGAGGTATTATTAAATATGGTATGGATGCTGGAGGAGAAGACTTTGAAGGCAAATGCTACGTCTTTGACATCAGAATAGCGGTCGAAGTCAATACGGTGAATCCAAAAGTAATTTCCATATGCCATGTTTGTGGGACTCATTCCGATCGAATGGTAAACTGTGCCAATCCAACCTGTAATGATCACTTGTCAATCTGTGAGGACTGCGGTTGGAGGATGGAAGGTGCTTGCTCAAAACCATGCCAGGAGAATCCTGAAAAGCGTCCTTACAACGGAACGGGATATTATAAAAGAAATACTAACGGATACAATCCATATAACAGTATTCACCGTAAGCATGTATTAGCTGAAATCTCAAAGTAAAACATCGTGAATAAAATCATAGCGGAGTCGGAACTCATCCTCAATTTAGATGGATCTGTTTATCATTTGCATTTGAGGCCAGAGAATCTAGCTTCAACCGTTTTTACAGTAGGAGATCCAGATCGTGTGCCAATGGTATCACGGCTTTTTGATTCAATTGAATTTAAGACAGCCAAACGGGAATTTGTGACTCATACGGGCTACGTTGGCAAAAGCCGAGTCACTGTGATGAGTACCGGTATGGGCACCGATAATATTGAGATCCTGATGACGGAGCTGGATGCTTTGGCCAATATCGACTTGTTTACTCGTCAGGAGAAAGAGACGAAAAAGAGCCTGCGAGTGATTCGACTGGGTACATCTGGCGCAATGCAAGCTGACATTCCGGTGGGATCGATACTCGCTTCAAGGAAAGCGATTGGCCTAGACACCCTCTTTCAATTTTATCCGAATATCCCAGCTGATCAAGGGTTCGCAGTTGAGGTACAAAAGCTTTTGAAGCTAAGCTTTAGGCCTTATGAGGCAAATGCTTCTCAAGATTTATTAGATCTATTGCCTGAGTCTTTTCTGTATGGTGTGACATTGACTGCCCCTGGTTTTTATGTTCCGCAGGGAAGAGAAGTTCGATTGAAGCCTCGAATTGAAGGGATGATGGAAAAGTTGGCAAGTCTACGTGTAGCAGGGGAAAGACTAACAAATTTTGAAATGGAAACTGCTGGTTATTATGGCTTAGGGTCACTTTTAGGCCACGAAATGCTAAGCTTAAATGCGATTGTAGTGAATCGAGTTACTCAGGAATTTGATAAAAAGGCTGAAAAAACCGTGGAAAAACTCATCCAGGCAGCGCTTGAAAGTTTCTGTTAAAAAAATCACCCTTATTGTTATGATCTAAGATTTTTAGGTCCAGTTTCTGCAAAATCCAATTTTAAATCTTCCCAATCATGGTAATCAATAGCTTGGATTAACTTTGACATGAAATCTGAACACTCTTGTTTGCAGATGTAAATTCCGAATACGGAATTTTTTTGGTCTAGCAAGAATGGTCGCTCACTTCCAAACTGTTTTACCAAGTTTGTCCATGAACCTAACACCAGCAATTCATCACGATTTTTAATCGTTTGGATGACCTTATAATTTCCTTGTGAGCTTGTGATTTTCATTTGCTTTACCTTAGGGTGTGACCCAAAACTAGGAAAAGACAGTAGTGTGTACAATACGTATTTCTACGTATTTTTTTCAGATTCCAAAAGGAATAGCCTCAATTTATGATTTTCTTATTTTTTTGAGCCCAGATTAATAGGGAGTTATGTTTTTTTTCCAAATTTAATTTTGCGATCATATTGCTTCGGTGTTTTTCTATGGTTCGCTCTGAGATAAAAAGCATGGCAGCGATTTCTTTGGTAGCAAGCCCTTGCGCAATTAGTCTTAGAATCTTGATCTCGGAAGGAGTCAGCGAGGATTCACTTTGATCAATCAGATCATCCTTAAGTTCTTCAAAAATCTTCTCGCTAAAAAATTGACCACCTTCCATTATTTTGGAAATAGCAGTGGATAGGTCGTCTAAGGCAAAGTCTTTCAAAATATATCCCGATAGATTTAGATCCTTAGCTTGCTGGTAAAGGTAAAGTTCTTTGTGAAGTGTGAGGAGAATGATTTTGGTTTTCAACTGGCCCAACCTACATTTTTCTGCAATCTCCAATCCTGTCATTTTAGGCATTTCCATATCTAAAATGGCCAGATCCGGAGAGAAATCAATGATCAAGTTCAAGGCGGAGAGCCCATCATTTGCTGTGCCAAGGATATCATACCCAAGGTCAGCTAAGAAATCATTTAGTCCTTTAAGCAAGATGGGATGATCATCTGCTATTATGATGGTTGGCTTATAATCAGACATTTACAGAGAAGCTTAGAACTGTCCCATTTCCTTTCTCGCTTGTTACTTTCATCGTTCCTTGTATTGCTGCAGTTCGTTCTTTGGGTGTTTTCAATCCCAGACTTTGAAAATCGTTGTATTTCTCGGAAAAATCAAACCCTTTCCCATTATCAGAAACAATAAGTTCAATTTCTGTTTTCGAATGCCTCAAACTGACTTGAATTGCTGAGGCTTCTGCATGTTTCAGAATATTATTTATCGACTCTTGAAATATTCGATATATCTGAAGCTCTGTTATTTTATCTGAAGAATTCTCCAATTCATCTATTTGCGAACTGACAAAGAGCTCCGTTTCTCTATCAATTTGGTTGAGGAGTAGTTTTATTACCTTGGCTAGTCCCAGCTTTTCAAGCTGAATCTGATGTAATGAACGCGCCATTGCGCGAAGTTCGTTTATGGCGGTATCTAATAACTCTCCCATGGGCAAATCATGGTTCAGGCGAACCTTATTCTTAATCATCAGCAGGCTTTGTCCCAGCCAGTCTTGAGGATCCTTCGAAATTCGGGAACGCTCTTCCTCTTGGTTTTTAAGAAGCTCCTGAGAAAATTTTGATTGAAGTTCTGTTCTCCTTCTGGAGACTTGAAGGTTTTTCCAAAGAAAATCAAAACACCAGTCACCATAAGCAATAGAACCACAGCAATAAAATACTGGATCCTTGTTTTATTCAGCTGATTGATTTCTTTGATTTCAGCCGATTTGTTCACAATCTCCAATTCCTTTTTTTCCGTCTCATACAAAGTCTGATAATATGCGAAAGTAGTCGCTCGATTCACGACAAAAATCGGATCCTGAAAATCTTTAAATCTTTTTTGGTAAAGCAAGGCATTTCGAAAATCTCCGACTTCTTCATAGCTTTTGCCCAAGACCTTGTAGGCATAGAAGTAGTGCTCCATTTCATCCGTTTGTCGTGCTTTTTCCAACATTTGCTTTGCAAGTCTCAGAGCACCCAAATCATCTGATTGCGTATATTTTAACCAATATCTTGCGTAGAGATCAATAAGATTGTTATCTGAGATTGATTTGTAAGTTGCCATTAAGGTCTCTGCTTGATTGAAGTAGCTGGATTGGGCTACCAGATTTCCTTCTTCAGCATAATGGATTGATAGTTTTAATTTCAAAAGGATCTCCAGGTCAGGGAAGGGTTTATCTAAAGGAAGCTGTCGCTCAATCGACAAAAGTTCCTCCTCGATTTTTGATTTCAGATCCAATTTAACATAGTCCTCTGCTTGATTATAGTATTGAATAGCTACGTAAGTAGGTTGGTTATTTCTGGAATAATAATTTTTAAGTTTAAGGTGGATTTTTTCAGCTTCATCATATAGACTAAACTTACTGTACAATATCACTATTCCTGATAATGCGTAGCTTTCATATAATTCATTCCCTATGCTAGAATAGATACTTCTTGCTTTTTGATATTCAGTCATAGAAAAGATCAGACTACCAATATTTTCATAATCTTGAGATCTGAATAGAAAACTATCAGCGACAAGTATGGAATCGGAAGACAAAAATGTTGTGTTGGCATAGGTATATTCTCTAATCGCTTCTGGATAGCGCTGAGAACTGAAGAGTAAACCTGCAAGTTTCAAATGTAGATTTCCTCTTAAATTTTCATTCAGAATCAATGAATCGTAACGAACGATATTTTGAAATATTTCCAACTCTTCCCTAGTGTCCCCAAGTCAGGGGGATGGATTTTTGAAGAAATGAACCCCATACTTGGCGAGTGTATCATTTGCCTTATCAGCTTCACTTTTTAAAATGATTTTCCGAAGTAAAACTCCCGACATACTATCTGACCTTTCCAGTTTTGAATAAGCAGCAATAAGCTCCCTCAGAGAAGGGGATGGGTCAACCTGGCCCAAAATCTCTGAAAAGGTAGAGGCGAGAATTATGAATAATAAACGTTGCAAATATAAAGGGTGTAAATATTTATCCAAAGTATCAAAAAAACACTTTACGTCATTGTTTTATGGATGTGAATCCAAGATGACGTCCATTAATACGGCCCAAAGTGGCCTTATCAGGTGGGATTGCCATATACCAAATTTAGCTTATTCGGGGGAACCTGTCCGAGATGTCAGTGTTATCCTTGATGAATCAAATATCTTTTTTAAAAGCTCTCAAACCTAGTATTAATGATAGGAGGGCAGTTTTGAAAAATAAATTAATATGAATAGTAAGGTCTTGTTATCACTTTTCATTTTCCTGTTTTCTTCTTTTTGCGTACTTGGTCAAGAGGTCAAAATCAGAGGAAAAGTTTCCGATGGAAAGGAAAAAACCCCTCTAGAGTTTGCAAACATAGCCTTGATGGCTGTTGGAGATTCTGCCTTAGTTACCGGAACGATGAGTGACTTGCAGGGAAATTTTGAATTCAATACGAAGCCTGGTGAATATATCTTACGTGTTGGTTTTATTGGATATCTTGAGTTCTTTGAAAAACTTGCCATCGGTGAAAAGAATTCAATCAACTTAGGTAGTATTATTTTGGAACAAGATGCTCAAAATTTGGAAGAAGTGGTGGTGGAAGGCGTTACCTCTATGTTTCAATCAGATATTGATAAGCGCGTCTACAATGTCGAAAATAGCATTGTAGCCGAAGGGGCAACCGCATCCGAGCTGCTCAGTACACTGCCTTCGATACAAGTAGACGAGGAAGGCGGCATCACTATGCGTGGCAGTGGAAGTATTTTGATTTATATCAATGGTCGACCTTCAAATCTCTCCGGCGATGATGCAGAAAGTATTCTGTCACAGTTTCCGGCAAACAGTATCAAATCGGTTGAACTGATTACGAATCCTTCATCCCGCTATGATGCGACTGGCGTTGGAGGAATCATCAATATTATTTTGAAAAAAAATGAAAAGACTGGATTCAACGGACAAGTTAATGCGTCAATTGGCACGCGCGATAAATATCAGGCCGGGATAAATCTAAACTATGGCACTGAAAAAGCTAATTTTTATGCCAGTTATAACTGGCAAGATCGACGGCAGCTAGAATGGGGTGAAGGTACGCGAACTGCAAATATAGCTGGCTTCTCGCCAACCTTGGATCAAGATCAGGAAGGCGAAGAAATCGAAAAAACCCATTTGATTCGTACAGGAATTGATTATAACATCCGAGATAATGGAATTTTAGGGATTTATTTTCAGGGAAATTTTGATAATGAAATTGAGTTTGAAGATGTGATCCAGAGAAATCTGAGTGAGTCCAAATCTCTTGATTCTACTTTCATTCGGAGAAATGAAGAACAGAGCAGAAGCGCCAACTATGAAACGGGAATCAATTATACGTGGGAGATAGACAGTCTTGGGCAGCGACTGTTTTCCTCTATTTCCTATTCTTATGATAATCGTTCCCAGCAAGAACTTTACAACCAGCGATTTATCACTTCGGAGGGAGATCTTGACCCCAGTAAAGTCTTGGCACAAACCAATGACCGACCGCGGAAGAGCAATTTCTATGTGGCACAGCTTGATTATGAAAAACCTCTGAGTAATGGAGGGAAATTCGAGACTGGTCTGAAAGCTACGATTGGCGATTGGCAATGGGGGCAGGCGTTTGCCCAAGGAGACCTTTCTTCTGATTTTGTGCCAGTGCAGGTTGATACCTTGTCAGATACGTATGATTTTAGTGAGGAAGTTTATGCAGCATATTTCAGCTATCGCAATCGCGCTGGTGCTTTCGGATATCAGCTGGGACTGAGGGGTGAGTACACAGAAACATTTGGAGAAACTCAGCGAAATAAGGAGCGAATCCCAAACAATTATTTTAATCTATTTCCTACGGCATTTCTCAGTTACACCATTGCTTCGGAAAATGAGCTTACGGTCAACTATTCAAGAAGGATCAGCCGGTCTAGCATTTGGGATCTAGCTCCAATTTACCGTGTTCGCGATCAATTTAATCTCAGTATCGGTAATCCTTACTTGCAGCCTGAATTCACCGATAGCTATGAGCTCGGCTACATGAGAGGCTGGAAAAAATACCTACTCAATGCCACTGTTTATCATCGATTCAGCACCGATGTCGAGACTAGAATCACCACGATTACCAATGAGAATGTCGCAATTCAAAGGCGGGAGAATGCAGATACCCGAACCAGCACCGGATTTGAACTGATCAATCAAGTGCAGGTGTCAAATAATGTAGATCTTACTCTGACGGGAAATTTCTTCTATTCTGCTGTAAATGGTGAAAATATAGAAGGCGGGTTTTCCAATGAAAATTTCAGTTGGACGGTCAGTCTTTTGAGTACTATTTTGGTCCCAAATTGGTTTAGCGTGCAGTTGCAGGGGAACTATCGCGGACCGATTGTGCTGCCCCAGGGTCAGATCGAGCCTCAATCCAGTCTAAATATCGGATTGAGACGCGATATTTTGGATAATAAAGCCACCGTGAGTTTTAATGTGAGTGATATATTCAATACTCGTAATTTCCGAATCACCACGGATGACCCAAGATTTACCCAAATCCGAAAATTTCAGCGGGAGACACGTATCGCCACTTTATCATTTACCTATAGGTTTGGAGGTTTTAAAGAGAAAATTGAGAATCAAAGTCGTCGCGAAGGCGATTTTGGGGGAGGTGATTTCTAGGCATTGAGGCTGTTCAGTTAATCAGCCTTTTTTATTTTTAGCCATGAGCGAATCCATGGAACAGGTCCAGTTAGTCTTATTAGATAAATCAAATCCTCAAAAGGCTGCGTTTTTCCTCGATTCTTTAAAATCAAAGCTAGAGAATATGGTGAAGGCTACATGTTTCCTGGAGTGACAGTACCCGAGCAGCGAAAGATTGCAACCGCATGTTATAAAGACAACCTTATCGGAAATCGCTGATTTGCTTCAATATCAGTATCACGAAGTTTAACTTACTGTTTTATTTATGTTAGTCTATCGGTATCAGAAAGCCAAAACCGGAGCTATTCAAAAAGAACTGGTAGGCTTTTATCTGCATCATACTGAATTCATAAATAAATGGAATCTCGTAGATACGTCTTGCCGTCACATCTTGGGGCATTATTATTTTGAAAAGGAGAAACAAATATTTTACGAACTGGCAAGGACTGGGCGGCTTTGGAAGCAACGAATAGCAATGGTTTCCTGCCTAAATTGGATCAAGCGATACGAATACGAAAATACGCTGAATCTTGCAACCCTATAGATTGATCATCCACATTTTTGGATCCACAAAGTCACAGGCTGTACGCTGCGGGAAATCGGGAAAATGGATCAGGAAGTTGAGCTTGCTTTTCTATGAGAGTATCATTCAACTATGCCTCGAACGGCGCTTCAATACGCCATCGAAAAATTTGATGAAACACTCCGATTTCAGATTTTTGGGAGCGAAAGTTTCTAAATTCCCATCCTAAACCAAAAACTGTGTCTTGAGTATTTACAGAAAATCAATCCCATGAAAAAACCGCCACTCTTACTTTTACTTTTTTCCCTCAGTCAAATCGGATTTTCTCAAGAAGAAAAAATCATAGAAATCGAGGTACCAAAAAGCTTTGTACAAACACATTCGGGGACATTTGGAGGTGTGAAACTTTCGTACAGCTCCCTGGTGGGGGAAACCCACTTAAAAAATGCTAATGGTGAAGTGACAGGTTCCCTTTGGAGCACTGCCTATATTAGGGATGGCGTGGAAGAATCAACCCGTCCGGTACTTTTTATTTTCAATGGAGGACCAGGATCTGCTTCTGTTTGGCTTCATGTAGGTTTTTTCGGACCAAAAGTGGTGAAGATCACAGACGATCCAAGTATCGATGATGGTTCGGCACCTTACCGTTTTGTGGATAATCCTCAAGCTTTATTGGATATGACTGATCTGGTATTTGTAGATCCGATCGGTACGGGTTTTTCCAAAGCCATAGGAGTTGGTGAAAATAAGGACTTTTGGGGTTTGAATGAAGATGCAGAGTCAATAGCGCAGTTTATGCGAATCTGGGTGACCAAGCATGGCAGATGGCAGTCCCCAAAATTTATCGCAGGCGAAAGCTTCGGGACTACTCGTGCAGCCAAAATAGCTGAAGTACTTGAAGGCGGTGGTCAGACGATGGCTTTGAACGGAATAATCCTGATCTCTCAGGCTCTTGATTATGCTGGTTCCTCCTCTTGGGCTGATAATTTGACTTCATACTTTACGTATTTACCTTCTATGGCTCTCACGGCACAATATCATGGCAAAGCTGGTCAGGGTAAATCTGTCGAAGCGTTTGCACAAGAAGCTCGTGATTTCGCTTACGGATCGTATTTGGAGTCTTTGTTTCTAGGAGAAAAACAAACTCAGGTACAGAAGGAAGCAATTGCAGAAAAGCTGGCTTATTTCATCGGATTGGATAAAAAATACATCCTGCAATCTGATAATCAGATCTTGATGCACCGTTTTAAAAAGGAATTGCTTCGAGATGATGGGAAAGCCATTGGAACGCTTGACGGAAGATATCTAGCTACGGAAACAGATCAATCCTCAGAAGGTCCCGTCTTGGGTGATCCAAGTGGATACATGACCGAGGCAGCATACACGGCTGTTTTTCAGAATTACTTACGTACTGACCTAAAAGTGCAGCTAAATGAGTCATATTTAGGTTCTGCTGATGGAATGGGCAATTCTTGGAATTGGAAGCCCGTACCTGATGGCGCCTATTGGGAACCAAGCTATGTGAGCACTGCAAGATCGCTAAGCGAGGCTATGCATAGAAATACCGCCATGAAAGTGATGGTCGCCAGTGGCTATTATGATTTGATCACACCATTTTTCGATGCAGAATTTACCTTTGCCAGATATGATTTTCCTCAAGATAGAGTCACCATGAAATATTATGAAGCAGGTCATATGATGTATAACCGCCAGGCGGATTTCGATGCATTGGCAAAGGACATTCGTGAGTTTTTGGAAAAACTTGTCAGTAAATAGATGCCTTTCGGAATTGGATTTGCAAATTCTACAATGGAATAAAGCGAGTTCATTGCAATCAACGCAAACATTTGATTTGGCAAACCATGTATTATCAGGACTAGACTCAGCGAAGGCAATATACTGGGATGGCTGGCATCTGTAATGACGAATGAAGAAAAAGTGCTAGACTTTGATGAGATTAGTTTGGATCACACCCAAGCGTGCCTTGCTCTTTCGTCTGAAAAAAAACGAAAACTGATATACGTATGATGTCTTTATGGTTTGATCAGAATATTTCCCGCAGTACTTAATCAATATATCTGCGTAGGTTAAAAATATTTCTTTTATATGTTATTACTTTGTAATTACAAAAAACCAAATAATGGAAACTTCAATCATCAAAATCGGAAACTCTAAAGGGCTTAGATTATCAAAAATGATCATTGAGAAATATGATTTGGGGGAAAAGCTAGAAGTAATTCTCGAGGAGGATCACATTGTGCTCAGGCCTATCCGGAAGATAAGAGATGGCTGGGGAGAAGCTTTTGCAAGAATGAGAGCCGCAGGAGATGATGAGCTTTTGATAGATGATTTCATGGACGAGGATCATCTTGAAGAATGGAAATAAAACAATATCTCATAATCTTGGTAAATCTTGACCCTACAATAGGCAGCGAGATACAGAACACGAGACCCTTTGTGATTATTTCTCCTGATGAGATGAATCAATATTTAAATACCGTTGTAGTAGCGCCACTGACGACTAATTTATCCAAGTATCCTTCAAGAGTTACAGTTTTTCACAAGGGAAAAAAAGGAATGATCGCTATTGATCAAATTAGAACGATTGATAAAGTAAGGATTGTAAAAATGTTTGAAATGCTCAATAAATCTGGAATACAAAAATGTAAATCCATCATTAAGGAAACTTTTGTCGATTGATTTCACTTTATTTTTCAGTCCTTTAATATTAATTAATTTAACTATGCAAAGACCCGATTTTAACATCGAAGAAGTAACTAAAATTATCCGTGGACGTCGATCCATGTTTATGGCTCAGTTTAAGGAAAATGACCCGATAGATGATTCCATTATCGAAGAATTACTCGAGAACGCTCGCTGGGCTCCAACTCACAAACTCACTCAGCCTTGGCGATTTATAGTTTATACCGGCGATGGCTTAAAGAAATTTGGTCATTATCAAGCAGATATGTACAAAATGCGCGCTGAGAAAAATGACACTCCATTTCTGGAAGCTACATATGAGAAATTCATCGATAATCCTCAGAAAGCATCGCACATGATTGCCATCTTGATGAAAAGGTCACAAGGTATTCCTTTGATGGAGGAGATCTCAGCTACGGCTATGGCCGTACAAAACATGTATCTGACTGCCTCCGCACATGGTCTTGCAGCCTATTGGGGAACTGGCGGGCCAACTTTCTGGCCGGAGGCTCGTGAAGATTTTGGATTGGAAGGTGAGGATATCCTGATGGGATTCTTTTTTATCGCCAAGCCAGCAAGCGAATACTGGCCTGATGGCAAAAGAGAATCCATGGATGAAAAAGTAGCCTGGATCAGATCTTAAGTTCCCAGTACATAAAAAAAGCGACAGATTATTGTCGCTTTTTTTGGCTCTAGAATTTAAAAACCAACAAATGCAGGTGGCTCAATACCATTTGATCTCAAATAAGTAATAGCTGCTCCTCTGTGATGAGTGCTATGATCCATTAAAAGGGCCATGACCTGATTTCTCGAGGCTTGATTTCCGAAAACATCTTGAACCTCTTTGCCTTGTTCTACTGTCATTGAAGTCATTGCCTTGGCGCCATAATCATAGGATTTACCGATAAAGTCTGTAAGTTCTGCTTTAGTAGCAGTTTTTATATCAATATTGAAACCTGGTTCACCACCCATTAAATAGCGTTGAGAAATCCCGACGATAGTTGAACCGATATGGTGAATCTGCTCCTTAAATGACATAACTTCTGGAACGGTTTTATAATCCATTCCCGTTTCTGGCATTTTATCTAAAACATCAAGGCTGAACTGCTTGCTGTTTTTCCATTTATTCATGAATTCTTCCTTGGAAGTTTGAGCGATAACTTGGGTAATTGCTGTAAAGTAAATTCCAAGAAAAATACTTGCGGTAATAATCTTGATTAGTGTTTTCATCTTATTTAGAGGTTTGATTGAACTTAAAAATCAATTTTTCTCAAGTGAAATCAAACCGATTGTCTAATTTTAAAATATGAGAAAATCAATTTTTGCGGGTTTGATCTTGCTTTTGATCGCAGCTTGTGAGCCAAACTATCTGCCAAAACCCGCAGGATACAATCGAATAGATTTACCACCACATGAATTTAGCAAATTGGCAGAAGGCTATCCTTATACCTTGGATTATTCAGAGTCTTCGCAGGTAGAAAAGGATTCCTTCAACCTCCAGGAAGAGGCTTGGATAAATCTGAATTATACAGACTTTGGTGCCAAAGTACATCTGACTTACAAAAAAATCGATGGGGAGAATATCGATTTCAAATCACTCTCACAAGATGCCTTTAAGCTTACCGCTAAGCATCAAAAGATGGCTTACGGAATCGAAGAGGCTATTTTGATTACCCCGCAGGGATACACTGGCGTCGTGGCAGAACTTGAAGGCGAGGTGCCTACACAGTTTCAGTTTTTCGTAACAGATTCCACCAGCAATTTTCTCCGCGGCGCACTGTATTTCAATACAGCAATGAAGAATGATTCGCTGGCTCCTGTCATTGAATATATCAAGGTGGACCTAGCCCACCTGATGAATTCAGTAAAGTTTTTGGATTAATTCAGCTTTTTCCAAGATCCGATTATCACCAAACCTCCGGCTAGCGCAATCACTCCTGCAATTGCTCCGCCAAGTATATTTCCATAAATGAAGAAACCTGCTGAAAATAGTGCAGCATAGACCATCGCAGAGCCGATCATCATCAAGCCGATTTCCTTTGGAAGTTGACCGATTTCTTGTCTTTCGTTAGGATAGCGATCCAGCACTTTTTTCCAGCCAAATGCAGCCGGAGTTACTTTTCTGTAAAAACTCAATAAAACTTCGTCCTTTTCGGGCTGGGTCAAAAAGGTTACCAATAGCCAGCCGACAGTAGTGATCGAAACACTATAAACTAATTTGAGGTAAGTCTGATTCTCAGGAATTAAAATCCAGTTTACTTTTGGATTGATGACTTCGAAGAATATGGCCACTACAAATGAAATCGCCATTGCAGAGATCTCTGTATAGGCGTTGATTCTCCACCAAAACCATCTCAGGATAAAAATCAGACCTGTTCCAGCACCGATTTGAAGGAGAATGTTGAAGGCATCCAAAGCACTGGATAGTGCCAAAGCAAGCACTGCGGATAAAGCCATCAATACTACAGTTGAGATTCTTCCCACTGCCACCAATTCTTTGTCCGAGGCGGTTGGCTTCCAAAATCGTAAGTAAAAGTCATTGACTATGTAGCTGGATCCCCAATTTAAGTGAGTGGAAAGGGTGGACATCACCGCCGCAATCAAGGAAGCCAAAACGATACCGATCAAACCTGTCGGAAGAAAAGTCAGCATCGCTGAATATGCCAAGTCATCACCAAGCTTATCTGCTGGAATGTTAGGGAATGCAGCCGAAATATCTGAAATCTGAGGGAAAACGATCAAGGAAGCTAAAGCCACCAAAATCCATGGCCAAGGGCGAACTGCGTAATGCACTATATTGAAAAATAAGGTAGCACCGATTGCGTTCTTCTCATCTTTGGCAGAAAGCATTCGCTGGGCAATGTATCCACCACCACCCGGCTCAGCACCAGGATACCAGGTAGCCCACCACTGTATAGCGATCGGCATCAGGAATAACGGGATATAGGCGTTTGGATCTGAGAAGTCGGGGAGAAAATCAAGCTTTCCAGCCACATTTTCGTGTGTCAGGAGGTTATTCAAAGATCCAATCTGAGGAAGACCAATAATATAATAGGCTGCTCCGAATGCACCGATCATTGCAATGAAAAATTGGAAAAAGTCTGTCAAAAGGACTCCTTTTAAACCTCCCAAAGAACTGTAAATCACTGTGACGATTGAGGCGATCAGCAAAGTTTCGTAAGGCTCCAGTCCTAGCATTACCCCACCGATTTTGATGGCAGCAAGCGAAACGGTAGCCATAATCACCACATTGAAGAAAACACCTAAATAGATTGCTCGAAAGGCCCTTAAGAAAGCCGCTGCCTTGCCTGAATAGCGAAGTTCATAGAACTCCAAGTCAGTTGTCACCTCGGACCTTCGCCATAGCTTGGCATAGACAAATACCGTCAGCATCCCCGTCAACAAGAATGCCCACCAAGCCCAGTTTCCCGCCACTCCGTTTTTTCGGACTAGGTCTGTCACCAAGTTTGGGGTATCGGCTGAGAATGTTGTAGCAACCATAGAGACTCCCAAAAGCCACCAGGGCATGTTTCTGCCGGAAAGGAAAAACTCTTTAGCCGAGGACCCTGCTTGTTTGGAGGTGAGTATTCCGATCAGAAGTGAGATAGCAAAGAATGCAGCAATAATTGCCCAGTCAATTCCGGTAATATTCATAAGGGTGGGGTTATTTAATTCGGGCTAATTAACAAAAAAATAGCTGATTGTCCCTTAACTTATTTAATAAATTTTAAAAACATCCTTTTCCAGCTGGTTTCAAAATCAATTTGCAAAATACCGGTTAGAGCGGACAATTTTATTTTTGGACCATAAAAATCTGACTAGATTTGAACATGAATCGAAATGAGATTGTGTCTTTGGTTGGGCATTATCAGCTGGAAAATAATGAAGAACTTAGCTTTCAAAGGTTTGGCTCGGGATTGATTCATCAAACCTTCTTGATTGAAGTAAATCAGAAGAAATACATTCTTCAGGGCTTCAATTCAAATGTATTTACGTATCCAAACAGAATTAACGATAATCTTACATTTCTCAGCCAGTCAGGTGAATTGAGGCTGCTTCCTTTTGAGCTTCCACTACCGATTATTAATCGGGAAGGTTCAGGAATGGTAGATTTTCAAGGTGGATTGTATCGATTATTTGACTTTGTAAAAGGGGAGACGCTGCAACAAATCACTGATCCCGATCAAGCGACAGTGGCGGCTGAGGCTTATGCGATTTTTTCCAAATGGGCAAGTCGTTTTCCCATAAGCCAGTTTATCGAAACGATTCCAAACTTCCATCGATTAGACCTACGCTTTGATCGATTAGAACAAGTGGCAAAATCTGCTCGAAATCTAAGCGCGGCCGAAATCCGGGTGCTTAGCTTTTATATGGGACAAAAGCCACTCGTGGAAGCGTATCTCAAAACCATTCAGGCCATTCCACAGCGGCTTACACATAATGACACCAAAATTAATAATCTGATTTTTTCGCCAGACTTGCGAAAAGTAAGGGCAGTAATCGATCTGGATACTATTATGCCGGGTTATTTGCTTTACGACTTTGGAGATTTGGTCCGGACAGTGGCAAGTGGAGAAGAGGAAATCAGCCAGAATTGGGGTAATCAAAAGTTGCTGGTGCCCATATTTGAAAAATTACTTGCAGGATATTGGGCAGGAGCCGGCAATTGGATGACTCAGGCCGAAGCTAAATCTTTGTTGATTGGCGGTGAAGTGATGACTTGCTTGATGGGGATTCGGTTTTTTACCGATCATTTGGAGGGCAATGTATATTATCAAGTGGCTTACGAAGAACAGAATTTTCATCGAGCCAATAATCAAATGATCTTTCTTCAAAGTCTGCAATCTCACCGAGCTAATCTGCAATCTATATTTTCCAAAATCACTGAAATTCCAATTGAATCTTAACGATACAAGACATTTCCATTGTCTATTGAGTAGACTCGTGTTATTTTACTTCATTCTAAAAAATCAGACTCCTTGGCAGGCTTTTTCGACACTAAAATTGAATTTCTCAAAGGCGTAGGACCGCAGAAAGCGGCATTACTCAATAAGGAATTGAATATTTTTACTTACGGAGAGCTGCTCCAATTCTATCCTTTCCGATACGAAGATCGCACACAATTTTTCAAAATAGGTGAGCTTTCAGCAGAGTTGGAAAACGTGCAAATCATTGCTAAAATCCGAAAAGTGGACTTAGTATCGATGGGTAATAAAAATCGACTGGTAGCTCATGTTGTCGATGAAACGGGGGAGATGGAGCTGACTTGGTTCAAAGGCATTCAATGGGTGCAAAAGAAATTACCCATCGGTGGGATCTTTATTTTCCTGGGTAAACCTGCGCTTTTTGGGCGAAATTGGAGCATTGCTCATCCAGAGATGGAGCCTGTGACCAGTGGAAATGAGCAGCGGAATAATTTTCAGCCGGTCTATTCTACCACCGAGAAGCTTCGAAATAGATTTTTGGATTCCCGTGGGATTTCCAAGATTATGGAAGGATTGGTGCAAGGGAGTTTGCCCCATATTCAAGAGACGATTCCTGACGCCATCCGAGAACAATATCAATTGATCGATCGGCAGGAAGCGATCAGACAAATCCACTTCCCTTCTGAACCCAATCTACTTCAGCGCGCTAGGAAGCGATTGAAGTTTGAAGAGTTTTTCTACCTACAGCTTCGATTGCTCAAGATGAAAGTCACACGTACGGAAAAGTATCGGGGGCAAATCTTGGGTAACACGGAACTGCTCACTGATTTTTACAATCATCATATCCCATTTGAACTGACCAATGCTCAAAAGCGAGTCATCCGTGAGTCTTTTCAGGACTTGAAGTCTGGGAAGCAAATGAATCGGTTGATTCAAGGTGATGTGGGAAGTGGCAAGACCATGGTGGCGTTCATATGTGCTTTAATCGCCATTAGTTCAGGAGCTCAGACTTGTTTGATGGCCCCCACTGAGATCTTGGCAAATCAACATTACGAAGGACTGAAAGAGTTTGCCGATATGATGGGAATCAAGATCGCTTTGCTGACTGGTTCTTCGAAAAAAGCCCAGCGAAGAGTGATTCATGAGGAGTTGCTTTCTGGCGAGCTAAAAATCCTGATTGGTACGCATGCGCTTCTGGAAGATATCGTTCAGTTCAAAAATTTAGGTTTGGCGATTGTCGATGAACAGCATCGATTTGGAGTGGCGCAGCGAGCTAAGCTTTGGGCGAAGAATGAGGAATTTATCCCGCATGTATTGGTGATGACGGCTACTCCGATTCCACGGACCTTGGCGATGACACTATACGGCGATTTGGATGTGTCAGTCATTGATGAGATGCCTGCTGGGCGTAAACCCATTCAGACTGTGCACCGCTATGACAAGGATCGCCTTAAAGTATTTGGCTTTATCAACGAAGAAGTCAAAAAGGGGCGTCAGGTTTACATCGTTTATCCGTTGATCGAAGAGTCGGCAACTTTGGACTTAAAAAATGTAATGGATGGCTTTGAGAGTATTTCCAGAGCTTTTCCCAATTATCCCATCAGTATCTTGAACGGCAATATGAAATCAGATGCCAAAGACTACGAGATGCAGCGATTTGTCAAAGGCGAAACCAAGATCATGGTCGCAACTACGGTGATTGAGGTTGGGGTTAATGTGCCAAACGCTTCGGTGATGATCATCGAGAATGCGGAGCGCTTTGGACTGTCGCAGTTGCATCAGCTTCGAGGTCGAGTGGGGCGAGGAGCGGAGCAAAGCTACTGTGTGCTGATGACCAAATACGAATTGTCCAAAGATTCTCGTGTTCGATTGGATACAATGGTTCGCACGAATGATGGCTTTGAGATTGCGGATGTAGATCTGAAGTTGCGTGGCCCCGGCGATCTGATGGGAACACAGCAAAGCGGGATTACAGATTTACTGATTGCTGACTTGAGCAAGGATGCAGCGATACTGACGCTGGCGAGGGACGCGGCGCAACAGGTATTGGCTAATGATCCAACGTTGAATTTTCCAGAGAATGCTCCGATTCTTAGACAGATTCGTCAGCAAAAGAAACACACTGTGAATTGGAGTAGGATATCTTAAAATTCAAAGCAAATCAGTCCGCTTTAGATTTTTAATTTTTTTTAAATCTTCCTCTTTTGAATTGCACTCTTCTTCAATATCATAATCATCTTGAAGGCCAAGCCAGAATTTTAGCGAAGTGCCGAAATACTTACTTAACCGCAAGGCAGTATCCGCCGTAATTCGTCTATTCCCTTTGGTTATTTCTGAAATTCTGGTTTGAGGAATATATAATTCCTTGGAAAGGCGATAGGCAGTAATTCTATTCCAAGAGGCTCCAAAAACTCAGTACTTAAAATTTCTCCCGGATGAATATTTGCTAATTTTTTCATGGGTTTAGTGATAGTCTATTATTTTAACTTTCCTGGCGTGACCATTTTCCCACTGGAAAATTATTCGCTATTGAAGAATAATTCGAATGAGGTATAAGCCTAATAAGTTTCCTGAAAGCTTTTCCAATCTATTAGATGGTGGAATCCTGAGATCACCTACGTCCTGAGAGTTGTTGAGCATTCTTAATTTTCTCCTTCCGATATTTTGGATATCTAACGATATTTTTTTAAATCTAATCCCATCTCAAATTTGCTCCGTTTCTTTTGATCCAAAGGATAGAACCATAGATATGATTTTTACTAAGTTGAAAAATTAGTAAAAGTTTTGGTGTTACACCCTGAAATAAGCGCATTTTAATTTTCTTCTACTAAAGTTCGATTTTATAAAAAATTGTTTTTGAAAGGCCGAACTTAAATTGCTTGTAAGGCTCTTAGTACTATTTACTGAATATTCATAAATCCGTCGGCAAAAGAAGCACATGGTGAATTGGAGTAGGATCAGTTGAGCTCGAGAAACCTTGACACTATTTGGTATTTATTCTAAAAAATTGAGCAATCCTCCTAAAAATCTGCTTTTCCTTATCCCAGAAAAAGCGAAACTGCCCAAATATAAATCCATAGATCAAAAGAAATATTTGATAGAGTGGCAAAACCAAAAGGAGATACAAAAATGTGTTTAGAAAGCCACCTTTTTCAACTCCAAAGAAATTAAGAATAGGGTTTTTGATAAACAGTATCGTGAAACCAGTACAGGCAAAAACCACCAAAACCATCACTACTTGAAATAAGCTATCAAGTTTCCACTTAGTCTGTAATCGCTGAAGAAATCCCGATTTAGGACTATCCTTTTCCATCTCACAAAAGTAATACGAATCCATTTGAATAAAAGAATCAAACAAGAATCCTTTTATCTTTTCATACAGAGTAAGTTATAAAATAAATTAAACTATAGAGTTCTCTCTCAGCGCTCATGACCTAATACGTTTACTTTTAACCAAATATTATTTGGGCGTTACATTGTACGCGTCTATAATACTTTTTCAAAAGCTAAAAAACCATAAAATAATGTGGCAGAATTATACATTGAATAATCAAGATTGTTGAAGACAATATCTTTAATAAGTTAGAGTGAAATTTTGGGCTGACTCAATATTGCAATTCACCACTTCGGACAAATTCCTTAAATCTTCCAATCTCTAATTCTCCCAAATAAAAACTCCATCATTCAAACTCTGAAGTGCTTCCTTTTTGTATTTTGAATCGATCAAAACGGAAACATTGTGACGACTCCCTCCATAGGATACCATCCGGATTGGGTAAGGGAGTAAGGAATCCATCACGGATTTAAGTACTCCTTTTGTCTCAGAAACCATATTCCCAACGATACAAATAATCGTCTGATTTTGGTCCACTTCTACTATTCCAAATTGATTTAATTCCTCTAGAATTTTTTCTAAATGACTCAAATCGTCAATAGTGACAGACACTGCCACTTCGGAAGTGGTGATCATATCGATGGGAGTTTTATACTTTTCGAAGATCTCAAACACCTTTCTTAGGAAACCGTAAGCCAAAAGCATTCGGCTGGATTTGATCTTGATGGCTGTGATTCCGTCTTTGGCAGCGATGGCCTTTACTCCAACTGTTTCCACCTTTTCTTTGATCAATGTTCCCAGCGCTTTTGGTTGCATAGTGTTGAGCAATTTTACCGGGACATTAAATTGTTGAGCCGGCCAGATAGAAGCCGGGTGAAGAATTTTCGCACCGAAATAAGCCAATTCAGCTGCTTCATCAAAAGACATCTCTGCAATCGGGCGCGTGCGATCCACTACTCGTGGGTCATTATTGTGCATACCATCAATGTCCGTCCAGATCTCACAGGCAGAAGCCTGAATTGCTGCAGCAATCAGGGAAGCCGTATAATCTGAACCTCCTCGCTTGAGATTGTCAACTTCTTTTCGGTGATTTTTGCAAATATAGCCTTGCGTGACAAAGATTTTTTCGTTTGGATGCTGTGCCAAAATAGCTTTGAGTTTCTCAGAGATTTTCCCAAGCTCGGGTTCAGAGTTCTCATCAATACTCATAAAATCCAATGCAACTAAAAATTTGGATGGAATGTCAAATTCCTCCAAAAGCGTTTGAAATAACTTCGTCGAAAGGAGTTCGCCTTGCGCTAGAATATCTCTGTTGATCGCCTCGTTGAAGGAGATCTTTAGGAGAATATTGAGAAATTCGAAATGCTCTTGGATAATGTCTTCAGCTTTCAGTCTTGCTGAATCCGTTTTCAGAAGTTCTGGGTAGAAGCTTAAATAATGAGCATTTAATTCATCAATTCTGGATTTTGCCAAAACCCTATCTGCATCGGATAATGCCTCACCAATTCCTAAAAGAGCGTTGGTTGTACCAGAAAGAGCAGAAAGTATAACGATTTTTGGTTCGTTCCCTATCGTGATTAAGTCTTTCACTTGATGCATTCGTTCCGGTCTGCCCACTGAGGTGCCTCCGAATTTCATGATTTTCATAGAATAGGTTTTTGAGCGTGGCTTTTTTATTCAGTTGAACCGCTAGGAACACGGAGGACTTTCAAAGGATAGAAAGAAAAAGGATTTTCTCGATGTGCCTTTTAGTTATAAAATTTCAGTTTCATATAATTCTCATTAGTCAACAGCCTTCTTTCCCTTCTGTAAACCTCTGATTGGTAGATATAATTAGAAGCCCAGCATTTTGATTGCCGTGATGGCTGCTTCATCTCCTTTATTACCATGTTTCCCTCCTGCCCGATCCAATGCCTGCTGTTGTGTATTAGGCGTCAAAACCCCAAAAATCACAGGCTTATTGTACTTCAGGCTGACATTGGTAATTCCATGAGCCACCGCATCGCAGATAAAATCAAAATGCTTGGTTTCTCCCTGAATCACACAGCCCAGACAGATCACTGCATCAATACCTTCTTGCTGTGCAAGCCATTGAGCGCCTAGTGATAGTTCAAATGAACCCGGAACGTTTTTTCGGATGATGTTTTCCTTATTAGCGCCATGCTCGATCAAAGTTTGATAAGCACCGGAAAAGAGTGCTTCAGTGACGCCTTCGTTCCATTCAGAAACGATTATCCCAAAGGTTTTGCCACTGATATCTTGTATGTTTTTAGACGAATGCTCGCTGAGACTTTTATGAGATGAAGACATGTGTAGAGGAATTAATTAATAGGAGATAAGAACCAAGAGGATAGTATCAAGTAATTAGATGTGAGTAACAAGACTTTAGAGCCAGGAATTAAGAGATAAGAAGATTAGTGTCAAGAATATGGGGTCAGATTTAAAGAATTGACGAATAATAGGTTTGAATTAAGAAATTTAATATGCCATGAAAAGATAAATAGTAATAGATTACTATTGGTAATTATTGGGAATAAAAAAAGAGTAAGACCTCAAGGCCTTACTCTTTCAGAATGCATTGTTGCCAAAGCATTATTCAGCGGCAAGGCCTTCTAAGCGAGCTTTGTGTTTTCTTGCTCCTGAAAACTCAAATGACTCATAATATTTATCTTCAATAGTGCCATAAGTCGCTATCGCCTCATCAATTTTACCTGATTCTTCGTAAGCAACTGCCAATTTATTTAAATACTTTGGAGTGAAATACTTGTTGTCATTGGTTTCTACAGCCTTTTTGTAATTGGTGATTGCGGCATCTACATTGCTCAATTCCATATTTGCATCTCCGACAAGCGAATATGCTTTTGCCTGAACCAAATAATCGTCAGCTGAAAATTGTACCAAGTGGTTTAAGGCCTCTTGGTAGTTTCGTTCTGAAAGATTGATTGATCCAATGTAGAAATGAGCCAAATTTGCAGCATCAGTTCTTGGATATTCTTCCACGATTGACAGAAATCCCGGGTTGATTCCATCACCGTTCAAAGCAAGCTTAATACTATCTTGCTCGAAGAAATAAACCGCCTGAAACATTTCCTTTTGGGCCATCTCATTTTGGTTTGTAGTGTTAATCTGGAAAAATAAAATCCCTCCAATTAGAACTATGGCGGCGATTAATACGCCTGCGAATATTTTACTGTTATTTTTCAAAAAATCCTCACCCTTCTCCAGTCTTGAAGCGATTACTTCCGGATTTTCCAATAATTCGGTTTGATCCTGTCCTTTTTTTGATTGTTTTGTTGCCATATTACTCGTTTTTCAGGCGCAAATATACGGTTTTTATAATTTAACCAAAGCTAAATGCAAAAGCCATGAATTTGATTCGAAATTCATGGCTTAAGATCTTGATTTCTAATTTTTTACTCCATTACAAAAGGATAGTCCTCTTGGATGTATACATCTTTAAAGGCATCCATTCCATCAGGAAAAGGAGACTCTTCAGCAAATTTGACTGCTTCAGTCACTTGGTTTTTGACTTTGGCAATGATCGCTTCTATCTCCTCCTCTGTCAGAATTTTATTGTCACGGATCGTTCCTAGTACTTGCTCCACTGGATCTCGTTGTTTGTACTCTTCTACTTCTTCTTTGGTTCGGTATTTTTGGGGATCTGACATCGAGTGCCCTTTGTACCGATATGTACGCATTTCCAGTAAGCTAGGACCATCGCCCTTTCGAGCTCGATCTGCCGCTTCTGTCACTGCCTCGTGTACTGCTTCGACGTTCATTCCGTCTACTGTGAAAGAAGGCATATCGTAAGATTCTCCAAGGGTAGAAAGATCATCAACATTTGAGGAACGTTTCACAGCTGTACCCATTGCGTAGCCGTTATTTTCGATCACAAATATTACTGGTGTCTTATATAGCATGGCCAAGTTTAGCGATTCGTGAAAAGCTCCCTGTCGTACTGCTCCATCACCCATGTAGCAAATTGCAACATTCTTGGTGCCTTTGTATTTTTCCGCAAAGCCGAGTCCAAGTCCCATGGGTACCTGTGCACCTACTATTCCGTGGCCACCGAAGAAATTTTTCTCTTTGTCAAATATATGCATCGAACCACCTTTTCCTTTGGTAGTTCCGGTAGCTTTTCCAAAAAGCTCTGCCATTACAGCTCCGGGTTTAGTACCTAACCCCAGCGGTAGGGCATGACATCTGTAAGCGGTAATCCACTTATCGTCTTTCTCCAAAGCGGAAATTGCACCTGAAGCACAAGCTTCTTGGCCAATGTAAAGGTGACAAAAACCCTTGATTTTTTGCTGTCCATAAAGCTGACCCGCTTTCTCCTCGAATCTTCTCATTAGAAGCATGCTCTCGTACCAAAAAGAATAAGTTTCTTTTGAATAGTTAACCTTAGACTTGGTTGCTGCAGTTCTCTTTGCCATATCTTAAAATCAAAATGTGCTACTTTTAGAATCCAAATATAATCAACCATCCCCAAAAATCGGGCTAACGCCAAAATAATTACCCTCTCACATGTATCTGAAGTCGCTTGATCTTATCCAATTCAAAAATCACGAAAAGCTTCATTTCGATTTCAATAACCAATTGAATTGCTTTGTTGGGCTAAATGGAAGCGGTAAAACGAATATTCTTGACGCTATCCATTACCTCTCGCTCACCAAAAGTGCATTTCAGTCCAGTGATAGCTTGAATGTGCAGCATGAGCAGGTTTTTTTTGCCATAAAAGGGGAATTTGAACTTAGTGAAAAAAAGGTGGAGGTTCGTTGTACGTTCGAACTGGGAAAAAAAAAGCTTATCTATCAAAACGGAAAAGCACTTGACAAAACGGCAGAACATGTGGGATTGATTCCCTTGGTATTGATTGCGCCAGATGATACGGAGCTGATCAAAGGTGGGAGTGAAGGCCGGCGAAAATTTTTCGACGGGTTGATTTCTCAGTTGGATCGTGGCTACTTGGACAAGTTGATTCGGTATCACCATTTTTTAAAACAGCGCAATGCATTGCTTAAGCAATTTGCAGAAACGGGACGGCGAGATCTCACTTTATTGGAAGGCTACGATCGAGAGCTGATTGGCTTGAGCAAGTTTCTGGCTTCGCGAAGATCGGAATTGCTTCAAGAGCTAGCTCCACTCCTGCAACGCGACTATGCCGAAATCTCCCAGGGGCAGGAAAAAGTCACGATCACCTATGAGACGGAAGGGTTGAGGGAGGATTTTGAGTCGTACTTCTTTAGCCTCCGGAAAAAAGATTTGATTACCAAAAATAGCAATGCCGGAATCCATAAGGATGATTTCAATTTTCAGATAGGGGATCATCCGATTCGGAAAATCGGCAGTCAGGGCCAGCAGAAGTCATTTATCATTGCGCTGAAATTGGGGCAGTTTCAGATTTTCGAGCAAGCCAGAGGCGAGAAGCCGATTTTATTGTTGGACGATATTTTTGATAAGCTCGATGATCTTCGGATTGAACAGCTGATGCAATTAATCTCCAAGCAAACTTTTGGACAGATATTCCTGACCGATGCCCGTCCGGAACGATCCAAGAAGATTCTGGGGGATTTGGATGCTGAAGTGAAGTTTTTTGAACTGGGGAAATGATAAAAAAGTAATATGTATATCCGCAATGATAGCAGTAGCCTTATTTTCTTCGTTTTTTGGGACCGAAGACGCCTGCCTGCCGTAGGCAGGGAATACCGAAACGCCCAATTATCAATTGTGGCCCAATTATATTCTTGCCTCTTCTGCTTACTGGCAAAGTAGCGATTAATCAAAAATAGTAATTAAAAGAGGCCGAAGCCCCTTAATTATTTTGTAAGCCTATAGCCTAAATTGACTTCAAAATTGACAGGAAATATCCCATCGGTATCCGTGCGATCAAAATAGTGTATTGGTCCAACACTTCCCTAAAGTGTCCATTTTTCGTAGGCTCCCTTGAATCCCCAAGTAAAGCCTACTTCCATGGAATAATTTTCATTAGTCCTTACATTCCCTGCGATCCTTGGTCCGCAGAAAAGATATCGAAGTGCTAAAAATTTCGATTGCCATTTACTTCGATCTTTTGGAGGTTGTAATAGTTTTTGACTTGAATGTCAGCAAATGAAGCGATTTGACTTTGAAAGTCACTTTTACCATATGTGGCATTTTCTTAGGTTAGGAGTATTGTGGCCTATCCCAGGAATAAGTGCGTTAAGACGTATTTATTTTTTCACCTGTCCGAATAAGGGGAAATTGATGAAAACTGGTAAAAGGAAAAATAATTGGTTTAAGATCTGGATCTTACTCCGTATAGTTCTAAAGTAATTTTGAAACCAACAAACTTCACTCGCCTAAATCAAAAAAATAACCGTCATCGGGTATTTTTTTAGGGTTTTAACACTTTTTTTAGCTAAAATTCCTGAATTCTAGTTCTTAAGTAATCTTTTTAGTTCAGATTTAATATTCCTGAATCAAAATCTGAGCAGGAATATGAAGCTTTTTATGGAGTTTTCGGATCATCGAAAGGCTAAGTTTTCGTTTTCCTGAAAGGATTTCTGATTTTCTAGATCGAGCTCCTAGAATCTCTGACAGATCTGATTCGGTCATGTTCATTTGTTCCAATCTGAATCTAATAGCGTCTAATGGATTGGGCTGTGAAATTGGATAATGCTCATTTTCAAATTCTTTAATCAAAATTGAAAGCACCTCCAATTCGTCAGATTCTGAGGTTCCTGACGCTACAATACCTTGCATAAGTTCGTACACTCTTTCAAGTGCAGATTCATATTGATTATCATTTTTTATGGGTCTTATCATAACTTATATTTTTTGCATCAATTTGATCATAGTCTTTATGCGTTCCAAACCAGACAATAAAAACAATTTTTAGTCGGTATTCAATGTCGACAATAAGACGGAAGCTATTCCCACGAATATTGAATATAGCGCGCTTATCTGATAAAATCGAAGCATTTCGATAATGATTTTTTAAATCATTCGGGTTATTCCAGTCCGAAGAGGTCGCTTCATCATACCAAGCTAGTAATGGCTGCTTAGAGTATGGGTATTTTTGACACCAATATTTTAAGGTTTTGACTGCTATAACTCGCACGTGCAAATGTATAAGATGTTACCAAAACGGTATCGATTAATGCTATATTTTATTCCTGTACTAATCTATATTGAAAAATTTGATAATTAAAGAGGCCGAAGCCTCATTTCTAATCTTTCCACAAATCCGCCGGATATGCTCCCGAATTATGTAGGCCTTGTAGTGCCTGGATTACGACAGGTTTATCTTCGGTATAGGTCACTCCAAACCAGACTTTACCGCCTTCCAAGATTTCGAAAGCAGCCTTGCCTTCCATGATCAAGTTATTTGCAACGGTAGGGATATAAAATTCGGATTTTAGATTACTCTGATTGTAGGGAAGGAATTCATTCCACATTCGCTCAATATCTGCAAAGACCTCTGCATGGAATCCCCAGAAGTTCATGCTTACAGGCGTATTTTCTCTGATTTCAAGCACTTCGCTTTCTCCTCTGCTCAGGATTTGATTGCCATCACGAGCGATGGAAGTTCGCTCCACCATTCCGATCAGCTGACCTTTTGCATTGGTCTCGCAGACTCCTCGGCTGACGGTGCCATGCTCGGAAAGCACATTCTGAATTGCATAGCCCACCATTGCGTGGAGATCTTTTTTTACTTCAGTGGAAAGAAATTTCCCCAATACCTCAAAAGCTTCTTTTCCATAAAAATCATCTGCATTGATTACGGCAAATGCTTCCTTGATCGCATCTTTTGCACAAAGTACCGCATGCGCTGTTCCGAATGGCTTCACCCGATCGGCTTGCTTTAGATTCGCAGGTACAAAGCTGTCCAAAGATTGAATTACCCAGTCTACTTCGATTTTTCCTTCGAGTTTAGGCAGAAATTTCGCTTTGGCTATTTCCAAAATTTCTTCTCTTACGATAAATACCACTTTGCCGAATCCGGCTTGGATCGCATCAAAAATGGAATATTCCAGGATGGTTTCTCCATTGGGGCCAAAGCCGTCGATTTGCTTGTTTCCGCCATATCGGCTGCCCATTCCTGCGGCAAGTACTAAAAGTGTTGGTTTCTGAGTCATGTTCTTTTTTTGAAAGTCTATTTTAAAACATTAATCGCGAAGGTTTCGCCGAGAAGCACGAAGAATATTTTGATAGGTTCTATTTACTGGTTTAATTCTGATTTGTCTGATTCTCTTAAAGCTGATCCTTACACACCATTACGAAATTGCGATTGATGAATAATTTCTCTTAATGGGGGCAAAATTAGAGGTTTATCCAACTAGGACAAGTGGGGGATTGTAAAAATTGGTAACAGCTCAGTTTCTAATAGCTCAATCTTAATTTAAAAATGATCCTTGATTGGTAATATGATTGAATTTTTAACTGATTTTCAAAATTTTTACAGTATTAAATAGATTACTGGTTTAAAAAATATCTAGGAATTCATTTATTTGTAAAAATATATTTACTTTCAAGTCATTTCCTCAACAAACCATTAACCTTATTACGAATATGAAAAAAATTGAAGCGATCATTCGAACCTCACGCTTTGATCAGATCCACAAGTGTATTGCTGGATTGGGAGTGAAGTTTCTCTCCTTTTATGAAATCAAAGGGATGGGTTTTGAGCATGCGCGGCAGGAAATGTACCGGGGCGTATCCTATGAGCCCACCTATATTCCGCGCACCAAACTCGAGATTATCATCCCAGATGAGCAAGTCGATTCTGTGATCCAATGTATCCTCAGTGAAGGAAAGACAGGCGAAATCGGAGATGGGAAAATCTTCGTTTTCGATGTCCTCGAAGCCTACCGAATCCGAAACAGCGATACCGGTGAGCATGCTCTTTAATCTTATCCATTACAAAATATACTTCTCAAACCTATTTTACTCATGCAAGAATTATTTACTGTAAATAATCTGTGGATGATGATGGCTACTATCTTGGTCTTCGTCATGCACTTGGGATTTGCCAGCTTGGAGGCTGGACTCACCAGATCCAAAAACACAGTCAACGTTTTATTTAAGAATACAATTATCCCCGGAATCGGGATTTTGACTTATGCATTTATTGGATTCAACTTGATGTATCCCGGTGCGGAGTATGTGGGAGGATTTATCGGGTTTTCTGGCTTTGGATTGTCTCTGCCTGAAGGTTGGGATACCAGCAATTACAATGAAGGCTATACTTATTTTACTGATTTTATATTTCAGGCTATGTTTGCTGCTACTGCGGCCACCATCGTCTCAGGTGCAGTGGCTGAGCGCGTCAAACTCGGGCCTTTCATTACCTTCTCTATATTATATGTTGCCATTTGCTATCCTATCGTAGGCATGTGGAAGTGGGGCGGTGGATTTCTCAACACAATGGAAACTCCCTTTTACGATTTTGCGGGTTCGACGATTGTGCATTCAGTAGGAGGCTGGGGGGCCTTGGTAGGAGCCTATTTGGTCGGGCCAAGAATCGGGAAATATACTTCCAACGGCATGAAGGCAATTCCAGGACATAATATACCGATGGCAGTTATAGGCGTATTTTTACTTTGGTTTGGATGGTTTGGGTTCAATGGAGGATCTGTTCTCAGCGCTAGTCCCGGACTGGTTTCCAAGGTATTTGTGACGACTTCCATCGCTGCTTCGGCCGGTGCATTTGGTGCGTTGATTGTTTCCTATTGGAAATTCAAAACTTATGATATTACCATGGTGCTGAATGGAATTTTGGCAGGTCTAGTGGGAATCACTGCAAGCGCTGATCAAATGGGAGTAGGTGAATCTGCTATTATCGGTTTTGTCGGCGGCGGCTTAGTGGTGTTTGGAGTAGTATTTTTCGACAAAATCAAAATTGACGACCCCGTTGGAGCGATTTCAGTTCACTTGGTGGGAGGGATCTGGGGAACACTTGCCGTCGGGCTTTTTGGTGAATTGGCGGGAGTAAACCAGATAATATCTCAGCTGATTGGGATAGGGGTAGTGGGTGCGTTCTGTGTTGCATTTGCCTGGATTACTTTTTTCACTTTGAAAAAGGCAATTGGTATCCGGGTGGATGAAAAAGAAGAAACTGAAGGCTTGGATATCAATGAGCATGCAATGCGAGCTTACCCTGACTTTGCTACCAGAGAATAAGAGATTTATAGAAAAGTATGCTTCAAAAAAAAGCCTCGATTGGAGAATCGGGGCTTTTTATGTCATATTGACAATTGAAAGTAGCGGTTGAGCACTGGTTCGTGATCCTTTCCAAACATTGAGTAACACCAGTCTTTAAATTCTTGTACCTCGTTTGGTAATATAAGTCGAAGGCCTTTTCTTAGCTCTCGTTCAAATAAATATCTGGAAAAGCTTACTTTCTGAAGAATGGTTTTAACATATTCTGTCATAGTCTAAAGAGTTTACGGTTTATTAACTGATTTTAAGTTTCAATACGGAGGCATTTCTGCCAATGTTGCGTTATTTTGAGAATTAAACGATAGAATTATCCCTATTTTCGCAACTATGAACAAAACGTTTGTCTGTTTCATTTTCGTATATTTTTCTTTAATGGCAGCTGCCCTTTCTCAAGCTCAGCAGGTTATTATCGAATTAGGCCCTGACGAAATCGGCCTAAATGAAACTTTCACCATTAAGGTAACTCTGTCTGACGAAAAAATCAAATCTTACGATCAATTTCCTGAAATTACCGGTTTCCAAAAGCAGGGAATTTCACAGTCGTCGTCCATGAATCTGATTAACGGGCAGATGAGTAGTTCAAATAGTATTATCCAATATTATAAGCCTTCCAAGAAAGGCATATTTTCAGTTCCATCTTTCGATATTACAATCAACGGCCAAGCCTTTGCCTCAGGTGGTAAAAGAGTTCAGGTGGTGGACGCTGTGAGTTCCGGTGGATTGGGTGGAGCCGGGGTCGATCCTTTTGCAGACTTTTTTGGCAGAAGCGCTGAGCAGCCCGAGTTTGTTGAGCTTGATGATGATGCATTCTTTTCATTATCGGTGGACAAAGATGAGGTGTACCAAGGTGAAGGATTTAATATCTCTTTGGCATTTTTCATGTCTGAAGTGAATCAGGCTCCCTTCCAGTTTTATGAGCCTGGGAAGCAGCTGGATGCAATTTTGAAACAAGTAAAACCGACTAATGTCTGGGAGGAAAACTTTAACATCACCAATATCGACCCTGATAAAGTCACCATCAATGGCAAAAGATGGACTCGATTTAAGGTATACGAAGCGACTTTTTTCCCTTTTTCCGAAGGGGAAATAGAAATTCCCCGCATCCCATGGGAAATGATTAAATATAAGGTAGCCAAGAATCCCACGTTCTTTGGAGCTAATCGGCAAGAAGACTTTAAGACCTTTTATTCCAGCCCCAAAACTATTAAAGTGATTCCATTGCCTCCTCATCCTTTGCGAAATGAGGTGACCGTCGGCCAGTTTCAACTTCGCGAAAATATCACTAATGTGGAGATAGAAACCGGACAGGGGTTTGATTATAATTTCGGGATTTCCGGAGTCGGCAATATCAATGCGATCTCAGCGCCGAGGCGGATTCCAACTGCCAATATGAATACCTTTGACCCTAATGTAAGACAGCAAATCAATCGTGGATACAGTAGAGTTTCCGGGATCAAAGATTTCAATTATTATGTCACTTTCACAGAGGCTGGGGACTATGAACTGAGAAAAAATTTCGAATGGATCTACTTTGATCCAGAGCGGGCGGTCTATGATACGCTCAAGTCGGACGCAGTGATCAGTGTAGTAGGGGAGAGCAAGACCAATGAGTCGATTTCAAGCCAAAGATTGGGCGGATTGTACGATAGAATCGGCGTGGAAGATAATTGGTTTTTAAACGAGAAGTATAAATACTATTTTACGACAGCAATCAATGTACTTTTACTGCTGACGCTGGTCATGATTTCAATATTGATTTTAAGAAGAAAATAATGGGTAATTCATTTGGGAAGCTATTCAAAATCACCACGTTTGGTGAATCGCACGGGGTAGCTTTGGGAGTAATCGTCGAGGGGTGTCCGGCAGGATTGGAAATCGATGAAAATCAGATCATCGCAGAGATGCAACGCCGAAAACCTGGTCAATCCAAAATCACCACTCAACGGAAGGAAGAGGATGAAATAGAAGTTCTTTCGGGTGTTTTCGAGGGGAAAAGTACGGGGACACCAATCGGGATCGTCATTCGCAATGCAGATCAGAAATCCAAAGACTATTCCCACATCTCTGATAAATTCCGTCCTTCACATGCCGATTACACTTATTTTGAAAAATACGGAAATCGGGATTACCGTGGTGGGGGAAGAAGTAGCGCTCGGGAAACAGCCGCGCGAGTAGCAGGTGGAGCTATTGCAAAGCAATTTTTGGCTACAAAAGGGATTACCATTCAAGCCTATGTTTCTCAAGTAGGAGAATTGAAGCTTGCCAAAGATTATTCTACGTTAAATCTGGCAGAAGCCGAAAATAACATGGTACGCTGTCCAGACCCTGAAACTGCTGAAGCAATGATCGCTTTGATTGATTCGGTCAGATTGGATCGAGATACCATCGGCGGTGTGGTATCGTGCGTAATCACAAATACCCCTCCAGGACTAGGAGAGCCTGTTTTTGACAGATTGCATGCAGAACTGGGGAAAGCCATGCTCAGTATCAACGCTGTGAAAGGATTTGAATACGGAAGTGGATTTGAAGGTGTAAAAATGAGAGGTTCTGCTCACAATGATGCGTTTGTTCAAGAAGGTGAAAAAGTAAAAACCACCACCAATCACTCTGGTGGAATACAAGGGGGAATTTCTAATGGTGCCGATATTTATTTCAGAGTGGCATTCAAGCCTGTCGCTACGATTATGCAAGATCAAGCTTCGGTGAATGAAGCCGGTGAAGCTGTGACTGTATCGGGTAAAGGGCGTCACGATCCATGTGTAGTCCCAAGAGCGGTGCCGATTGTGGAAGCGATGGCAGCCTTGGTCATAGCCGATTATCTTTTGATATCAAAAACCAATAAACTGCAAGACCTGTAAACTCGTACTCATGCGAAAGAAAATACCCTTACATACCCAGATCATCATCGGACTTGTTCTAGGTTTGATTTTTGGATTAGTGGTTATCAAGACTTCCCTACCTAACTCTTTCACATTAGACTACATCAAACCTTTCGGGACGATTTTCATTAATGGACTGAAAATGATTGCTGTTCCTTTGGTGTTGGCCTCCTTGATTGTAGGCGTTTCCAATTTGGGTGATATATCTAAATTGAGCCGAATCGGAGGGAAAACCATTGGCATTTACTTATTGACCACTGTCATTGCGGTCAGCATCGGTTTGATTCTTGTAAATGTATTTCAGCCTGGGAAAAGCTTGCCTGTTGAAACGCGTGAAAGTCTGATGAGCCTGTACGAGGGTGATGCGGGATCGAAACTGGGTCAAGCTGCGGAACTTCAAAAACAAAGTCCTTTACAACCCCTAATTGAGATTGTACCGGAGAATTTTTTCCTGGCTTCTACAGATAATTCTGCAATGCTTCAAGTGGTATTCTTTGCTATTCTTGTAGGTATTGCGCTGCTGCAGATTTCAAAAGAAAAGGCTGATCCTGTGGTTCGGTTTTTCGATGGATTGAATGAGGTTATCATTCAAATTGTAAACTACATCATGATGATTGCGCCATATGGAGTATTTGCTTTGATGGCTTCTTTGATCGTTGAGATTGCCGGGGAAAATCCTGACTCTGCGGTTCAGTTATTATTGGCTTTGCTAAAATATAGCTTGGTCGTAGTTGGAGGTCTTCTAATCATGATCTTGATTGTATATCCGGTGATTTTAATGGCTTTCACGAAAGTGAAATACATAGATTTCTTCAAAGCCATCAGACCTGCTCAACTTTTGGCATTCTCCACTAGCTCTAGTTCGGCTACGCTCCCAGTCACGATGAAGCAAGTTGAAGAGGAGTTGGGTGTTTCAGAAGAGGTATCAAGTTTTGTGTTGCCATTGGGAGCTACAGTTAATATGGATGGGACTAGCTTGTATCAAGGTGTTGCCGCAGTATTTATTGCGCAGGCTTTGGGAATGGAACTCACTATCACCCAGCAATTGATGATTGTGCTCACGGCAACTTTAGCCTCTATTGGATCAGCAGGTGTACCTGGCGCAGGATTGATTATGTTGATTATTGTATTAGAATCTATTGGTGTGCCGGCGGCCGGTATTGCCTTGATTATTGCACCCGATCGGATTTTGGATATGTTCAGAACAGTGGTGAATGTCACGGGTGACGCAGCTGTATGCACCGTGGTGGCAAGTACTGAGGGAGAGCTTCCAGAAGGCTTACTTCGTAAATCCAATCCGTTTACAGCCAATGAAAGTGTGCAGGAACCACAATAATCTTTCTAAGAAAATTTTAAGTAAAAAGGCTGCTCAATCTAATTTGAGCAGCCTTTTTTGAGAATAAAAATTGAATTACTTCAGACTTCCTGTCATCTCTTCAGGTTTGACCCAATCCGTGAATTGCTCGGAAGTAAGTAGACCAAGCGCAATTGCTGCTTCTCGAAGGCTTGTTCCCTCTTTGTGTGCTTTCTTTGCTATTGCGGCTGCATTTTCATAGCCGATATGTGGGTTCAGAGCAGTGACCAACATCAGGGAGTTTTCTAGATGACGTTGAATCATTGGTCCATTTGGCTCGATCCCAATCGCACAATTGTCATTGAAGGACACGCAGGCATCTCCGATCAATCGTGCTGACTGAAGGAAATTAGCGGCGATCATCGGTTTGAACACATTCAATTCAAAATGACCGTTGGAGCCACCAATTGAGATAGCTACATCATTGCCCATTACCTGAGCCGCTACCATAGTGATGGCCTCGACTTGCGTAGGGTTTACTTTTCCCGGCATGATGGAGGATCCGGGCTCATTTTCAGGAATCAAGATTTCTCCGATTCCAGATCGTGGACCAGAGGAAAGCATTCGCACATCATTGGCAATTTTCATCAAGGATACTGCCATTTGCTTTAGAGCGCCGTGAGATTCTACCATTCCATCGTGTGCAGCAAGAGCTTCAAACTTGTTTGGAGCGGTTACAAATGGCAGACCTGAAAGCGATGCGATTTTTTCGGCAACCAATTCAGAATATCCGTGTGGCGTATTCATTCCAGTTCCGACCGCTGTGCCTCCAAGTGCAAGCTCTGAAAGATGCGAAAGCGTATTTTTCAAGGCGCGAAGTCCATGATCCAGCTGCGCAACATAGCCGCTAAATTCCTGCCCTAGTGTCAATGGAGTGGCATCCATAAAGTGAGTTCTGCCAATTTTCACCACATCTTTAAAAGCTTTTGCTTTTGTGTCCAGTGTGTTTCGAAGTTTTTCTACCCCCGGAATAGTCGTTTCCACAACCATCTTGTATGCTGCGATGTGCATTGCAGTCGGGTAAGTATCGTTCGAGGATTGCGACTTATTTACGTCGTCATTGGGATGAATTTTCTTTTTTGCATCTTCCAGAGAACCTCCCAAGAGCACATGTCCACGATAGGCGATCACCTCGTTCGAGTTCATGTTGGACTGTGTACCCGAACCCGTCTGCCAAACCACCAAAGGAAATTGATCATCATGTTGGCCCATTAAAATTTCGTCGCAGACTTTACCGATGATCTCAGCTTTGTCAGCGTCCAGTACGCCGAGTTCGGCATTGGTCTGAGCTGCGGCTTTTTTTAGAATTGCAAAAGCCCGAATAATTTCGATCGGCATGCGACTTTTCTCACCGCCGATTTTAAAATTGTTGATGGATCGCTGTGTCTGTGCACCCCAGTACTTGTCTGCCGGTACCTCAACGGGGCCCATGGTGTCTTTTTCTATTCGAATATTCATTACTATGATTTATTGGATGGAAATTCTGATTGCTAAAATACGGTCAAAATTGGGATCTCTAAAAAATACCGTACCAATTCTATTGAGAGCGAAGTTTTTTAAGTCAATCTTTTATCTGAAAGTTGAGCAGGTTATAAAATATTCCCCTTGAATTTTTCACTTGTCGATTAAATAAAAGTATGGCTATTAAATAGTTCAGAATGGACAAGGCGACTGCTATTGTGGCGTAGATGTAGTCTGGAGTGACCCAAACATAAAAAGCGGCAGCAGCTAATAGGATTATCGACCAAAAACCTAGAAAGAAGAGTGCTCCAGGAAATAATCTATACCGCAGAAAGAGAATGCATCCAAGGGGAGTTTCTTCAATTTTGCCTAAAAGCAGTGGCAGGAATGTATCTCCTCGATCTATTACTTTGGAAATCCGAAACCCATTTTGCCCGATGATTCCGTTGAAAAAGGCAGATCGATCTTGCTGCGATCTTCGATCTAAATAATTCACCTCTATAGTGACTTTATTGAGCTTGGAGAGCACCTCCTTTTTAGAAAGGGCGCTTACCAAGGTTTCACTGTGATAAGGAATGAGGTTCAATTGAAATTATTTTACTGCGATGCAGGAGATTTCCACATTCACATTTTTAGGAAGTTTACTCACCTCAACTGTTTCCCGGGCTGGAGGATTTGATTTGAAATACTGCCCGTAAGCCTCGTTGATAGTTCCGAACTCATCCATATTCTTGATGAAAATGGTGCATTTGACCACATTTGTAAATGAGAATCCGGCCGATCTTAAGATGGCTTCCATATTTTTCATTACTGCGTGGGTCTCTTCGGTAATGTTTTCGATAAGCAACTCTCCAGATTCAGGGTCGAGTGCAATATTTCCCGATACATAAAGCGTATTTCCCGCCAATACAGCTTGGGAATAAGGCCCAATCGGCGCCGGTGCTTCATTTGTAAATACAATTTGATTCGCCATTTTTTGATTTTTGAAAGGTGAGTTAAGAACCTTGTTAATTCGATTTAAGTTTTTTTTTGACAGAAGACAGAAGACAGAAGACAGAAGACGCCGAATGTCGGATGCTGAATTCCCGATACTTGACGACCGAAGTTTAAAACTCTCAATTATCGTTGTAAAAGTATCCTGACTGCCAACTCCTCACTGAAGACTGCCCGCTCCAAACTGAACACTACACACTGAATACTGAATACTGCAAACTGCCCACTGAATACTGCCTACCTCCTACTTCCCCTTCGCTTCATTCCAATACACATCCATCTCTGCCAATGTCATTTCTGAAAGTGCTTTTCCATTGTTTTTTGCTGCATTTTCCAAATACTGAAATCGCTTTATGAATTTTAAATTTGTTCGCTCCAAAGCCTCCTCGGGATTGATATCGATAAATCGTGCATAGTTTATAAGTGAAAACAACAAATCTCCAAATTCTCCGGCTGCTTTTTCACGATCAATTTCCTGCTCGTTTGCCACATTGAATTCATCTTTAAATTCCTGCATTTCTTCTTCGACTTTCTCCCAGACCTGATGTTTCTCTTCCCAATCAAAGCCTACTCCTCGCGCTTTCTCTTGAATCCGCATGGATTTGATCAATGCTGGAAGTGATCGAGGTACTCCACCAAGGACAGATACATTACCTTTTTCCTGAAGTTTGATTTTCTCCCAATTCCGCTTTACCGCCTCTTCATCGTCTGCTACTACGTCGCCGTATATATGTGGATGTCGCCGGATTAATTTTTCGCAGAGCGAATCAATCAGGGTTCTCACATCGAAATTGCTTTCTTCTGATCCTATTTTAGCATAAAAGATAATATGCAAAAGCAGATCGCCGAGTTCCTTTTTGATTTCTTCAGGATTACCCTCTAATATGGCATCAGAAAGTTCGAAGGTTTCTTCGATAGTCAAATGTCTGAGGCTCTCTGTTGTTTGTTTTTTATCCCAAGGACATTCCGCTCTGAGCGTATCCATGATTGTCAATAATCGATCAAAAGCTGCCAATTGCTCGGCTCGGGTACTCAAATTAGACATGGGCTAGGAAACTATGCTGGAAGTATGGACGTTTTCGAAGTAAACCTTTAAATTTGCGTAATATTATTCGATATGGCAACCCTATTCTTAACCCTCGGCTTTATAGCATTGTTCTTCATTTTAATGTCTGTGAGGCTTATATTTCTCAAAAATGGTGAATTCAAAGGCACCTGTGCCTCTCAAAATCCCTATCTGAATAAAGATGGTGAGGCTTGTACCTATTGTGGCAAAACCGTAGATCCGGACAGTTCTTGCGGAAATCCAGGTAATGAGGTGGACAAAGTTTTAGCCAAATTCAAATAATTAGCCCGCTGTTTTCCGCACTGTATTTCTCTTTTTTATCAAATTAATTCTCACTTCGTGTCTTTAATTAAATCAATCTCTGGAATCAGAGGTACTATCGGAGGAAAGGCCGGTAATGGGCTGACTCCAATCGATGTTGTCAAGTTTGCCTCAGCATATGGCGCATGGGTACTCGAAAAGACCAATAATCCTAAAATATTAATCGGAAGAGATGCCAGAATATCAGGCGAGATAATCTCAAGATTGGTCTCATCCACGTTGCAGAGTCTAGGAATTGACGTCATAGACTTGGGATTGAGTACTACCCCTACCGTGGAACTTGCAGTTCCATTGGAGAATGCCGGAGGAGGAATTATCCTTACTGCCAGTCACAATCCAATTCAGTGGAATGCTCTTAAACTTTTGAACTCCAAAGGAGAATTTATCTCTGATGAGGAGGGGAAATCTATTCTTGATAAGGCTGAGAAGGAAGACTTTATTTTCGCAGAAGTAAAGAAACTTGGTAAATATTCTCAAATCGACGACTACATGGACCGTCACATTCAGCATGTGCTTGATTTGGAGTTGGTGGACGTGGAAGCCATCAAAGCTCGCAATTTCAAGATTGTAGTGGACGGGGTGAATTCTACAGGAGGAATCGTAGTGCCTCGCTTACTTCGTGCATTAGGTGTGGAGGTGATTGAGGAAATGTATTGTACCCCGGATGGTCTTTTCCCCCACAATCCTGAGCCGGTTCCGGAAAATTTGCGAGACATTTGTCAAAAATTAGAAAAAGGAAGTTTCGATCTTGGGATCGTTGTAGATCCGGATGTAGATCGATTGGCATTTATCAATGAAGATGGATCTACTTTTGGTGAAGAATATACCTTGGTGGCAGTAGCAGATTATGTGCTTTCCAAAACCAAAGGAAATACTGTATCTAATTTGAGTTCTACTCGCGCTCTTCGTGACGTGACCGTAAAAAGAGGCGGTGAATATACCGCTGCTGCTGTGGGCGAAGTGAATGTCGTCAATCAAATGAAAGCTGTGGATGCGGTAATCGGAGGTGAAGGTAATGGTGGAATCATCTACCCAACATCTCATTACGGCCGTGATGCTTTGGTGGGAATTGGATTATTTTTGACACACCTGGCAAAATTTGGGAAGACTATCTCTAGACTTCGTGCAAGTTATCCCAACTACTACATTTCCAAAAATAAGATCGAGTTGACTCCGGAGATTGATGTGGATAATATTCTTTTGGAAATAAAAGAAAAGTATAAAAAGCATCAGATTAATGACATTGATGGAGTGAAAATAGACTTTGAGAAGGAATGGGTACATTTAAGAAAGTCAAATACCGAGCCGATTATCAGGATCTATTCCGAATCGGAATCTGAGGCTACTGCAGAGCACCTTGCCAAAAAGATTATGCAAGACATCAAAGAGGTGGTCAGTGCCTCATTAACTTAGAATAAAATAATCCAAGCCAACCTGGAAAATCCAAACCCTTCATGCGAATGAAAGTATATTTAGACAATGCCGCCACCACAGCGATGGATGATCGAGTGATCGAAGCCATGCTGCCTTTCATGAGAAATCACTATGGAAACCCATCTTCGGTTCATAGCCATGGAAGAGAAGTCCGTACTGCCATCGAACGCTCCAGAAAGAAAGTTGCAGAATTGTTAAATGCCAGTCCTTCTGAGATTTTTTTCACTTCGGGAGGCACAGAGGCTGATAATACGGCGATTATTTGCGGAATTGAAAGCCATGGGATTTCTCATGCGATTACCTCTCCACTGGAGCATCATGCAGTTTTGCATACGCTTGAGGTTTGTGAGCGGAAGGGGCACATCAACTTGAGCAAGTTGGATGTCAACAATTTGGGAGAGATTGATTTCGCACAGCTTGAAGAATTGCTCAAAACCAAACCAAAATCTTTGATTTCCCTGATGCATGCCAATAATGAGATCGGTAATATCAACGACTTGGAGCGAATAGGTAATCTGGCAAAGGAATATGATGCCTTTTTTCATTCGGATACAGTGCAGACGGTTGGACACTATGTCCACGATCTCAAAAATTTACCGATAGATTCATTAGTAGCCGGAGGTCATAAGTTTCATGGGCCAAAAGGGTCTGGTTTTCTTTTTGTAAAAAAGGATAAGAAAATTCATCCATTTATCCACGGTGGAGCTCAGGAGCGAAACATGCGTGGAGGTACTGAAAACGTGATTGGGATTATTGGGATAGCTAAGGCCCTGGAGATCGCCTACGAAGAAATGCATGAACATGCGCAACAAATCAAAGCGATAAAGAAACATTTTATTAGAAAAATTACTCAGGAGATCCCAGGCGTGAGTTTAAATGGCTTGTCCGGAGATATGGATAAGAGCCTTTATACCGTCTTGAATGTAAGTCTTCCCGCTTCGGAACCGAATCGTGGAATGTTGCTTTTCAATTTAGATTTGGCAGGAATTTCAGCTTCGGGCGGCTCTGCTTGCAGTTCTGGAGCTACCGTCGGTTCACATGTGTTACGAGCCTTGAATCATACCCCAGAGAGAGATGCAGTGCGTTTTTCTTTCAGCCGGTTTACGACGATAGCCGAAGTAGACTACACGATTAGCCAACTCAAAGAACTCTACGCAGTAGAAGTATAATATTAAAAAAGGAGCTCGAAAGGCTCCTTTTCTATTTAGCATAGTTTTCTCACTCGGGTAAAAATATAAACAAAGCAAAAGTACCATTCCACATCCCGTGAAATAGCATCCCTTTCAAAAGACCTTCATGCATGCGTATAAAACTCAAAATTATCCCTCCGATGAATTGTGAAAAAACTAATAAGGGAGCCCAATAGAAATTTGTCCACCAATTTACGGCCTCATAATTGGTAAGATGGACAAATGCAAAAAAGGTGGAAACAGAATATACCATCAGGGGAATTGGAATTTCTCTTTTTAATACTTTCGATCCCAATAAAATCATGAGGTAAATCAGATAGAAAATACACAAATAGTACTCAGCGATTACTATCAAAACGGTAACAATCAAAGTGAGTATAATAGATAGGTACTTGCGATTTTGGTGATATCGAAAATACAGTTCTTCTCCCATTGGAGCGAGGATAACTACTGCAAAAAATAATAAATAGGGCTTTTCGTCTAGATCATCAAATACGTTTGAGTCAAATCGATCACCCGATAAGTAATCAGTAAGCAAAATTATTGGAAAGATGAAGATGAATCTTGCAAGTACAAGGATTAGGAGATCTTTGAAAGAAGCTTTTTTGGCGGGCAGATATAAGCCTGGTTTTTTAAAAAACTGAATTATATCTGCTAGGTACGGCGACTTGGCCGTGATTGATTTTATCATTAAAGACTGGTGTAGTTTTCAATAATATAGTTACAAAATAACTGTGTGCAATAATCACTTTTTATACCCAATCTCATAAGGAGTCCAGATCTCATAGATTGGGTCACCTTTGGAATTCAAGCCGCTGTGATGCCACTCACCATCGATCACCTTGAAGGCGAAACTCAATTCATCTCCCACGCGATTGTCATCTCTGGAGAAAAAAGTAATCTTCTCCACATATTTTCCGTCTTTGGCAGTGTAAGTTCCACCGCCCGTTCCGGAAAACTCCTTTGTCTCTGAATTAAATGCAATCCACTGAAATCTTCCGCCACTAACGATCTTAACTGTTCGCCGCGCACCTGGAGTAGATCTGGAAACTTCTTCCCCTTGCTTTCGCCCGGTAAACACCCAGTTTCTTGTCAGATCATCTTCGTCTTCTGAGATTTTTTCCCAGATCTCTACCAGCATTCCATTATTGGTATTACTTGAAATAACCATTTTCCCATTTACAAAGTCAAGTTGGAATGGGGTAGACATCCCGACCACAGTTGGGTCCAAAGTAAAAAAGTCCAGCGTCTCTACATAATTGCTCGCATCGAATGAGTAAGGTCCACCGCCCGCGGCGATGAAATGATTGTCAGTTAGCTGTACTGCTCCAAAGGCAAAATAATTATCCTGATAGATCTTGATGTATTCGACATCATTGATCTCGTTGCCATTCTGATGGGTCATCTTCCAAGTTCCATTCAGCGTCTGGGATGAGATATTACCGGAAATAAACAAGCATGTGAGAAAAAGAGTAGTCTTCATGGGGATTAAATTTATTAAGAAATTCAAATTCTGTAAGATTCACCAGAAAAACAATCAAATCTTTGTGATATGTTTAAGAAAAACCCTGCAAGGCAAAAAGTGATGATCAAAACGTACACACTTGGAAATTCCAAGATTCAAATTGAGCGAATGATTCCAAAATTGGTGATCAAGAAAGTGCAGGTGGGCGATCAAGTTATTGCTTTGACCCGAATAGCGGATGAGTTTCATGCTTTCGGTAGTAGCTGTCCACATCGTGGTGCCTTGCTGATCAAAGCTACTATCAATGGATTTGGTGAAGTTATTTGTCCCTTGCATCAAGTACCGATTTGATATCAAAACTGGTCAAGTGAAATTGGGCTCTTATGGAGAATTGGAGATCTTCCCCTGTGAGCTTTTGGATTGCGGTCTGAAAATCATACTGTCAAATCAATAGAAAGCATTTCTCCTTTAGTAGAATTGAGATTGCAAATTAAATTGCTAATTTAAAAAACATAAAAACTGAATATATGCACTGGGAAGAGTTTTTGAATCGTTGGACGTTCATAGCCGCGCAAACAACCACACGTTATTTTGTGATTGCAGGCATAGTGTTTCTTGTTTTTTATATCCTTTTGAAAAAAGTGATGGCTAAAAGGAGGAATCAAGTTGTTTTTCCAGGCTGGAGACACTATCGAAGAGACATTGCGTTTTCGGTGATTACGATACTGATTTTTGCCACCATGGCTACTTTAGTTTTTATCGTATTTAGAGATTATTCGAATTTTTTTATGCCTTGGAATAAGTATGGGGAAGTCTATTATTATTTGACTTTTCCACTTATGTTATTTATTCATGATGCCTATTTCTATGCCACGCATCGAATGATGCATCATCCCAAATTATTCAGAAGCGTACATCGTGTGCATCATCTCTCTACTAATCCTTCGCCGTGGACGGCTTATGCTTTCCACCCGCTGGAAGCAATAATTGAAGCAGGAATCATACCGGTAATTGCTTTTACCCTACCGGTAAATCCTCCAGCTTTGGCCATATTTTTACTTTTCCAGTTTTTCTTCAATGTCTACGGTCATTTGGGATTCGAATTACTTCCTGCCAAATTTCACAAAACCTGGATCGGCAGATGGGTGAGTTCGGCAACAGCTCATAATCAGCATCACCAGCATTTTCATGGAAATTATGGACTTTACACACTAATCTGGGATCGACTGTTTGGGACGCTTCGCAAAGACTATGACCAGAAATACGAGGAAGTCACTTCAGTTAAAAAGCAGAGCTGACTTGAAAATCAATGAAGGCAGATCGAATAAGGAAGACTGACATGACAAGTAATACTAAAGACCCGCTGCGGTGAGGCAGGCTGAAACGGCCAATAAATAATGATATATCAATTATTTATTAGCTGCGCTTACTGGTAATAACGTGGTTAGACATATTCAATAAGTCTTTATTTATTTACCGATAATATCATGTTCGTTTATCTCTTAACCCCTTAGCTTTTTATCCCTTTACTTTCAATCCTTAATCTTTAATCTCTTTTTTTCAATCGCCCAGAAAGTGTTCCAGCTCTTATCTCTTCTTTGTGTTTCCCGAAAAAAAAGCGAACTTCCAAAAGAGTAGCTTTCAGTTCTAAATCATGAAAAATCTCCTTTATTTGGCTCTTGGAATTGTATTTTTTATTGTAGCCTGTCAGGAAAAATCTCCTGAAATCGACTACACAGATTGGTCGAATTACGGAGGGCCGTCGGATGGTTCAAGGTATTCTGCTTTGAATCAGATCACGAAGGAGAACGTGGCTCAGCTCGAAGTCGCTTGGACCTATCAAACCGGAGATGCTACCGAGCGATCCCAAATCCAATGTCAGCCCATCGTTGTGAATGGACTGCTCTACGGCTCCACACCCAAATTGAATGTCTTTGCACTGGATGCGGCTACAGGTGTTGAGGTTTGGCGTTTCGATCCATTTCAGATTTTGGGCGGCGAGAATAGCTGGGCAGGAACCAATCGCGGTGTGAGTTATTGGGAGGATGGAGAAGACAAGCGCATACTTTTTGGAGCGGGAAATTGGCTGATGGCGGTGGACGCCTCGACTGGTGAACCAATTGTAGATTTTGGTGAGGGCGGGAAAGTGGATTTGCGAAAGGGTCTGGATACTGATCGGAAGGATTTTTTGATTGTTGCCAATGCCCCTGGGGTTGTTTACAAAGATTTATTGATTATTGGAATGCGGCTTTCCGAAGGTTTGGATGCGGCTCCGGGACATATTAGAGCCTACAATATTCGCACTGGAGCGCGGGAATGGATATTTCATACCATTCCCAAGGAAGGCCAAGAAGGCTATGAGACGTGGGATCCGACTACCATTTGGCAGATCGGCGGCGCAAATAACTGGGCAGGAATGACGGTAGATCAGCAGCGCGGGATCGTTTATGTGCCTACCGGATCAGGAACCTATGATTTTTGGGGAGGCTACCGTGCCGGTGATAATCTCTATGCCAATTCGCTGCTAGCGCTCAATGCAGAAACCGGTGAGCGAATCTGGCATTTCCAAGCCGTGCATCACGATGTATGGGATCGGGATTTTCCGGCAAACCCAAACCTAATTCGAATTCAAAAAGATGGAAAATGGATTGATGCCGTAGCTCAAATATCCAAGCAAGGATTGACTTACGTATTTGATCGGGCCACAGGCGAACCAGTCTGGCCGATCATCGAAACTCCCGTGACTCAATCCACCTTACCGGGTGAGATCACCTCAGCGACTCAGCCGATTCCTACTTTGCCAGAGCCGTTTATGAAGATGACTTTTCAGCAAACTGACATCCTCAATTTAAAGCCTGAATGGCAAGCAGACATCCGAGCACAATTGGAAAATGTGCTGATGGGCGATACTTGGCTGCCTCCAAATGCAGATCATCCGATCGTGCTTTTCCCAGGAATGGATGGTGGTGGCGAGTGGGGCGGGGCATCGTTTGATCCGACTACCCAGACGATGTATGTGAATGCCAATCAAATCCCTTGGATGATCAGCATGACTGCCAATGCCGATTTTGAGAATGTCGGTCAATCGGTATATACCAATTATTGTGGAAATTGCCACGGACTCAATCGAAGCGGAAATTCTCCCAGTATCCCAAGTTTGATCGGGCTGAAGGAGCGATACACTTACGATTCACTGGATCTTTTGCTGCGCAAAGGGCGGGGTGCTATGCCGGCTTTTGGGCATATTTCTAAGGAAGAAAAAGTAATCCTGGTTGATTTTTTACTCGATAAAGTCGTAGAAGAAGGCTATAAAAAGGAGATGGAGACTCAGTCTTCGGCACTATATCCGCGATACTACATGGATGGGTACAAGAGACTAGTGACTGCTGGTGGATTATATGGTTCGAATCCGCCTTGGGGACTGCTTACTGCTATTGATATGAATACCGGACTGAAAAAATGGCAAGTTACTCTTGGCGAAATTGATTCGCTAAGTGCTCAGGGATTTGCCCTTACTGGCACAGAAAACTACGGAGGACCCGTGGCTACCGCTGGCGGAGTATTATTCATAGCAGCCACTAAAGACGAAAAAATCCGGGCTTTTGACAAAGAAACAGGAGCGCTACTCTGGGAAGCTAAACTTCCTGCTGCGGGCCATGCCACGCCTGCGGTCTACGAAATGAACGGAAAGCAATATTTGGTAATAGCCTGTGGTGGCGGCAAAGGGACAAAGAGCGGAGATTCTTATGTCGCATTTGCACTGCCGGATTAATCATTTAGGATAAGGTCGGAAGACTTTTGATCTTCAAACTGAAAGATACCTTTATTCAATGGCGAATTTGCTACCTACTATTTCAATCGGTAGGATATTGTCTGGATGGCAGGAAAACATTGAAGACTGCTCCACTTTCGCTACTTCCCTTTGTGTTGATCTCACCTTGATGATTTTGGACTATTTTTTTGCACATCGATAGCCCAATTCCTGTTCCTGCAAAATCTGTTTTGCGGTGTAATCTTTGGAAAATATTGAATATTTGCTCTCCATATTCGGGCAAGAATCCGATTCCATTGTCCCTTATTTGAATGTGGATGTAGCTGATGTCTTGATACAGCGGAACCAGTTTAGTCTCTGTCATATCGGCTTTTCCTACTTTGATCTCGATGAGGGGAGAATTGGTTTTGCTGGAAAATTTAAGTGAATTCGATATTAAGTTACTAAACAATTGAGTCATCTGAAGTGGAATTCCCTCAATTTCGGGGAGCTCTTCTAAGATTACAGTAGCACCTTTTTGCTCGATCAATAAGTCAAAGTCTGTCACCACATCTTTCAGGATTTTATTGAGATCGACAGGTATGAGCTCCTCTGATTTTTTGCCAGTTTCCGAATAAGTCAGCACATCCCGGATAAGCTTACTCATACGGGTGGAGGCAATCATAATTTTTTCCAAAAACTTAACTGAAAGATCGTCTAATTGATCACCCAGATGGTTCTTCAGCATCTCTGAAAAGGACGTGATCTTCCGAATCGGCTCCTGCAAGTCATGCGAAGCGATATAGGCAAACTGAGCCAAATCTTCATTGGATCGCTTGAGATCAGTTATGGCTTTTGCCAGATCTTCGGTTCGTTCTTTGATCAATACTTCAATCTCCTGCCTTGCACGTACTTGATGGGTCACGTCTATGGCAATCGCCATGATGTCAGCTTTATCACCTGTTTTTTGATCGATAGGTTGGTAGACAAAATTGAGAAATACTTGTTCTAGTTTTCCATCTCGCGGCAGTAATATCGGACGCTCATTGGCCACAAATTGATTACCGGTTGAGGCTACTAGTTCCAATAGTTCTTCCAAACCTTGCTCTTTGGACTCGGGGAGACCTTCAAAAATCGGCTTTCCAACGATTTTATTATCTTTAAGTCCCCAAAGTTCAATCATTTTCGTGTTGGCAATCTCTACAATATAATCGTTGCCTCGCAAGATGCACATCGCGACAGGGGCATGCAAAACCATATTTCTGATGGTACGTTCGCTTTCCTCAATTTTTTGCTGAGCCAATATCATCGGAGTGATATCCTGTGAGATTCCGGTAAGCTTGACAGGAATCTGATCACTATCGTAGATAATCCTTCCGGTGACTCTCACCCAGCGGATACTCCCATCGTCTAAGACGATTCTTACTTGGTAATTCAGTCGGCCAGTGTCAAAGGATTGCTTGTGGGCTTCCGCTCGAGTTGGGATATCGTCCGGATGAATCAAATTCCGATATCGTTCTATGCTTATTGGGTTATCAAATCCACAAATCTCATGAAATCTACGATCGGTAATGAATTCTTTGGTGGAATAAGTGAATTCGTATACGCCCTGCTCCGCAGAGTCAATGGCAAGTCGGGCTTTAGCCTCAGCCTCTTCAATTTTTTTCTTGGAAAGAACCAGATCAGTCACTTCCACTCCCATATTGAAAATACCTATGATCTGCTCTGACTCGTTTTTGATTGGATTGAAGCTTATATTGTAGTATTTCACTTCGTTTTTCCCGTGAATATTCAGCTCCACTCGCTGAGGTTTGGAAAGAGATGGCAATCCGGACTCTCTTACTCCCTCCAGCTGCTCGAAAACTCCTTGATTAGCCAGCTCGGGGAGTATGTTTTTGAAATTTTTCCCAATCACATCACTGCCTTTACCCCATGCTTCAATAATTGCTTCATTAGCAAACTCAACTGTCAAATCCTCACCTAATAATACGCTAATGGGAAACGGGGAAGCTTCAATAATAGACTTCATTAGCTTTTCGCTGGCTCTCAATTTTTCTTCGGAATTTTTTCTCTGGCTGATATCAACAGCAGAGATTACATGTCCTGCGAAGGACTGATCTAGATGGAAACGCGCAGCTCCCCGTACTAAAAGCCAACTGTATTCACCGGTTTTATTGAGAAATTGATACTCTCCCGACCAACTTACATGGGTGTCTAAAGCTGTTTTTATATTGGTAGTGAATTCTTTCAAGTGGTCTGCATGAAGTAATTTTAGCAATCTAGTATTGTTGAGCTCTTCGGTTTTTTTACCGATTAGTTCCTCCCATGCCTTATTGAAAAAGTGGGCTTTTCCCGATTCATCACAGAGTGCGATTAGAATATCACTATTCTCTGCCATTAGTTTGAACCGACTTTCGCTTTCAGTGAGACTGTCCAGTGCTTTTTTTAGATTGGTAGTTTCCATCAACGTTACCAACACTCCCTCAATAGTCCCGTCTTCAATGCGAATCGGGCTGTATGCCAAATCAAAATAACAGTCTTCGAGGTATCCATTGCGGTACAGTTGATAGTGCCCATCTTTGACAATGATTGGTTTTCCTGCCAACACTTGATCAAACATTCCTGATACTGTTTCCCAATGCTCAATAAAAGTATCCTTTGTACTTTGCCCAAGTGCCGCGGGATGCTTTGGCAAACCTAGAATAGGGATATAGGCGTCATTGTAAATCTGAGTATGATATTTACCCCATGCCAAGTAAGTGGGTAAGGGATTTTCGAGCATGGTGCCTACCAGTGATTTTAAGCTAGCTGGCCAAGTGTTTATATTTCCTATGGGAGTCTGAGACCAATTCTTTTCGTTGACCAGTTTGGTCATTTCGCTTTCGCCATTGAGGAAAAAACTGGCTCTTTGGTTGGAGTCGCTTCTCATGTTGATTTAAATAATTGATTCTTTGAGTATCGACACCAAGTCTTCGTATCGACCAGGCTTGGTGATGAAATTGTCAGCTCCCAATTCAAGCAATGTATCAATCGTAAACTTGTTAGATGAAGTAGAAAATATGATAATTGGGATTTTTCTCAAAGATTCCCGCTTCTTTATCTCTACCAAAAACTGCTCACCGTTCATCACTGGCATATTCAAATCCAGAAAAATAACCTCTGGAGCAATTTCGCCTTTCTCCAATTCCTCCAAGGCTTCTTTGGCATTAAACATACAGTGACAGATTGCAGTGTCGGAAACTGCTCGTATTCCTGACATGAAAATCACTTGGTCATCTTCGTCATCATCAATGAGCAAAATATATTTGTACTTCATAGGATGGGTTTAGCGTAATTGTCTAATTACAAAACGAGGACGAATTTATTCGAATTTAAACAAATGTGAGAAAAAAATGAAATTCAGACATTGTTAAATAGTTAACCTATTAAAATTAGGATAAAAAGTGTTTGCTTTAATCTCGCTTTGTTGAAGTTTAAATTATTTAATTACATCAGGAAATTTTAGTTTAATTCCTATAAACTGATTTATTTCCCTTAAAAAAATTAATTCTAGATTATCTTCACACATCCAAATTGCAATTAATTATACTCAGATTATAGCGCTAGGTTAATGCTTAGCATCTGATCTGTTAATCTATCTGGCAATATAGAATCCAGCGAAATTATATTTTAGTTATAAGTTACGTCTGATGAAGTATTCAAAAACGATAAAATGCTAATTGAAAGGTAGGACAATTGCGTCCGGAATAGTTGATCATTTGTTCCTAATTGCTTAAGTAACTGGATTAGTTTTGTTGCTTAAACTGGAAACAAAATGATCGAAGAACTGATCAAAAATGCTTCATACTTGTCGTTGTTATTGGTGAGGGAAGCGAGTCGTTTTTTCTATGGAAAAGCTAATTTGGATAAAGCCGTGAAGAAAAAATATGAAAATGATTTTTTAATGGGGAGTTAAAATAAATCATGATTACACGCTACTTTGCCAGTAAGAAGAGAAAAATCATGCAATATTAAAATTGCACTTTTGAATGATATTTTAGCCAGCCCAGTGGGATCGCAGATTACCAAAACATTCAAAAGATTCGGATTCAGATTTTGGATTTTTAAATTTTGCAACCGGAAACAAATGCATGCATTTTGGAAAGGGCCAAAGTTTTTTGCAAATCCCTTTCTTATGAACTTATAAAATTCACCTACAATTTTGCGGAACTGCTCCATTTGCAAGCCTTCAGTTTTGGCTTTGAGAAAATGAGCGAAGTTTTATTGGCGTTTAGGACAGCTTAGTATGCAGAAGGGTTTTATTTCAATATTTTGAAATTGAAGACTAGTTTTTGGCGTGGATCAAGTTTTGTCAGTTTATAAAAAAAGACAGAAAAGCAGAAATAGTCCCAATAGACGACTTGCGATAGACTTTCAGAAGGTGGCTTTGTCATTTATATGCTGCGCATTTGCTGCTGCATAGGCATCTAAAAACAACGCTATAGCTTCTAGGAGATTTTCTGTCGGGAAATACTTGGATAATATATACCGCTTCCAGTCTTTATATTACAGTTGCAAAATCCAAGGGCATATAGGGAAGCGGTAGTAAAGAATAAGTCAATACAGTTTTTTGCCCTTTCCACTTATTCTCTTGCATCTTACCTCCGATAAACCAGACATCATTATTCTTTGAGGCATCAAGATGTTTCACAGCCAAAGCGGGGCATAAAAAAGCAGAATGCATTTTCTTAAAACTGATCCAATTACTCCTATCAAGATGATTGGCTACCCATTTAACCTAAAGGTGATATGTAAAAATATCATGATCGTAAATGCGGGAGGAAATGGAAAATGGGCGACACCAAATAACAACACACCCAAGAAAACTAATAGATATGTTTAACCTTTTTTTACTTTGCAAATTTCACAGCGCATTTTTTTAGGATAATTAGACAAAAGTTGTTCATTGGTTTCATAGCAAACTAAAGTTTATTCAATGATGCTGTTAGCTGTGCCAAAGGCTTTAGTATATCAGTTTTTGATTGGTATTAACTGAAAGTCTCTTCAAAATCTAGCCATCAAAAAATTGGGCTTTTGAGAGGATGTAAGTAGTTGAGTAAATCTTGATTTGGAATTGGATTCATCTTTCCATTTCTCAAAGAGATCAGTGGATTTTTCAAATTATATCAGTAATGAATTGGTCTCATCCAGGATTTCGAGGAGGCATATTTTAAAATCTTAATAATGTCAATTAAGTACTTCTGAGTAGACTCAACAATCGAATTGATTAATCGAATTACTCCCCATCATTTCAACGATCCAGAATAATTAAAGCACATTAAATTGCTTATCAGGTATTTGAAATCAAGATTCAGTTGAGAGAACTGATTCCTCTTCAATACATTTATGGTTTTTATACCAGATTAAGACCAGTATGAATAATTCGTGCGATTTTTCCTCTAAGTGTGAACTTTATACCCCCACCTATGACTGAACGTTCATTCAGAAAAGTTGCTTATGAATTTATTATCAGATAAAAATAAGTCTATCATCCAAAGTGCCTTATACCTTATCTAAGAAAATGGCTTTCATCGCAGCCCAGTGAGCCTGGTGGCAAAAAATGCAGAAGTTGCCGCTGGTACGATCTACACTTATTTTGAAAATAAGGATGCACTGATCCATGGGATATACGAATATGTAGTCGAGGAGATTACAAAACATATCTCAGGGCGGGATGACCCCTCATTGGATTTTAAGGAACGGTTTTACAACTATTGAGAAAACCTGATTGAATTTTATGAGCTTAATGTATCTATGCATAGTTTTTAGGATCAATTTATAAAATCCCCTTTCAATTCTGACGTGATCCAAAGCAAGGCTGATGTTTGGCACGATTTCGCTTGCAATTTTTTCTAATCTGGTATCAAACAAGGAACAATCAAAGCAGTAAATCCAGTGGTACTTTCTGTCCTGATGAATTCGAATGTGAATTCGATCGTCCGTATCAAGCAAAATTTTAAAAATTAGCTTTTCAGGAACATTACGGAACTGAATGTTATATCCCATTTGATATGGGATGGTATCAAAGTGATTTAACCTTTGGACCTTTTTTTTCAAATCAAAACTATTAATTATTAGATTATATGTTTAGTAAATGTTTACTGTTAATCGGACTGAGTGGTTTACTTATTCAAACAGCGGCCTATAGTCAGGAGTATAGCACAGTGCCCCAAGTAGCGTTGACTTTGGATCAGGTGGTGGAATATGCGCTATTTCGGAGTCCGATCATCAGGCAAGCACAGATTGATCAGGAGATCGGAGAGCGTGATATCAAATCGAACTTAGCGGAATGGTACCCTCAAATAGCTGCTTCAGCTGCAGGAGATTATAACATTAAACTCCTGCAACAGATCATCGGCGATGAGTTGATTACTTTTGGTCAGAAATACAATTCGAATGTTTTGCTCCAGGCAAATCAGACCATAATCAATAGAGATCAGCTTTTTGCTTCGAAATCCTCAAAATATTACCGTCAGCAACTTCA